>Ga0181522_10000009_pt1 | contig 175982 bp, 161 predicted proteins | sample PEATcosm2014_Bin_27_FD_121103 | JGI IMG/M metagenome (GOLD analysis project Ga0181522, IMG submission 121103) | Peatland microbial communities from MTU Mesocosm Facility, Houghton, MI, USA - PEATcosm2014_Bin05_10_metaG | ecosystem: Environmental > Terrestrial > Soil > Wetlands > Peat | place...
AGGCTTGCGCCGCACGCCATCGCACGAGGCGCGGCTCGACACCCAGGCGCTTTTTGGCGAAGGCGTGGTCGTTTACGAAACCACCGACGAAGGCTGGGCCTGGGCGCAACTCGAGTCCGACGGCTATGTCGGCTGGCTGTCGGCGGGCGCGCTGGGCAAAGCCGGAAAAGCGCCGACCCACAAGGTTTCAGTGCCGCGCACGCTCGGTTTCCCGGGGCCGGACATCAAGTTGCCGCCGGCGGTAGCGCTGCCGATGGGCGCCCGGCTCGCCATCGCAAAACAGGACGAACGCTTTGGCATCACCGCCAACGGCTGGCATCTGCCGCTGGCGCATCTGGCGCCGCTCAAGGCGCGGCAACCGGATTTCGTCGCGGTCGCCGAGGAATTTCTCCACGCGCCCTATCTGTGGGGCGGCAAGACATCGCTCGGCATCGACTGCTCCGGGCTGGTGCAGGTCGCGCTGCAGGCGGCCGGCGTTATTTGTCCGCGTGATAGTGATATGCAGGAAATGGCGCTCGGAAAATTGTCGTCGCTCGGCGAGTTGCGCCGCGGCGACCTGGTGTTCTGGAAAGGCCACGTCGCCATCGCATGCGATGGCGAGACGCTGCTGCATGCCAATGCCCATGCCATGGCGGTGGCGATCGAGCAGGCCACGGACGCCATTGCACGCGTCAAGGTCGCGGGCAGCGACGTCACAAGCGTGAAGCGGATTTAACAGACCACCTTGTCGCAAGTGCGCATCGCACCGACCACCGTTTGCAACGACTTTAGTCCCGGGTGGCCCAGGATGGCGACGCCGCCTATGACATAGGCCGGCGTTGCGGCGAGACCCGCCTGCCCGCCCACCGTGACGTTTTCCTTGAGCACATCGAGCGTGGCTTGGGTATTGGATGCTTTGGCGAGCGCTTGCGGATCGAGTCCCTCGTCCTGCGCCGCCGCCAGCACGCGGGCGCCGTCGATGACGCCGCGGCCGGCATAGATGCGGCGATGGAAATCCAGAAACTTTTCCGGCGTCAGCATTTTCGATGCGCCGACCTCAATCAGCGCGCCTTGCACCGAGGGCACCGACAACACCGCGTAAGGCATGAATACCAGTTTGAGCTTGCTGTCGGCGCGCACCAGCGCGTCGACGTCGGCGGCGGCCTCGCGGCAAAACGGGCAATTGAGATCGTAGAATTGCAGTAGCGTGACGTCGCCTTGCAGATTGCCGACCGCGACCTGGCCCGGCAGCTTGGCGAGCCGCGCCGACATGTCCGCGCTCAGGGCAAAGTTGGCGATCGGATCGCCATCGCTGTCCTTGATGGCGAATTGCGCCGCGCCAAATTGCGCGGCTGCGGCCGCGCCGGCCCACAGGGCCAAGGCCAATGCAATAACGGGCCGCCGCATTATTGCGCCACCACGCCTTCCGGCGCGGTTTCCAGATTGAAGGCGGCAGCAAACAGCGCGCGCGTATAATCACTTTTCGGGTTCTTGAACAGATCGGCCGCGGCACCCTCTTCCACCATCTTGCCGTTGCACAACACCAGCAAGCGGCTCGCCAGCGCCGCCACCACGCGCAGGTCGTGCGAGATAAACATATACGTGAGATCGCGCTTCTTTTGCAGGTCGCGCAGCAGGTCGACCATCTGCGACTGGATCAGCATATCGAGCGCGCTGGTCGGCTCGTCCAGCACGATGAAAGTCGGCTCCAGCACGAGCGCGCGCGCCAGCGCGATGCGCTGACGCTGGCCGCCGGAATATTCGTGCGGATAACGGAAGCGCGCGTCCGGATCGAGCCCGACATCCATGAGCGCGGCAATCACGCGGCGCGTGCGCTCGTAGGCCGAAAGATGCGGATGATGCACCCACAGGCCCTCCTCGATGATGTCGGACACCGACATGCGCGGACTGAGCGAGCCGTAGGGATCCTGGAACACGATCTGCATGTCGCGGCGGTACGGCCGCATCTGCTTGAACTTGAGGCCCTGAATAATGTGGCCCATGAACACCACTGCGCCGTTCGACGAAATCAGCCGCAAGATCGCCAGGCCGAGCGTGGTTTTTCCTGAGCCGGATTCGCCGACCACGCCGAGTGTTTCGCCCTTGCGCAGTTCGATGCTGATGCCGTCGACCGCCTTGATGTGTCCGACGACCTTGCGCAGCACGCCGCGCTTGATCGGAAACCACACCTTCAGGTTATCGGTCGAAATCACCACCGGCGCCTCCGGGTGCGGCTGGGCCGGATCGGGCTTCGGCTCGGCCGCCAGCAGCGCGCGCGTGTAGGGATGCTCGGGCGCGGTAAACACGCGCTCGACCGGCCCATGCTCGACAATCTTGCCGGCATTCATCACGCAGACCTTGTCGGCGAGCTTGCGCACGATGCCCAGGTCATGGGTGATGAACAGCATCGACATGCCGAGCCGCGTCTGGGTGTCCTTCAGCAGTTTCAAGATCTGCGCCTGCACCGTCACGTCGAGCGCAGTGGTCGGCTCGTCGGCGATCAGCAAATCCGGCTCGTTCGCCAGCGCCATGGCGATCATCACGCGCTGGCGCTGGCCGCCCGAGAGCTGATGCGGATAGCTCGCCAGCCTCCCCTGCGGGTCCGGAATGCCGACTTGGTCGAGCAATTCGACGATCCGGGCGCGCGCCGCCGTCCAGCTAAGCCCCTGATGTAGCTCCAATATCTCGCCGATTTGCTTCTCGATCGTGTGCAGAGGATTAAGCGAGGTCATCGGCTCCTGGAAGATGATGGTGATGTCGTTGCCGCGTATTTTGCGGATGTCACGCTCCGCCATGGTGAGCAGTTCGCGGCCCTTGAACACCACCGAGCCGGACGGATGATGCGCCGCCGGATAGGGCAGCAGCTTCATCACCGACAGCGCGGTCACGGATTTTCCCGAGCCGCTCTCGCCGACCAGCGCCACGGTCTCGCCCCTGGCGATGTCGAACGAGATGCGGTCGACCGCCAGCACCGCACGGCTGCCTTCGCCGAACACGACCGACAGATCGCGGATCGAAAGAAGGTTTTCGCTCATCGGCGAACCCTGCTCATCTAAAGGTCTTTCGCGGATCGAAGGCATCGCGCACCGCTTCGCCGATGAAGATCAACAACGACAGCATGATCGCAATCGAGAAAAAGCCGGTAAGACCGAGCCACGGCGCCTGCACGTTGGCTTTGCCCTGGCTCAGCAATTCGCCAAGCGAGGGCGAGCCGGGCGGCAGGCCGAAACCGAGAAAGTCGAGCGCGGTCAGCGTCATCACCGACGACGACAGAATAAACGGCAGGAATGTCATGGTCGCCACCATGGCGTTCGGCAACAGATGCCGGAAAATGATCACCGCGTTTGACACGCCGAGCGCGCGCGCCGCCATGATGTATTCGAAATTGCGGCCGCGCAGGAATTCAGCGCGCACCAGACCGACCAGCGACACCCACGAAAACAGCAGCAATATGCCGAGCAGCACGAAGAAGCCCGGCACCAGCACCGACGAAATGATCAGCAGCAGGTAAAGCGAGGGGATCGACGTCCAGATTTCGATAAACCGCTGGAACAACAGATCGACCCAGCCGCCGAAATACCCCTGCACCGCGCCGGCGGCGATGCCGACGACCGACGAAACGATGGTGAGAACCAATCCAAACAGCACGGAAATGCGAAAGCCGTAGATCAGCCGCGCCACCACGTCGCGGCCGCCGTCGTCGGTGCCAAGCCAATTGGATTCGAGCTCGCCGCATTTGGCGAAATTGTTCTTGGCGGCGAACTCGCAATCCTTCTGCGACAGCATCCAGGTCGGCTTGGACGGGAACGGCGACGGCGGCTTGCTCACCTGCGTATTGTAGGAGAAGCGCACCAGCGGCCAGATCACGATGCCGCCCTCCTTGGTGATCAGACCCATCAGATAATCGTCGCGATAATCGGCCGCAGTGCCGAATAGATTGGGATCCTTGTCCTTGGCGAAGACCGTGTCGGGATAGGTCACGACCGCCGGAAAATAGGAATGGCCGTTGACGTGGATATAGACCGGCTTGTCATTGGCGATGAATTCCGCGAACAGCGAAATCAAGAACATCGCCAGGAAAATCCATAGCGACCAGTAGCCGCGCCGGTTGACCTTGAAGTTCTCCCAGCGCCGCTTGTTGAGCGGCGAGATCGCGATCCGGCGTCGCCCAACGTCGAGACCGGCCACGCCGATGGCGGTGGTGGCGGGCGATGTGATCCCGGCGCGCGCGTCCACCTCAGACCTCCCGCGTCTCGAAGTCGATGCGCGGATCGATCCACGTATATGTGAGATCGGAGATCAGGTTCACCACCACGCCGATCAGCGAGAAGATATAGAGCGTGGCGAACACCACCGGATAGTCGCGATTGAGCACGCTTTCGAAGCCAAGCAGGCCGAGACCGTCGAGCGAGAAGATGGTTTCGATCAGCAGCGAGCCGGTGAAGAACGCGTGCACAAAGGCGCCGGGAAACCCCGCGATCACGATCAGCATGGCGTTGCGGAAGACGTGGCCGTACAGCACCTGATTGCGGGTGCAGCCCTTGGCGCGCGCGGTCAGTACATATTGCTTGCGGATTTCCTCAAGAAACGAATTTTTGGTCAGCAGCGTCATTGTCGCGAACGCCGACAGCGCCATCGAAATGATTGGCAGCGTGAGATGCCAGAAATAATCGCCGATCTTCTGGTACCACGGCAACTGCGCCCAGTTCTCGGAGAACAATCCGCGCAACGGAAACCAATCGAAGAACGAGCCGCCAGCGAACACGATGATCAGCAGGATAGCGAACAGGAAGCCGGGAATGGCGTAGCCGACGATCACCACGCTCGAGGTCCAGACGTCGAAGCGCGAGCCGGCATCGACCGCTTTCTTGATGCCGAGCGGAATCGAAATCAGGTAGGTCAGCAGCGTCATCCAGATACCGAGCGAGATCGATACCGGCAACTTCTCCTTGATCAGTTGCAGCACGCCGATGTCGCGGAAATAGCTCTGGCCGAAATCGAAGCGGATGTAATTCCACAGCATCAGCCCGAAGCGCTCGTAGGCCGGTTTGTCAAAGCCGAACTGCTTTTCGAGCTTCTTGATGAATTCCGGATCGAGCCCCTGCGCGCCGCGATATTTGGATGACACCGAGTCGACGCCCGCGCCGCCTTGCGCCAGGCCGCGGCTGCCGAAGTCGCCGGACGGCGAGCCGGAAATCCGGTTATTGATATCGCCGCCGGACAGCTTGGCGATCACCTGCTCGACCGGCCCGCCGGGCGCGAATTGCACGACGACAAAGGCCACCAGCATGATGCCGAACATGGTCGGCACCATGAATAGCAGGCGGCGGATGAGGTAGGCAGTCATGAGCCTCTCAGTATGTCATTCCGGGCCAGCGTCAAAGCGCTGCTAGCCCTTTTGATCCAGCTTTGCGGCCTTGTCGCGGTCATACCACCAGGTTTCCGGGATACCCCGGAAATAGCGCGGTTTGGCGGCCGGAAACCCGAACACGTCCCAATAGGCGATCCAGTGCGACGCCTTGTACCAGTGCGGAATCCAATAGCGCCCGGCGCGGAACACGCGGTCCAACGCCTTGCACGCGACGATAAGTTCGGGACGCGTCTTGGCGGCGATGATGTGATCGACCAGCGCGTCGATCACCGGATCGGCGATGCCCGCCAAGTTTTGCGAACCCTTGGTGGCGGCCGCCTGCGAGGTAAAATAGTTGCGCAGCGAATCGCCCGGCGTCGATGAAAAACTAAAGCGGTCATAGGAGATGTCGAAATCGAAGCTATCGACGCGCGCGCGGTATTGCACCGGGTCGACGACGCGCTGGGTGGCCTCGATGCCAAGCGTTGTCAGATTCCGAATATAGGTCTGGTGGTGCGGAATGAACGTCGGCTCGTCGAGCAGAAATTCGAAGACAAAGGGCTGCCCGTTCGGCAGCAGGCGCTTGCCGTTCTGCAAAACGCAGCCGGCGTCCGTGAGCAATTGCGACGCCAGCCGCAGGGAGCGTCTATCCTGCCCGCTGCCGTCGGTCACCGGCGGCACATAGGGTTCGCCGAACACTTCGTCGGGAAGTTTGCTGCGGAACGGCTCCAACAGCGCCAGCTCCGCGGCGTCCGGCTTGCCCTCCGCCATCATCGGCGAGTTCTGGAATACCGACACCGTGCGGCCATAGGAGCCGTACATGATGTTCTTGTTGGTCCATTCGAAATCGAAAGCATCGATCAACGCCTCGCGCACGCGGCGATCTTTGAACTTGTCGCGCCGCGTATTCATGAACCAGCCTTGCGCGCCGGAGGGAGTGTTATCGGGCAGCACGGCGCGCTTGACGCGGCCGTACTTGAAAGCGGGAAAATCGTAGCGCGTCGCCCAGGTGCGCGAGGTGAACTCCTCGCGGAACAGATAATTCTTGGCGGTAAAGCCGACAAATGCGACCTCGCGATCGCGGTAATATTCGAAACGCAAAGTATCGAAGTTGCCCTGCCCGCGAGACACCGGCAGGTTCGCGCCCCACCAGTCCTTGACGCGGTCGAATTCGACAAAATGACCGACGTCGAAGCGGCCGACTTTGTAAGGACCGCTGCCGAGCGGAATGTCCAGCGTGGATTCATCGAACGGCCTGTTGGCGTAATAGGCGCGCGAGAAAATCGGCAGGCTGGCGACGAACAACGGTACGTCGCGGCCACGCTTCGGCGCAAAGCGCGCCGTCAGGGTGCGGTCGTCATTGGCTTCGGCGCCTTTGAAGTCGCGTAGCAGCTGCGTGACGATCGGATGGCCTTTTTCCTTGAGCGTCGCCAGCGACCACATCACGTCATGGGCGGTGAGCGGCGTACCGTCGTGGAATTTCGCTTCCGAGCGCAAGGTAAATCGATACGTCAGACCATCGTCGGAAATGCGGACGTTGCGGGCCGCCAATCCATACATGGCGTCCGGCTCGTCGCCCGAGCGCGCCATCAGCGCCGCAAACGTATAGTCCATCCCGAAGACGCCCTCGCCCTTCAGAATGTAGGCGTTGAACGAGTTGAAGGTGAGGAACGATCCGTTATAGCCACGGCTGCTCACCGTCTCCGAGAACACGCCGCCTTTCGGCGCATCCGGATTGACGTATTTGAAGAACGGGAAATCCGCCGGGTAGGCCAGATCGCCGAACGCCGACATGCCGTGACGCTCGGCGGCATCTTGCGCGGCGGCCGGCGCAAATTTCGCGGCGGCGAGCGCGCCCGCCGCCACGACAAGCGCTTGCCGGCGGGTGATCAAGAGCGCTGCGGCGCCTTGGCCGCCTTGTCCGCGTCCCACCACCAGATGGTCGGAAATGCCGCGGCTCCGTATTTCGGCATGTTGTCGGGATGGCCGAAGCGGTCCCAACGCGCGCTGCGCTGCTTGCCGTAAGTCCATTGCGGCACGACGTAATAATTCCACAGCAGCACGCGATCGAGCGCCTTGGTGGCGGCGACCAGGTCGTCGCGATTGGTGGAAAAGATCACGCGCTCGATCAGCGTGTCGATCGCCGGATTCTTGATACCGATCAGATTGCGCGAGCCGGGCTGGTCGGCGGCCTGCGAACTCCAGAAGTCACGCTGTTCGTTGCCGGGCGATAGCGACTGGCCCCAGGAGCCGACGATGATGTCGTAATCCCACTGCCGCAGCCGGTTCTCGTACTGCGCCGAATCGACCACGCGCGTCGTCACGGCCATGCCGATGCGATCGAGCGAGGGCTTGTAGAACAGCACGAAGCGCTCGGTCGACGGATCGTCGACCAGAAATTCGACGCTGAACTGCTGACCGGTCTTCGTATCGACCAGCTTGGTGTCCTTGATCTCGTAGCCGACCTCGCGAAACAGCGCGAGCGCCTCACGGAAATTATCGCGCACCGCCTGCGGATTGCCGCCGACCGGATTGCTGTAAGGCTTGCTGAACAGGTCGGCCGGGACTTTGTCCTTCACGCCTTGCAGGATTTCGAGTTCTTTGCCTTCCGGAACTCCTGACGACGCCAGCTCGGTGCCTTCGAAATAGCTGCCGATGCGCTTGTACTGGCCGAAGAAGATTTGCTTGTTCATTTCCTCGAAATCGAACGCAAAATTGAAGGCGCGGCGCACGCGCGCATCCTGAAATTTGTCGCGCCGGAGATTGAAGGCGAAGGCCTGCATCACGCCGAGATTGCGGATCGGGAATTCCTCCAGAACGACTTTCTTGTCGCGCACCGCGGGGAAATCGTACGACGTCGCCCAGTTCTTGGCGCTGTTCTCGGTGCGCCAGTCGACCTGATCGCCCTTGAAGGCCTCCAGCGCGACCGTCGAGTCGCGGTAATATTCAAAGCGCAGCGTCTGGAAATTGCGCGTGCCGATGACGACGTTGACGTCCTTGCCCCAATAATCGGCATACTTTTCGTAGACCAGCGAGCGGCCGGGGGCGAAATCCTTGAGCCGGTAAGGCCCCGAGCCGAGCGGCGGCTCCAGCGTGGTTTGCGTGACATCGCGTTTCTTGCCCGACTTGTCGGTGCCCTCCCACCAATGCTTCGGCAGCACCGGCAGCTGGCCGACGATCTGCGGCAATTCGCGGTTGCCCGGCCCGTCGAAGGTGAACGTGATCTCGCGATCCGCACCTTTCTCCACCTTGATCACGTGACGGTAATAGGCGCCGTAAAACGGGCTGTTGGTTTTGAACGTGATGAACGAAAAAATGACGTCGTCGGGCGTCACCGGCTTGCCGTCGTGCCAGCGGGCATTGGCGCGCAGCCGATAGGTGACCGACGAACGATCGTCCGGATAGCTGACCGCTTCCGCCAGCAAACCGTATTCGGTCGACACTTCGTCGAGTGCCGGCGTCATCAGCGTTTCGGTGATCAGTTCGGTGCCCATCGCGAGGCTGCCCTTCACGCCGGCCACCACCGTATTGAAATTATCGTAAGTGCCGAACGCGATCTGCCGCACCGTGCCGCCCTGCGGCGCCGCCGGATTGACGTAATCGAAATTCCTGAAGCCTTCCGGATATTTCAGGTCGCCGAACAGCGACAGGCCGTGCTTCCACTGACGCGCTTGCGCCGCCGCCAGACCGGCGATGCCGAGCACGCCCAAAGCAGGAGCCGCGAGCGCGGCTGCGCTGCTGCGCAGAAGGAAACGGCGGGTCAGTTTCATGGCCATGCTCCGGCGCGCCAAGTGCTTGAATCAAGTGCTTGCTATGCAATCACGGGCGATTATGTCGGTTTTCTGGTCCGCTACCAGCGCCTCGCGCCGCGCCCATAACAAAACGGCCGGGCTCAAGCCCGGCCGCATCGCCAATACGGTGTGACCACGATCACTTCTTGGGCGGGGCTGCCGCCGGCGCGGCGGCTGGAGCCGGCGCATTGGCCGCAGCCTTCGGCAGCGGCATGGGGCTGTCCGACAGCGTATGCAGGTAATCGATCACGTCGGCGCGCTGCTGCTCGCGCGACAGCCCGGCGAAGGTCATCGCCGTGCCGGTGATATAGCCGCGCGGGTTCGCCAGGAATTTATTGAGCTCGTCGAAGGTCCAGGTGCCGCCCTTGGCCTTCATGGCGGCCGAATAGCTGAAGCCCGGTTCGGATGCGCGCTGCCGGCCGACGATGCCCCAAAGATTCGGACCGACCCGGTTCGGGCCGCCCTTTTCGAGGGTGTGGCAGGCCTGACATTGCTTGGCGGTCGCCTGGCCCTTTTCGACCGAGGCCGAGGCCAGCAGAGTCTCGATCGGCTGCTCCGGCGCCTTCGGCCCGGCGTTCTCGCCGGCACCTTTTTCCTTGGCGGCGATCGCATAGCCCGGCTTGGCCGCCTTCTCGGGCGCGAAAATGGCCCCGGCGCCGATATTGAGCGCCAGCGTGATCAGGCAGGTGCCCAGGATGGCGCCCAGCACCTTGTTGAGTTCGAAGGAATTCATCGAAAAGAGGCTCCCGAGAAGGGCGCGAGGCGGGACCGGCCGGAATAACCGCCGAGGGCTCGACGGCGGCGGACAGATACCGTTTTGCCTCCGGTCTGGCAACCCGTATAAGCGCCGCGGCCCCCTCGACATTCGTTCAGGTCTGGTAGCCGAGCCGATGTCCGATACGATCATCCTTATTCCTGCCCGCATGGCGTCTTCGCGTCTGCCCGGCAAGCCCTTGGCGGATATCGCGGGTCTGCCGATGATCGTGCATGTGCTGCGCCGCGCGCAGGCCGCCAAAATCGGCGAGGCGGTGGTGGCGACCGATTCCGAAGCGGTGGCGGCGGCGGTGGAAAAGTCCGGCGGCCGCGCCATCATGACGCGGGCCGATCACGTCTCCGGCTCCGACCGAATCTATGAGGCTCTCGAGGCACTCGATCCCGAGCACCGCATCGGCACGGTGGTCAACGTGCAGGGCGACCTGCCGACCATCGATCCGGCCGACATCCGCGCCGCGCTCGGGCCGCTGTCCGATCCGCAAGTCGACATCGCGACCATCGCCGCGGTCATCACCGACCCGGTCGACCTTAGCAATCCGAACGTGGTCAAGGTTTCCGGCAGCATTGTTTCGCCCGGCCGTTTTCGCAGCACCACCTTCACGCGCGCCAACGCGACCGGTCCGGGCCCGCACTATCATCACATCGGGCTGTACGCCTACCGGCGCGCGGCGCTCGAACGTTTCGTCAAGCTGCCGCCGTCGGCCAACGAGCAGCGCGACCGGCTCGAGCAATTGCGCGCACTTGACGCCGGCATGCGCATCGACGTCGCGGTGGTGAAAAGCGTGCCGCTCGGCGTCGATACGCCGGAAGAGCTGGCGAAAGCGCGGCAAATCCTGGCCGGTTGACTCGTAACGCGGGGTCTGCGACCCAATCGCCCGAAAGACAGCACCATGACCAAGAAAAAGATCATTTTCCAGGGCGAACCGGGCGCGAATTCGCATCTCGCCTGCCGCGAAGCCTATCCGGATCACGAGCCGGTGCCCTGCCCGACCTTCGAGGATTGCTTCTCCGCGCTTACCGGCGGCGACGTCGATCTCGGCATGATCCCGATCGAGAATTCGGTCGCCGGCCGCGTCGCCGACATTCATCATCTGATGCCGACGTCGAAGCTGCACATCATCGCCGAATGGTTCCTGCCGATCCGCAATCAGTTGATGGCGCCGAAAGGCGCGACGCTGAAAACAATCAAGTCGGTGGAAAGCCACGTGATGGCGCTCGGCCAATGCCGCAAAATCATCCGTGAGCTGAAGCTAAAGCCGATCGTCAACGCCGACACCGCCGGTTCGGCGCGTGAAGTGGCGGAGAGCAAGGACGCCACGCGCGCGGCCATCGCTTCGCGGCTGGCGGCGGAAATCTACGGTCTCGACATTCTCAAAGAGAACGTCGAGGACGAGGCCAATTCGACCACCCGCTTCATCGTGCTGTCGCCCGAAAAGAAATGGGCGGCGCCGGGCAAGGGCAAGACCATCACCACTTTCGTGTTCCGCGTGCGCAACGTGCCGGCGGCGCTGTACAAGGCGATGGGCGGCTTCGCCACCAACGGCGTCAACATGACCAAGCTGGAAAGTTACATGGTCGGCGGCAACTTCTTCGCCACGCAATTCTATGCCGACGTCGAAGGTCATCCGGACGACCACGCGCTGGTGTTCGCGCTCGAGGAACTCGCTTTCTTCTCCAAGGAGCTGACCATCCTCGGCGTCTATCCCGCGCATCCGTACCGTGAGACGTTCAAGGAAGATAAGGATTGAGTTCCGCGCCAGCGGACCTCACTTCGACTTCGCACGAAATCCCGCCGCGTCGCCGTAGTCCTGAAATTGCGAATATCGCGAATGGGCGCCGATGACGCGGCGCGCGTGCTTGATCGGGCACCAATATTGCTCGGTTCGCCCGGCAATTTCACGGACATAAGCAATCAGGCCATTGGCGTAGGAACAATAAGCGCAATTGAGCTTTTCAAGCGCATTAAGATAGGAAAGGTGATAGCGGTCGAACACGAAGTAGTCGGCGCGGCGCACCTTGGCGATCCCGTACACCGGAAAGCAGACCGCGTGATAGACGGTGACGAACAAGTCGAGCAACACGAGTGGAACGATGAGCGCGTAGATCACCGGCGCCGTGAGCATGATCAGCGGGTGTGCGTTCAGAACGTATTGATAAAGCTTCGTCCGCAACTCGCGGTGGCGGCGTATGATTTCCTCTTCGAAAATCACTTTGCCGTTTTCCAAGCCAACGCGAAGTTCGGCGCGGCGCTTTGCCAGCTCGGCTTCCAGTTCTCCCTCGAGCGCGGCGATCTTCTCGGTCAGAGCGTTGATGTGCGGGTCCATTAAAATCATTCCTCGGAGCCGGATATGCCTGTTGGCTCATAATATTTGCTTGTACGCCGAATGCGGACTTTGACCAGCAGCTTGAGCACCAGGGTCAGTTCCGCGATTTTCATGGCCGTCACGGGTTTCCCGCCGCCGTTTTGAGCGGCTATGATACCCTCATCTCGATCAGCCCGGGGAACGTCATGACGATCATGGTGCGCTTGCTTGCTTTCTGCACAGCTCTGCTCGTTGCCGGGAGCGCGGGCGCGCAAACCACGGGCGGCGGATACCCTAACCGTCCAGTACGCATTCTGTGCGGCTTCGCCGCCGGCGGCCCGACCGATGTGATTGCCCGCATCGTAGCGCAGAAATTGTCGGCCTCGCTCGGCCAGCAATTCTTCGTCGACGACAAACCCGGCGCTGGCGGCAATATCGCCAACGCCGAGGGCGCCAAGGCGGCACCCGACGGCTACACGCTCACGATGGTGAGCACGGGCTTCATGGTCAACATGAGCCTCTACGCCAAGGTACCCTACGACGCGGTCAAGGATTTCGCGCCGATCACCATGGTCGCCTATTCGCCCAACATCATCGTGGTCAATCCGTCGGTGCCGGCAAAGACCGTCAAAGAACTGATCGAGCTGATCAAGGCCAATCCGAACAAATACAGTTTCGCTGGACCCGGCATCGGCTCGACGCCACATCTGTCGGGCGAATTGTTCAAACAGCAATTCGGACTCGACCTCGTGCACGTGCCGTTCCCCGGCGCCGCGCAGGCGATCAATTCGACCATGGCGGGGGACACCCAGATCGCTTTCACCGCACTGCCGCCGGCGCTCGGCAATATCAAAGCTGGGAAATTGCGCGGGCTTGCCGTGCTCGCGTTCAAGCGCGCCACCGAGCTTCCTGACGTGCCGACCATGCAGGAGGCCGGTTACCCCGGCCAGGAGGCCGATACCCTCACCGGCATTTTGGCGCCGGCTGGCACGCCGAAGGCGATCATCGACCTGCTGCACCGTGAGATCGTCAAGGCGGTGGCCGACGGCGACGTCACGGCTAACTTGGTCAAGCTCGGTTTCGTGCCGGTGGCGAACAAGCCGGAGGAATTCGGCGCGCGCATCAAGAGCGAGATGGCCAAGTGGGGCAAGGTCGTGCACGACGCGCATTTGCGCATCGAGTAACGGACGCACCATGCAACGCAAGGTAATGATCGCCTGCGCGGTGACCGGATCTGCCGACACGCCGTCACGCAATCCCGCCGTGCCGGTGACGCCGCAGCAAATCGCCGCCTCGGCACTCGATGCCGCCAAGGCCGGCGCGGCCATCGTCCACATCCACGTGCGCGATCCGAAGACCACGAAGCCGAGCATGGACGGCGCACTCTATCGCGAGGTGGTCGAGCGCATCCGCTCAAGCGGCAGCGACGTGCTCATCAACCTCACCACCGGCCCGGGCGCGCGCTTTATTCCAGGCGCCGACGAACCGCTGATTGCCGCCGCCGGCAGCACGCTGGCGCTGCCCGCGGCACGCGTGCGTCACGTTGTCGAGTTGAAGCCCGAAATCTGCAGCCTCGATATGGGCAGCATGAACATGGGGGGCCAAGTTTTCGTCAATACACCGTCTCATCTCGAAGCCATGGCGGTGGCGATCCGCGACGCCGGCGTGACGCCCGAACTCGAAGTGTTCGAGGCCGGTCATTTGATGCTCGCCAGGCGGCTGCTCGAGACCGGCCACGTCAAGGCGCCGGGCCTGTTCCAGATCTGCCTCGGGATTTCCTGGGGCCAGCCAGCCACCTCGGAAGCCGTCAGTTATATGCGCAGCCTGCTGCCGTCCGATTGCGTCTGGTTCGCCTTCGGCATTTCGCTGCACCAGTTCCCGATCGCCGCGCAGACCGTGCTGCTCGGCGGTCACGTCCGCGTCGGGCTGGAGGACAACCTTTATCTGGAAAAAGGCAAGCTGACGCCGAGCAATGCTGCGCTGGTCGAGAAGGCCGCAAACATCATCGAAATCTTGGGCGACCACGTCGCCACACCGGCCGACGCGCAGAAAATGCTGGGAATGCGCGCGGCTTAAGCTTGCGCTATTCCGCCGCCTGTTGTGTCGGCGGCCGCATCGACTCGAGGCCGTCAGCCGCGGTGGCGGAAATCGTCGTGCGCACCATCAACCGCGCCTCATGCGCCGGCCACGGCCGTCCACGATGCATGGTGGCGCGGTTGTCCCACATCACCACGTCGCCGCTCTTCCACTGGTGCACGTAGCTTACGTCCGGCGTGGTCGCGGCCGCGGTAAGCTCGTCGATCAGCTTCGCGCCGGAAGCCGCATCCATGCCTTCAACCGCGTAGGCGTGCGAGGCGAGATAAAGCGCGCCGCGGCCGTTGACCGGATTCTTCCACACCATGCGCCAGCATTGCGGCGGCAGCGCCGCGCGCTCCTCGGGACTGGCGAGATCGGCGGTGATCTTGCCGCGCGAATGCGCGTAGTCGTGCCAGGCGAATGAATTTTCCAGCTTCTTGCGCAAGTTCGCGTCGAGCCGCTCGAACGCCAGCCGGGTCGAGACATATTCGGTTTCGCCGCCGCGCGCCGGAATGGTGCGCGCCGACAGTATCGAGGTCAGTGCCGGCACGCTCTTGAACGAGGAGTCGGTGTGCCAAAGCTGGTTCGCTCTGTTGCGCAGCGCATAGCGGTGGTCGGGCGGCACCACTTTGCCGTCGGCGCCGATGGTGGTGAGGATCACGAAATTGCTGCCGGTGCCGAGCGAACCGACTTTGGTCACTTCCGGCGGACCGAAGCGGCGCGAAAACGCGAGCTGGCCCTCGTCCGACACGTCCTGGCCGTGAAACACCAGAACCGAATGTTCCTCGAACGCGGCGCGCGTTGCGGCATAGGCGGCAGCGTCTTTGGCGATGTCGGCAAGCGTGATGCCGCGCAACTCGGCGGCAAAGCCTGGACCCAGCGGGACGATTTCCATCGGCGTATCTCCCCGACTTTGTTGTTTGACGGATTTTCCTCCAAAACCGGGGGACTGGCAAGGAGGCGCGATCAGGCCTTCTGCGGCGTCATCCGATCCGTCACGTTGAGATAGTGCCGCGCGAAAGCGACCAATTGCCCGTCGCTCGGATGATCGACCGTTTCGACCCCGGCGATGACCTTCATCAGCCTGGGATCGTGCTGCTCGATATGTTTGACCAGTTGCGATTTCGCATTGGCCGGGCCCGTGATGAGAACCGCGCCGGCATCGGCGACCGATTGAGCGACGGCGTGCAGGAACTCGTTGTCCGCCGCGACATGACCGCTGCCGATCGAATTGGCCTTGTGGTGGATGTGCTTGGTCGGATGATCGGGATGCAGGACAAGCTTGTCGGCCTCGCTCGGGTTGAAGTGAAACACCCGTGCTTCGCGGTGATCGATCCAGATAACGGCGTGAAAATGATGCTGGCTCATGGGATTAGGTCCTTTTCTACCACTCGATACAGTTTGTCCCCATTACCGATAGAGGTCTTTGATTTATCTCATATAGCCTTTTCGCGCTCGTAGCGCTCGACAAAACGCGGTGACAGCTTGCGCAGCCGCTCGATATCGATGCGGCCGGAGCGCATGACATAGCTCATGGCGAAATCCAGCGGCGCGAGCTCCATGTATTCGGCGAAATTCTCATACCAGCCCGCGCTGGCGTCGGCGCCGGTCACGATCTTGTCGACGATCGGCCGCCGCGCGGCTTCATAGGCCGGCAGGGCGGCCGCGACGTCATCGCCATGGGCCGCCAGCGCCTTGTCGAGCGCGATGGCGTCCTCCATGGCCAGCCGCGTGCCGGAACCGATCGAGAAATGCGCGGTGTGGGCGGCGTCGCCGATTAGCACGTGCTTGCCGTGATGCCAGCGCGCGCTGCTCAGATGCGGAAACCGGCGCCAGATCGAATTATTAGACACCAGATGCTTGCCATCGAGCGCGTCGGCGAAGACTTTTTCGCATAACGCGCGGCTGTCCGCCCCTTCCGTGCGCTCGAAGCCGGCTCGCGCGAAGGTCGGGTCGTCGACCTCGACGATGAACGTACTGCGGCCCGGCGCGTAGCGGTAATGATGCGCGTTGAAATCACCGATCGGCGTGTGACGAAAGGTTTGTGTCAGCGTGTCGAAAACCTTGGGCGTGCCGAACCAGGCGAAGCGATTGGCGCCATAGGTAACAGCGGCGCCGAAGGCGTCGGCAAAGGTGCGCCGCACCAGCGAATTGGCGCCATCGGCGCCGACGATGAGATCGGCGCCGTCGAATTCATCGAGCGAAGTCACCGCGCACGAAAACTCCGGTTTGATGCCAACCGCGCGCACGCGCTCCTGCAGCAGTTGCAGCAGCTTGAGCCGCCCGATCGCGGCAAAGCCGACGCCGTCGATGACCACGCGCTCGTTCTTGTGCATGAGCGTGATGTCGTCCCAGGATTCCATCTGCGGCGTGATAGCGGCGAAAGTTTCCGGATCGTCCTCGCGCAGGAATTCCAGCGCGCGGTCGGAGAACACCACGCCGAAGCCGAAGGTAGCGCCGGCCGGATTCTGCTCGAACACGGTGATGTCGGCGTCCGCGCGGCGGCGCTTGATCAAGTAAGCGAGGTAAAGGCCCGCGGGTCCGGCGCCGAGAATGGCAATGCGCATAGGGTCAGTCTTGCAGACTGCCGCAGCGCGGGAAAGCGGCTTCAAATCGTCTGGTTATATGCGCCCACTTCCGGGTGCTGGCGCAGCACGCCGTCGACCGCCTTGAACATGTCGCGCATGCGCTTCTCCGACACCGGGCTTTCGACCACCACCACCAGCTCCGGCTTGTTCGACGAGGCGCGCACCAGGCCCCAGGTGCCGTCCTCGACCGTGACGCGTACGCCGTTGACCGTGACCAGGTCCTGGATCTTCTGGCCGGCGACCGTCTCTCCCTTGGCCATGGCGTCCTGGAAATGCGCCACCACCGCGTCGGCCACGCCGTACTTCTTCTCGTCGTCGCAATGCGGCGACATGGTCGGCGAGCCCCAGGTCTTGGGCAGCGCCTTGCGCAAGTCGGCCATGGACTTTCCCGGATTGCGGTCGAGCATGTCGCACACCGCCAGCGCGAAGATCATGCCGTCGTCATAGCCGCGGCCATAGGGCTTGTTGAAGAAAAAGTGCCCTGACTTCTCGAAGCCCGCGATTGCGCCCAGTTCGTTGACGCGCCGTTTGATGTAGGAATGCCCGGTTTTCCAGTAGTCGACCTTGACGCCGTTGGCCTTGAGCACCGGATCGGTCAGAAACAGCCCGGTCGATTTCACGTCCACCACGAAGGTGGCGCGCTTGTGCTGGCTCGACATGTCGCGCGCCAGCATGACGCCGACTTTGTCGGCGAAAATCTCCTCGCCCTCGTTGTCGACCACGCCGCAGCGGTCACCGTCGCCGTCAAAGCCGAGCGCCACGTCGGCCTTATTGACCAGCACCGCGTCGCGCATGGCGTGCAACATCTTCATGTCTTCAGTGTTCGGGTTGTAGCGCGGGAAGGTATGATCGAGCTCGCAGTCGAGCGGCACCACCTCGCAGCCGATCGCCTCGAGGATCGCCGGCGCGAAAGCCCCGGCCGTGCCGTTGCCGCAGGCGGCGACCACCTTGAGCTTGCGTTTGATCTTCGGCCGCTTGGTAAGATCGGCGATGTAGCGGTCGGGAAAATTCTCGACGAAGTCGTAGCTACCGCCGGCCTTAAGTTCGAAACGCGCGCCCAACACAATTTCCTTGAGCCGTTTCATCTCGACCGGTCCGAACGTGAGCGGCCGGTTGGCGCCCATCTTCACGCCGGTCCAGCCATTGTCGTTGTGCGAGGCCGTGACCATGGCGACGCAGGGCACGTCGAGCTCGAACTGCGCAAAATAGGCCATCGGCGTGATGCAAAGCCCGATATCGCGCACCCGGCAACCCGCCGCCATCAAGCCGGAAATCAACGCCATCTTCACCGAGGCCGAATAGCTGCGAAAATCGTGGCCGGTGACGATCTCGGACTTGACGCCAAGCTCGTGGATCAGCTTGCCCAGGCCCAGGCCGAGCGCCTGCACGCCCATCAGATTGATTTCTTTTTCCAACAGCCAGCGCGCGTCGTACTCGCGAAAGCCGGTCGGCTTCACCAGCGGCGACGATTCATAGGCATAGGTATTGGGCGTGAGCGCGGATTTCGGTGTCGGAAACATCAGGTCCTCAAATCGAAGTGCGGACGGGAACTGCATACCCCAACGCCGGGAGCCCGCAAAGTGATCCAACACAAATGGCGGTAAAAAGGCCTACTGCTCGAGCACCAGCCGGCCGTCGGCGACTTCATAGCGTCGCAACTTCGACAAGAATGCGATGCCGAGCAGGTTCTGCGACAGCGCCTCGTCCGGCAGCACCAGCGCCGGAATGTCATAGACCGAAATGTCGCCGATCTCGACGCGTTCGAGCGTGGCACGGGCGGCATTGATCTTGCCGTTGGCGGTCGACACCACCGCGGTATAGTCACTGCGCATCGGGCGAATGCCGACCATCGCGGCGTCGGTCTCGCGCAGGATCACCAGCGTGGCGCCGGTGTCGACGACGAAATCGGTATGGCGGCCGTTGACGCGGGCATCGACGCGGAAGTGGCCGTCGCGTCCGCTCGACAGCGCCATTCGGTGCTGACCGGCCGAGGACTGCTGCGGCTGATCGGACGATTGCACCGCCGCGGCCTGCGCCGGAGCTTCCACGACCGCCTTGTCGGCGAAGCGCGCAAGATAGGCGCCGGCGACAAGGACAGCGATGGCGAGAAAGAAGATTTGACGCATGGCACAGGCCCGATTGATACGCCCTGACAATCGCACGCGCCTGCTCAAACCGCCTTAACGGCGGGCTGCAAGGCCTACGCCGTTACCTGAATGGTGAGCGGCTGGTTAAGGCCGCGGCGACAATTTTATTCGCCGCGCCGCTTGGCCCGGCGGGTCGGCGGCGCCGTCGTCGGATCGTCCGGCCAGGGATGGCGGGGATAACTTCCGCGCATCTCGGTTTTCACGTCTTTATAGCTGCCGCGCCAGAAGCCCGGCAGATCGCGCGTCACCTGAACGGGCCGGTGCGCCGGCGACAGCAACTCGATCACCAGCGCCACGCGGCCGCCGGCGATGCTCGGATGCCGCGCCAGCCCGAACATTTCCTGCACGCGAATCGAAACCGTCGGCCCCTGCTCGGCCTCGTAGTCGATGGGCACGTGGGAGCCGGACGGCGCGGTGAAATGGGTCGGCGCCTCGGCGTCGAGCCGTTTACGCAGCGCCCAGGGGAGCAAGGCGTCGAGCGCCGCGGACAGATCGTCCACGCCAATTTGCGACAATGCCGTTTTCCCGGCGAGGAACGGCGCCAGCCATTCGGCGGCCGAGCGCGTCAGTGCAACATCGGAAAGGTCAGGCCACTCGTCGCCTTCTGCCCGGCGCAGGAACTGCACGCGATCGCGCAGTTGTAGCTGCGCCTTGCTCCACGGAAGCTTGTCGATGCCAAGCGCCGCGATCCCCTCGGCCAAGAGTTTTGCAGTGTCGGCATCGGGTTCGACCGGCTTGATCTGCTCCGCGAGCACCAACGCACCGAGCCTGCGGCTGGCCCGCGCGCGCAACGAGGCCGACGCAGCATCGAAGGTGACCGCTTCCCGGCTTTCAATTTTGTTACCGAAGCGGGCCTCGATTTCGGCCAGCGCGATCGGCGCCGCCAAAATTATGCGACTCGCCGCCGCCGTGCCAGTCAATTCCGCCACGACAAGAAACGGCGCGCGCGCCAGCGCCGACGCCGGATCGACCATGCCGCCGCGGCCATTGGCCAGTAGGAACGCGCCGGTTCCGCCGCCGCGGCTTTTGGCAATGCGGTCGGGATAGGCGAGCGCGAGCAGCGAGCCCACGCTTTCCTCGCCGCCTGTTTCTTTTCTGCCCGCCGCTTCGCTCCACCGCTTCACCATCGCGCGCGCGTCTTCGGCGCGGCGTGAACGATCGCGGCGGAATTGATCGAGCCGATGCGAAAGATCGACATCGTCGCCGCCTAGCCCGCGCTCGGTCAGCACCGCGGCGATCGCCGCCGCCCGCGCGCCGGCGCCCTGCGCTGCGGCATCGACCACCATGCGCGCCAGCCGCGGCGGCAGCGGCAGTTGCCGCAGCATTTTTCCATCCTGGGTGATGCGGCCAGCTGCGTCGATCGCGCCGAGCTCGGAAAGCAGCGCCTTGGCTTCGTTGAGCGCAGCCGCCGGCGGCGAATCGAGAAACGCCTGCTTTGCCGGATCGCTCGCGCCCCAATGCGCCAGGTCGAGCACGAAACCCGACAGATCGGCCGACAAAATTTCCGGCCGCGTATAGGGCTCCAGCGATCCGGTCTGCGGCTCGTCCCACAGCCGGTAGCAGACACCCCGCTCGGTACGACCCGCTCGTCCGCGCCTTTGATCGGCGGCGGCGCGCGACACCCTTACGGTTTCCAGCCGTGTCAGGCCCAGATCCGGCTCGTAGCGCGGCACGCGCGACAGGCCGCTATCAATCACGACGCGCACGCCTTCGATGGTGAGCGAGGTTTCGGCGATCGAGGTCGCCAGCACCACTTTGCGCCGCCCGGCCGGCGTCGGCGATATGGCGCGGTCCTGCTCGAGCGCGTCGAGCGCGCCAAACAGCGCCACAATATCGACATTCGGATCGCCGACGCGCTCCCTCAACTGCGTTTCGGTGCGGCGAATTTCGGCGGCGCCCGGCAGGAACACCAGAATCGAACCGCTATCGGCGCGCAGCGCGCGTTGCACCGCGTCAACGATTTGCCGTTCGATCGGGGAGCGCTGGTCGCGGCCGAGATAGCGCGTCTCCACGGGAAAAGCCCTGCCCTCGCTGGTAACCACCGGCGCGTTGCCGAGCAGCGCTGCCACCCGCGCGACGTCAAGCGTCGCCGACATCACCAGAATTTTCAGGTCCTCGCGCAGGCCCTGCTGCGCGTCGCGCGCCAGCGCCAGTCCGAGATCGGCATCCAAAGAGCGCTCATGAAATTCGTCGAACAGCACGGCGGCGACGCCGTCGAGCGACGGATCGTCGAGCACCAACCGCGTGAAAACGCCTTCGGTGATGACCTCGATACGTGTGCGTCTGGAAATCTTCGACCCCAAGCGCACACGCAGACCGACTGTATCGCCAACTTGTTCGCCCAATGTCGATGCCATGCGCGCGGCGGCAGCGCGCGCGGCCAGCCTTCGCGGCTCCAGCACCAGGATTTTCTTTTGCTTATTATTTTCTTTGGCCCACGGCTCGTCGAGCAGCACCAGCGGCACGCGCGTGGTCTTGCCGGCGCCGGGCGGCGCCACCAGTACGGCGGCGTTATTTGCCGCCAGCGCGGCGGTCAGCCGCGGCAGCGCGTCGTCGATGGGAAGCGGGCTATCGAATCTTTGCATGTGTAGCGTCGTCACCCGGGAAGCGGATGGGAACATTTCGTTTAGCAATGTGAGAAATTTCTGCCTGCCCCGCGCGCTCGCGCGAGGCCCATCAACGTCTGTTGGCGGCGCCGTTGCTCATTTCCTGGCCCGCCCGACGCTTTCGTAAACGAAACCGTGGCGTGCGACTTCCTCGGGCCGATAAATATTGCGCAGGTCGACCAGCACCGGCCGCTCCATGACTTTCTTCAGCCGCGCGAAATCGAGCGCGCGGAACTGCTCCCATTCAGTCACGATCACCAGCGCCGATGCGCCCTGCCCGCAATCATAGGCGTCTTTGCAAAACGCCACGTTCGACAATAGCGGCTTGGCCTGATCCATGCCGGTCGGATCGTAGGCGCGCACTTTGGCGCCCATGTCCTGCAGCGCGGTGATCAGCGGGATAGACGGCGCCTCGCGCATGTCGTCGGTATTCGGCTTGAACGTCAATCCGAGCACGGCAACCGTCTTGCCGCGTAGCTCGCCGCCGAGCGCATTCGCCACCTTGCGCGCCATCGCGCGCTTGCGCGCATCGTTGACCGCCACCACTGCCTCGACAATGCGCAGCGGCGCCTCGTGATCGAGCCCGGTCTTGAGCAGCGCCACGGTGTCCTTGGGGAAGCATGAGCCGCCGAAGCCCGGCCCGGCGTGCAGAAATTTCGATCCGATGCGGTTGTCGAGCCCGATGCCGCGCGCGACCTCCTGCACGTCGGCGCCGACTTTTTCGGCGAGATCCGCGATCTCGTTTATGAATGTGATCTTGGTGGCGAGAAACGCGTTCGCGGCGTATTTTATCAGTTCGGCGGTGCGCCGGTCGGTGAACAATATCGGCGAACGGTTGAGATACAGCGGACGATAAAGCTCGGTCATCACGTCGCGTGCGCGCGCATCCTCGCTGCCGACCACGACGCGGTCGGGGTGCTTGAAATCCTGGATGGCGGCGCCTTCGCGCAGGAATTCCGGATTGGACACGACCGCGAACTCCGCCTTCGGCTTTGCCTCGCGGATGAGGCGCTCGACCTCGTCGCCGGTGCCGACCGGCACGGTCGACTTGGTGATCACCACCGTGAAGCCGCCGAGGCTGCCTGCTATCTCGCGCGCCGCGTCATAGACGAAACTCAAATCGGCATGGCCGTCGCCGCGCCGTGACGGCGTGCCGACCGCGATGAACACCGCGTCGGCGCCTTTGACGGCGCCGGGCAGATCGTTGGTGAACTTCAGACGCCCAGCGCGCGCATTGGCGGCGACCAGATCGATGAGCCCCGGCTCGTAGATCGGCACTTCACCGCGCGTCAACGCGGCGATTTTCCCGGTGTCCTTGTCGACACAGGTCACGTCGTGGCCGAAATCGGCGAAGCAGGCCCCGGAGACGAGGCCGACATAGCCGGTGCCGATCATGGCAACGCGCATGGAGTGCCCTTGTCGAAATCGATGTTGTTCCGGCCACGGTGACCGGCGGTCTCATAGCAGAGGCCGTCCCGAGTGGCGAGAGCCGTAACCGGGCGCAATAGCAGCCGCGCTTCTCGTCCGCCTGTCCGAAAAGTGCCATCGGACCAGGATAGGATTCCCCATGGCGTCGGCCGCATTTGCTTGCGCCGGCCGGCCTGCGAGAATTCAAAGGGTCAATTCGGAGATCGGCCATGCGCCTTCGTCTCGCTTGCGCCCTGATTGCAAGCGCGATACTGACAGCCGGGCTATTTCTCGCCGTCCGGCTCTATTTCTCCGACATCTTGCCGGTGGCGGACAGCGAAACCCCACAATTGCAATGGCGGTTCGAAACCGCGTTCGTGCTGACATCGCTGGCATGGATCGGCAGTTTTGTGACAGCGCGCTCCGCCATAGCTCTCGTTGTATTGCTTTACAAACAGACCCGGCGCGGCGGCTAGCCAAGGCGTCCACAGGACAGCCGCGGAAGATTGATAATCGCCTCGTCCGGGCCCACATTCGACCTATGCCAACAAGCGCCAAATCCAAGACCAAAGCCGCCCCCGCCGTCGCCAATCCGGCGGCGCGCTCGCTCAAAAAGGGCGACCACCTGTTTCTGGTGGATGGCTCCGGCTACATCTTCCGCGCCTATCACGCGTTGCCGCCGCTGACCCGCAAGTCCGACGGCCTGCAGGTCAACGCCGTGCTCGGCTTCTGCAACATGCTGTGGAAGCTGCTGGCCGAAATGAAGGCCGACAAGCCGACACATCTGGCCGTGGTGTTCGACAAGTCCGAGAAGACCTTCCGCACCGAATTTTATCCGGAATACAAGGCGCACCGACCGGACGCGCCGGAAGACCTCATCCCGCAGTTTCCGCTAATCCGGGAAGCGGTGCATGCTTTCGAGATCCCCTGTCTGGAGCAGGCGGGCTTCGAGGCCGACGACCTGATCGCGACCTATGCGCGACTCGCCAGCGAGGCGAAAGCAACAACCACCATCGTGTCGTCCGACAAGGATTTGATGCAGCTCGTCGGCAACGGCGTCACCATGTACGACACCATGAAGGACAAGCGCATCGGCGCCGCCGAGGTGATCGAGAAATTCGGCGTCGGGCCTGACAAAGTGATCGAGGTGCAGGCGCTGATCGGCGATTCATCCGACAACGTACCGGGCGTGCCCGGCATCGGCGTCAAGACCGCGGCGCAATTGATCGGCGAATACGGCGATCTCGAAACGCTGCTCAAGCGCGCCGGCGAAATCAAGCAGGACAAACGAAGGCAGAGCCTGATCGACAACGCCGAGATCGCGCGCATCTCCAAGCGTCTGGTCACGCTCGACCGCAACGTGCCGCTCGATGTGCCGGTCGACCAGCTCGCGGTGCACGAGCCGGATTACAAAAATCTCATCGCCTTCCTGAAGGCGATGGAGTTCAACACCATTACCCGCCGCGTCGCCGAGAAGGCCGAGATCGACGCTTCGCAGGTCGAGGCGGATATGAAGCTGACATCGAGCGCGCCCGCTGCTGCGCTAAGCGCGCCGACGGAAAAAATTGGCGACCTGTTCGCGCCGCCGCCGCAAGCCAAGCCGGGCGGCAAGGCAGACAGTGGCCTCACCCCGATCTCGCTGGCCGCGGCGCGCGCCGAGGCTGCGCGCAACACCAGGATCGACCGCAGCAAATACGAATGCGTGCGCACGCTGCCGCGCCTGAAGGAATGGATCACGCGCGCCCATGAGGCCGGCGTGGTCGCGGTCGATACCGAGACCACCAGCCTCGACCCGATGACCGCGCATCTATGTGGTTTCTCGCTCGCCGTGGCTCCGAACGAAGCCTGCTACGTGCCGATCGGCCACAAGAAGGATGGCGGCGGCGACGGCTTGTTCGACGCAGGCCTCGCCGCCGACCAGATCAAGGAAGAGGACGCGCTGGCTGTCCTCAAGCCGCTGCTCGAGGACAACAGCATCCTCAAAGTCGCGCAGAACATGAAATACGACTGGCTAGTGTTCGCGCAGCGCGGAATCCAGATCGACGGCTACGACGACACCATGCTGATTTCCTATGTGTTGGACGCCGGCACGGGCGGCCACGGCATGGACGATCTCGCCAAGCGCTGGCTCAATCACGACACCATCCATTTCCACCATGTCGCTGGCCAGGGAAAATCGCAAGTGACGTTCGATTGCGTCGCCATCGACAAGGCGACCGAATACGCCGCCGAGGACGCCGACGTCACGCTGCGGCTTTGGAGCGCGCTCAAGCCGCGGCTCGCCGCCGAACGCGTCACCACCGTCTACGAGACGCTGGAGCGGGCCATGCCGCAGGTTTTGGCGCGCATGGAGCGGCGCGGCATTTCGATCGACCGCCAGGTGCTCTCACGCCTGTCCGGCGAATTCGCCCAGAAACAGGGCGCGCTCGAGGAGGAGATCAAGCAGCTCGCCGGCGAGCCGCTCAATCCCGGCTCGCCCAAGCAGCTCGGCGACATTCTGTTCGGCAAAATGAATTTACCGGGCGGCACCAAGACCAAGACCGGCCAATGGTCGACTGGCGCGCGCGAGCTCGAGGAATTGGCCGAACAGGGTCACGCGCTGCCGCGCAAGATCCTAGACTGGCGCCAGGTTTCCAAGCTGCGCTCGACTTATACCGAGGCGCTGCCGACTTACGTCAACCCGACCACCCACCGCGTCCACACGTCGTACGCGCTCGCCGCCACCAGCACAGGCCGCCTTTCCTCGTCCGATCCGAATTTGCAGAACATTCCGATCCGCACCGAGGAAGGCCGCAAAATCCGCCGGGCCTTCGTGGCCGCCCCAGGCATGAAGCTGGTGTCCGCCGACTATTCGCAGATCGAATTGCGGCTGCTGTCGGAAGTCGCCGAGGTGCCGACGTTGCGGCAAGCTTTCAAGGACGGCATCGATATTCATGCCATGACCGCGTCGGAAATGTTCGGCGTGCCGGTCAAGGACATGCCGGCCGATATCCGCCGTCGCGCCAAGGCGATCAATTTCGGCATCATCTACGGTATTTCGGCCTTCGGGCTGGCCAACCAGCTGAACATCGAGCGCGAGGAAGCCGGCGCCTACATCAAGAAATATTTCGAGCGCTTTCCCGGCATCCGCGACTACATGGACGAGACCCGCGAATTCTGCCGCGCCAACGGCTACGTGCTGACGCTGTTCGGGCGCAAGTGCCACTACCCCGACATCAAGGCCTCAAATCCGTCGATCCGCTCGTTCAACGAACGCGCCGCGATCAACGCGCGCCTGCAGGGCTCGGCCGCCGACATCATCCGCCGCGCCATGATGCGCATGGAGGGCGCCCTGGCCAAGGACAAACTGAGCGCGCAGATGCTGCTGCAGGTGCACGACGAATTGATTTTCGAAGTGCCGGAAGGCGAAGTGAAAAAGACCATCCCGATCGTCAAGAGCGTCATGGAAGACGCGCCGCACCCGGCCGTGTCGCTGCAGGTGCCGCTCCAGGTCGATGCGCGGGCCGCCGACAATTGGGACGAGGCGCACTAGCGCTTCTTCTTTTTCGACGCCTTGCTCTTGCCCTTTGCGCTCGCCGTCTTGGCCGCTTTCGCCGGCAGCACCGCGATCGCCTCGATCTCGAACAGCGCACCCGGCCGCGCCAGTTGCGATATCGCCACCGTGGTCGACGCCGGCGGCGCGCTCATATTGAAATGCTTGTCGCGGACCTCACGGAAAATTCCGATGTGCGACATGTCGACCAGGTAATTATTGATCTTCACCACGTCCTTGATGGTGGCGCCGGCGTCGGCCAGCGCGAGCTTCAAATTATCGACCGCCTTCTCGGCCTGGGCGCGGAAATCACCCAGCGCGCCGACCAATTTGTTGTCGAGGTCGAGCCCAAGCTGGCCGGCGATGAAGATCAGCCGGTTCGGGCCGGTCGCTTCGACCACGTAAGAGTAGCCCGGGGGCTTCGCCATGGTCTTCGGATTGCTGAAACGGACATTGGCAACCATGGCACCCTCCGTATGGTTCGCTGTTTATTATCGTTCCTCTAGAAGCCCCAGACCTTTTCCGAGCCATTTCGTGGTCGGCGCCTGGATCAGGATCGTCATCAGGATCGCAATGAACGTGACCGACGCGATCATCTGCGCGCCCGGCGCCTTCATGCCGAGCAGAAGGCCGGCCAGCGCGCCCGGGATGACGCCGGTCTCGCGCGTCCAGCACATGAACAGCATCTCCCTGACGCTCCACTTCGCGCGCCGGTCCGGCAGCGCGCACGCGAACACCGTTATCGGCCTGGCGACCAGCATCAAGACCGTGACCACGATGATGCCGCCCCACAGATATTGACCCATGAGCCCGAAATCGACCTGGGCGCCGACCAGAATGAAAATGAACAGTCGCATGATGAATGCGGTGGTCGAAACATACTCGTCGAGTTTTCGCGCCTCGCCCTCTTTCATTCTGAAGCCGTAGGAATCCTTGTTGCCGATCATGATGCCGAACACGAACACCGCCATGAAGCCGCTCGCCTGCAGGCCGTCGGCCGCGAAATAGGCGCCGATCACCGCCACCAATGTCACCACCGGCGCATAATCCGCAAGGAAACCCAATCGTTCATGCGAGATCAGCAGCGAGGCCAAATATCCGAGACCTACTCCCGCGACGATGCCGATGATCGATTGCTTGAGCAGATCGAGCACCGATGACGTCAACGAAAATTCGCCGGTCCCCATCGCCACCCCCAGCACGCCGAAGGTGACGATGGCACCCATGGCGTCGTTGAACGCGGATTCGCTCATCACCGTCTGCGCCACGCGGTCGCGAATATGGATCTGCCGGAAAATGGGAACCAAGGTCGCCGGGTCGGTCGAGGCGAGCGTCGCGCCGAGCAACAGCGCGACAATCCACGGCACGCCGAGCACGAAATAGGCGGCCAGGCCGGTGATAGCCGCAGTAATCAAGACGCCGATCGTGGCGATCACGACAATCGTGATCCAGACCTGCTTCAGCACGTTAAATCGCAGCGATGCGCCGCCGTCGAAAAGTATGTAGCTGGCGCCGAACAGCAGGATGATCTGGTTGAGCGCCGAGTCCGCCTTGATGTTGACCAGGCCGAGCCCCTCTGGGCCGATCGCCATCCCGACAACGAGGAAAACCGCGACATCGGGAATCTTGATCTTCTGCGCAACCAGACCGGTAATGGTGCCGATCGCCAGAATAAGCCCGCCGGACAGCAGCGTGTGCTTGGCAATTTCAATTGCGGCCGACGGTTCCACTTCAATTCCCCCCATCGCAGAAAACGAATGCCGGCGGCCCTATTTTTGATTTTACCGCCGGCATTTGATGCTGCCCGACACCCCCTGAAATGACAAGCCGCTCCGGTCCACTGCAACCTTCCGCCCACCCGAACGTTGGTGAGTGCGGCTTCGGGATGCGAAGCGCGATCAACCACAGGGACGTGCGATGGCCGCGCGCGGCAGAACGGTATTCTTGCGCCTATCGGGTGGCCTTCTCGCCGCCGGCGCGCTGACCTTCGCCTCGCTGACGCCGGCCTCGGCGGGCATCTTCGAGCGCATTTTCGGCGGCTTCCATCGTGCGGTGAGCACCGGGCTGCCGACCAATCTGAGCGCCTTCGCCGATCCGTTCGTTGGCGCACCGCGCGAGCAGCCGCGCGGCGAAACCTCGTGGGCGAGCGCCAACTGCGTGCGCACCAGCGACGGCTTTCACTTTCCGGTGCAGGCCCATGCCGGCGTGAGCGCGGCCCAGGCCTGTCGCGCACTCTGTCCGGCCGGCGAGACCAAACTTTATTCCGGCGGCACCATCGACAACGCCATCGCCGGCGACGGCAGCCGCTATGCGGACCTGGACACCGCCTTCCTCTATCGCAAAGAACTGGTGGCGGGCGTGACCTGCAATGGCCGCAACGCATTCGGGCTGGCGCGCATCGACGTGACCACCGATCCCACGCTGCGGCCGGGCGACATCGTCGCGACCAAGGATGGCATGGTGGCATTCACCGGGATGATCAACAAAGTGGCGGATTTCACCCCACTCGATAACTATCGCGCTGTCCCGAAGAGCACGCGCGACAAATTGTCGGATGTGAAGATCATGCCGCCGAATCCCGGCGCGCCGAATGTAACGCCGGTGACCATGACGTCGACCGCCCGCCCGCGCGATGAGAACCGCAGCGCTCAGCTCTCCAGATAACCGGCCACCGCCTCGCCCAGCGACAGCGATGACGTAAGCCCCGGCGACTCGATCCCGAACATCTGCACCAGTCGCGGCAAGCCGTGCTTGTCCGGCGTGTCGATCAGAAAATCGCCCTGCGGCTCGCCCTGCCCGCTGAGCTTGGGCCTGATGCCGGCGTAATCCGGCGCCAGCGAATCGTCCGGCAGGCCCGGCCAATAAGTGCGGATGCGCGCGTAGAACAAATGCGCGCGCGCCGGATCGACGTCGTAGTTCACCTCCTCGATCCATTCCAGATCCGGTCCGAAGCGCATGCGGCCGGCCATGTCGAGCGTCACATGCACGCCGAGCGCGCCGGGGATCGGCGTCGGATAGACCAGCCGCTTGAACACCGGCTTGCCCGCGTAGGCGAAATAGCTGCCCTTGCCCAGCACCAGCCGCGGCACACGGCTCGCCGGATAATCCTCCATCGTCCGCGCCACGGCCTGCGCGCGCAGACCGGCGCAATTGGCGATGGCGTCGAATTCAAACGTACCGCCCTCGCGCCCGCCGAAGTCGACTTGCCACTGCCCGCCTTTGCGCCGCGCAGCAGTCACCGGCGTATTGAGCGCGATGGCGCCGCCGGCGTCTTCCAGATCGCCGCGCAGCGCCAGCATGTAAGCGTGACCATCGATGATGCCGGTTTCCGGCGACAGCAGTGCGCCCAGGCACGACAATTCCGGCTCGAGCGCACGCGCTGCATTGCCGCCGATCAGCTCGAGGCCCTCGACGCCGTTGATGCCGCCCTGCACTTCAATCGCTTTGATCTTGTCCAGCTCGACCTGGTTGGTGGCGACGATCAGCTTGCCGCATTTTTTGTGCGGCACCCCGTGCGAGGCGCAGAATTCGTACAGCCAGCGCCGCCCACGCACGCAATGCTGCGCGCGCAGCGTCCCGGTCGGGTAATACATACCGGCATGGATCACCTCGCTGTTGCGCGAGGACGTGATGGTGCCGATGCCGGCTTCGGCTTCCGCCACTACCACGTCGTGGCCCTTGCGCGCGGCGGCGCGCGCCACCGCCAGGCCGACGACTCCGGCTCCGATCACCAGGACTTGCATTGCTTAGTTTCTATCCGGAAAAAAACGAGGGCGGGAAGGCACCATTAAACCATCATTTGCTGATTAATCCGCAGCGGAATCTATCTTAACGCTTCTCGGGGTTCGTCCTTGACCCGGCCTCCGGCTCAGGCAGATTTGCGCCGAATTCCTCGATAAGACGGATATTAGCGATGCGCAAAACGACATTGATGGTTGCGGCGACCGCATTCGGCGTCTTGCTGGCGGCCCCCGCCTTGGCGGCGCCCGCCTGTCAGAACACCGGCAACTATGCGAGTTGGCTCGAGACCTTCAAGAAAGATGCCGCCGCACAGGGTATCTCGGCCAAGGTCATCGCCGCCGCCGCGCCGTCGATGACCTTCGATGAAGCCATCATCAAGCGCGACCACGGCCAGGCCGTGTTCCAGCAGACGTTCATCCAATTCTCCGACCGCATGATTGGCGGCCCGCGCATCCCGAACGGCCTCGCCAAGATCAAGCAGCACGCCAAGTTGTTCGCCGACGTCGAGAAGAAATACGGCGTGCCGGCGCCTGTGCTGACGGCCTTTTGGGGCCTGGAGAGCGACTTCGGCGTCAATTTCGGCAACTACAAAATTCTCAGCGCGCTGGCGACGCTGGCTTATGACTGCCGCCGCCCCGATTTCTTCCGTACCCAATTGTTCGACGCGCTGCGCATCATCGAGCGCGGCGATCAGCGCGTCGAGGACATGATCGGCGACTGGGCCGGCGAATTCGGCGGTATGCAGTTCACCGCTTCCGACTATCTCAAGAACGCCGTCGACTTCGACGGCGACGGCCGCCGCGACCTGATCAAGAGCGTGCCGGACACCGTCGCCTCCGCCGCCAACTTCCTGGTCAGCCTCGGCTGGCAGCGCGGCCAGCCCTGGCTGCAAGAGGTGATCGTGCCGCAGAATCTGCCGTGGCAGGAAGCCGATAACACCATCACGCACCCGCGCTCACAGTGGGTGGCCTGGGGCGTCAAGCCCGCTTACGGCACGCTACCGCCCGATAAACTGGAAGCCTCGATGATCCTGCCGATGGGCCGGCACGGACCGGCATTCCTCGCCTATCCGAACTTCAAAGCGTTCTTGGGCTGGAATTCGGCTTACGTCTATTCCACCACCGTCGCCTATTTCGCCACACGGCTCGACGGAGCGCCCGCGTTCAATCGTGCCGGCGCGGCAAACGTGGTTCCGCTGTCGTCGGAACAGATGACGACCCTACAGCGCCTGCTGATCAAGCAGGGCTACGAGGGAGTCGGCGAAGTCGACGGCAAGTTCGGCGCGGGAACCCGCGCCGCGGTCAAAAAGGCGCAGATCAAGTACGGCCTGCCGGCGGATTCCTACCCGACCGTCGAGCTGATCGAGCGCCTGAGCGGCGACCGCACCAGCGGCGCGCGCTAAGCCACCAAACTTCCGCGCTCACGAAATCGCGAGCAGCCGCAGGGTCAGCGGCGGCGGCGCGTTGATATGAGTCAAAGGACCCCCCATTGCGCGGCGCCATAATGGCGTAACACAGTGCGACGGGCCTTCGTGATACCGACCACGACCGCACGGGAAAGCCACTTCAACTGAACGAATCTGGCACTGCGCGGTTGATGCACTGAACGGGCGACGGATGTGGAGGAGATTTCGACATGACAAAGAATTTAGGATGGCTGGCGGCGGTGGTATTGGCAGGCGCCTTGGCGATGCCTGCCTACGCAGCGCCGCAGCCGGCGAAGACGGGTGGTGGCGGCGGACATGCCGTGGCCGCACACGCCGGAGGCGGCGGACGATCGTTTGGCGGCGGTGGTGGACATTCATTCAGCAGGGCCGGCGGCGGACATAGTTTCACCGCGCATACGGCTCGCAGCGTCTCGCCACGCGTAACCGGGCGCTCGACTAACTTCGCGACGGTCCACCGCGGCACGACAACCAACAGTTCCGTGCTGCGCACGCAGCGTCTCGGCAATACCGTCAACAGCAACATCCGGACCAACGCGCTGACGAATTCAAACGCGTTGACCCGTGCGCAATCGCGGACGCTGCTTCGCAATAATGCCACCGGCGCCTTCTCGCGCCGCAACGCCGGCGTCACGCCGTTGGCCGCGCGGCAAGGCCGCTTCGCCTCGCGCTTCGCGGCGCGCGGCCGCAATCTCGGCGCCAACATGGCCGCCCGCACGGCGTGGCGGCATCACTGGCGCGCCGGCTTCGTCGGCTGGTACGGGCCGGTGTTCTGGCCCTACGCTTATTCCGACATTTTCGATTATGCGTTCTGGCCAGACGGCTATGAGGACGGCTACTGGGACTACGCCTACGACAACTTCTTCGATGGCATGTTCTGGGGCGACGGCGGCCCGCCGTCAGACTACGCCTACGAACCGGCGGCCTCCTCGCGTCCCAGCCGCGTCACTTACGCCGCCGTGCAGCAGCTTTGCACGCAGCCCGGTAGCGGCATCACCGCCTGGCCGTTCGCCGACATCGAGAAGAAAGTCGGCCTGAACGACGACCAGAAAGCGTTGCTCGGCGACGTGCATAAGGCCGCGGACGACGCCGCCGCGACTTTCAAAGCGTCATGTCCGGCCGAGAATGCGTTCCCGATGACGCCTCCCGGTCGTCTGCAATCAATGACGGCGCGCCTGCAAGGCACGCTCGATGCGGTCGGGATCGTTCGTCCGCCGCTTGAGAAGTTCTACGCCTCGCTCACCGACGAGCAGAAGGAGCGTTTCAACGCGCTCGGCCCGGCCGCGCCGCGTACGGCGAATAATGCTGAGGCGAGCGCTGCGCTGCCGGCCGATCCCAAGAGCTGCACCGAAGCCAAGCCCGGCCTGGCCAACTTGCCGATCGAAAAGATCGCCGACGTGGTCAAGCCGACCGACGCGCAGCAGGATGGGCTCAAGCAATTGCAGGACGCCACCACCAAGGCGGTTTCTGTCCTGCAGGCGGCCTGCCCCGAGGATGTGCCGTTGACGCCGCCCGGCCGGCTGGCGGCGATGGAAACGCGGCTGAAGGCGATGGTCGAGGCGGCCAACACCGTCAAGCCCGCGCTCGACAGCTTCTACGGATCGCTCACCAACGAACAGAAAGCGCGCTTCGACCGCATCGGCCAGCAGCTGGCGACGAACGGCTGAACGCCCGCACGACGACTTCAAAAGGGGCGGCCGCGCTGGCCGCCCTTTTCAGTTTGGGATAGCCTTGGCGTCAGCCGGGGAGCATCGCCATGAAAATCGCACGCCGTCGATTCCTGCATCTGGCCGCGGGCGCAGCAGTTCTGCCAACAGTCCCGCGCTTCGCCCGGGCAGCGACTTATCCGGACCGGCCGGTCCATATCATCGTCGGTTTCGCGGCCGGCGGCCCGCAAGACATCACCATGCGCCTGATCGGCCAATGGCTGTCGGAGCGGCTCGGCCAATCCTTCATCATCGATAACCGGCCGGGCGCCGGCGGCAATGTCGGCGCCGAGGCGGTGGTGCGCGCGACGCCCGACGGCTACACGCTGCTCTCGGTTTCCTCGCCGAACGCGATCAATGCGACGCTCTATCAGAATCTCAATTTCAATTTCATCCGCGACATCGCGCCGGTCGGCAGCATCATGCGCGTGCCCCTCGTCCTCGAGGTCAACCCGTCGGTTCCGGTCCACACGGTCCCCGAGTTCATCGCCTACGCCAAGGCCAATCCCGGCCAGATCAGTTATGCGTCGGGCGGCGTCGGGACGCCGCAACATGTCTCCGCCGAGCTGTTCAAGATGATGACCGGCATCGACATGGTGCACGTGCCCTATCGCGGTGCGGCGCCGGCGGTGGTCGATTTGCTCGGCGGCCAGGTGCAGGTCATGATCGACACCACGCCCGCTTCGATGCCGCACATCAGATCCGGCAAACTGCGCGCGCTCGCGGTCACCACGGCGGCGCGCACCGATGTGCTGCCGGACCTTCCGACCGTCGCCGAATTCGTTCCGGGCTACGAGGCGACCTCGTGGTTCGGCATCGGCGCGCCCAAGGACACGCCGCCCGAGGTGATCGCGATACTCAACAAGGAAATCAACGCCGGCACCGCCAATCCCAAAATCAAGGCGCGCATCGTCGACCTCGGCGGCACGGTACTGGCGGGCTCGCCCGCCGATTTCGGCAGACTGATCGCCGCGGAGACCGAGAAGTGGGGCAAGGTGGTCAAGTTCTCAGGCGCCAAGGCGAACTGAACTTACGGCGCGATCCCGCTATCGATGGAAAAGTCGCGGCCGGCACTGCCGATGCGGCCGCCACCCCCGCCGCCGCCGATTTCCATCGCCCAATAGCGCCGCCCGGTTCTGGATACCGCCGAGGCAATAGCCTGGCAGCCGCCGATCGCCATGTTGGCGCGGTGGCGCGGCGACTTCATCCAGGCCTGGCGCGCGCAGGCTTCCGTCGCGCAACCGACCGCGACGTTCTCGGCGACGGCGCCGGCCGGTCCGCGATGCGTCATGAACCCGGCGTGATCGAGGCTATTGCGCCGCGCCATGTCGTTGGCGTGCTGCTGTGCGAGCCCGTAGAGCGCGCCGCAATCGGCATAAGCTTGCCCGGCGCCGAGCGCGCAAAACAGCGCCAGCGCGAACCAGAAACGCACGTTATGGATCGTCATGATGCAGGCCCCAATCATGTTGAAGACTGAGCTGCAATAACCGCTATCGCGCCGGCCGGGTTCCCGCTGCCGAAGCGGGCAACTACTCCGCCGCGATCCGCACTTCCGGCGCCGCCGCCTTGATGTCGGCCGTGACGTGCTTCTCGAACTTGGTGAAATTCTTCTGGAACATGCCGACCAGTTCGCGCGCGGTCTTGTCGAACGCGGCCTTGTCCTTCCAGGTCTTGAACGGATTCAAGAGATGCGGCTCGACGCCGGGCACCGAGGTCGGCACCGAGAAGCCGAAATATGGATCGGTGCGGAAATCGGAATCTTTTAGCGAGCCGTTGAGCGCCGCAGTCAGCAGCGTGCGCGTCGCCTTGATCGGCATACGGCGGCCGACACCGTAGATGCCGCCGGTCCAGCCGGAATTGACCAGCCAGACATTGGCGCCGTGCTGATTGATGTAGTGCCGCAGCAGATCGGCATATACCGATGGATCGCGCGGCAGGAATGGCGAGCCGAAACAGGTCGAGAATTCCGGCTGCACGCCAACCAGTCCCTTCTCGGTGCCGGCGACCTTGGCCGTATAGCCCGAAAGGAAGTGATACATCGCCTGCGTCGGCGACAGCTTGGCGATCGGCGGCATCACGCCGAAGGCGTCGGCCGTCAGGAAGATGATGTTCTTCGGATGACCGGCGCGGCCGGTGCGCGAGGCATTCGGAATGAAATCGAGCGGATAGGCCGAACGCGTGTTCTCGGTCTTGGAGTCATCATCATAGTCCGGCACGCGCGTGACCGGATCGAACATCACGTTCTCAAGCACCGCGCCGAAGCGATTGGTGGCGTCCCAGATCTGCGGCTCGGCCTCGTGCGACAGCTTGATGGTCTTGGCGTAGCAACCGCCCTCGAAATTGAAAATGCCATCCGGACCCCAGCCGTGCTCGTCATCGCCAATCAAGGTGCGGTTCGGATCGGCCGACAGGGTGGTCTTGCCGGTGCCGGACAGGCCGAAGAACAGCGCCGCGTCGCCATCCGGCCCGACATTGGCCGAGCAGTGCATCGGCACGACGTTTTGCGCCGGCAGATAGAAGTTGAGCGTCGTGAACACCGACTTCTTCATCTCGCCGGCGTAAGAAGAACCGCAGATCAGCACGATCTTACGGGTGAAATCGATCGCCACCATGGTGTCGGAGCCTTCGCGTCCGCCATGACGCTTGGCGTCCGGCTTGAACGTGGGCATGTCGACGATGGTGAGTTCGGGTACAAATCCAGCCAGATCGGCGCGCTCGGGGCGCAGCAGCAATTGGCGGATGAACAGCGAATGCCAGGCGAGTTCGGTGAACACGCGCGTCTTGATCCGGTATTTCGGATCGGCGCCGCCGTAGAGATCCTGGGCGAACAATTTCTTGCCCTTCGCGTGTGCGATGAAATCGGCCAGAAGATTGTCGAAGTTCTCCTTCGACATTTTGCGGTTGCCGTCCCACCACACCGAATTCTCGGTGAGGCTGTCGACGACCGTGTGCTTGTCCTTGGGAGAGCGGCCGGTGTGGTGGCCGGTCTCGGCGCAGAGCGCCCCGCCTTCCACGATCGTGGCCTCACGGCCCGCGACGGCGTAGTCGTAGAGCGACGGTGCGGTCAGATTCCAGCGGACCTCGGCCAGGTCTTTGAAACCGAATTTGTCGGCGCCATAGGCACCGTTCCGCATCCCCAATTCTTGCACGCGTAGTCCTCCCAAACAGGCGGGCCGTTTCCAGGCCCCTCGTCGGGCCATGACGGTCTTGCAGCTTTAAGACCTAAGTATAGCCCCTCGTTCCAAGGCGCGCGACCTTTGCCACGAACATTCTTAAAGCTCAAGACCAAAGGCCATGCACCTGCGCGGGGCCGCATTGCGCTGCATCAAAACCGTTAATTTCATGCCGAAGGCGCGCTTGGCCACGCACTTAACCATCGCTTGGCCGCCCCAATCGCCATTGGAAAGATTAGCGGCCCGCCCATGCGGCCGTTTGGCAAGCCCGCCATGCGACGCCGCAGGCCCGCGCCATATTCCGAATAAAATTTTTCATTTCGAAATCTCGCAGCGAAAGAATTCCAGGGGCAGCCATACCAACGTCGAGTCTGCGATCGGTGCAACGAACGCTTTACGCTAACGGCGCGTAGCTGTTCATGACTACCGATTTGGACCGAACATTTCCGCACTTCGGGTTTTTTTGTCGCAGGGTTCGTTTTCGGAGGGGTCATGCCCGACATCATTCAGGAAGCTTGGCGAAGCGTCGATGAATGCGCCCTGCTGGCGCAAGAAACCGATAACCGCGAAATGCGCCGATTTTTTCTCAACCTTGCAAGGTCCTGGAAGAAGGTCGCGCTGAATTATGAAATCCTCGCACAAAACGACCATTACCTGGCGGAACTCAAACGCTCGCGTGAGACCGACTATGTCGGGTACCCGACGGAACGGCAGCGCCGCACGCACGATCCAGCCCGGGCGAAAAGACCAGCGCGCTTTGCCATCGGTTTATTTTGGCGCCGCGCCTAGCGCGCCCGCGCCTCGTTGGCCAGTTGCCTGAGCACCGCGCGCAGCGGGCCCGGCCCGTTAACGCGTTGCGGGAAAAACAGCCGCAAGGCGGCGCGGCCATTCTGCAATTCGATACCTTCCGGATCGATGCCGACGCAGGCCCAGTCGCCGTCGGGAGCGCCGAGCAATCTGGTGGCGTAGAGCCGGCAGGCCTCGGCGTGGTCGGCGTTCATATGGCCTATGGCTTCGCCTTGCGCGTCGATCAGCGCCTGCGCATCCGAGATGTCGGTGAGGATATCTTGCGGCGCGAGATCGACGATGCGCCCGAAACCGGCGACCAGGTGGACGCGCAGAACATCCATTTTGAAGAACAAAAAATCAGCGAAGTTTACGAATTGCTCTGCCTCGGTTTGGCGCCGAAGATAGGCAGTCCGGACGTCACCTCTGTCAGTTCTGGCGGCCGTCCCCATCAGCATGACGCGCGAGCCCTCGAGCGGATCGCCGGCCTTGCGCTCGTCCAGCATCAGCGAAATCCGGTTGTCGGCCAGCAGGTTCTTGGTGTGAATCGCCAGCGTCGACAATAGCATAAGCGGCGCGCCGGACGCATCGGTGGCAACATTGACCAGCGAGCAATAGGGATCGCCCTTTCCCGCCATCAGCGTGGCCAACGCGCCGCTACGTCCTTCGCGCAGCAGCTTTTTAGCCGCCAATTTCGCATCAAATGCGGGTTCCGATGTCACGGGCATGGATTAACGATTTCGGTTCGCGGGCGCGATCTTCCGGCAAATGACCTTGAATTCGCTACCGAATCACATAGTTGTTGCAAAGAGGCCACATTTCAGACCCTGTTTGTGGGCTTCAAAATACGCGGAACCGTCACGCCAAGAGGGGCTTCATGCCGACCATCGCTCTCGTTGACGACGACCGCAATATCCTTACCTCCGTTTCGATCGCCCTCGAAGCCGAGGGCTACCGGATCATGACTTATACCGACGGCGCCTCCGCACTCGACGGCTTCAAAACCTCGCCGCCCGACCTCGCCATCCTCGATATCAAGATGCCGCGCATGGACGGCATGGAGACGCTGCGCCGACTGCGCCAGAAGACCGACATTCCGGTCATCTTCCTCACCTCCAAGGACGAGGAGATCGACGAATTGTTTGGGCTTAAAATGGGCGCCGAAGACTTCATCCGCAAACCATTCTCGCAACGGCTCCTGGTCGAGCGCGTCAAAGCGGTGCTGCGCCGGGTCTCGCCGAAGGACGCCACCGCGGCGCCGAAGGAAACCGACGCCAAGGCACTCGAGCGCGGCCAGCTTCGCATGGACCCGGAGCGCCACACCTGCACCTGGAAGAACGATCCGGTCACCCTCACCGTTACCGAATTCCTTATCCTGCAGGCGCTCGCCACGCGCCCCGGTGTCGTGAAAAGCCGCAACGCCCTGATGGATGCGGCCTATGACGACCAGGTTTATGTCGATGACCGCACCATCGACAGCCACATCAAGCGCCTGCGCAAGAAGTTCAAGGTCGTCGACGACGACTTCGAAATGATCGAAACGCTGTACGGCGTCGGTTATCGCTTTAAGGAAACATGACGTTTCTTTAATGATGTGACGGTCCTGGCGGACTGACATAGCGTCCCGGCTTGCGGTAAAATCTCCACGACCAACCGGGCTGAACGACGTGCTCGATCGAACCGCTGAAATCCTAGCGCAGAAGGCCGAAGCCGAAAGGCCCGGCGAGCAAGCCTTGCGCGCCGAGCGCAAGCGCTTTGCCGCGATACGGGCGCCGCTGCGGTCGGCCTGGACATTTTTTGTTTCGCAAAGTTCGTCCAGCCTCACCCGCCGCATCGTCTTCCTCAATCTGACCGGCTTGTTCGCGCTGATGGTCGGCATCATGTATCTCTCGCAGTTCCGCGCCGGCCTGATCGACGCGCGTGTGCAGAGCTTGCTGGTGCAGAGCGAGATCATCGCCGGCGCGATCGCGGCGTCGGCGACGGTCGAAACAGACTCCATCACCATCGATCCGGAGCGTCTGCTGGAATTGCAAGCCGGCGAAAGCTACGGGCCGTCCGACGAGGCGCAGTCCGGTATTGAGTTCCCGATCAATCCGGAGCGGGTGGCGCCGGTTCTGCGCCGCCTGGTCTCGCCGACCAAGACACGCGCGCGCATCTACGACCGCGACGGCGTGCTGATCCTCGACAGCCGCAATCTCTATGGCCGCGGCGATGTGCTGCGTTTCGATCTGCCGCCGCCCGACTCCGAAAATCCCGGCCTGGTCGAGCGCGCCTTCATGGCCATGCGCCGCTGGTTCGGGCGCGGCGACCTGCCGATCTACAAGGAGCTCGGGCCAGAAAACGGCAAGGGCTATCCGGAAGTCGAGCAGGCGCTCGACGGACTGCACGCCAGCATGGTGCGGGTCAACGAGCGCGGCGAAGTGATCGTCTCGGTCGCGGTGCCGGTGCAGCGCTTCCGCGCGGTGCGCGGCGCGCTGATGCTGTCGACCCAAGGCGCCGATATCGACGACATGGTGGAGGCCGAGCGGCTCGCCATCGTCAAGGTATTCCTGGTCGCCGCCGCGGTCATGGTGGTGCTCTCGATGCTGCTCGCCGGCACCATCGCCGGTCCGGTGCGCCGGCTCGCCGACGGCGCCGAGCGCGTCCGCCGCCGCATCCGCAGCCGCGTCGAGATTCCGGATTTCACCCGACGGCGCGATGAAATCGGGGAACTATCTGGCGCATTGCGTGAAATGACCAACGCGCTTTACACCCGCATCGAGGCGATCGAAAGCTTCGCCGCTGATGTCGCGCATGAATTGCGCAATCCGCTCACATCCTTGCGCTCGGCGGTCGAAACATTGCCGCTGACGAAGTCCGACGACAGCCGCCGCCGGCTGCTCGAGGTAATCGAGCACGACGTCAAGCGGCTCGACCGCCTAATCTCGGATATTTCCGACGCCAGCCGACTCGATGCCGAGCTGCAGCGTCAGGAAGCCAGCAATATTGATCTGCCCAAACTGCTCGAAGCATTGGTCACCACCGCTAACGAGCTGCGCACCGACGACGTCAGCGTGACGCTGTCCTTTGAAGGCGGCAACCTGGCTGCTTTCAAAGTGCCGGGGCACGACTCGCGGCTCGGCCAAGTGGTCAGCAATCTAATCGACAACGCGCGCTCGTTCTCGCCGCCCGGCGGCAACGTGCGCATCACGTGCCGGAGACTCAAGAACGAGATCGAGATCGTGGTTGATGACGACGGCCCGGGCATCCGCCCGGAAGCGCTGGATAAGATTTTCGAACGCTTCTACACCGACCGGCCGCATCAGGGCTTCGGGCAGAATTCCGGTCTCGGTCTGTCGATTTCCAAGCAGATTGTCGAAGCCCACGGCGGCAGCATCTGGGTCGAGAACCGCAACAGCGTTGCCGCCGCCGGCCAGCCGCCGCGCGTGCTCGGCGCCCGCTTCGTGGTGCGGCTACCGGCGATGTGATGGCGGCCGAGGCAGCAACGATCCATGCCTCCGCTGTGCTGGTCGGGCACAAGGCCGTGCTGATCCGCGGCCCGGCCGGTTCCGGCAAATCGCAATTGGTTTGGGATCTGTTGCAAGCCGCCGCAATGGGCGCCCTGCCCTTCGCGCGGCTAGTAGCCGACGACCGTGCTCATGTTGAGCATCATTTCGGCCGGCTGCTCGTGCGTCCCGCCCCCACGCTGGCCGGCATGATCGAAATCCGGGGCCTCGGCATCCGGCGCCTCGACCATGAGCCTCTCGCCGCAGTCGCCCTGGTGGTGGACTTGGCCGCAGAGGATGCTGCCCGGCACCCGGACCAGGAAGCCGGCAAGACTGTCATCGGCGGGGTTTCCTTGCCGCGACTGGCCGTCGCGGCCGGAATGACCCCCCTGCCCATGATCTTGGCTTTCCTACAGGCCCCCCGGACCGGCAATTGACCTTGGACCCGCAACTGGGCTACCCGCAGCGCCCGCTGTCCGGTTCAGAAAAATTAACTATAACGGGCCTAGGATCACCGCCTTCCAAACGGACCCTTCCGAGCCCCCTTTGGCGCCATCTTTCCGCAGTGCAGCAGAACGCTTATATAGCGAGAGAAGCCCTTGCAACGGGCCTTCGAATGGGCCTGAATGCGCGCCCATTCGTGCGGCGCAGCGTAGCGCGCGCGAGGAGTTCTGGATGATCGGCCTCGTATTAGTGACCCACGGGCGGCTCGCCATCGAGTTTCGCTCAGCGCTGGAGCACGTCGTTGGCCCGCAGCGGCAGATAGAGGCGGTCACCATCGGCCCCGACGATGATGTTGAACAATGCCGCAAGAACATCGTCGAGGCGGTCAAGCGGGTGGATAGCGGCGACGGCGTCGCCATCCTGACCGACATGTTCGGCGGCACCCCCTCCAATCTCGCGATTTCAGTGATGAGCCAGCCCAAGGTCGAGGTCCTGGCCGGCATCAACCTGCCGATGCTGATCAAGCTCGCCAAGGTGCGCGAAACCTGTCCGCTCGAACAGGCCGTGGCCGCCGCCCAGGAAGCCGGGCGCAAATACTGCACCATCGCCAGCCGGGTCCTCACCGGTAAATGAGCGACACCCCGGCGGACGGCAATCCGGCCAAGGATGGCTCCGCAGCGGTGGTTCGCGACATCGAGATCATCAACAAGAAGGGCCTGCACGCCCGCGCTTCGGCCAAATTCGTGCAATGCGCCGAACAATTCGATGCCATCATCACCGTCACGCGCGGCCATGAGAGCGTCGGCGGCACCTCGATCATGGGCTTGATGATGCTGACCGCCGGCCCCGGCATCACCATTACCATCCACGCCACCGGCAAGGAAGCGGCCGCGGCGGTCGACTCGCTGTGCGAACTGATCGCCGCGCGCTTCGGCGAAGAAGACTAGGGCATCAACTCATAAACGAATAAACGGGCAAGGCCGCGGTGTGCGGCCTTGTTCGTTCATCGTCAGTGCACGAATTCTCGAATTCGTCCACCGCTCCGTTGCCAAGACTTAGTCGAGCGGCTCCACTTTCACAATCCTGTGGTCGTGGTTGCTGCCGACCCAGAATGTCACCGGCGTCGTCGAATTATCAACGAACACCGTGCGCATGTTGGTGTCGGACGGCATCAGATATTGCAACGACTGACCGGTCTTGGGATCGAGCCGCACGACGCGATCGGTGCTCATCGTGGAGGCCCAGATTTCACCGTTCTTGTCGAAATTGGCCCGGTACGGGAACGTGTATTCCGGCAGGCTGTATTCGTTGAACTTCTCCGTCTTGGTGTCAAACAGCGCGACCTTGCTGGTCCGATATTCGGTGACCAGGACGCGATCCTGATCGTCGATTTGCATGCGGCGAGCGCGAGCGTGCGCGGTGGGCATGTCGTACCACGTCACGTTCGTCGTCTTCGCGTCGATCTTGCCGAGATGGCCTTCAGTGAATTCGGCCATCCAAAGGTTGTTCTTGGAATCCGCCATGACCTGATAAATGCCGGCATGCTTGAGGCCGGGCAGTTGATCGGTCGGGTGGAATTTCTCCCATTTGTTGCTCGCCAGATCGAGCCGGAAGATGTCCTGTGTGCCGACGCTCTTGGTCCACACCTTGCCGTCGACCTCGTAGTGCAGTCCCGTGAAATTCAGCTGCACGCGGTCGTCGTTATATTCCGGGGACAGTGGGAAATAGGAAATCTCGCCGGTCTTCGGGTCCAGGTTGCCGAGTGAGCCCTGGTACATCGTGTCGAACCAGATCTTGCCGGCGTGGTCGAACTCGATGCTCAGGAGCCCGGTCGGCGCTTTATCCTTGAACTTCTTGATCGGGTATTCGGTGAGCTTGAGCGTCTTCGGATCGAACTTGCCGATGAACATCTCGCCGAAGTCCGAATACCAGACGTTGCCTTCCTTATCGACCAGGATGTCATGCGGCTCGGTCGTCGGCCGCACCATGTCGTACTCGGTGACGATGGCGCGGGTATCCCGGCCCTTCGGGCGCGGTAGGGTCTTCAATTCGTACTGCCAGTGGTCGGACGAACTCAGATTGATGGTCGCGAGATAGTCGGCCATCTTGCGATATTGCTCGGGCGTGCCCGCGCGGGTTTTGTCTAACATGGCCTGCGGCTTGACGGGCTGGCTCACGGCGCCATAGCCCATCATGCGGCTGATCACGTGCGTCCACTCGTCGGAATCATGCGTTGAACGCACGATGCGTTCGAGCGTGTGACAACCGACGCAATTGAGCAGCGCCGCCTTTTGCTCTTCGGTGCCCGGGATGCTCATCATCCACTCGGCATTGGTGATCTGGCTGACGAGATTCTTGGTCTTCTTGAGCTTGATGTCCGCCGTGGTGGTCTTCTCGGATTCCACGGTCGCCGTGGTCTGGGAGTCGATGTCGTAGCCGACCGCGCGGATGCTGATCTTGTATTCGCCCGGCGTCAGGCGGCTCTCCGGGAAGGCGTAATGGCCTTGCGCGTCGCTGCTCACGCTGACCTGGACGATCGAGCCGGGCTTGTTGGCGGTGATGACGACACCTTCCATATTGCCTTCGGCTTCGGAGCTTACGGTGCCCGTCAGGGCCGCCTGGCCTTGCGCCCAAACCATTTGAGTTGCCGGCTGGAAGAGCATCACCGCTGCGCTGGCGGTCAAGCTCAGCATCAGTTTGCGTTGCATCGGGGTCTCCCTAGTGAAAGATTGTTTTGCGTGCCCTGAGGCTTGCCGCTCGTCGGCTCGTGACTGATTCTAACGACAGTCGACGGCTACGGTATGGTGACTCCGCTTGGAGAGCGGAACAAGCCTGATCCGTGGACCTCGGCTCACTATTTGCCGGGCTAATTTTAGAGGGAACCCAAACGGCCGGGCTGGATTGCGTCCTGATTGTTTTGTTTGGATACTTGCCTTTAGCGGTCACCGTGCGGAGTCACGGGAAGGGAGGAATGGAGCCATGGTCACACGTCTCCTTTCGAGGATTTTCTGCGTTGCGGTCGTTTTCGCGGTCATGGCCATACCGGCGCATGCCGCCGACGACATCGAGGCAAAAGCTCAGATGTGCGCCACATGCCACGGCCAGAATGGCGTACCCATCGACCCAAAAACCATTCCGATCATCTGGGGCCAGCAGCAGAGCTATCTCGTCAAGCAATTGCACGATTACAGAAGTGACGACCGCGACAACCCGATCATGTCGCCCTTAGCCAAAGCCCTCGCGCAGGAAGATCTTCGCAAGATCGCGGCTTATTTCGCGGGCAAGAGCTGGCCGGCGCAGCATGCCTCCGCCGCTTCCGCGTCGCCACCCGTCGGAATTGCCCAGTGCCAGCCATGCCATCAGCCGAATTTTGAGGGTGGCGCGCCGGCGCCGCGGCTAGCAGGGCTCAGTTACGAATACCTGGTTGCATCGATGCGCGACTTCTCCGCCGACGAAAGGACCAACAACGGCGACATGCCGAAATTCATGAAAGCTCTGACAGACAGCGAGAGGGACGCCATGGCGCGTTATCTGTCCGCGCTGTGATGAGCGATGCCGCACGTTTAGATTGGATCATTACCGCTATCAGTCCGACGGTAAAACGGATCACTGACAAAACCCCGGGCATCTCCCCGGGATTTTTCATTTGGGCAACCGAACGCTTCGATGTCCGCTTATGGCATTAAGCGGACAACTCAGCTGCACCTGCGATTGTCCGCTATTGGGGGAAAGCGTGCCTAGGACGCTGCGTATTTTATGAGTCGATGCCCTGAGCGGGATTTCGCCCGCCCCTACATAAAGAAATCTTTATATATGCGTTGCGGGTCCGGCGGCGGCCTGATATAGGCTCGGGCCAATTTCACCAGCATTTTCACGCGTGTTGCACAGGATCGTTCATGACCGCTTCCGCCAATTCGAAAGCCAAAGCCGGCGACTACATCGTCAAGGACATCGGGCTCGCCGAATTCGGCCGCAAGGAAATCTCGCTGGCCGAGACCGAGATGCCCGGCCTGATGGCGACGCGCGAAGAGTACGGCTCCAAGCAGCCGCTGAAAGGCGCCCGCATCGCCGGCTCGCTGCACATGACGATCCAGACCGCGGTGCTGATCGAGACGCTGACCGCGCTCGGCGCCGACGTGCGCTGGGTGTCGTGCAACATCTATTCGACCCAGGACCATGCCGCCGCCGCGATCGCCGCCGCCGGCGTTCCGGTGTTCGCGATCAAGGGCGAGAGCCTGAAGGATTATTGGGACTACACCGCCAAGCTGTTCGAATGGCACGGCGGCGGCACGCCCAACATGATCCTCGACGATGGCGGCGACGCCACAATGTTCGTGCATCAGGGCTACCGCGCTGAACACCATGACCCGATGTTCCTCGATCAACACAATTCCGAGGAGGAGGAAATCTTCTTCGCGTTGATCAAGAAGACGCTGAAAGAAAAGCCGAAGGGCTACTTCGCCGAACTCGCCAAGAACATCAAAGGCGTGTCGGAAGAGACCACCACCGGCGTGCACCGGCTCTATGACATGCAGAAGGGCGGTCAGCTCCTGTTCCCGGCGATCAACGTCAATGACTCGGTCACCAAGTCGAAGTTCGACAACCTCTACGGCTGCCGTGAATCACTGGTCGACGGCATCCGCCGCGGCACCGACGTCATGATGTCCGGCAAGATCGCGATGGTCGCGGGCTTCGGCGACGTCGGCAAAGGCTCGGCCGCCTCGCTGCGCCAGGCCGGCTGCCGCGTCATGGTGTCCGAAGTCGATCCGATCTGCGCGCTGCAGGCGGCGATGGAAGGCTATGAGGTCGTGACCATGGAGGACGCGGCGCCGCGCGCCGATATCTTCGTTACCGCGACCGGCAACAAGGACATCATTACCATCGAGCACATGCGGGCGATGAAGGACCGCGCCATCGTCTGCAACATCGGTCACTTCGACAACGAGATTCAGATCGCGCACCTGAAGAACCTCAAGTGGAATAACGTCAAGCCGCAGGTCGACGAGATCGAATTCCCCGACGGCCACCGCATCATTCTGTTGTCGGAAGGGCGACTGGTGAACCTTGGCAATGCCATGGGCCATCCGAGCTTCGTGATGTCGGCGTCGTTCACCAACCAGACGCTGGCGCAGATCGAGCTGTTCGCCAACAACAAGGCCGGCAAGTACAAGAAGGAAGTCTATGTGCTGCCGAAGTCGCTCGACGAAAAAGTCGCGCGGTTGCATCTCGCCAAGATCGGCGTGAAGCTGACCGAACTGCGCAAGGACCAGGCCGACTACATCGGCGTGCCGCAGCAAGGCCCGTTCAAGAGCGATCATTACCGCTATTGAGCAGTGTCCGGCCATCTTTCGACGTCATGGCCGGGCTTGTCCCGGCCATCCACGTCTTGGAAGAAAGAAAGGCGTGGATGCCCGGTACAAGGCCGGGCATGACGGGCACTGAGGTCATAGCCGCGGCGGCACGATGAAAATCGTGTAGCGCTGTGGCTTGCCGGGAAACCGCAGAAAATTGCGCACGATGTCGTTTTCGATCATCCGGTTGCTCGCAAGCGCCGCCCCCGCTGCGCGGCAATTCGCATCCTCGGCAAAACACACGACCGCCTGCCCGCTGCGCGCGAGCTCGACCGCGCCCGGCGGCGGCATACCCGGCAACGCGCGCGGCCGGTCGGCGGCGTAGGAAATGACGCCATTGGCGAGGCCGGCGTCGCCGCCGACAAAGCGCAATGGCTGCGGTGTCGCCTCGCGCCACAGGCGCTCGACTTCATCGGCCAGCAGACCGGCTCGCGCCGTGGCCGGCGGCGGGCCGTTGCGCTGCACGATAATGGCAATCACCGGCGACGCCATCAGCATCACCAGCGGCAACAGAACGGCGCCGGCGAGAATGCGGCACGTGTCGATTTCCTTCATCGTCAGCGCCGGCGGCGACAGCAGCAGCACCGGCAGCAGCGTCCAAGCCGACATCGACCACAGCGACGTGAGTTCGATGCCGCCGGCCAAAGCGCCAAACGCGGGCAGCAACAACGGCCCCCAGAATGCCGCCGCCGCCAGTCGACGGTCGGTACCGGCCGGCCACGCCATGTCGGCGATCGTTGCTCGGTTCGGCCGCGTGATCGCAAGCACGATGAGCACCGGGATCGCCACGTAACCAACAGAGCCGGCGAGATAGCCGAGCGCGGCGACCGCGGTGTCGGAGAACGTCTTGGCGCCATGCACATAGACGGCGTACTCAAACGGCGCGAAGTTGTCGCGATAAAGCCAAAGCAGGTGTGGCGCCAGCACGGCGATACCGGCGGCGATGGTGATCCAGGGCGCGGCGGAGCGGAAATAAATGGCGCGGCGCTGGTCGATCAACGCGGCGAGCGCGAGACCGGCAAGCAGAAACACCGACCAGTATTTGCCGAGCATGCAGCCGGCGGCGGCGATGCCGGCGAGCGCGGCGTAAAGCGCGCTGCGCGTTTTATACGAACGCAGAAACCAAAACGTGGTCACCGCCCACAGCGGCATCAGCACGGTGTTCACGTTGAACTTCAAAGCGTGGAAATTGAAAAACGGGATGAATGTCAGCAGCGCCAGTCCAACGACGCGCTTCTCGATGTCGAGATAATCCGCCGACAGCCGCCACACGATCCACAGCGCGATCGCCGGCATCAGCATCGCCAAGAGGTAATACGACCATTCCGCGACCGGCAGCACGCTGAACCACAGCCACACGATCAGCGCGGCGAGCGGCGGGTGCTTGTAGCCCCAGGCCAGATCGCGCGACCAAGCGATCAGTTCGGTCATGTCGGGATGCAGGCCCTGGCTCGACTTGGCGATGATGCCGTAGATGGTCCACAGCACGACGTAGGCCCCGAGCGACAGCAAAACCGCGCGCTCAGAGCGCGCCGGATCGATCAGCGCGCTACGCAGGGTGTGAATGGGCGCAAGCATCGGCATTTGCCGGATTCTATCGCATGGGGCGCAAAAATCGTCCATGTCGCAAGGTATTAGGCCCAGCCTTCGCTTGAAGGTGCGCACCTTGGGTGTTATCTCGCGGCCATGACTTCGGTCCCGCTCCAGAATATCCGCAACTTCTCCATCGTCGCGCATATCGACCACGGCAAATCGACGCTGGCCGACCGGCTGATCCAGCTCACCGGCGGGCTCGAATTGCGCGAGATGAAGGAGCAGGTGCTCGACTCGATGGACATCGAGCGCGAGCGCGGCATTACCATCAAGGCACAGACCGTGCGGCTCAATTACGATGCGCGCGACGGCAAGGTTTACATCCTCAATCTGATCGACACGCCCGGCCACGTCGACTTTGCCTACGAGGTCAACCGCTCGCTCGCCGCCTGCGAGGGCTCGCTGCTGGTGGTCGACGCCAGCCAGGGCGTCGAGGCGCAGACGCTCGCCAATGTCTATCACGCCATCGACGCCGGCCACGAGATCGTGCCGGTGCTCAACAAAGTCGACCTGCCGGCGGCCGATCCCGAAGCGGTCAAGAAACAGATCGAGGACGTGATCGGGATCGATGCCTCCGGCGCCATCGAGATTTCCGCCAAGACCGGCCAGAACGTGCCCGAGGTGCTGGAGGCGATCGTCACCCGCCTGCCGCCGCCGAAAGGCGACCGCGACGCCACGCTCAAGGCGCTCCTGGTCGACAGCTGGTACGACGCTTACTTGGGCGTGGTCGTGCTGGTGCGCATCGTCGACGGCGTCCTGAAAAAGGGCCAGCGCATTCGCATGATGGGCACCAATGCGTCATACGATGTCGACCGCACCGGCGTGTTCACGCCCAAGCTGACGCCGGTCGACGAACTCGGCCCCGGCGAGATCGGCGCCATCACCGCCTCGATCAAGGAAGTCGCTGATACGCGCGTCGGCGATACCATCACCGACGACCGCAAGCCGGTCACGGAGATGTTGCCCGGCTTCCGCCCGGCGATCCCGGTGGTGTTCTGCGGACTGTTTCCGGTCGACGCCGCCAATTTCGAGGACCTGCGCGCCGCCATGGGGAAACTGCGGCTCAACGACGCCAGCTTCTCCTACGAGATGGAAACCTCGGCCGCGCTCGGCTTCGGTTTCCGTTGCGGCTTCCTTGGCCTGCTGCATCTGGAAATCATCCAAGAGCGGCTGTCGCGCGAGTTCAATCTCGATCTGATCGCGACCGCGCCGTCGGTGATTTACAAAATGAAACTGCGCGACGGCAGCGAGATCGAGATTCACAATCCGGTCGATATGCCGGACGTGATGAAAATCATGGAAATGTACGAGCCGTGGATCGAGGCGACGATCCTGACGCCCGACGAGTATCTCGGCTCCGTGCTCAAGCTGTGCCAGGATCGCCGCGGCAACCAGATCGAGCTCACTTACGTGGGCAACCGCGCGATGGTGAAATACAATCTGCCGCTCAACGAAGTGGTGTTCGATTTCTACGACCGGCTCAAATCCGTGTCGAAGGGCTATGCCTCGTTCGACTATCACCTCACCGACTACAAGGAAGCCGATCTGGTGAAGATGCAGATTCTGGTCAACGACGAGCCGGTCGATGCGCTAGCCATGCTGGTGCACAAGACCCGCGCCGAGCACCGCGGCCGTGCCATGGTCGAGAAGCTCAAGGAGTTGATCCCGCCGCACATGTTCCAGATTCCGATCCAGGCGGCGATCGGCGGCAAGATCATCGCGCGCGAGACCGTGCGCGCCTTCCGCAAGGACGTCACCGCCAAATGTTACGGCGGCGACGCCACGCGCAAACGCAAGCTGCTCGACAAGCAGAAGGAAGGCAAAAAGCGCATGCGGCAATTCGGCAAGGTCGACATTCCGCAGGAAGCGTTCATCGCGGCGCTGAAGGTGGATACTTAAGTTTCGGCTACCGCCTATTTTCCCACCGCCGGCGCGCGAAGTCGCCGTCCACCGGCGCGCCGTTGAAAATTTCGTCGAAGCTCTGGCCTGAGCGCCGGTTCTCGGACCGTGCGTCGGTCCGCCCGCGCGCTTGCGGCTCGGGAGCCTCGCCGGTGATCACGATTTGCGTGTCGCGCACGTGTTCCTTAACCAGGCTGAAAAGCGTCGCGGCGTTCTCGGGATGCAGGCGGATGCAGCCATGCGAAGCCGGGTGGCCGAGACGCGAGATCTCGTAAGAGCCGTGGATGGCGTAGCCGCCGTCGAAGAATATCGAATAGGGCATCGGCGACCAGTCGTATTTGCGCGAGAACCATTTGCGCTCGAGCCGCTCCGGCCGGTAGCTGCCGTTCGGCGTACGGTAACCCCAGCGCGCGGTCGACACCGGCCATTCGTAGCGCTGGAAACCGTCGACCGTGACCGACAGCCGCTGCGCCGATTTGTCGACGGTGACCACGATGCCGGCCTCGGCGCGCGCCAACGCGCACAGCAGAAAGATAGCGGCAATGATGACGCGCATCGCGAGTTCCCCCGGGAAGCCATCATCGCCTGATTCGGCGGAATTTGCTCGAAATCCCGCGGCTGTGGTTACCGTGTGAAGCCGTATTTGCGGTCGAGGCTGGCGAGCCAGGCCTGGCGCTCGCGCAAGACGCGCGCTTCGTCGCTTGAAGCCGAGACGCGCGTGACGGCCGGCTCGGCATGCGCTTTGCCGCTTAGATGTTGCTGTACATCGACGTCGTCCAGGGCCTTGGCGAAATGCTGCTCGGCCGCGCTCTGCGGCACATCGGCGTCAGCCAAAGGCACAGCACCGGGCGCCGCTGGCAGAGGACCGTTCATGATGACGATCCTGGTGTTGCGCGTGCCCTCATGGCGCACCAAGGAAAATAACGTTGAGGCGTTGTCGGACCGCAACCGCACGCAACCATGCGAGGCAGCGTGGCCGAGATTGTAGGCCTCCATGGTGCCGTGCACCGCATAGCCGCGATGGAAGAACACCGCCCACGGCATCGGCGTCATGCCGTATTCGCGCGAATACCAGTGCCGCTCGAGCCGCACCGGACGGAATTTTCCGGCCGGCGTCTCATGGCCGCGCCGCCCGGTCGACACCGGCCAGCGATAGGCTTCCGCGCCGTCGATCGTCACCGACAGGCGCTGCTGCGATTTACTGATGTTGACCAGGAGTTCGGCCTTGGCGGGCGGCGCCAGACACAGCAGCGCGCCGAAAGCAGCAATAGCGATGCAACGCATGATGCGACCCCAGCACTCCGCGACGATTGCCAGTTTCGCGCACGCAATGCGGCCTTGTAAAGGCTTTGTTAACCATAAAAACCATTGGTTCCATTCGCATTTTCGTGATCGCCGGGAAACGAAACCAGGCCGCCGCGTTTAAACCATCGCACGCATTTAACCTGACAGGCATGGACGGACTCGCTAGATCGGATGGGTCATGAACGCACGTTTCATTGCTTTGCTCGGACTGACTGTGGTGATGGTTGTCGGCGTGCTTGTCGCCGCCGAGCGCACCAAGGTTGCGCAGGCGCCGGCCCCGTCCGTGGTCAGCACGCCGCCCGCTCAGGTCTTGCCACCTTCGGCGCCAGCGCCTGCCCCAGCTCTTGCGCCGCAACCCACTGCGCCGCCGCCGGCTGCGGCCGAGCCGCCCGCACCTGCCGTTCCACCCGTCGTCACCACACCGCCGCCCGCTGCTACCCCACCGGTCGTCGCCGCTCCGCCGCCCGCAGTACCGGCGCCAGTCGCACCTGCGCCGGTAGTCACGGCAGCTCCGCCTGAGGCGCCTGCGCCTGTTGTCACTGCGCCGCCGGCGGAGGCCCCTGCCCCCGTCGTCACCGTGCCGACGCCGATGCCGCCGGGAAAACCGGCGACCGCCGAAGACAAGCTGCCGGCGAAACAACTGTTCTCGCATGTGGCCCTGCCGAGCTTGGGCAAGGCCGTGGCGATCGGTTACTACCCGCGCGGCTGCCTGCAAGGCGGTGTCGAACTGCCGGTCAACGGCCCGAACTGGCAGGTGATGCGGCTGTCGCGCAACCGCAATTGGGGCCATCCGGAGCTGATCAATTTCCTCGAGAAATTCGCCCCGCTCGCCGCCAAGGCGACCGGCTGGAAGGGCATCCTGATCGGCGACATGGCGCAGCCGCGCGGCGGCCCACTGCCGTTCGGCCATCTCAGCCATCAGATCGGGCTCGACGTCGACATCTGGTTCATGCCGATGCCGAATCGCGAGCTCACAAAGAAAGAGCGCGAGGACACCTCGGCCATCAATGTCGTGACCTCGGACAAATTGAACATCAATCCGAAAATCTGGACGCCGCAACACGAGAAGTTCATTGAGACCGCGGCCGATCAGCCCGAGGTCGAGCGCGTGCTGGTTAATGCCGCGATCAAGAAGGAACTGTGCCGCATCGAGGGCAAGGAGCATTTCCCCTGGATGTCAAAAGTGCGGCCATGGTACGGCCACGACGACCACATCCATGTGCGGCTGAAATGCCCGGCCGATTCGCCGAATTGCCGCAAGCAACCGCCGGTGCCGGGCGATGACGGCTGCGCGCCGAAAGCGCTCGAATACTGGTTCTCGGACAAGGTGCTGCACCCCAAGCCGGCGAAGGAGCCGGTCACGCCGCCCAAGGCGCTGACGCTCGCCGACCTGCCGCCGGCCTGCAAGAACGTGCTCGACGCGCCGGCCAATCCCAAGGCCGCGCAGCGCTAAGCACAGGCTCGTTCCCGTCCCGCGGCGATCGCGCTAGAGTGCAGTCATGGTCGACGACATCGACATCCTGCGCGAACTGGAAAAGAAGGTGCTCTGGCTCGCGAGCTGGACCATCCACAACGCCAATCACCTGCGCGAGAATACCGACGGCGTGAAAGTCGGCGGCCATCAAGCCTCGTCCGCCTCGCTCGCCACCATCATGACCGCTCTTTATTTCGACGTGCTGCGCCCGCAGGACCGCGTCGCCGTCAAGCCGCATGCCTCGCCGATTTTCCACGCCATCCAGTATCTGCTCGGCAAGCAGACGCGAGAAAAGCTGGAAACCTTCCGCGGCTACAAGGGCGCGCAGAGCTATCCCTCGCGCACCAAGGACGCCGACGACGTCGATTTTTCCACCGGCTCGGTTGGCCTCGGCGTGGCGCAGACGCTGTTCTCCTCGCTGGTGCAGGATTACGTGCGCGCGCATGGCTGGGGCCTAAAACGGCCGGAAGGCCGAATGGTGGCGCTGGTCGGCGACGCCGAACTCGACGAAGGCAATATTTTCGAGGCGCTGCTCGAAGGCTGGAAGCAGGGCGCACGCAATTGCTGGTGGATAATCGATTATAACCGGCAAAGCCTCGACGCCGTGGTGCGCGAAGGTCTGTGGGAGCGCTACCAGCAGCTGTTCAAGAATTTCGGCTGGGATGTCGTCATTCTGAAATACGGCTCGCTACAGCAGGCCGCGTTCAAGGAGCCGGGCGGCGACAGGCTCAAGGCCTGGATCGATAACTGCCCGAACCAGCTTTACTCGGCGCTGGTGTTCGCCGGCGGCGCGGCCTGGCGCAAGCGGCTCACCGACAAGATCGGCGACCAGGGAGACGTCAGCAGACTGATCGAAAGACGTTCCGACGCCGAACTCGCGGCGCTGATGAACAATCTCGGCGGCCACGATCTGCCGTCGGTGCTCGACGCGCTGCACGGCGCGCATCCGGAGAAGCCGACTTGTTTCATCTGCTACACGGTGAAGGGCTTCGGCTTGCCGATGGCCGGGCATAAGGACAATCACGCCGGGTTGATGACGCCGGCGCAGATGGAAGTGTTCCGCAATGCCATGGCGGTGCAGCCGGGCCACGAGTGGGACAAATTCGAAGGCCTCGCGCTGCCGGCCGAGCAACTGCAGAAATTCCTCGACCGCGTGCCTTTCGCCGCGGGCCCTTCGCGCCGCCTCGGCGCCCCCGAAATCGAGGTGCCGGACAGCTTGCCGGTCGCCATCGCGCCCACGATGGCGACGCAAACCGGCTTCGGCACGCTGCTCAACGAGATCGGCCGCAGCGATGGTGACTTCGCGCAGCGCGTCGTCACCACCTCGCCGGACGTTACGGTGTCGACCAACCTCGGACCCTGGGTGAACCGGCGCGGCCTGTTCGCGCGCGAGAAGATGGCCGACATCTTCAAGAGCGAACACATCCCGTCGACGTTCAATTGGGAGTTCTCGCCCAAGGGCCAGCACATCGAGCTTGGCATTGCCGAGATGAACCTGTTCATCCTGCTCTCGGCGCTTGGCCTGTCGCATTCGATCAACGGCGAGCGCCTGCTGCCGATCGGCACGCTGTACGACCCGTTCATCGCGCGCGGTCTTGATGCGCTTAATTACGCCTGTTACCAGGATGCACGCTTCATTCTGGTGGCGACGCCCTCAGGGATCACACTCGCCGGCGAAGGCGGCGCACACCAATCCATCGCCGAGCCGCTGATCGGCATGGCGCAAGACGGGCTGGCGTCGTTCGAGCCGGCTTACGTCGACGAGCTTGCTGTCATCTTGCGCTGGGCCTTCGCCTATATCCAGAAAAGCGGCGACGGCGAAGCCTCCGAGCGCAATTGGCTGCGCGACGAGACCGGCGGTTCGGTTTATCTGCGGCTCTCCACGCGCCCGATCGAGCAGGTCCAGCGTACGATGACGCCGGACCTAGCGCAGCAAATCGTCGACGGCGCCTATTGGCTGCGCGAACCGGGGCCGAATTGCCAGATCGTCGTTGCCTATACCGGCGCGGTCGCGCCGGAGGCGATCGCCGCCATCGGCCTGATGGCGGAGGACCGCCGCGACGTCGGGCTGCTGGCGGTGACCTCAGCCGACCGCCTGAATGCCGGCCGGACCGCCGCGCAACGCGCCCGCGAGCGCGGCCTCGTTCATGCGCGCTCGCATATTGAGCGTCTGCTCGCCGACGTGCCGGCGCATTGCGGCATCGTCAGCGTGCTCGACGGCCATCCGGCGACGCTGGCCTGGCTCGGCGCCGTCGCCGGCCACCGCGTGCGGCCGCTTGGCGTCGAGCACTTCGGCCAGACCGGCTCGCTCGCCGAGCTGTACCGGCACTACGGCATCGACGCCAACGCCATCGTCGCGGCGGCGCAGGCGATCGCGCCCGGCCGCCCGATCCGTCACCTCAAGGCCTTGCCCTGATCAGTAGCGGGTCATCATCCCGACGCCGAAGATGGCGCCGACGATGGCGAATACCACCACCCACACCACGATCAGGCAGACCACGACGGCGATCGTGTAGATAATGGCCTTGGCCTCAGGCGGCCTCATCAGCGCCGCGATGCCGGTGTGCAGCAGATAGATGCTGTAGAGCCCGAGGATGCCGAGAATCGCCAAAGCCGGGATGATGTTGAAGACGCCGCAGATCCAGGCGGCGGTCGGCGCGAAGGCCGAGATCTTCATGGCGTTGTCGAGATTCTTCTGGCCGTCGAACACGCCGGCGAGAAAATCGATGATGTAGGCCATCACGAAAACGCCGACCAGGCCGAGCACGTAAATGACGATCGCGTGCACCAGTCCGCTCACGATGCCGACGCGGAACGGCCCGAACCCGATGATAGACGTGCCGATGAAGGCGCACACCGGCGGAATCGCCGAGACGATGCAGACGTAATTCGTGAACAGGTAGCCGGCATCGCCGGGTTCGCCAGCGATTACGCCCCATTCGGATTTCGGTTGCAGCAGGATATTTTTGATACGCTCGACGAGATTCATGACGCCCCTCCTTTGATCATATGTTGACGTTCAACGCGGTCGATCTTCCAAAACCATGGCGGCGCCCTTTTCCGCGATCATCATGGTGGGCGAATTGGTATTGCCGGACGTGATCGACGGCATCACCGAGGCGTCGATGACGCGCAAGCCATCGATGCCAATCACACGCAGCCTAGCATCGACTACCGCGCGTGCATCGTCGGACCGGCCCATGCGGGCGGTGCCGACCGGATGGAAAATGGTAGTGCCGATGTCGCCGGCGGACTTCACCAGCGCGGCTTCGTCGTCATCGCGCACCTGCGGACCCGGCAGATATTCCTGCGGCGAATATGGCTGCAAGGCGGGCTGCGCCACGATTCTGCGGGTGATGCGGATCGAGTTGGCGGCGACGCGCTGATCCTCCGGCGTCGCCAGATAGTTCGGGCTGATCGCCGGCGCGTCCACGGGGTCGGCCGATTTCAGCTTCAGCGTGCCGCGGCTGGTCGGCCGCACATTGGCCACGCTCGCCGTGAACGCCGGGAACGGGTGCAGCGGCTCGCCGAACTTGTCGAGCGAGAGCGGCTGGATATGATACTGAAGATTGGCGCGATCCAAGGACGGATCGGACTTTGTAAAGGCGCCGAGCTGCGATGGCGCCATGGTCAGCGGTCCCCGCCGGAACAGCGCATAGTTTGCACCCATCCATGCCCGTTCGAGCAGCGAAGAATACATCTCGTTCAGTGTCCGGATGCCGGTGACCTTATAGATCGTCCGCAATTGCAGATGGTCGTGCAGATTGGCACCGACGCCCGGCCTGTCGGCCAAAACGGAAATCCCGAGCTTCGACAAATCGGCGGCGGGCCCGACGCCGGACAGCATCAAAATCTGCGGCGATCCGATCGAGCCGGCCGCCATGATAATTTCGCCGCGGCAGCGCGCGTTTCGCGCGTCGCCGTTCTGTCGCCAGCGCACGCCGGTGGCGCGCTTGCCGGAAAATTGCAGGCCTTCCACCAGACAGCCGGTTTCCAATCGCAGATTTTTCCGGTTCAACACCGGCTTGAGGAAGCCGCGCGCCGCAGACCAGCGCCGTCCGCGCTTTTGATTCACATGGAAGTAGCAGGAGCCTTCGTTGTCGCCAGCGTTGAAATCATCGACCTTCGGGATGCCGTGTTGCGCGGCCGCCTCGCGCCAGGCGTCGATGATGTCCCAGCGCGTGCGAGGAAACTCCACCCGCCATTCGCCGCCGACCGCATGGTGGTCACTCGCGCCCAGGAAATTGTCCTCGTGCTTTTTGAAATACGGCAGCACGTCGTCCCACGACCAGCCGGGCAGACCAAGCTGTCGCCAGTGGTCGTAGTCGTCGGCCTGTCCGCGCATATAGACCATGGCGTTTATCGCTGATGAACCGCCGATCACCTTACCACGGGGATAATTCAGGCTGCGCCCGTTGAGGCCCGGCTGAGGCTCGGTTTTCAACATCCAATCGGCGCGCGGATTGCCGATGGCATACAGATAACCGACGGGGATGTGAAACCAGATCCAGCTGTCGCGGCCGCCCGCCTCCAGCAGCAGCACGCGATTGGCCGGATCGGCCGACAGGCGGTTGGCCAGCACGCAGCCGGCGGAGCCTGCGCCCACCACGATGTAGTCGAACTCGCCCTCGATGGGTGTCGCGTCTGCCATAGTCGCGCCTTGGCGTGCCTTGGAACCGGACTTTACCCATGCCCGCGAGACTTGCTAGGCTTGCCTTCTAATTGCGGCGCACTGTGCGTGTGCTGCGAACGCCGGAACGGCGGTTCCGACATCGCTCAAAATCCGATCGAGACAGACCGGCGCTCTTTGCGCGCCTAAAGGAAACCGCCATGTTCGTAAGGCTATTCGTCATTCTCGCTCTATTCGCTGCCATCGCCGGCGCGCCACGGCCGGCGGCCGCGCAAGAATCTATCACCGTGTTCGCGGCCGCCTCGCTGCGCAATGCGCTCGACGAGGCCGACGCAGCCTTCACCAAGGCCACCGGCATCAAGGTGGTGGCAAGCTATGAGGCGACCTCGACGCTCGCCAAGCAGATCGAGCAAGGCGCGCCGGCCGACGTATTCATCTCCGCCGACTTGCGCTGGATGGATTATGCAACCGAGCACAAGCTCATCAAGCCGGACAGCCGCATCAATCTGCTCGGCAACAGGCTGGCGCTGATCGCGCCGGCCGATTCCAAACTCGACAAGATCACGATCGCCAAAGGCTTCGACATCGCCAAGCTCGCCGGCGGCGGACGCATCGCGGTCGCCGACGTCAAAGCCGTGCCGGCCGGGCTCTATGCCAAGGCGGCGCTGGAAAATCTCGGCGCCTGGGCTACGGCCGAGCCGAAGCTCGCGATGGCCGAGAACGTGCGCGCGACGCTTGCCTTCGTGGCGCACGGCGAAACGCCAGTTGGCATCGTTTACGAGACCGACGCCAAGATCGAACCGAAGGTGAAAATCGTCGGCGTGTTTCCGGACGGCTCTTATCCGCCGGTCACTTACCCGGTGGCTGAGACCACGGCGACGACGAAGCCGGCGGCGGCGCGCTATCTGGAATTCCTGCGCGGCGCGGCGGCCAAGGCCACCTTCGAGAAATACGGCTTCAGCTTCTTGATCAAGCCGATCTCGTAGCGTGTTCGAGCTGACGTCACAGGACTGGACCGCCGTCGCGCTGTCGCTGCGCGTCGCCGCCGTATCGACCGTGGTGGCGCTGCCGTTCGGCATCGCCATCGCCACGCTGCTGGCGCGCAAGGAGTTCTGGGGCAAATCGCTGGTCGACGCAATCGTGCTGCTGCCGCTGGTGCTGCCGCCGGTGGTCACCGGTTATCTGCTGCTCATCACCTTCGGCCGGCGGGCGCCGGTCGGCGCGTTTTTGGCCGATCATTTCGGCATCGTATTCTCGTTTCGCTGGACCGGAGCTGCCTTGGCCTGCGGCATCATGGCGTTTCCGCTGATGGTGCGCGCGATCAGGCTGTCGATCGAGGCGATCGATCGCCGGCTGGAAGACGCCGCGGCGACCTTGGGCGCCAACCGCGTTTGGCTGTTTTTGACCGTGACATTGCCGCTGGCGCTGCCCGGCATTATCGCCGGAATGATGCTCGCATTTGCCCGCGCACTCGGCGAGTTCGGCGCCACCATCACTTTTGTTTCCAACATCCCGGGCGAGACGCAGACCATATCGGCGGCGATTTACACGCTCACGCAAGTGCCGGGCGGCGATGCCGCCGCGCTCTCGTTGGTGATCGTGTCCGTGATCATCTCGCTTGGCGCGCTGGTCGCGTCCGAATGGCTGGCGCGCCGCGCCACCGCGCGCCTGCACGGATCCTGACCATGCTGACGGTCGACATCGAAAAAAAGCTCGGTGCGTTCACGCTCAATGCCCGGTTCGAGAGCGAGAGCGGCGCGACGGCCCTTTTCGGGCCCTCGGGCGCCGGAAAGACCAGCGTCATCAACATGATTGCGGGGCTGCTCAAGCCCGACCGCGGACGCATCGTGCTCGACGGCGACGTGCTGTTCGACGCCGCCGCGCGCATCGACGTGCCGGCCTGGCGCCGCCGCATCGGCTATGTGTTCCAGGAAGGCCGCCTCTTTCCCCATCTCAGTGTGAGACACAATCTTGACTACGGCCGCTGGATGGGCGGCCATGCCGCCGATCCGGCGGCCTTCGCGCACGTGGTCGAATTGCTCGACATCGGGCCGCTGCTCGAGCGGCGGCCCGGCAAACTGTCGGGTGGCGAGCGCCAGCGCGTCGCGGTCGGCCGCGCGCTGCTGATGCGGCCGCGCCTGTTGCTGCTGGACGAGCCGCTCGCCTCGCTCGATGCCGCGCGCAAGCAGGACATCCTGCCCTATTTCGAGCGGCTGCGTGACGAAGCGAAAGTGCCGATGATCTATGTCAGCCACGATGCCGCCGAAGTCCGGCGGATCGCCAGCCGCGTGGTGCGGCTCGACGGCGGCACGGTGGCGGCGACGGGCGGTGTGGAGTTGTTGACCGCCTGATATGCTGTGACGATGTTCCCGCCCGAACGAATCGTCTGCCTGACCGAGGAGACCGTCGAGACGCTTTATCTCCTCGGCGAGGAGGCGCGCATCGTCGGCGTCTCCGGCTACGCGGTGCGCCCTGCCCGCGTGCGCAAGGAAAAGCCGCGGGTGTCGGCCTTCATCTCGGCCGACGTGCCGAAAATTCTCGCGCTCAAGCCGGATCTGGTGCTGACGTTCTCGGACCTGCAGGCCGACATCGTCGCCGACCTGGTGCGCGCCAATGTCGCGGTCCATGCCTTCAACCAGCGCGACGTCGCCGGCATTTTCGACATGATCCGCACGCTCGGCGCCTTGGTCGGCGCGGGCGAGAAGTCGGACGCACTGGCCCGCCGGCTCGCCGCGCGCGTTGACGCCGTGCACGAACGGGCTTTGCGTCTGCCGCGCCGGCCGCGCGTCTATTTCGAGGAATGGGACGACCCGATGATCTCCGGGCTCGGTTGGGTCGCCGAGCTGATCGAATGCGCCGGCGGCGTCGAGGTTTTCCCGCAGCTTAGCATCCGCAAGAACGCCAAGGACCGCATCGTGTCGGGAGCCGAAATCATCGGCGCGCAACCCGACATCATCATTGGCTCCTGGTGCGGCAAGAAATTCGTACCGGCCAAGGTCGCCGCCCGGCCGGGTTTTGAGCGGGTTCCGGCGGTCGCCACCGGCTGGCTGCGCGAAATCAAGTCCACGTTGATTTTACAGCCCGGCCCGGCGGCGCTCACCGACGGGCTCGATGCGCTTGCCGGAATCATTGCCGAATGGACCGAAAAACGTGCTATGTAGCAGCGAACATGACGCCATAAGGAATTGACCGCGATGCAGCAGAACAAAGCCCGCGCCGACCTCTGGATGGATCTGGGTCTGGTGGCCTTCCTGATCGCTTTCGACGTGGCGGCCCGCCTGCTGCCGCACGCCCCCGGCGTCTGGCCGGTCGCGGCGAGCGCGCTGTTCGCCGGGCGCATGCTGCGTATTCCGGCTTTGGCGCTGATCGTGCCGCTGCTCGCCACCGCGCTGAGCAATTTCGCGCTGGTCAACGACGACTGGCGGGTGACGCTGGTGGTCTATGCGGCGATCTGCGTCCCGGCGCTGGCCGGCATGCTGGTGCGGCGCTGGAGCGGCGCGCTGTCGGTGGTCGCGGCCATGATGTCGTGCTCGCTGATTTTCTTCGCCGTCACCAATTTCGCGGTCTGGGCCTTCAACGGCATGTACCCGATGAATTTCCAGGGCCTGACCCAGTGCTACCTCGCGGCCGTGCCGTTCCTCGACAAGACCGTGATGGGCGACCTGTTCTGGACCGCGGTGCTGTTCGGCGGCGCTCGGCTGGTGCAGCACGGCCCGGCGCTGGCGCGCCGCACGCACTAGCCCACGACGATTTCTAGAACGCCACCTTATCGCCGCCCTTGAGCGAGAGGATTTCGCGCGCCTCGTCGGGGTTCGCGATCTCCAGTCCGAGCCCTTCGAGGATCTTGCGCACGTTGGTGACTTGCTGGGCGTTGGATTCGGCAAGCTTGCCGGCGCCGATCCATAGCGAGTCCTCCATGCCGACGCGGACATTGCCGCCCATTGCCGCGGCTTGCGCCGCCACCCGCATCTGATTGGCGCCGGCGCCCAGCACGGACCAATGATAGTTGTCGCCGAGCAGACGGTCGGCGGTGCGCTTCATCATGATAACGTCTTCCGGATGGGCGCCGATGCCACCGAGGATGCCGAACACCGACTGCACGAACAGCGGCGGCTTGATCACGCCGCGGTCGAGGAAATGCTTGAGCGTGTAGAGATGCCCGATGTCGTAGCACTCAATCTCGAAGCGGGTGCCGTTTTCCGAGCAGGTGCTCAGAATGTATTCGATGTCGGCAAAGGTGTTCTTGAACATGCCCTTGCGCGAGCCTTCGAGATACGGCTCCTCCCAATCGTATTTGAACTTGCCCTTGTAGCGCGGGATCATCGGGTAGAGCCCGAAATTCATCGTGCCCATGTTGAGCGAGGCTACCTCCGGCTTGAAGGTCGCGGCCGGCTTGACGCGCTCCTCGGCGGTCATGGTCGGCGCGCCGCCGGTGGTGATGTTCACCACCACATTGGAGCGCTGCTTGATCACCTTGAGGAAGGGCGCGAACGCCTCCGGCGTCTGGTCGGGACGGCCGTCCTTCGGATTGCGCGCATGCAGATGGACGATGGCGGCACCGGCCTCGGCCGCAGCGATCGCGTTATCGGCGATCTGCTCGGCGGTCACCGGCAGATGCGGCGACATCGACGGCGTATGGATTGAGCCGGTAACGGCACAAGTAATGATGACTTTGCGTGATTTCGCCATGAGCCTTCCATCCCGGTGTAGTGACAGTTTTGTTTTGACGATTGGACTTGGACGATGATCCTAGAGTATCAGCCGTGCTGGAGTCACCTCCGGGAAAGACTGCCGTGGACGTAATGACGCAACCTGCGGCGGCACGGCGTTCGATCCTGATCGGCGTGCTGTGCGGCACCGGCGCGGCGTTCGGCTGGGCGGCCGGTTTTGTCGCCGCCAAGCACGGTATTTCGATCGGCTTCTCGCCCGCCGACCTCGCTCTGCACCGGTTTTTGTGGTCCGGCCTGCTGCTGATGCCGCTGGTGCTGCACGATGGCATCAAGAACCTCGTCGGCATTGGCTGGGGCCGCGGCCTGATGATGAGCGTGCTGGCCGGCCCGCCGCAATCGATGATCGCATATACCGGCTTCATGCTGGTGCCGCTCGGCCACGGCACCACCATCCAGCCGGCCTGCGCTGCACTGTTCGGGCTAATCCTCGCCAGCCTCATGCTGGGCGAGCATGCCACCGTGCAGCGCTTCATCGGCGGCGCCACGATTATCGTGGGTCTCTTGGTGTTCGGCGCCGAGTCGCTCGCCACCATCGGCAGCCATGGCGTCGGCGGCGATCTGCTGTTCGTCACCGCGGGATTTTTCTGGGCGATGTTCGGTACCTTGTTGCGGCACTGGCGCGTATCCGGCATCCGCGCGATCGCGGTGGTCGCGGTGCTGTCAATTGTCGTCTTTGCGCCGTTGTATTTTCTAATCGTCGGGTATGAGGGGCTGCTGCGTGCCAGCCTGTCCGAGAACTTCTTGCAGGCGATCGTGCAGGGCGTCCTAGCCGGCGCGCTGCCGATCTATCTGTTCGCGCGCGCGGTCATCCTGCTCGGCGCGGGTCGCGCCGCGGTGTTCCCGGCACTGGTGCCGGGCTTCGGCTTGATCATCGGCTATTTCGCGCTTGGCGTGGTGCCGAGCCTGCCGCAACTGATCGGACTGGTGATCGTTGTGATCGGCTTCAAGTTCGTGGTGCGCTAGATCTCACTGCGGGAACAAACCGCGGTCGTAGATGTGCATAACCCCCGGCTGCCAGGCCCGGCGGATGCCGAGCGCTCGCTCAATCTGATATTGGTCCGGATCGCGGGCTGATTTCACCGGATCGACCGGAGAGCGTGGCATGGACGACGTCCAGCAGGTGGCCGGCACACTCAGCGGCGTGTTGGCGACGATCGGCCGCGAGTTCAGCTCGCTCCGCTTGCTCAGCCAGCTCGGCCTGATCCTGCTGGCGGCGGTGATCGGCACGGTGGCCGCCACGCTGATCCGCCGCCGTCTCGATCTCAACGCGCAGACTTTGGGCTGGCCACCGTTTATGCAAACGGCGGCGCGGCTGCTGTTGGCCAATCTCGGCACCATGATTTTCGTGCTGGCCGTGCTGGTCATGCAGGGCGCGATCATCTCGATCAACATGCCGGGCCGGTTTTACCTGCTCGGCGTCGCCGCCAGCCTCGCCACCGCCTGGGTGGTGATCGCGCTGGTGGCCGGGCTGATCCGCAATCAGTTCGTCTACCGCCTGGTCGCCTTCTCGGCCTGGACCATCGCCGCGCTCAGCATTCTCGGCCTGCTGCAACCGACCATGACGGCGCTCGATTCGATCGGGTTCGTGATCGGCGGTTTGCGCGTCACGCCGCTGCTGGTGATCAAGACGTCCGTGCTGCTGATGCTGACGCTGTGGGCGGCGAACGCGGCCAGCGATTTTCTCGACCGGCGCGTGCGCAGCACGGCCGATCTGACGCCGTCGATCCAGGTGCTGATCGGCAAGCTGATCCGGCTGGTACTGATCACCTTCGCGATTCTGATCGCGCTCTCGACCGTCGGTATCGATTTTTCCGCGCTGGCGTTCTTCTCCGGCGCGGTCGGCGTCGGCTTGGGCTTTGGCCTGCAGAAGATCGTCTCGAACCTGGTGAGCGGCATCATCCTGCTCGCCGACAAGTCGATCAAGCCGGGCGACGTGATCTCGGTCGGCGATAATTTCGGCTGGGTCGATTCCATGGGCGCGCGCTATATTTCGATCGTCACGCGCGACGGCCGCGAATTCCTCATCCCCAACGAGGATTTTGTCACGCAGCGGGTGATCAACTGGTCTTATTCGAACGACGAAGTCCGCCTCGACGTGCCGTTCGGCGTCTCATACGCCAGCGATCCGCACAAGATCTGCGAGCTGGCGGTCGAGGCGGCGAAGTCGGTGGAGCGCGTGCTGGTATCGCCGGCGCCAGTCTGCCATCTCAAGGCGTTCGGCGATTTTTCGTTGAATTTCGTGCTGCGTTTCTGGATTCGCGATCCGGTCGATGGCATCACCAATGTCAGCGGCAAGGTGCTGCTGGCGCTGTGGGACACGTTCAAGCGCGAGGGGATTGAGATTCCCTATCCGGTGCGCGATGTGCGGGTCGCCGCGCCGGCGCAAATTCAGGCCCCCGAGAAGAAGAAAGCAAAGTCGGCGCGGGCTTAAGCGGCTTTCCGGCTCGCCAGGAAGTCGCCCATGCGGCCGAGCGCCTTCAGGATGTTCTCGGTCGAGTTGGCGTAAGACAACCGCATGTAGCCTTCGCCGAGGATGCCGAAGTCCGGTCCGCCAATGGTGACGACGCCGGTGTCGTTGAGCAGCGCGTTGGCGAGTTCCTTGGCTTTCCAGCCGGTGCGCTTGATATTGGGGAAGGCGTAGAACGCGCCCTTCGGTACAGTGCAGGACACGCCGGGCAATTTGTTCAGGCCCTCGACCACGACCTTCCGTCGCTTGTCGAACTCGGCGACCATCCTGTCCACCTCGTCCTGCGGGCCGGTGAGCGCCGCCAGCCCCGCGTATTGCGCGGATGCATTGACGCAGGAATGCAGATTGACCGCGAGCTTGCGCGCGTAGTCGTAAAGCTTTCCCGGAAACACCGCATAACCGAGCCGCCAGCCGGTCATGGCGTAAGTCTTCGACCAGCCATTGAGCAGGATTAGCCGATCGCGAATGGACGGATACGACAGCAGGCAGACATGCTTCTCGCCATCGTAGACCATGTGGTCATAGATCTCGTCGGACATCACGCAGACGTCGGGAAATTTCTCAAGGCCCGTGACGAGTTTGTCGACTTCGCTCTTCGGCGTGACGCCGCCGGTCGGATTGGCCGGCGAGTTGACGATGAGCAATCGCGTCTGCGGCGTGATCAGCTTGAGCGTTTCCTCGGCCGAGAAGGCAAAGCCGTTCTCCTCGCGGATCGGCACGGGAATCGGCCGGGCGCCGGTGAATTCGATCATCGAGCGATAAATCGGAAAGCCGGGATCGGGATACAGGATATCGACACCGGGCTCGCCGAACATCAGGATCGACATGAACATGGTCGGCTTGCCGCCTGGCATGATCATCACGCTATCGGGCGAGACCTCGACCTTGAAGCGTTTGTGCAGGTCGGCGGCCACGGCCTCGCGCAGCGGCTGAATTCCGTTTGCCGCGGTGTAGCCGTGATGGCCGTCACGCAATGCCTTGATCGCGGCCTCGACGATGAAGTCGGGCGTGCGGAAATCGGGCTGGCCGATGCCGAGGCTGATGATGTCGCGGCCCTGGGCTGCGAGCGCATTGGCGCGGGCGAGCACCGCGAAGGCGTTTTCCTCGCCGATGCGGTCGAAGGCCGCGATCGTTTTCAGCATGATGTCACTCCCCGGCAGCGCCTGCGCGTTTGCTATTTTGCGCGCAGTTCACCCGATTGGGGAGCGAAAATCAAATGGCGAAATCTTACGGTTCGCCGCCGTAATGGGCGCCAAGATCGCGCTGAATCTGCAGGCGGATGAAGGGGTCTGGATCGGTGCCAAGATAGTCGTTGGCAAAATAGACCGGTCCGGCGGGAAACAAATTCGTCCCGCGATACTTGCCACTGACGGTCTGTGCGCCGTGGGCCGCGATATGTCTCTTATGCTGGCGCGCCTGGGCCGCATCGGCCGGCGTAACCGCAGCCAGGGCCAGAACGATACCGATCGCGGACAGCGTCAGCTTGAGGGGGAGCGATGCCATGGCTTGCATCCTTTCACCGAGTCGTTGCTCACTGCCTTAGCTGGCCAGCAAGGCCGCACAAGGGCGCTTGCGGCAGCTTCGATCACTTCTCGGTGTCGAAATATTCAAGCAAGTTGGGGGTTTATCGCGCCTACGACGACACATGAGCGGCGCACATAGGACGCATCAGGGAATGCCGTTGTTCTCAGGCGCGTAATCGTGGCACGGTCGCGCCCGCTTACCGCCGAGGACTTGAGCATGCCCAGCCCCTCAATCGCCGACAAACGCCGCGCGTTCCGCGTACTGCACCAAAGCGGCTGTTTCGTCATTCCCAACCCGTGGAACGTCGGCAGCGCGCGCTATCTGCAGGGGCTCGGCTTCAAGGCGCTGGCAACCACCAGTTCGGGCCTTGCCCATTCGCAGGGTTTTGCCGACGGCGAGCAATCCTGCGATCAGGTTCTCGCCCATTTCGGCGAGATCGCCGCGGCCAGCGACCTGCCGGTCAATGCCGACTTCGAGAACGGTTACGCCGACGACCTTGGCCGCCTGGCCGAGAACCTGACGCGTTGCATCGCCACCGGCGTCGCGGGTCTATCGATCGAAGACTATACCGGCGACGACACCAATCCGCTTTACGATTTCGATATGGCGCTCGCCCGCGTCAAAGCCGCGCGCTCGGCAATCGACAAAGCCGGCGGCGACGTGGTGTTCACCGCGCGCACTGAAGGCTTCATCAAGAACCGGCCCGATCTCGACGAGACCATCCGCCGGCTGAAAGCATTCGCCGACGCCGGCGCCGATTGCCTGTACTCGCCCGGCATAAAGACGCGCGAGCAGATCGAGGCGACCGTGAAAGCGCTGGCGCCGAGGCCGATCAACTTTCTCAACAGCGGCGCGTTCGGCTTCACGGTGAGCGACCTCGCCGGCATGGGCGTGCGGCGCATCAGCGTCGGCGGCTCACTGGCGCGCGTCGCCATGCACGCCTTCATCAAGACCGCCACGGAAATAGCCAAGGATGGCAAATTCGACGGCTTCGCCAATCTCATCACCAATCCGGAACTCAATAAGTTCTTCCGCGACGATCGCGCGCGCCGGTCCAAGCCGTGAGCGACCACGTCCATCCGCAGACCGGGCAGCCGATCGGTGCACCGGTCGACGACCGGCCGGCGCAACGACCCGGACCGGTGACGCTTCAAGGCCGCTATGGCCGCGTCGAAAAGCTTGCCGCCAAGCACGCAGCCACGCTGTGGGACGCGGTCAAAGGGCACGACACGATCTGGACCTATATGTCGCAATACGGGCCCTTTGCCGGCGCCGCGCAATTCTCGACCTGGGTCGATCAGCGCACCGCGCTGGATGACCCCTACGCCTACGCTATTGTCGACCGCGACAATCACACCGTCGGCATCGCGACGCTGATGGAAATCCGGCCGGCGATGCGCGTGGTCGAGGTCGGCCACATCGTCTATTCGCCCGCTTTGCAGCGCACGCCACTTGGCACCGAAGCGCAATATTTGCTCGCCCACTATGCGTTCGAGACGCTCGGCTACCGGCGTTACGAGTGGAAATGCAACTCGCACAATGCCGCATCGCGCCGGGCCGCTTTGCGCTACGGCTTCATCTACGAGGGCATTCTGCGCCAGCAGATGATCGCCAAAGGGCGCAACCGCGATACCGCGATGTTCTCCATGCTCGACAGCGAGTGGCCGAAGCGCAAAGCCAATTTCGAGCGCTGGCTGGCGCCGGACAATTTCGTCGATGGCAAGCAAAAGCTGAGCCTCGGAGCGCTGAACGGCGTCAAGGCATGAGCGTCGACGCCCCGTCAGCCACGCTGTTGCAGCAGCGGCCGTTTGTGTTGTTCTGGATCGCGCGGCTCGCCTCCACCATGGGCTACCATATGTTGGCCGTGACCATCGGCTGGCAAATCTATGAATTGACCGACAGCCCTTTCGATCTCGGCCTGGTCGGGCTCATTCAATTCGTGCCGGCGGTCGTGCTCACGCTGCTTATCGGCCACGCCGCCGACCGCTACGACCGCCGCCTGATCGTGCGCGGCGCGCAAAGCACTTACGTGCTGGCCGCGGTGATCTTGATCGCGGCGCTGGCGAGCGGGCATCTCAGCCGCAATCTTTTGTTCGGTGTTGTGTTCCTGATGGGCTGCGCGCGCGCCTTCGAAATGCCGACCGCGCACGCGCTGGCGCCGGTGCTGGTGCCGCCCGGACTGATTTCGCGCGCGGTGGCGGCCTGGACGTCCGCCAATCAGATCGCGGTAATTTGCGGACCGGCGCTCGGCGGCTTGATTTATGTATTGAGCCCCATGCTGGTCGGCATTGTCTCTCTGGTATTCTTCACGATCTCAATCACTTTCATTACTTTGGTGCAGGTCAAACGCGCGCCACCGAACCGCGAAACGCCGACTTTTGCCTCGGTGCTGGCCGGGTTTGAATATATCCGCACCCGCCACCGGCTGCTGGGCGTGATCACGCTCGATTTGTTCGTGGTGCTGCTCGGCGGCGTCACCGCGCTGCTGCCGATTTTCGCCCGTGACATCCTTAGCGTCGGTCCGGTCGGCCTCGGCCTGCTGCGCTCGGCGCCGGCCGCCGGCGCCCTGATTACCTCGATCGTGCTGTCGCATTGGCCGGTCGAGCGGCACATCGGGCGTAAGATGTTCGCGGTGGTCGCGGTCTATGCGGTTACGACCATCATATTTGGGCTGTCAACGTGGTTTCCGCTATCGTTGTTCGCGCTGGCGTGCCTCGGGGCATCCGATGCATTGAGTGTTGTGATTCGATTTTCGCTGGTGCAAATCGAGACTCCCGACGCCATGCGCGGCCGGGTCAGCGCTATCAACTATTTGTTTGTTGGCTCGTCGAATACGCTTGGCGAATTCCGCGCCGGCGCCAATGCGGAGTGGTTCGGCGCGGTGGCTTCGGTTTTGATCGGCGGCATCGGCTCGCTGCTGGTCGCCGCGACCTGGATGGGATTGTTTCCGGATTTGCGGCGCATAGACCGATTTGAACCGGCGGATAGAGAAACGGGGGAGGCTTAGATGCATATTCTGATCACGGGCGCGGCGGGCATGATCGGCCGCAAGCTGACCGCGCGGCTGATCAAAGATGGGCGCCTCAACGGCCAGACCATCGAGCGGTTTACGCTGATCGACGTGGTGGCGCCGGAAAAGCCCGCCGGTTTTACAGGTCAGGTGGAGGCTTCGACCGCCGATCTGGCCGCGCCTGGCGCCGCCGCGAAAGCCATCGCCAGCCGGCCGGAGGTGATTTTCCATCTCGCCGGCGTGGTGTCGGGCGAAGCGGAAACCGATTTCGAGAAAGGCTACCGCGTCAATCTCGACGGCACGCGCGCGCTGCTGGAGGCGATCCGCGCCGTAGGCTCCGGCCACAAGCCGAAAGTCGTTTTCACTTCGTCGATCGCGGTTTACGGTGCGCCGTTTCCCTACGCGATACCGGACGAGTTTCATCTCACCCCGCTCACCTCTTACGGAACGCAAAAGGCGATCAGCGAACTGCTGCTTGCCGACTATACGCGGCGCGGCCTGCTTGACGGCGTCGGCATTCGTCTGCCGACCATCTGTGTGCGGCCGGGCAAGCCGAACAAGGCGGCGTCCGGATTTTTCTCCGGTATCATCCGCGAAACGTTGGCCGGGCAGGAAGCGATCCTACCGGTCGCCGACAGCGTGCGTCATACCCACGCCAGCCCGCGTTCGGCGGTCGGCTTCCTCATTCACGCGGCGGGCCTGACGCGCGAGCAGCTCGGACCCCGCATCAATCTGGCCATGCCGGGCGTCTGCTGCACGGTCGCCGAGCAGATCGAGTCGCTGACGCGCATAGCCGGCGCCAAGGTGGCGGCGCGTATCCGCCGCGAGCCCGACGAGCTGGTGATGCGGATTGTCAGCGGCTGGTCGGAGCGCATCGACGCCAAACGCGCTGCGGCGCTCGGCTTCAAAGCCGAGGCGACATTCGACGATATCGTGCGCGCCCATATCGAGGACGAGCTGGGAGGAAAGGTCGCGGCCTAGCTTGCGCGCGCCGCGGCAATCCTTACATTATTATCTATGACCTACGTCGACGCCGCCGTCGCCCCTCTCCGCAAGACCGGCCAGATCAAGATCCACGGCCCCGCCGCCTTCGAAGGCATGCGCAAGGCTGGGCAATTGGTTGCGCGCTGCCTGGACATGCTGACCGAGCATGTGCAGCCCGGCGTGCCGACCGAGAAAATCGACAAGCTCGTGCTCGACTATGCGCTCGATCACGGCGCGCTGCCGGCGACGCTGATGTATCGCGGCTACAAGAAGTCGACCTGCACCTCGCTCAATCATGTGGTCTGCCACGGCATTCCCGGCGACAAGCCGCTCAAGGAAGGCGACATCGTCAATATCGACGTGACGCTGATCCTCGACGGCTGGCACGGCGATTCCAGCCGCATGTACGCCATCGGCGAGATCCCGCGCCGCGCCGAGCGGCTGATCGAAGTGACGCACGAGGCCATGATGCGCGGCATCGCCACCATCCGCCCCGGCTCGACCTCCGGCGACATCGGCGCCGCGATCCAAAGCTACGTCGAGGCCCAGCACATGAGCGTGGTGCGCGACTTCTGCGGCCACGGCCTCGGCCGCCTGTTCCATGACGAGCCCAATATCGTCCACGTCGGGCGCGCCGGCGAAGGCATCGTGCTCAAGCCGGGAATGTTCTTCACCGTCGAGCCGATGATCAATATCGGCCGCCCGCATGTGAAGGTGCTGTCGGACGGCTGGACCGCAGTGACGCGCGACCGTTCGCTGTCGGCCCAGTTCGAGCACACCGTCGGCGTCACCGGCACGGGCGTCGAGGTGTTCACCTTCTCCCCGGCCGGGCTGCACAAACCGCCCTACCGGCTCTAAACCTGTTTGCGGGCATAAGCTGAAGACCTCCCTCGTCGATTGCAACTTCATGAACTACACTCATGTAGGGTATCGGCCTGGGTACGGTTTTCATGTCGGCAAAGCGTAGCGACAACGGGCGCAAGACCGGCCTTTCCGAGGCTTCGCCGCATTATCACGGCCACCGCGAACGCCTGCGCGGCCGCTTCCGCGACGCCGGCTCCGAGGCGGTCAGCGACTATGAATTGCTCGAGCTGGTGCTGTTTCGCGCCATCCCGCAGCGCGACGTCAAGCCGCTGGCCAAGGAACTCGTCACCAAATTCGGCTCCTTCGCCGAGGTGCTGGCTGCGCCTGCGGCCCGCCTCGCCGAGGTCAAGGGCATGGGCGACGCGGTCATCACCGAACTCAAGATCGTGCGTGCCGCCGCCGGCCGGCTGACGCGCGGCGAAGTTAAAAAACGCCCGGTGCTGTCGTCGTGGTCGAGCGTGCTCGATTATTGCCGCACCACCATGGCGTTCGCCGACAAGGAGCAGTTCCGCGTGCTGTTTCTCGACAAGCGCAATCAGGTGATCGCCGACGAAGTGCAGCAGGTCGGCGCAGTCGACCACACGCCGGTTTATCCGCGCGAAGTGGTAAAGCGCGCGCTCGAATTATCCGCGACCGCGCTGATCCTGGTGCACAATCAACCCTCGGGCGACCCGACGCCGTCACGCGCCGACATCCAAATGACGCAGGCGATCATCGAGGTCGCGCGCCCGCTCGGCATCGCCGTGCACGACCACATCATCGTCGGCAAGGAAGGCCACGCCAGCTTCAAGGGGCTGAAGTTGATCTGACTACTGCCGCACCAGCGAATAGGGATTGACACCCTCGGGAACGCGCCGCCAGGAATTGGCGTCGGCTTCTCCGAAACGCCAAGCGGTGCCCTTGGCCGGCACCAGCATTAACTCGTCGCCGTCGATTTTCCATTGCGTGAAGTTCAAGCGCGCGACAGCGGGATCGCAGCCCGGTTTGATCTTGATCGCCATGCCATCTCCCGCCGGGTCGGTCGCCAAAGTGACCTGGCACAAGGCCTTGCCCGCGCGCATGATCGTCCAATCGCCCGCCACTTGCTCCGGCGGCTTCGGCGGAGCGCCGGCGCCCGCCGGATTTTGCAGGAACAGCACGCCGATGCCCGGCGTCGGCGCCTCGTAAATGCCGTCCTCAACCTCGCTGAATTCGACCAGCGCCTTGCCCTGCGCATCGAGCAGACGCAGCAGGTCGTTTTCGGGAAAATTCCAGCCGACGACGCCGGCGACCAGCGGAAACAGCTCGGCGCACTCCTTGTTGAATTCGAGCCTGAAGCCGACCGGCGACGAATCGGTCTTGAAGTTTACCGTGCAAATTTTGTCCCGGTCGGCGTTGGAGAATTCCCAGGTGCCGATCATCGCCTTGGCGGATTCCCCGAGCGTTGCCGGCGTCTGCGCCAGCGCGGCCGCACCCAAGCCCATCGCCGCAAATACCAAAACCGCGAAACGGGCCATGGCTGCCTTCATCATCGCTTGAGCGGGGTTTCCGATACCGGCGTGAGCGGCGGCTTGCCGGCGGCCCAAGCCAGGATGTTGTCGACCACGAGCTGATCCATCGCCGCCCGCGTCACCTCGGTCGAGGAGCCAAGATGTGGAAATAGCACGATATGGTCCATATCCAAAAGCTCTTTCGGCACCTGCGGTTCCTTGGCGAACACGTCGAGGCCGGCAGAATAGATCGTGCGGTTTTTCAGCGCCTCGATCAGCGCCGCCTCGTCCACCACCGAGCCGCGCGCCATGTTGATGACGATGCCCTGCGGCCCGAGCGCCTTGAGCACCTCGGCGTTGATCATGTTGGCGGTCGCCGCGCCGCCCGGCACGATCACCATCAGCGTGTCGACGTCGCGCGCCATGTCGACGAGCTTCGGATAGTATTTGTAGCTCACGCCCTTTTGCGGATTGCGGCTGTGATAGACCACCGGCACGCCGAAGGCTTCCAGCCGCCGTGCGATTGCCTTGCCGATGCGGCCCATGCCGACCATGCCGACGGTACGGTTGCGCAGCGTCGCCTTGGATAGCGGGAACTGACCTTGCGGCCACTTGCCGGCGCGCAGATAGCGCTCGGCCTCCGACAATTCGCGCACCGTGCAGAGCAGCAGGCCGAGCGCGGTGTCGGCGACCTCCTCGTCCAGCACGCCCGGCGTGTTGGTAACAATGATGCCGTGTTCGCCCGCCCATTTGGCGTCGATGTGGTCGTAGCCGACGCCAAAGCTCGACACCTGCTTGACGTTGGGAAATTGCTTGAGGAAATCACCGTCCACTTTGGTGTGATGAGCGATGGCGATGGCGCCGATCTTGGCGCCGACGTTCTTGACGAAGGCAGCCTTGTCACTGGTGTCGAGCCAGTGATGCAGCGTCACTTTGCCTTCAAAGCCCTTCATCATCACGGGCTTCTTGGCGCCGACCAGCAGGACGTCCGGCTTTTCGCCAGCCATTTTCATTTCCCTTTAATCAACGATTCATCCAGGCGAGCGTGACGCCCATCAGCGACACCCGAATGGTGTCAAACACGATCTGCTTCATGGCAAGAATCGGCGCAACCGGAGTTACCGCATAATAGATCAAATATATCGGCGCCACGGCCAGGCACGCCACCGCGACGCCGAAGCGCAGCCCTTGCATCAGCCAGGGTTTATCTTCCTTGCCTTGTAAGTAAACCCAGGCAAACGCGGCGCCAAAAATGGCGTGCGCTGCGATGATAAACGGCACCAGTTTTTCCATTTCAGCGTGCGGCCGCATGCCTTGGACGGCGGCATAATCGGCCCCCAGAAGAAACTCGTGCACGACAAAGCTCAAAGCCCACGCCATCACGAACATGACGGCCGCCGAGAGGATGCATTTCTTGCCCATACTTCGCCCCTGTTGCTAAACCAGCGCGGTGACCGGCTTTTCGACGAAATTCTTGAAGGCCGCCAGCAACTCAGCGCCGAGCGCGCCGTCCACCACGCGATGATCGCACGATACGGTGACGGTCATCTGGCTGATGAACTTGACGCCGCCGTCATCGGTTTCGACGGGCGCGCGGCGCGTCGCGCCCACGGCCAGGATGGTCGCGTGCGGCGGATTGATGATGGCCGCGAATTCGCGCACGCCGTACATGCCGAGATTGGAAATGGCGCTCGAGCCGCCTTGATATTCGTTCGGCTTGAGCTTCTTGGCGCGGGCGCGCTCGGCGAGGTCGCGCATTTCGGCGGAGATCGCGGTCAGCGATTTTTCCTCCGCGTTGCGGATCACCGGCGTGATCAATCCGCCCTCGAGCGCCACAGCGACGCCGATGTCGGAATGCCGGAAGCGCAGGATGCGGTCATCCGCCCACACCGCGTTGGCAGCGGGAATGCGCTGCAGCGCCGCCGCCCAGGCCTTGATGATAAAGTCGTTGAGCGAGAGCTTGAACGCGGGTTGCCCGTCTTTATCGGGCGCCGCGGCGTTGGCCTCCTCGCGCATCGCGATCAGCCGGCCGGCATCCATGTCGGCGGTCAGATAGAAATGCGGGATGGTCTGCTTGGCCTCGATCAACCGCTTCGCGATGGTGCGGCGCATGGAATCGAGCGGCACCTCCTCGTAAGCGACGCCTTCGTACAGCGCCTTGACCTGCGCGGCGCTGGCGCCGGACGCCATGGCCGGTCCGGCGGGCGCCGCCTTTTCGACGTCGTCGGCGACGATGCGGCCATGCGGGCCGGAGCCGCTGACGCGCGTCAAGTCGATGCCGCGCTCGCCGGCCAGCCGGCGTGCCAGCGGCGTGGTGAGGGCGCCGCTCGGCATTTTTGCCGGTCCGTAATTGCGCTCGGGCGAGCGCACTTCGCGGAACGGATCGAGCGGTTCGGTGCGCGGCTCGGGCGCGGTTTGCGCAACCTGTGCCGGCGCGGCAGCCGCACGCGACGGCGCGGGCGGAGCCTTCGGCGACGCAGGTGAAGCGCTCGCCGAAACACCGCCGCCGGAAATGACAGCCACCACGGCGCCGACTTTCGCGACCTCGCCGACCTGAAACTGGATATCGGTGAGCGTGCCGGCGCTGGTTGCCGGCACTTCCATCGAGGTCTTGTCGGTCTCGATCTCGAACAGGTTCTCGCCCGGCTTCACGGAGTCGCCGGCCGCCTTGAACCATTTCGTGATCTTGCCCTCGGCGACGGTCTCGCCGAGTTGCGGCATCAGGACGTCCACGCGATTCCCCTAAATGTGCCCGGCGCGTCCTACCACGTCACCGACACGTATTGCGTCTCGAGAAATTCCTTCATGCCTTCCTGCGCGCCTTCGCGGCCGAGCCCGGACTGCTTGACGCCGCCGAACGGCGCGGCCGGGTCGGACACCAGGCCGCGGTTGAGGCCGATCATGCCGAATTCGAGCTTCTCGGACACACGCATGCCGCGGCTGAGGTCCTTGGTATAAAGATAGGCCACCAGGCCGTATTCGGTGTCGTTGGCGCGTTTGATCGCTTCGTCCTCGGTCTTGAAGCTCTGGATCGACGCAACCGGTCCGAAGATTTCCTCGTTCAGCATCTTGGAATCGTCGGACACGTTGGTGAGGACGGTGGCCGGATAAAAGAAACCGGGACCGTCCGGCGTCTTGCCGCCGACCAGAACCTTGGCGCCCTTGCTGACCGCGTCGTCGACCAGTTCGATCACCTTGTCGCGGCCGTCTTTGTTGACCAGCGGGCCAAGGTTGATGCCGTCGTCGAGGCCGTTGCCCATCTTGAGCGAGCCCATCTTGGCGGTCAGCTTCTTGGCGAATTCATCGTGCACCTTCTCGTGCACATAGAAGCGGTTGGCCGCCGTGCAGGCTTCGCCCATGTTGCGCATTTTGGCGATCATCGCGCCATCAATGGCGGCGTCGATGTCGGCATCCTCGAACACCAGAAACGGCGCGTTGCCGCCGAGCTCCATCGACGGCTTGAGCACCTGGTCGGCCGCCTCATGCAGCAGCTTTCGGCCGACTTCGGTCGAACCGGTGAAGGACACCACGCGCACGCGCGGGTCATGCAGCATCGCGCTCACTACCGGGCCGGAACGGCGCGACGGCACGACGTTGACAACGCCGGCGGGAACACCCGCCTCTTCCAGCACCGGCATCAACGCCAGCATGGTGAGCGGCGTATCGGACGCAGGTTTCAACACCACCGGGCAACCGGCGGCCAGCGCCGGGCCGATCTTGCGCGTCGCCATCGCGGCGGGAAAATTCCACGGCGTAACCAGCACGGCGATGCCGGCCGGCTTGTGCTGGGCGACGATGCGCGCGCCGGAGGCGGGCGCCATCGAAATACTGCCGAGGTTGCGTACGGCTTCCTCGGCGTACCAGCGGAAGAATTCGGCGGAATAAGCCACTTCGCCGCGCGAATCTGACAGCGCCTTGCCGTTCTCTAGCGTGATCAGTTTGGCAAAGCGCTCGGCATCGCGCATGATCAGCTCGTAACACTTGCGCAGGATCTCGGCGCGCTCGCGCGGCTTGCGACCGGCCCATCCCGCGAAGGCGGCGTCGGCGGCGTCGATCGCGGCCTTGGCGTCCTCGACGCTGGCGCTGGCGACCGAGGCGATCTTGCGCTCGGTGGCCGGATCGATCACGTCGAAACGCTGATTATCCGATGATTTGCGCCACTTGCCGCCGATCCACAGATCGGTCGGAACATTGGCAAGAAGATTGTCGTACATGGCTCTTACCCTGCGCATTTATCCTGCGAGCGAACGCTTCACGGTATCCGCAATCCGATCCGCCGTCGGCAGCACCGCGTCTTCCAGAATATCCGCGGCTGGCAGCGGAATATGCGGCGTGGTGATCCGCACCGGCGGGCCGTCCAGGTCATAGAACGACTCGTCGGCCACGATCGATACGATCTCGGCGCCCCATCCGCACAACCGCGGATTTTCCTCGACCGTGAACAGCCGATGGGTCTTCGCCACCGAACCGAGGATGGTCTGGGTGTCGAGCGGCACCAGCGAGCGCACGTCGACAACTTCGCAATCGATGCCCTGTTCCGCCTTCAGTTTCTCGGCGGCGGCAATCGCGCGCGGAACCATCAGCGCCAGCGCCACGATGGTGGCGTCCTTGCCGGGCCGTACGATCTTGGCGGTACCGAGCGTGTCGACGATCTCGCCGTCGGGAACCTCGCCCTTGGTGGCATAGAGCGACTTGTGCTCGAGAAAAATAACCGGGTCGGGATCGCGCACCGCAGCCGCCAGCAGGCCGATGACATCGCGCGGCGTCGAGGGCGCCACCACCTTGAGGCCCGGGATCATCATGCACCAGTTCTCAACGCTCTGGCTGTGTTGCGCGCCAAAGCGCGAGCCCGCGCCATTGCCGGTGCGCACCACCAGCGGGCACTTGGTCTGCCCGTTCGACATGTAACGGCTCTTGGGGAATTCGTTGGCGATATAATCGAAGCAGACCGCGAAAAAATCCGAGAACATGATCTCGGCGATCGGCTTTAGCCCGGTCATGGCCGCGCCCATGGCGGCGCCCAGAATCGCCTGTTCGGAGATCGGCGTGTCGCGCACGCGCAAGGGACCGAACTGCTCGTACAACCCGACCGTCGCCTTGAACACGCCGCCGGCTTTCGCGACGTCCTCGCCAAGGAACACGACGTCTGGATCGCGGCTCATCTCCTGCGCGATGCCGCGAATGACGGCGTCGCGATAGCTCAATTCGGGCATGTCAGTTTCTCCATGCCCAGCCGCCATCGGCATAGACATCCGTGGTGATGATATCGAGTGACGGATTGGGCGCGGCCTTGCAGGCCGCGGTGGCGTCGTCGACTTCCTTGAGCACGCTGGCGTCGATTTCCGCAATCGTCGCATCGCTGACGCCGAACTGTTTCAGCCGCTCGCGATAAATCTTGACCGGATCGCGCAGCTTCCACTTTTCGAGCTCACCTTCGGGGCGATACTTTGCCGGATCGGCGCGCGAATGGCCGCTGTGCCGGTAGGTCATGCATTCGATCAGCGACGGCCCGTCGCCGGCGCGCGCTTTCGCAAAGGCTTTCTGCGCGGTGCGATAGACTTCGTCGGCGTCGTTGCCGTCGATCACGATACGCTCGAGGCCATAGGCCGAAGCGCGATCGGCCGCCGGATGCTCGACCGCCGTCACGTCGCCGATCGGCGTGTATTCCATGTAGAGATTGTTTTCGCAGACGAACACGACCGGCAGCTTCCAGACCGCAGCGAAATTCAGCGCTTCGTGGAACGCACCGATATTTGTGGTGCCGTCGCCGAAGAAGCAGACCGAGACATCCTTGTCGCCTTTGTATTGCGCGCGCCAGGCAGCGCCACAGGCGATCGGCAGATGCGCGCCGATGATGGCGTATGATCCCATCACGCCGTGTTCCTCGGACGTCAGATGCATTGAGCCGCCCTTGCCGCGCATCAGGCCGTTGTCCTTTTGCATCAGCTCGCCCAGCACCTTCTCGACGCTGACGCCGCGCGCTAGCGTGTGGGCATGACCGCGATAGGTGCAGAAACTCAGGTCGCCTTTGATCATGGCCTCGGCAAAGCCGGCGGCAATCGCCTCCTGTCCGAGCGAGAGATGGCTGGTGCCCTTGACGAGATTCTGCAGGAACAGATCGTAGGCGCGCTGTTCCGCTTCGCGCAGGCGCACCTGCGAGCGGTACAAAGCCAGGCGCTTGGCCTCGCCGATATCGTCGTTCAAGCCGGAGCCAGGCTTGGCCTGCGCCCGGTCTTTTGCTGTCGCCATGAGTGGTCCTCGAAATCCGCTTTTGCGTGGGGAACTTAGCGCCGCCGGTGAGGCTTAGGCAACCGGTGCGGAAGGCTCGACTTTGCGAACGGCTTCACGGTGGAGAAGATAGAGGCCCGACGACACCACGATCAGCCCGCCCACGATGGTCCAATGGTGCGGAACATCCCCGAACACCAGGAAGCCCAGAGCCGTGGTCCAAACCATCTGCGTATAGATAAAGGGCGCCAGGGCGGATGCCGGCGCGCGGCGGTGAGCGAGGATGAGTAAATAATGCCCGCCCCCACCCAAAGCGCCGATCAGCACCATCAGTCCCGAGACGAGAATGCCGTCCGGGTTCGACCAGACGAAAGGCAGCACCGCGGTCATGGCAAGCGCACCGACCAGGTTGGTGTAGAACTGCGTGGTCTCGCTCGTATCGGTGCGCGAGAGCACGCGCGTCGAGATCACATAAAACGCATAACACACGACACCTAGCATTGTGAGGAACGCCGCCGGATGCATGCCGCCGAAACCGGGCCGCGTCACCACCAGAACGCCAAAGAATCCGACAACGATCGCAGTCCAGCGCCGCCAGCCGACCGTCTCGCCCAGCATCGGTACGCTGAGCAGCGCGACCAGAAACGGCGTCGCAAACAAGATGGACAGCGCCTCGTCGAGTTGCAGCCAGCGTAGCGCGAACAGATTGAGGATGGTCGAGAACAGCAGCAGCGCGGAGCGGCCGACTTGCAGAAACGGCCTGGTTGTTTTGATCAGTCCGCGCTGCTGCATTGGATTCGAAAATACAAGACTCAGCGCAAAGGCGAAGAAATAGCGCGCCCACACCACCTGAAGCGTATCCATGTGATGATTGAGATACTTGCCGGTGGTATCGAGACACGAAAACGACGCCACCGCGCAGCACATCAGCGCGATACCGGTCAGCCGTTGTCGGCGAAGCTTGGCTGGATCGGTCAATAGGTCGCCCGCCCGCCGGATATATCGAAGGCAGCGCCCGTGGTGAACGAGCAATCGGCCGAGGCGCAGAACGCGGCGAGCGCGGCGATCTCGTCGACCGTGACGAAGCGTCCGCGCGGAATTTTCGACAACATGAAGTCGATATGCTCCTGCGTCATCTGGTCGAAGATCGCCGTCTTGGCCGCCGCCGGCGTAATACAGTTGACCGAAATGTCGTAGCTCGCGAGCTCCTTGCCGAGGGACTTGGTCAGCGCGATGACGCCGGCCTTCGAGGCCGAATAGGCCGGCGCATTCGGGTTGCCTTCCTTGCCGGCGATCGAGGCGATGTTGACGATGCGGCCGTAATTCTGCGCGATCATGCCGGGCGCCAGCGCGCGGCAGCAGTGAAACGGGCCGTCGAGATTGATCGACAGCACGTCGCGCCAGGCCTCCAGCGGATAGTCCCAGGTCTTCACATTGGGGCCGGCGATGCCGGCATTATTGACCAGGATATCGATGCGGCCGAATGCCTTGAGCGTTTCCGCCCGCGCACGCTCGACGTCGGTGTATTTGGTGACATCGACGGCGATGGCGGCCAGGCGGCCGCGGCTCTTGAGCTCGGCGGCGGTCTTTTGCGCCAGCGCCAGATCGCGATCCCAGATCGCGACCGATGCGCCGGAATCCAGAAAGCGCTCGACGATGGCGCGGCCAATGCCTTGCGCGCCACCGGTAATGACCGCGTTACGCCCGCTGAGATCGATTTTGTTGGCCATCGCCTTGTCCCCCCGCTCAGGCTTTTTGCGCTTGGCAACTTGTATAAATGTTTTGTGGGGAAAATAGCAGCCCGCCACCGGGATAGCAGCTATCCGCCCAAGGGCCGGCCACTTCGTTATATAAGCGGCCCATGGATGGCCTGGTTCTCACACTTTTCCTGGCGGCAACGTTCGTTGGCGGCATCGCCACGGGACTTGCCGGATTTGCCTTCGGGCTCGTGGTCTCCGGCGTCTGGCTGCACATCATTACGCCGTTACAGACCGCAAGCCTGATCGTCGGCTACGGACTATTCGTGCAGACCTACGGCATCTGGAAGATGCGGCACGTGTTTAATTGGCGGCACGTGATTCCGCTGATCATCGGCGGCACGGTCGGCGCGCCGATCGGCACCTGGTTGCTGCATTATCTTGATCCGGCATACCTGCGCTTCGGCGTCGGCGTCCTGCTGATCGCCTATGGCATTTACGGACTGGCGCGGCCGCATGTCCGCGGCGTGCCGGCGAATGTGCCGGTCGAGCTCGGCGTCGGCCTGCTCAATGGCGTGCTCAGCGGCATGACCGGGCTGGCCGGCGTGTTCGTCACCATCTGGTGCGGCATGCGCGCCTGGTCGAAAGATCTACAGCGCAGCGTCTATCAACCGGTGATCCTGGCGGCCTTCGTCACCAGCACAATCACCTTGATCGCCGCCGGCGCCATAACCGCCGAATACGTGAAGCTGTACTTCCTCGGCGCGCCTGCTCTGCTCGCCGGCATGTTGCTTGGGCTCAAGCTTTACGGACACCTCGACGATGCCGCGTTTCACAAGGTGATCCTTGTGCTGCTATTGTTGTCTGGGCTGATGCTGGTGGTGCCGGAATTGAAAGTTTGGTGATGGACATCGCTTCGAACAAAACTCCAGCGGCCCATCCCACCTTCAACGAAGCGCTGAAGGTCTGGCTGAAGATCGGCTGCATCAATTTCGGCGGTCCGGCGGGGCAGATCGCCATGATGCATCGCATTCTGGTCGACGAGAAGAAGTGGATCGACGAGCCGCGTTTCCTGCACGCGCTCAATTTCTCCATGCTGCTGCCGGGGCCGGAAGCAACCCAACTCGCGACCTATGTCGGCTGGCTGCTGCACGGCGTGCGCGGCGGACTGGCCGCCGGCATCCTGTTCGTGTTGCCGGGCGCCTTCGTAATGCTCGGCTTGAGCTTGCTTTACGTCTATGGGCGTGGCTTGGGACCGATTGATGGCGCGCTGTTCGGCATCAAAGCCGCCGTGCTGGTGATCGTCTTCGAGGCGCTCATCCGCATTGGAAAGCGCGCCCTGAAGTCGTCGGTGCTGGTATCGCTGGCGGCGGCGGCGTTCGTCGGCATTTTCTTTCTGGCGGCGCCGTTTCCGCTGATCGTCATCGCGGCCGCGCTTGTCGGTTTTCTGATTGCGCGGACGCGGCCGGACATGCTCGGCCTCGCGGTCAAAGCGCCCGACATCACCGGCCATTCCAGCGGCCGCTGGCGGCAATTCACAATTGCCGCGGTCGTTGGTCTTACGATCTGGTGGGCGCCGGTCGTCTTGGCGGCACTGACACTGGGGCCGCACCATGTTCTCGTCGCCATCGGCGTATTCTTCTCCAAGCTCGCCGTGGTTACTTTTGGCGGCGCCTACGCCGTGTTGGCCTACATGACGCAACAGGTCGTGGAATCAAACGGCTGGCTGACGGCGCCGGAAATGGTCGATGCGCTCGGCCTTGCTGAGACCACACCGGGTCCACTCATCCTGGTCACGCAATTTGTCGGCTTCCTGGCGGCGTTTCGCGAGGCTGCGCCGTTCACGCCGCTGATCGCCGGCCTGCTGGGAGCCGCGTTGACGACGTGGGTCACCTTCGTGCCGGCGATGCTGTGGATTTTCGCCGGCGCGCCTTTCATCGAGGAACTGCGCGGCAATCGGAAACTTGCCGGGGCGCTCGCGGCCATAACCTCCGCGGTGGTCGGCGTCATTCTCAACCTGTCGGTATGGTTTGCGCTCCATGTGTTGTTCGGCCGGGTGACTGAAATGCATTGGGGTCCGCTGCGCTGGTACGCCTTCGATCCGCTCGCGCTCGATATCCGCGCCGCCGTGTTGGCGGTCATCGCGGCCGTGTTGGCGTTCGGGTTGCATCGCGGTTTGATCGAAGTCGTGGTCGCGATGGCCGCGCTCGGCGCTATTGCCCAATACGCGCTGGGCTAGCGCTCGCGCCTGAACGCGCTCTCGTGCCAACGCCGCAAGGCGAGGTACGAGATCGCCGACAGCACGAGGTAAATCGCAACGCCGGCAAGCGCGAGAAGCAGCAATGCCGCGAACATTCGCGGAATGTTGAGTCGATAGTGCGATTCAGCGATGCGATAGGCGAGCCCCGAGCCGGCGCCGGCCGAGCCCGCGGCGATCTCAGCCACCACCGCGCCGATCAGCGACAGGCCGCCGGCGATGCGCAAGCCCGCCAGCATCTGGGGCAGCGCCGCGGGCAGCTTCAGATTCCACAGCACCTGCCAGCGCGACGCTTTGTAGAGATCGAACAGGGCGATCAGATTGTGGTCAACCGAGTTCAGACCGAGCGTCGTATTGGCCAGCACCGGAAAGAACGCCACGATCCACGCGCAGGCCAGCACGGCCAAAGGCTGCGGCAAATAGATCAACAGCAAGGGCGCGACCGCTATCACCGGCGTCACCTGCAGGATCACCGCGTAGGGATAAAGCGAATACTCGACCAGCCGCCAATGGTTGAACGCGATGGCGAACACGATGCCGCCGAACGCGGCGAGCGCGAAACCTTCGAAGGTGATGGCGAGCGTCGTCAAAAGCGACTGCCACAAAAGGCTGCCGTCAGCGATCAGGGTCGCCAGCACCAGGCCCGGCCCCGGCAAGACAAACGGCGGAATGCCGAACAGGCGCACGACCAGATCCCAGGCCAGCACGACCAGCACCAGCACCAGGATCGGCAAAGCGATGCGAAGCGCGTTCATGCGGCCTGCTCCGTCATCGCCTGGCCCAGCGCCTCGGAAACCACCCGGCAGTGGCCGGCGAACTCCGCCGACGTCCGAAAGCGCTCGTCGCGCGGGTACGGCGCATCGATCGGAATATCGGCGAAGACGCGGCCCGGCCGTGAAGTCATCACCACGATGCGCTGCGACAAGTAGACCGACTCAAACACCGAATGCGTGACGAAGACGACCGTGCGGCGCAGCTCCTGCCAGAGCTTGAGCAGATCGTTGTTGAGCTTGAAGCGCGTGATCTCGTCGAGTGCGGCGAAGGGTTCATCCATCAGCAGCAGAGCCGGCTCGGTCACCAGCGCACGCGCAATCGAGGCGCGCATCTTCATGCCGCCGGACAATTCGCGCGGATAGGCCTTGGCGAAATCGGCAAGTCCGACGCGCGCCAGCGCGCGGGCGACCGCTTCGTTCGATTGCGCCGCGTCCGCGCCGCTCAGCTTGAGTGGCAGCCGCGCATTGGCTGCGACGTCGGCCCACGGCATCAAGGTCGGGTCCTGGAACACAAAGCCGATGTTGCCCTCCGGCAATTCGACCGTGCCTATGGAGGCCGTGCTCAAGCCGGCAACCATGCGAAGCGCGGTCGACTTGCCGCAGCCCGACGGGCCCAGCAGCGACACGAATTCTCCGGCATTGACGTCGAGGCTAAAGTCATCAAGCGCGACTATGCCGCTTTCGAACGTCTTGCCGACGTCACGCAGCGAAACGATTGGCGTGCCCGGCTCACTCATTTCGGCCGCAACTCGACGCCGACGCCCTTGTTGACGAATTGCAGCGTATAGCCGCGCTTGTAGTCGAGGCCGGGTTTGACCACGCCGGCACGCACCATCTTGTCGAAGAAGCTTTTCATGCGCGCATCGGTTATGGCGCCGATGCCGAGCTTGATCGAGTCGCCCGAGTCGATGATGCCGTACTCCTTCATCTTGACGATCGAATAGGCCAGCGCTGCGTCGGTCATTTCTGGATTCTGTTTCTTGATCAGGTCGTTTCCAGGCCGGCTGTCGCCGTAAATATAATGGTACCAGCCGATGGCCGAGGCATCGACAAAGCGCTGCACCAGCTCGGGCTTTTTCTCAACCAGATCGCGGCGGGTTTCGATCAAGGTCGAATAGGCGTTGAAACCCTCGTCGGCGAGCAAAAAAACTTTCGGCTTGAAGCCGCCTTGTGTCTCGATCGCGTAAGGCTCCGAGGTGACGTAGCCCTGCATCGCGGAATTCTCGTCGGCGAGAAACGGCTGCGGCGTGAAAGTATAGGGCCGCACCTTCGTCTCGTCGAAGCTGTAGTCGGCGCGCAGCCACTGGAAATAGCTGACCATGCCCTCCGGCGAAACGAACAGCGTGAGCTTGCGCAGGTCCTCGAGCTTTTTGGCGACACCCGGATGCGCGATGAGCACCTGGGGATCCTTCTGGAAACTCGCCGCCACGGTGACGATTGGGATATTGTTCGCGACCGCGTCGAAGGATTGCAGCGTGTTGGCGCTCATGTAGAAATCGAGCTTGCCGACCGCGAGCAGGATGCGGTTGTTCACGTTCGGCCCACCGGGCACGATGGTCACATCGAGGCCGTATTTCCTGTACGTGCCATCGGCAAGCGCCTGATAGAAGCCGCCGTGCTCGGCTTCGGCCACCCAGTTGGTTCCGAAGCTAACTTTGTCGAGCGGCTGCGCCTGGGCCGCGCCCAAGGCAGCCATAAAACCCAATAAAATTGCCGCTAATCTCAGCATCGGCTCACTTTGTCATTGCCGGACACCTGCGGGCAAGCGGGCGCGCAAAGCCCTTTGAACCTTTGGCTTGGACCGCGCGACCCATGCTTACGCGGCCGATGTCGGCCGCCCCCGTTCAACCGTATGGAGACCGCCATGACCAAGTCCAAGACCTTCATTGCCGCAATCGCTCTCGCCGCGACCTTCACCGCCATCGGCAGCCAGGCCCAGGCGCACCCGCATTGGGGCCATCACGGCTGGGGCATCGGCGCCGGCTTCGTCGCCGGCAGCCTGATCGGCGCCGCCGTTGCATCCAACTCCTATTACTACGGGCCCGGCTACGGCTGCCGCTATGTCGGTGCCTACGACCGCTGGGGCAATCTGCGCTCCGTGAAAGTTTGCGACGTCGCCCCGTACTGATCTCAGCTGCGATCGGCGCCTGCCCCCCGTCCATCCACGCGCCGATCGTTAAAGACCCGCCCGGCATGTCCCCGTCCGGGCGGGTCACTTTTTTACAGCCATACAACTTGTAGAAAGCGGCCGCCGATGGTGTGATCGCCATCATGAGGGGCTCGCGCTTCTTGCTCGCAATGATGATCGCGCTCACGCCGGCAAGCGCACTGGCGGCGGGCGGCGCATACGTGGTGGACGACGCCGAAGTCGACGACACGGGCAAGTGCACGGCGCAATTCTAGTCGTCGGCTGCATCCAATCACGATTTTCTCGCGGTCGCTTACCCGACCTGCGTCGTCAACTTGGGCAAAGACGTCGAGCTTGGCGCCCTCATGCAACGCGCGCGCCGGCGGCGTCTGGGGCACGAGCGCGACTTTCACGGCCAAGACCAATATCATTCCGGTCAAGGACCATCCGTTCGGGCTTGGCATCGAGGGCGGCGGCACCTGGGGTCTGATCAGCGGCGCCAATACCGGCGGCTACATGTTTGTGCCGGTCACGATTCCGGTCGTACCAGATGTTTTCAAGATCAACGTCAACGACGGCTGGCTGTACGACAACGTCGCCAAGATCAGTTACGCGACCTGGGGCGCCGGATTTGAATGGGTCCTCGACCCCAAAACCAAGAAATGGACGCTCATCGGCGAAGTCTTCGGCCAGGCCGGTGCGCTGCCGGCGGTCGCGCCGGGTGATCCGCCCTCACCGAAGTCGATCACCGATCCGCGCGCACAACTCGGCATGCGTTTTGCGCCAAGCGAGAAATTCGACATCGATCTGATCGGCGGCCATAACGTCACCGGCGCAAACGCCTATTGGGTCACGCTCGGGCTCAACGTGCACCTCGACCTCGGTCACTAGTCAGCACCCTCCAGGCTCATCGCCAGCACGCGGGCGACATGCAGAGCGTCGCGGCCGGCGCCGGCGTGGATCTGATGCCGGCACGAGGTGCCGTCGGCCACGATCAGCGCGTCGCCGGCGCTCTTGCGCACCGCCGGCAGCAATGACAATTCGCCCATCTTGAACGAGACGTCGATGGTCGCGGCGTCGTAACCGAACGAGCCGGCCATGCCGCAACAGCTCGAATCGACGGTCTCGACGCCGAGCTCCGGGATAAGCTTGAGCACGCTCTCGACCGCACCCATGGCGTCGAACGCCTTTTGGTGGCAGTGGCCGTGCAGCAGCGCTTTTTTCGGCAGCGCGCCAAGCGGCAAGTTCAGGCGGCCTTCGGCCTGCTCGCGGGCAAGGAATTCCTCCAGCAGCATTGCATTTTTCGCCAGCGCATCGACGGCCTCGCCTTTTATCAGCGCCGGCAACTCGTCGCGGAAGCCGAACAGGCAGCTCGGCTCCAGTCCGATCACCGGAACGCCGCGCAGGACGTACGGCGCAAGTGCGTCGAGCGTGCGCTGCATCTCGCGCTTGGCTTCGTCGACCTGCCCGACCGACAGAAATGTGCGGCCACAGCAGAGCGGACGCGGGTCGCCGTCCTGCGGCATCACGGCATGGACGCGATAGCCGCCAGCGGTCAGCACACGCAATGCCGCGTCGAGATTTTCGCGCTCGAAATAGCGATTGAAGGTATCGGCGAACAGCACGACTTCGCGCACCGGCTCGCCACCAGCGCCGTTGTAGGCCCAATCGGAACGGTCGCGATAGGTGTCCACGCGCCATTGCGGCAGGCTGCGCCGCGCCGAGAATTTACCGATGATTTCGGAGGCCCGCCGCACCAGCGGAATGCGGTCGCGCATGTTGAACAGCCAGGGCCGCCTCGCCGCGAACGGCGCGTAGCGCGGCAGCCAGCCGACCAGCCGGTCGTGCCAGGAAATGCCGTGTTTGGCGGCGCGCGCCGCCTGCACTTCGATCTTCATGCGCGCCATGTCGACGCCAGTCGGGCATTCGCGCCGGCAGGCCTTGCAGGAGACGCACAGCTTGAGCGTCTCGGCCATATCGTCGGAGGCGAGCGCGTCGGGGCCAAGCTGGCCGGTGATGGCAAGCCGCAGCGAATTGGCGCGGCCGCGCGTCACGTCGCGTTCGTCGCGGGTGACGCGATAGCTCGGGCACATCGCGCCGCCAGCCAATTTGCGGCAAGCGCCGTTGTTGTTGCACATCTCGATCGCGCCCTGGAATCCGTTGCCGGAGCCCGAATAGGCCGACCAGTCGAGATGGGTCTTGATCTCCTCGCCGTGATAGCCGGGCGGGTAGCGGAACAGCGTGCGGTCGTCGAATTTAGGCGGCCGCACCACCTTGCCCGGATTGTACAGGCCCTGCGGGTCGAAGCGGTCCTTGACCTCCTCGAAGGCGCGCGCCAGGCGAGAGCCGAACATCGCTTCGTTGAATTCCGAGCGCACCAGACCGTCGCCGTGCTCGCCGGAATGCGAGCCCTTGTATTCGCGCACCATGGCGAACGCCTCTTCGGCGATCTCGCGCATGGCATGGACATCCTTGTCCTGCCGCAGATTCAAAATTGGCCGCACGTGCAGGCAGCCGGAGCCGGCATGCGCATACCAGGTGCCGCGCGTGCCGTGCTTCTCGAAGATCGCGGTCAGGCGCGAGGTGTAGTCGGCTAGATGGCCGAGCGGCACCGCGCAGTCCTCGACGAAGGAGACCGGTTTGCCCGCCTCTTTCATCGACATCATGATGTTGAGGCCGGACGTGCGCACGTCGGTAATGGCGGCCTGCAGGTCGGCGTTGAGCACTTCGATCACGCCGCCCCATTTGTCGCCGTTCTTGTCGAACGAAAAGCCGAGATCGCCAATCAAGTCCTTGAGCCGGCGCAGGCGGCGCAAATTCTCTTCGTGATTATCCTCGCCGAACTCGACCAGCAGAATAGCGGCCGGCGTCTCGCGCACGAATTTGTCCAGCGTCGGACGGAAGATCGAAATCTCGCGCGCCAGCTCGATCATGGTGCGGTCGATCAATTCGACCGCGATCGGCAACAGATGGACGATGTGCTGGGCCGCATCCATGGCTTCGCGGAAGCTGGCGAAGTGGCAGGCGCCGATCGCGCGGCGGCCGAGCAGCGGCGACAGTTTCAATTCGATGCGGGTGGAAAAGCCGAGCGTACCTTCCGAGCCGACCAGCACATGCGCGAGATTGATGTCGTTCTTGCCGGGCACCAGCGCGTCGAGATTATAGCCGCCGACGCGGCGCTGCACCTTGGGGAAACGCGCCGCGACCTCGTCGGCCTCGCGCGCGCCGATGGCAAGCAAATCCCTGGCGAGCGGCCGCAACGGCGCCGCCACGTCGTTGATGTTGCCGCCGATGCCGCCGAAATGCGCCAGCGTGCCGTCGGCCAGCACCGCTTCGATGGCGTGCACGTTGTCGCGCATGGTGCCGTAACGCATCGAGCGGCCGCCGCATGAGTTGTTGCCGGCCATGCCGCCGATGGTGGCGCGCGACGAGGTCGAGATATCGACCGGAAACCAGAGCCCGTGCGGCTTGAGCTGGCGGTTGAGGTCGTCGAGCACGATACCGGGCTCGACCGCGCAGCGCGCGCTTTTGAGGTCGAGATCGAGAATGCGGGTCAGATATTTGGAGCAATCCACCACCAGCGATTCGCCGACGGTTTGCCCGGCCTGCGAGGTTCCGCCGCCGCGCGCCAGCACGCTGGCGCCTTCGCTACGGGCTATTCCTATCGCCCGTTCGGCTTCTTCTATCGTGCGCGGCGCGACCACGCCGACCGGCATGATCTGGTAATGCGAGGCGTCGGTGGCATAACGGCCGCGGCTGAAGCGGTCGAATCGCACATCCCCGCTCAATTCGGCCTTCAGCCGCCGTTCCAGGCCGGGCATTACCACCGCCACGGCGTTCTTCCTTTTTGGGCTTCGTTCAGCCTATGCATGAAGAGCTTGTTTGCTGTGCGGAAAACCGCTTGACCGCAATGTTACATTCATAGTTCAACGCCACAAGCGCCGCTCCCCAATTGCGACCTGGCCGGGACGCGACGTGGTTAAGCCACGAAATTCTGTGAAAACTGCGGTTTAGGAGCGAATGCCAATGGCTAAGAATTCCTCGCGTGCGGTGGGGCGCCACTTTCTTCACATCCCGGGGCCGACGCCCCTTCCCGACCGCGTGCTGCGGGCGATGGACACGCCGATCATCGATCACCGCGGTCCGGAATTCGCCAAGCTCGCCAAGAAGTGCCTTGAGGGCATCAAGACCATCTTCAAGACCACCAATCCGGTGATCATCTACACCGCGACCGGCACCGGCGCCTGGGAAGGCGCGCTGGTCAACACGCTGTCGCCCGGCGACCTCGTGCTGATGGTCGAGACCGGCCAGTTCGCGACGCTGTGGAAAAAGATGGCCGAGAAGCTCGGCCTCAAGACCGAATTCATCGCCACCGACTGGCGCACCGGCGTCGACGCCGCCGCCGTCGAAGCGCGCCTGCACGAAGACAAGAAGCACGAGATCAAGGCGGTCTGTTTCCTGCACAACGAGACGTCGACCGGCGTGCTGTCGCCGGTGCACGAAGTGCGCAAGGCGATCGACCGCGCCAAGCATCCGGCGCTGATGATGGTCGACACCATCTCCTCACTCGCCTCGACCGACTACCGCCACGACGAGTGGGGCGTCGACGTCACGGTCGGCGGCGCGCAGAAGGGTCTGATGCTTCCGCCCGGCATGTCGTTCAACGCGGTGAGCGACAAGGCGCTCGCCGCCAACAAGACCTCCAAACTGCCGAAGTCGTTCTGGGCGTGGGACGAGATGATCGCCATGAACAAAGTCGGCTTCTTCCCCTACACGCCGGCGACGCAGATGCTGCAAGGACTGGCGGTCGGCATCGAGATGCTGCACGAGGAAGGCCTCGACAACGTGTTCGCGCGCCACGACCGCATGGCCGAGGCGACGCGCCGCGCGGTCAAGCATTGGGGTCTCGAGATCATCTGCAAGGATCCGAAATTCTATTCACCGACGTTGACCGCCGTGATCCTGCCCGAAGGCCACGACGCCGACGCCTTCCGCGCGCTGGCGCTCGAGCATTTCAATATTTCGTATGGGGCGAGCTTCGGCCGCTTTACCGGCAAGATGTTCCGCATCGGGCATCTTGGCGACACCAACGACACCATGCTGATGGGCGCGCTGGCAGCGACCGAGATGGCACTGTCGCTCGCCGGCATTCCGCACAAGAAGGGCGGCGTGCAGGCGGCAATGGATTATCTGGTGTCGGCGCAGGGCAGCAGCGCCAAGCAGGCCGCGGAATAAATTTTACAACCGTTGCGATGATTTGGCCGGGCACCTGCCCGGCCATTTTTTTAGGCCGCGGGGCGCCACACAAACGTATTTTTGACGCGCTTGGAGAGAAACATATACGGCACCCAGATCGCCGCGACGACGATCGTACGCCCCAGCGACACGAGATCGTCTTGCTCGGGCTGATGATTGAAACCGCCGGCGGAAACGATCATGTCCAACAGAAGAAACCCCACCATCCCGCACATCAAAATAATGTAGGCCCTCGGATAGTACCACGACCTCAGGGTCAACAGCAGAATGGCCACCAGCCAGCCGACGATGAACGTAATGTTCACGATGGTTTCGACGGCGACAAAAGCGAGCAGGCTGGTCGAGAGGCTGTCCTTGGCCGCCCAGATTTTCTCCAGGGACGGCACCATCTTGAACACCGCAATGCTCAGATAGATCGGCGACAGAATTGTGCCGATGGCCGGCAAAATGAGCCAGCCTTTGATGCCGACCGGAATCGATTCTGGCTGTGGTACTGCTGCAGCTTCCGTCATGATCGCCCCCCTGGAAAGCGCCAACCGTAAGCCAGATTACGGCCGCCGAACAAGTGTCAGGCGAGGGATGGCGCGCTTTGGCGCAGCACCCGCTCGACAAAGCCGGAAATCGCCTTCAGCGTCGGCTCTGGCGCCTCGCGCTGCGGCGAATGCCTGGCGCGGGGCAAGAGCGCGACTTCGACCGGGCAGTAGCATTCCTGCTCCGCGATCTCGATCTGTTTGACCGTGCCGTATTGGTCGTCCTCGCCCTGCACGATCAGCACCGGCACGCGGATATAAGCGAGAAATTCGGTGATATCCCATTGCCGGAAGCCGGGATCGAGCCAGGCGCCGTTCCAGCCCTTGAAGGCGTTGTCGACGTGCGTGTGCCAGCGCGACAGCCTGGCGCGCAGATCGCCGGTCTCAAAAGCCTTGCGCGCCTCGACGATGGAGGCAATGCCGGAATCTTCGGTGAAAAAATGCGGCGCGATCAGCGTGAGGCCGCAGACGCGGTGATCCTGGTGGCTGCCGGCGTAGATCGCGGCGATCGAGGCGCCATCGCTGTGTCCGATCAGCAGGCCGCGCTTAAAGCCGATGGCGTCGAGCAGGCGCGGCATCGTTTTGCGCGCCTCGTCATGCATGTAGCTGAGTGGCCGCGGCAGCGCGACCGGGCTCGACTGGCCGTAGCCAGCGCGCGAATAGACGAATACGCCGACGCCGGTCGCCTTTTGCAATTTGTCGGGAAACTCGCCCCACAGACCGACACAGCCCAGCCCCTCGTGCAGCAGCACCAGCGTCGGCGCGGCATCGGGCCGCGGCCCGATCATGCGGTATTCGAGCTTCTGCGATCCGATGTCGAGAAAGCCGGAGTCCGAGAGTGCCATTACAACGCGCCGGGCCCTTCCGCCCGTAGCTTGAAGCGCTGGATTTTGCCGGTCGCCGTTTTCGGCAATTCCTTGCGGAATTCGATCCAGCGCGGGTACTTGAACGGCGCGAGCTTGGCCTTGACGTGCTCTTGCAAGGTGTGGATCAGCGCATCGCTGGCCTTGCCAGGCTCCTTGAGCACGACAAAGGCTTTCGGCTTGATCAGTTTCTGCTCGTCGCCCCAGCCGACCACGGCAGCCTCGAGCACGTCGGGATGCGAGGACAATGCGGCCTCGACCTCGAACGGCGAGACATACATGCCCGACACTTTCAACATGTCGTCGGCGCGGCCGCAACAGATGTAATAGCCGTCGGCGTCCTCGATGTATTTGTCGCCCGAGCGCGTCCATTCGCCCTGGAAGGTCGAACGCGACTTCTCGCGGTTGTTCCAATACATGATCGCGCTGGTCGGCCCGCGCGCGTACATCTCGCCCATCTCGCCCTGCTTCACAGAGTTGCCATCCTCGCCAATGAGCTTGACCTCGTAGCCCGGCACCGGCTTGCCGGTTGTGCCGTATTTGGTCGCGCCCGGCGCGTTGGTCAGATAAATGTGCAGCATCTCGGTGGTGCCGAGCCCATCGGAAATCTCGACGCCGTAGCGCTCCTTCCAGGTGCGCGCGATTTCTTCCGGCAGCGCCTCGCCGGCGGAAATGCAGCGGCGGATTTTGACCTCGGATTTCTTCGGCGCGTTCGGGCTCGCCAGAAACGCGGCATAGAACGTCGGCACCGCGAAAAAAACCGTGACCGGATACTTGCGCAACAGCGCGGCGACGCCGTCCGGCGTCGGCCGTTCCGGATTGAGCACCGTGGTGGCGCCGACCGACAACGGAAACGTCATGGCGTTGCCGAGGCCGTAGGCGAAAAACAATTTCGCCACCGAATAGCAGACATCGCTTTCCTTGAGGCCCGCGACCGGTGTGCCGTACAAATCGGCGGTCAGTTTCAGACTCGCATGGACGTGCACCGCGCCCTTCGGCTTGCCGGTGGAGCCCGACGTGTAAAGCCAGAACGCCATGTCGTCGCAGGTCGTCGGCGCGGTGTAAGGCTCCGGCTCATCCGCGCCGATGACATCGTCGAACAGCCGGTAACCGTGCGGATTGCCGCCGGAGACGATGACATGCTCCAGGTTCGGGCTCTGCTTGATCAGCTTCTCGAATTTCGGAAACAGAGCCTCCGACACCACCAGGCACTTCGCCCCGCTGTCGGCCAGCATGAAGCGGTAATCGTCCTCGGTGAGCAGCGTATTGACCGGCACGGCGATGACGCCGGCCTTGAGGCAGCCGAGGAACGCGACCGACCAGTCGACGGTGTCGAGCAGCGCCATCAACACGCGCTGTTCGCGCTTGATGCCCAGGCCGCGCAGCGCGGCGCCGAAGCGCGCGACGCGGTCGGCGAGCTGGCCGTAGGTCGTGGTGCCGCGCGCGTCGATATAGGCCGGCTTGCCGGCTCTGCCGGCATCGAGATTGCGTTGCAGCACGTCGGCGGCAAAATTGTAGTCGCGTGGGATCGCACCCACGGGATTTGCGCCTTGCGGATCCGCCGCCTTGAGCTCCGCGACCGCCATTTGCGTTTCCTCCCCCGACAGTGCGTATTATGCCCGCCAAAGCTTGGCCTGCAAAGCGAAGCATAATTCCAGGGAGACCTCATGATCTTCAGCCGGGACCGCATTCTGACCACCCATGTCGGCAGCCTGCCGCGCAACGAAAACCTGTCCGAACTGCTGATGCGCCAGGAGGCCGGCGAAAAATTCGACGCCGCCGAGATGGCCGCCGAAATGGACAAGGCGGTCAGTCACGTCGTGGACAAGCAAGCCTCGGCCGGCATCGACATCGGCAATGATGGCGAACAGCAGCGCGTCGGCTTCCAGACTTACGTGCCGCAGCGCATGGCGGGTTTTGCCGGCGTGTCGAAGCGCCGCCGCGGGCGCGAGTTCGAGGAATTCCCCGCGCTGGTCGAGCAACTCAAGCGGCGCTTTCCGCATGTCAGCAAGCAGCAGAACGCGCCGGAATGCCAGTCCGAGCTGAAATATCTCGACCTCAAGCCGATCAATGACGAAATCGCGCGCTTCAAGAAAATATCGCAGGGCAAATTCGCCGAGCAATTCATGACCGCGCCCTCGCCCGGCATTATTTCGTCGACCATGCTCGACGCGTTCTACGGCAGCCAGGACAAATATCTGTCCGCGATTTCGCGCGAGATGAAGAACGAATACCAGGCGATCCACAAAGCCGGCCTGCTGCTGCAGATCGACGCGCCCGATCTGGCGATGGACCGCACCATGCTGTACCGCGATCTCGACGACGCCGGCTTCGTCAAGGCGGTGGAACGGCACGTCGCTGCGATCAACGAAGGCATCGCCGGCATTCCGCGCGACCGCGTGCGGCTGCACGTCTGCTACGGCAACTGGGAAGGCCCGCATATCCACGACATTCCGCTCGGCACGATTTTGCCGGCGCTCTATCAGGCCAAGGTCGGCGCGCTGTCGATCGAGTTTTCCAATCCGCGCCACGCGCATGAATACGCCGCGCTCAAGAAGCATCCGCTGCCGAAGGACATGTTGCTGATCCCCGGCGTGGTCGAGACCACCAGCAATTTCGTCGAGCATCCGGAAGTCGTGGCCCGCCGCATCGAGGACGCGGTGGCGGCGGTCGGCGAGCGCGAGCGCGTCATCGCATCGACCGACTGCGGCTTCGGCACGTTTACGAATAGAGAGTGGGTGATCGAGCCGGCAGTGTGGCTCAAGCTGCGCTCGATCCGGCAGGGCGCCGACATCGCCTCGGCGCGGCTGTGGGGCAAGAAGGTCGCGTAAGGCCGCGTGCGCCAGGCTTGCCCGGTTCGCGCCAGACAAGGCTCCGCCGTCCCTGTTCTTTGAAGGCGCGGGACACGCCTGCCTCCCTTTTCCTCTCCCCAACGGGGAATGGAGCGCCGCGAGGGCGCCCGAGGGCTGGTGAGACCCTCTTGGCGGGTGTGGTGCGCACCCGCCGCGCGTCTAGCGAGACGCGCGCCCGCCTTGGTCAAGCGGGCTGCGCCCCCCTGGCGCTCTATCCACGGCGCGCGTTGTCGGCGCGCCGGCCCCGCTTTACCTCTGGAGCGCGTCATGACGGAGCTCCTTCAGCTTAGCGGACGCCGTAGAATATAATCCTATCAGACAGACTGTCAATGGGCAGAACCGCCATGATCGGTGGACAGTGTTTCCGCCGCGCGACCGGCCTATAATCCGGCCAACCTGCCAGCTATAAAGCCGGCCAACGACAGCCCCCTAAGGGAGAGAACGCCATGGACGAGAGAACCCGCGAGCCGAAGAAGATCACGGCCGAGGACATCAACCCGCGCTACAACTGGGGCCGTCATCTACCGGCGCTCGGCACCATGGGCGTCGATTTCGAGGAGCGCGTCGATTACCGGCGCATGCATCGCTACCGGCTCGCCCGCGCACAGGCGGCGCTCGAGAAATCCGAGTGCGGCTCCTTGCTGCTGTTCGACGACAACAACGTCCGCTACGTCACCTCGACCAAGATTGGCGAATGGGCGCGCGACAAGCTGTCGCGCTTTGCGCTGCTGATCCGCGGCCAGGATCCGATCCTGTGGGACTTCGGCTCGGCCGCCATGCATCACAAGCTGTATTCGCCGTGGCTGCCGCCGGAAAACTGCCGAGCCGGCCTCGTCGGGCTGCGCGGCACCGTCGATCCTGCCTTCGGCCTGATGAAGCGCCACGCCGAGGAAATGGCCTCCATCCTGAAGTCGGCCGGCGTCGGCAAGATGCCGGTCGGCGTCGACATCATCGAACCGCCGATGATGTTCGAGCTGGAAAGGGCCGGGCTCAAGATCAAGGACGGTCAGCAGATCATGCTGAGCGCGCGCGAAGTCAAATCAGCCGACGAAATCGCGCTGCTCAACCGGGCCGCCGCGATGGTCGACGGCGCCTATGACGTGGTAAACGAAATGCTGCGGCCGGGCATTCGCGAAAACGACATCGTCGCCGAGGTCAACAAGTTCCTCTACACGCACGGCTCCGACGACGTCGAAGCGGTCAACGCGATTTCTGGCGAGCGCTGCTCGCCGCACCCGCACAACTTCACCGACCGCATGATCCGGCCCGGCGACCAGGCCTTCTTCGACATCCTGCAAGCCTTCATGGGTTATCGCACCTGCTATTACCGCACCTTCAACGTTTGCCGGGCGACGCCGGCGCAGCACGATGCCTACCGGAAGGCGCGCGAATGGCTCGACAACGCCATCGAGCGCATTAAGCCGGGCGCCAGCACGGCGCATATCTGCGAGGTGTTCCCGAAGGCCAACGAGTTCGGCTTCCCGGATGAAATGTCGGCCTTCGGCCTGCAGTTCGCGCACGGGCTCGGGCTCAATCTGCATGAGCGGCCGATCATCTCGCGCGTGGTGTCGATGGATCACCCGACCGAGATCGTGGAAGGCATGGTGTTTGCGATCGAGACTTATTGCCCGGCTACCGATGGTTTCTCCGCCGCGCGCATCGAGGAAGAGGTCGTGGTCACCGACAAAGGCTGCCGGTTGATCTCGCTGTTCCCAGCCGAGGAATTGCCGATCTCGGCGAAGTACTGATCGCTCCTAAAACAAAGAAACACGACCGTGGCCGGTACACGTCCCGGCCACGGTGATTTTTGGAGACCAGTGTCGGCAGATCGAGGGCGCGTCAGCCCGCTTGGGCGCGAGTGGCAATTCCGACGATGCCGACCAGGATCGCGGCGACTTCGAGGATCGTGTCCACCAGCGAGCCGCAAGCGATGCAGACATGGCCGAGGCCGGGAATGATGATTCCGATCGCGCCGATGATGATCAGCAAGATGTAGGCGATGAGTGGCAGGTTTCTCATAGCGTCTCCCCCTAGCGTTTAGAGACACGGGGAGCGGCGCCGGCAGCGCCGCCCCTCGATCCGCATAAGATTGCGGTACCTGGATATTCAACCAAGAGTAGATCGGCGCGACAAGACCGCTGGGCGACTCAGCCGCCCGTCTTCGGCGCCGGCGCCGGTGGTGAAGCCGGACCGCCCTGCGCCATCATCGCCGCCGGCAGCGCGACGCTCATGGAATCCACCATCGAGGTCGGCATCAGAATGGTGGCGCCGCGCTCCTTGGTGGTCTCATAAATGATGTTCATGGCGCGCAGATGCAGTGCCGCGGCGTTGCTGCCATAGGTGTTGGCCGCGTCGACGAATTTCTGCGCGATCGCGGCCTCGGCGCTGCCCAGAATGACGCGCGCTTCCTTTTCGCGTTCGGCCTGGGCCTGGCGCGACATGGCGTCCTGCAAGGCCACCGGAATGGCGACGTCGCGGATCTCGACCGAGTTGACTGAGATGCCCCAGTCGGCGGTCTTGCGCGCGATCTCAGTGCGCAGCACTTCGTCCGCCGTCTTGCGCTCGGACAACAGCGCCGTGAGCAGCGACGAGCCGATCATTTCTCGAAGAGATGTCTGCGCCACCCGGTCGATCGCCGAGCGATAGTCGGTGATGTTGAGCGCGGCGCTCTGGGCGTCGTGCACGTGCCAGAAGATGACGGCGTCGACATTGACCGGCACGGTGTCGCGGGTGAGCGCGCTCTCGGCGTTGAACGCCGTGGTCTGGATGCGCTCGTCGATCACCGCGGTGATGGCGTCGATGACCGGGATGATCAGGAACAGTCCCGGCCCCTTCACGCTCGACAGCTTGCCGAGGCGCAGGATCACAAAGCGCTCCCAGTTGTTCGCCATCTTGAGCGAGTACAGCGTCAGCAGAGCGAGAATGCCGAAACCGATGCCGAACAACGGCATTTGCGCCATGAAGAGAAAGGCGCCGATGAACGCTAAAACGACGGCAACGAGGGTGGCGATCCGATTCATGGGGTAACTCCGTGTTGCAATGACGACGGAAAATGGGGCCGCACCCGGCGACGACGCAGGCCCACCTGGAGATACGGTCTAAACGCCAAACAACAAGCCCGCCAGGCCATGCCGCGTAACGATCAATTCCCGGCGGTCATCCCGCGCAGCGCCAGCAGGCGCCGCTCCATCTCGCGCTTGAGCTGGTAATCGGGCCGGCCGAAGGATTTGTTGCGATTGACATTGAATTCGCGCTGCTCGTCCCGCAAGCGGGCGACGCCCTTGCGGTTGAGCTTGGCGAGCGCGGCCTTGTAGGCGTCGTCGATCTGGCGGTCGAGCCGGGACAGATCCGGATCGGAGCAGATGGCTTTTTCGACGGCGCGCCGAGCGACGGCGCAATCGAAGGTCGGCAGCAGGCGCTCAGAGACGTTGTCGCGCCGGTCTCGCTCCTGGCGGACCGCCGCCAGATTCTCGGCGGCGCTATCGAACTGCGGATTGATGCGCAGCGCCTGCTCGTAATCGGCGATGGCGCGCTCGAGGTCGCCCTTGCGGCGGAAGGCCGCACCACGGTTGTTGTAGGCCAGAGAGAAGCCGGGATTGAGCTTGAGCGCGCGGTCATAGTCGGCGATGGCGCGGTCGAGGTCGCCCTTGAACTGGTAGGAGTCGCCACGGTTGGTCAGGAAGTTGGCCTGCGGCGCCAGCCGGATCGCTTCGTTGTAGTCGGCGATGGCGCGGTCATAGTCGCCGTTTTCCTGATAGGTCAGCCCGCGATTGTCGAAATATTCCGGATAGAGCGGATCGAGCTTGATCGCTTCGCTCTCGTCGGCCAGCGCCTGCTCGTTGCGGCCGAGCTTCTTGTAGGCCGAGCCGCGGTTGGTGAAAGCGCGCGAGCGCCGGGGATCGAGCCGGATCGACTCGTCGTAATCCTTGATCGCGGCCTCGAACTCGTTCTTGAAATAATGCGCGACGCCGCGATCCATGAAGGCCAGGGAAAATTTCGGATCAAGCCGCACCGCCTCGTTGTAGTCGGCGATGGCGCGGTCGAATTGGCGGTTGTTGTTGAACACGTTGCCGCGGTTGTCGAAGGCCTGGGCGTCGTTCGGATCGAGCCGCACCGCCTCGTTGGCATCGGCGAGCGCGCGATCGAGCCGGCCGCTGCTGCGAAAGGCGTTGGATCGCTCGCGGAAGGCGCGGGCGTTTTTCGGATCGAGCGCGATGGCGCGATCAAAATCCGCGAAGCCGGCCTGCATCTTGTTCATGTACCAGTTGGCCCGGCCTCGATTGACGAAGGCCGAGGCCGGCGGCGCGTCCTTGCCGTCCGCGATCACGGCGGTGCAGGCGGCGACGCGCTGTTCCGGCGAAAACGCGCTGTCATCGTCGGCGGCGCAGATGTCGCTATTGGCGCTGGATTGCGCCAGCACCGGCACGGTGAATGCAACGGCGAAGCAGACGGCAAGCAAAGGCATCGAGCGGCGCATGGTGGCCCCCTGCGGCGGATACAAGTTCGCGGCGGTCAAAGGCGCCGCATTGTTGGGTCGCGGCCGGACGCAAAAAGGTTCACCTTGGCGCGGCCGCCTTTTCCTTCAAATGCGGGAACCGCTCGGAGAGCAGCGAGCCCGGATAATACGTCGGCTTGAAGGCGGGATGCGCGCGGATGTTGCCGAACCAGGTGACGACGCGGGGCAGATCCTGCCACTGACCGGCCATGCCGAGATCGTCCATGCGCACCAGCGCCGGCATCACCGCGACGTCGGCCAGCGTGATTTTCTTGCCCAGCAGCCACGGCCCGCCGCTCGCCTCGATCTGCGCGTCCATGCGCTCATAGGTGCGGCGCAGGCGCCCGAGCGCGGCGTCCATCTCGGCCTTGGGGAATCCGGTTTGCCCCATCGCCATCATGAATTCGCGCCGCAGCGGTTTCGACTCGGCCATCGCCACGAAGGCCTCGCGGCTCATTTTCTGAAAGCTCGGCAGGAAGGCGAGATTGAAGGTGGGCACGCGGACGGCCGCCGCCGGCATCTCGTCGATGAAATGCATCAGCGCCCGCATGCGGGCGCGCTCGACCGGCGATTCCGGGGTGAAGCTCGCCTGCGGCGCGACCTCGTCGAGATATTCGGTGATGACGGTGGAGTCGATCACGATGGCGCCGTCGTGATCGAGCGTGGGCACCACCCCATTCGGATTGAGCTTGAGATAGTCGGGCTTGAGTTGGTCGCCTTCGAGCAGATTCAGCTTCACTTCGTCGAACGGGATGTTCTTTCCGTTGAACACAAAGCGAACCCGCTGGCTGCAGGTCGATTGCGGGGCGTTATAGAGCTTGAAGGTCATGGGTTTTGTCCGTGTGCGGTCGCTGACATAGCGCGATATTGCGGCATGCTAGCCATGCAAAGCCAAGAGTAAAATTTACGGCCATTTTACTTGTGGGAGGGGCGCCGGATCGATTGACTGACACTCGTGCGCAGCCGCTGTTTTCCTCCCTTTAGGCTACGGCGGCGTGAATCCTCCACCTTATGCACACAGGGCCCCTGAAAAGGGGCCCTTTTTTTAAGTGCGGGCGGTGCCCCGAACTGACGCCTATTCCAGGCCCGTCCCGACGTTCTTGTTTTCGGGGGTGAGCTTCATGCCGGCGGCGAGCGCCATGGTCTCGGCCAAGGCGGCGAAATCCTTGCTGATGTATTCGTCCGGATTCTTCTGCAGCATGGCCGCGCCGAAATGGCCCTGCAGCACTTCGCGAGTCGCAGCCGTGACCGGCATCGGCACGTCCATTTCGCGGCCGAGCGCCAGGCCGAGATCGAGGTCCTTGCGCAGCAGTTCCGGCGTGAATGTCGTTGTCCAGTCGAGATTGACCAGCGCCGGCGTCTTGTAGCGCGTGAACATCGAGCCCATGACGCCGTTGTTGAGGAACGCCAGGAACGCGTGGCGCGGCACGCCCATCTTGTTGGTCAGCAGCGTGATCTCGATCAGGTTCTCGATCACCACGCCGAGCATGACGTTGTGCGCAATCTTGCAGACGCGCGCGAGTTCGCCGTCGCCGACATAAGAGACGCCCTGCGGCGCGATCACTTCCATCAGCGGGATGATCGACTTGCAGGCCGCCTCAGGGCCCGAGACCACCGACGACAGCCGGCCGGCCTTGATCACCTTGGCGTTACCGGAGACCGGCGCGGTGACGTAGTCGGCGCCGGCTTCCATCAGACGGCGGCGGATGTCGGTGGATTCCTCGACCGAAATGGTCGAGCAGTCGACCACGATCTTCGGCGCCTTGCCGCCGCCGCTCAGCACGCCGTTTTTGCCGAAGTAGACTTCCTCAAGATCCTTGCCTTCCGAAACGATGGAGAACACGACGTCGAGGCCGGCGAGGTCGGACAACTTGTCGACGACCTTGCCGCCTTTGGCAGTCAGCGGCTCGGCCTTGGCGCGGGTGCGGTTCCAGATCGACACGTCGTGGCCGGCCTTGAGCAGGCGCTCCGCCATGGGCGTACCCATGCGTCCGGCGCCGATCCAGCCGATCTTCTGCGTATTCTTCGACATCACGAAACTCCCGTTGAGACTGCGCCGCGCCAACCGCGCGCCACGCCGGGCGTTTAGCCGTTCTGGCATCAATCCGCCAGTGCTTGTGGTCGCGGTTGAAGGCACACTATCCTGCTGCGATGCAGGATGCCGCCACCATCGCAGTCGCCGGCGCGCCGGAAAACGCCGCCAGCGGCCGGCTGCGCCTGATCGGGCGCAACGCATTTCCGTTTCTGGTGGTCGGCGGAATCTGGGAGATCGTCGCCTGGGCCGGCGTGTTTCCGCACCGGCTGTTTCCGCCGCTAGAGGAAGTGGCGTTGTCGTTCGTACAGCTCACGATCTCCGGCGTGCTGTTGCATCACACCATCGAGACCGTGCTGCGGCTGCTGTCGGGCTTCGCGCTCGCCGCCATTTTCGGCGTCATCATCGGCGTGCTGATGGGACGCTCGCGGCGAGCCGAGGATATCCTGCTGCCGCTGGTGTCGATCTTCGCGCCGATTCCCGGTCTCGCCTATGCGCCGCTGTTTTTGCTTTGGTTCGGGCTCGGCGACGTCTCCGCCGTGCTGCTGGTCGGCTTCGTGTCGATGTTTCCGATTATTTTCAACAGCTGGACCGGCGTCAAAGCGGTGAAGGAAATCTGGGTGCGCTCGGCGCAATCGATGGGCGCCGACGACCGGCGGATGTTCAGCCACGTCATCCTGCCCGGCGCGCTGCCCTATATCCTAACCGGGATGCGGCTCGGCCTGGCGCAAGCCTGGCGCATTCTGGTGGCGGTCGAGATGCTGGCCGCCGTGCCCTGGGGCCTCGGCTGGCTGATCTTCGGCGCGCGCAAGTTTCTCAACACCGACGTCATGCTGGCCGGCATCGTCGTGATCGCCGTCATCGGGCTGATGCTGGAAAAGCTCGTGTTCCAGAAGATCGAGAATTACACCGTGGTGCGCTGGGGCATGATCACCTCATGACCCAAAACGGACAACGCACCCGCACGCTGATCCGCGGCACGCTCTCGCTGCTTGCAACTGCCGCGCTTTATGAAACGGTAGCGCGCAGCGGCTTTTTCCCGGCGGTGTTGCTGCCGACCATCCCGACCGTGGCGCAGACGCTATTTGCGATGATTGCCGATGGCAGCATGATCGAGCATGCGGCCTTCACGCTGTACCGGGTGCTGTTCGGTTTTGCGCTCGCCGTGGTGGTCGGACTGCCGCTCGGCATTTTGATGGCGCGCTTCCAGCGCATCGAAAATTTCTTTCTGCCGCTGATCAGCGCGCTGATGCCAATCCCCTCCTTCGCGCTGGTGCCGCTGTTCATGCTGTGGTTCGGCATCGGCAATCTGACCACGATTCTGATCGTGCTCTATGCCGCGACGTTTCCTATGGTGTTCAACACCTGGTCGGGTGTGCGTTCGGTCAATCCGCTGTGGCTGCGCGCGGCCGGCGCCATGGGCGCGGACGAAAATTCGCTGTTCTGGAAGGTGATCATTCCGGGCGCCTCGCCATTCATCATCACCGGCATGCGGCAGGCGTTCCTGCGCTCGTGGATCGCGGTGGTCGGCGCCGAGATGATCGCGGCCTCGGACTGGGGTCTGGGCTGGGTGATCTTCGACGCCAAGGAATTCCTCAACGCCGACATCATGCTGGCCGCGCTGATCGTGATCGGCGGCATCGGCTTTGCCTTCGAGCGCCTGATGTTCGGCTCGCTCGAGCGCGCTACCGTGCAGCGCTGGGGCATGTCGCGCGTGGCGAAGGGCTAGCGCTATTCGAGCTTGGTGCCGGTTTCCTTGATGACGCCGACGTATTTTTCGCTCTCCGCTTTGGTGAAGGCGGCGAACTGCGCGACCGACATAATGCGGATTTCGGCGCCCAGATCGGCGAACTTCTTCTTGATCTCGTCGCTGGCAAGAATCTTGTTGATCTCGGTGTTGAGCCGCGCCACCACCGCGTCCGGCGTGCCGTGCGGCGCAAACACGCCGCCCCACAAAGTGAAGTCGAAATTCTTGATGCCGGAAACTTCCGCCACGGTCGGCACATCCGGCGCGGACGGCGCACGCGTGGCCGACGATACCGCCAGCAGCTTCAGCGAGCCCGCCTTCATCAGCGGCGTCACCGCCGGAAAGCCGGGGAAATACATATCGACATGCGCGCCGACCAGATCATTGAGCGCAGGGCCGGCGCCCTTATAGGGCACATGCGTCATGTTCGCCTTGGTGCGCAACTTGAGCAGCTCGCCGGCGAAATGGCCGGGCGTGCCGGTGCCGGCGGATGCGAAAGTCGACGGCTTGCCCGATTTCAGGAAGGTCAGATAATCGGCCATCGTCGAATACGGCGCGTTGGCCGGGACCACCAGGGCGAGCGGAACAACCGCCGCCAGCGCGATCGGCTGTAGATCCTTGTCGGCGTCGAAGCCGACATTCGTCATCCAGTGCTGGTTGATCGAGATTTCCGCGGTCTGCCCCAGCAGCAACATGTAGCCGTCGGGCGTCGCGGTCGCGACCGTGCGCGCGCCGATATTGCCGGTGGCGCCGGCGCGATTTTCAACGATGATGCTCTGGCCGAGCACTACGCTGAGCTTGTTGGACAAAATGCGCGCCACGACGTCGCCGGTGCCGCCGGCCGAATAAGCGACGATCATGTGAATGGGGCGGTTGGGATAGTCTTGCGCGAAGACCGGCCCGGTGCACAGCGCAACACATGCCGACAATGCCAAAGCTGCCGCGCGAAGCGTTTTCATGCTGATCCTCCCCTGCCGATGCCCGGATCGGTCCTACGCGGCCGTCCGGCTTTTTTTATCGCGCCAGTATAGTATCGTCCGCGACCGTTCCGGGATAGGCCATGGCCCATATTGAAATTCGTGACGTCACGCTGGTCTACGACACGCCCGGCGGCAAGGTGCCGGGGGTCAAGGACATCAGCCTCGATATCGACGCGTCGGAATTTCTCTGCATCGTCGGCCCGTCCGGCTGCGGCAAGTCGACGCTGCTCAACATGATCGCCGGATTCCTCATGCCGGCCGCGGGCGAGATCCGCATCGGCGGCAAGACGGTCACCGGCCACGGCATGGACCGCGGCGTGGTGTTCCAGGACTTCGCGCAGCTGTTTCCGTGGCGCACCGCGCTCGGCAACGTCTCCTTCGGGCTGGAAATGAAGGGCGTTCCCAAGGAAGAACGCGAAAAGATCGCGCACGAACAATTGCGCCTGGTGAAATTGGAGAAGTTCACCAAGTCGTTCCCGCACCATTTGTCCGGCGGCATGCAACAGCGGGTCGCCATCGCCCGCGCGCTGGCGTACAATCCGGCGGTGCTGCTGATGGACGAGCCATTCGCGGCGCTCGACGCGCTGACGCGCGACGACATGCAGCGGTTGCTCGCCGACGTGTGGCGGGAAACCCGCAAGACGGTGATCTACGTGACGCACAATGTCGCGGAGGCGGTTTATCTGGCGGACCGGGTGGTGGTGATGAGCCCGCATCCCGGCACGGTGCAGGCCGTGATCAAGATCGATCTGCCGCGCCCGCGTGACCCGCTGAGCGTGGAATTCCTCGAATGCCAGAAGCAACTGCTGCAACATCTCGGCTACGACATGAACGCCGACACAACGGCGAAGGCCAACGGCAAAGCAAAACTCCAGGGAGGATCAACATGACAATCCTGCAAAAGGGCCTTACCCGCCGCGACGCGCTGGCCGCAACCGGCGCCGGCGTGCTGGCGACCGGGCTGGGCTTGCGTCCATCGTTTGCCGCGCTGGAAACGGTGCGGCAGGGCTACCAGACCAATATGTGGGGCATGCCGACGTATTACCTGCTGCGTTCGGGGCTGCTGGAAAAGCACGGCGTCAAGTTCGAGGAATTCGCGGTGCCGTCGGGCAATCTGACCATGCAGCAAATGGTGGCGCGCCAGGTCGACATGGGCACCTATGCCGGGCCCTCGCTTGCGCTCGGCCACGACAAAGGCGGCATGGTCGCCATCGCCATGATCGAATATGTCGGCAAGACCGCGCGCGTGATGGCGCGCAAGGACCTCGGCATCACCAAGGTGGAACAGTTGAAGGGGCTCAAGGTCGCCAATCAGACCGGCTCGTCCACCGGCAATATCTTCGTCGACCAGATCGCGACCAAGGCCGGACTGCAAAAAGGCGACTACCAGGAAATCCGCATGAACGTCGACGACATGGTGGCCGCGATGGCGGCCAAGACCGTCGACGCCATGTGCAACGTCGAGCCCTACAACGCGATCGCGGAAGCCGACGGGCTGGCGGTGACGATTTCGGAGTTCGACACGTTCGACCGGCTGCCGGTGTTCATGGCAGCGACGCCCGATTTCGTCGAGAAGAGCCCGCAGACCGTGGTCGCCTATCTAAAGGCCTGGCTCGAAGTGGCGAAGGACTTCAAGAGCCAGCCGGCCAAGGTCGCGGACGTGATCTATTCGTTCTACACCTCGAAGGGCTACACGCTGTCGAAGGACACCTTCACCAAGGCACTGGCGCGCGTCGAGGTACAGCCCGGCTGGCCGAACGATCTCAAGCCCTATATGCAGGCGCAGGCTGAAATCCTGCTCAAGGAAAAGAAAATCAAGGCGATCCCCGACTGGGACAAGGTGCTGCGCACCGACTTCCTCAAACAGGCGAGCGCCTGACGTTACTCACGATGAATCTCGGGCCGGCGCATCGCGCGCCGGCCTTGCCACGACAAAGCCAGGAGACGTGAATGCCCGCCGCAAGCAATCCGCTGACCCAGACCGGGGAACCGACCACCTGGAATTTCAAGCTGCTCGCCCAGAACGACCTCGGCGGTTTCGGCGGCATGGGCGAAGGCATGGCGGTGCAGGTCGCCAAGGATGGCCGCCGCATCATCTGGCTGGCGCATGAAAGCGCGCCGAAGAATTTCACCGGCGTCGACGTGTCCGATCCGCGCAACCCGAAAGTCATCGTGCAGACCGACTTGCCGCACGCCCAGGTGCGCTCGAACTCGCTGGAAATGTCCGGCGACATTCTGGCGGTCGCCTATCAGACCCAGAAAACCGGAATGAAGCCGGCTGGCTTTGAACTGTTCGACTGTTCGGTGCCGGAGAAGCCGAAATCGATTTCGTTCTTCGACTGCTCGGGCGCGACCTCGCGCGGCGTGCACCAATTGTGGTTCTGCGACGGCGAATACGTCCACATGGCTTCGGGCGCGCCCGACTTCAAGCCGAGCCATCCGCAGGACGACCAGTTCTACCGCTGCATCGACGTGCGCAATCCGTCAAAACCCGTCGAGGTCGGCCGCTGGTGGATGCCCGGCACCAGCGCCACCGACAACGTCGCGCCGCCGCCGCGCCACCCGCTCGACAAGGGCTACCGCGCGCACAACACCAACGTCTATCCGGACCGGCCGGACCGGCTCTATCTCTGCTACATCGACGGCGGCATGTTCGTGATGGACATCAAGGACAAAGCCAATCCGAAGATGATTTCGCACTGGACCAATTCGCCGCCTTACACCGGCTTCATGCACACCGCGGTGCCGCTGTTCGACCGAAATCTGATGCTGGTCACCGACGAGTCGACCGAGAACAACGCCAAGGACTGGCCGAAGCTGATCTGGGTGCTCGACCTGCGCGACGAGACCCATCCGATCTCGATCGCCACCTGCCCGCTGCCGCCGGTCGACGCCTATGCCAACCGCGGCGGCCGCTTTGGTGCGCACAACATCCATGAGAACACGCCGGTGCCGACCGCCTGGAAGTCCGACCAGATCGTGCTCGGCACTTTCTTCAACGGCGGCATGCGCGCCTTCGACATTTCCAATCCGTACCAGCCGAAGGAAGTCGCCGCCTTCGTGCCGCCGGCGCCGAAAGGCTCGACGCTCGGCGCCATCCAGCTCAACGACGTGTATGTCGACGAGCGCGAGATCGTCTATACCGTCGATCGCTTCAGCGGCGGACTTTACACGCTGGAGATGAATTTCTGACCGTCCCTCGCCCTGCGCGGCGGGGCGCGATAAAGTAGAGGGATGAACGAGATCTTCCCCTCGCCGGCTGCCGGCCTGTTCGGGCGCCGGCTCAAGCGCGAACGCGGCCACCGCGTGCCGGTGACCGTGATCACTGGCTTTCTGGGCGCCGGCAAGACCACGCTGCTGCGGCGGTTTCTGGCAACGCCAGAGGGCCAAGGCACCGCGGTGGTGGTCAATGAATTCGGCGCCACCGGCATCGACGACGCGCTGGTGCGCTCGAGCGCCGACGAGACCGTGCTGCTCGGCAATGGCTGCCTATGCTGCATCACGCGCAGCGACCTGCAGCAGGCGCTGCGCCGCATGGTGATCGAGCGCGAGCGCGGCGAACTGCCGGATTTCAAGCGCATCGTGATCGAGACCTCGGGGCTCGCCGATCCGAGCCCGATCCTGCAGACCTTTGCCACCGACCGCGCGCTCGGCGAGGTGTTCCATCTCGAGGCGGTGGTGACCGTGGTCGGCGCCGAGACCGGCGGCGACACGCTGTCCTGGTCGGCGGAGGCGCGCAAGCAGGTGATCCTGGCCGACCGGCTGGTGGTGACCAAATCCGACATCGCCGGCAAAAGCGCGGCGAGCAAGCTGTCTACGATATTGCGCGCGCTCAACGCGGGCGCGGAAATTCTCGAGGCGATCAATGGCGCGCTCGATCCGAGCCGGCTCACCGAGCCGACCAGCGATCAGCGCAACACGTTCATGGCCGAGGCGGTGCATAGCGACGGCATCGGCTCATTCGTGCTCACGCCCGACCAGCCGATGCCGTGGCCGGCTTTCGCCAAGGCTATGGACACGCTGATTGCGCTGCGCGGGCCGGACCTGCTGCGCGTGAAAGGTTTCCTCGCCGTCGAAGGCTGCCTGGGTCCGGTGGTGGTGCAATTCGTGCAACACCTCGCGCATCCGCCGGTCGAACTAACGGCGTGGCCGGACGGCAATCGCCAGAGCCGCTTGGTGTTTATCACCAAGAATATTTCGGAGCGCCAGGTGCGCGATCTGTTCGCCGCGGTGCGCGCCTTGGTCTGATTATTCGCGGTCCCGGCCCGCGATTTCCGCCTGCCAGGGCGCGACCGTGCGCTCGACGAAGCCAATCAACCAATTCAAGCCGATCGCCATCACCATCAAGATGATGATGGGCACGAACATGGTAGCGGTGTCGAAATTATTGGCGGAATTGATGATCACCGCGCCGAGGCCAGAGATCGTCGTGAAGAATTCCGCGATCACCATCGCGACCACGGCGCGGCCGACAGCGAGGCGCACCCCCGCCATGATGTAGGGCAGCGTCGCCGGCAAGATAATGCGGCGCAGGATCACATGGTCGGGCGCCACGAACGACTTGCCGACCTCGACCAGCGTCTTGGGCACCGCGACCACGCCGAGCCAGGTGTTGATGCAGATCGGGAACAGCGACATCAAAAACACGACCGCGACCTTGACCTTGAAACCCAGCCCCAGCCACAGGATCAACAGCGGCACCAGCGCGACCAGCGGCATGGCGTAGCCGGCGGTGATGTAGATGCCGAACGCCGCCTCCGCGGTGCGGAAGCGGCCGATGATCAAGCCGATCGGAATGCCGGCGAGGATGGCGAGCCCATAGCCGACGAAGAACGGCTGCAGGCTTTCGAACAGCGCGCTACCCAACTGACCGCTGCGCAGCAATTCCCAGAACGCCACCGCGATCGCGCTCGGATAAGAGCCGAACACCGGATTGATGTTGTGGCCGAAGATTTCCCACAGCAACAACAGGCAGACGACGGAAAAAACAGTGACGGCCCAACGCGGAATCTGACGCCGTTCGAGCGCGTCCATCTCGGACTCGTCGGCGGCTTCGGTCTGTTTGTCCGTGATGTCGACCATGATCTTCAATGCACGCCGGGCGCGTCGTGCAGCATGCGCCAGATCTTGTAGCGGATGTCGGCGAATTCGGGCAGGCCGCGCACGATGCTCAGATCGGCGCGCGGACGCGTCAGCGGCACGTCAACGATTTCATGGACTCGGCCGCGGTCCATCACCACGATGCGGTCGGCGATCAGCACGGCCTCGTCGAGGTCGTGGGTGACGAACAGAATGGTTTTCTTGGTGCGGGCGTGAATTTCCAGAAGCTCGGCCTGCAGGGATTCGCGCGTCTGCGCGTCGAGCGCGCCGAACGGCTCGTCCATCAGCAAAACCTTGGGATCGATGGCAAGCGCGCGGGCGATGCCGACGCGCTGTTTCATCCCGCCGGAAAGCTGGTGCGGGCGGCGGTTTTTCGAATCGGCGAGGCCGACCAGTTCGAGATATTTTTGCGCGGTGGCGCGCAGCTCGATGCCGCGCATGCCCTTCATCTCCAGCCCGAACATGACGTTCTGCTGGGCGGACAGCCAGGGCAGCAACTCGGCATGCTGGAACACCATGCCGCGGTCATGGCCGCAGCCGTGCACCTCGCGGCCGTCGACCGTAACGCGGCCGGCATTGGCCGGATCGAGCCCCATGGCGACGCGCAGCGCGGTGGTTTTGCCGCAGCCGGACGGCCCGATCAGCGCGACGATCTCGCCGTCGCGCACGCTGAAGCTGACGCGATCGAGCGCCTGCACATGATGCAACTCGCCGTCCACGCGCAAGGTGAAACGCTTGGATACGTCGACGAAACTCACCTCACCCATGCGTGTTCACCAGCTTCAACGCCTTCTCGCGGTATTCCGTCGCGGTGACATCCTTCATATCGAGCGGCTTGGCGAGCTTGCCGGCCTTCACCATCTGCTCCTGAATCCATTGGATCTTCTCGGCCGGCAACGGCAACGTCGGGTCGACCTCCTTATGCTCGACCGCGTCGTCATAGACAAAGGCCGGGCGCGGGTCGTCGGGTTTGGCGCCGATAAGCTCGCGCGTCAGCGCGATGGCGGCATCCCGGTTCGACAGCGCGAAGCGCAGCGCATTCATTTCGGCGGCGAGGAATTTGACCGCGTCGTCGCCCCGCTCGGCCAGTTTCTTGGAAGTGGAGATCAGGCAGACGCGCAGGAAATTCGGCACCGCGTCGCGGCCGGCGACGAGCAAATGCACGTCCTTCGGCGCGACTGGCTGATATTCATTCGAGATCACCGCGGCATCGACCACGCCGCCAACCAGCGCCTGATAGCGGTCGTGGTCGCTGCCGATGGCGGCGAGCTTCACGTCCTTGTCCGAGACGCCGTATTTCTCCAGCGCCGAGCGCGCCAGCATGTCGGGCATGGAATTCGGCGCCGACACCGCAATGGACTTGCCCTTGAGGTCGGCGACCTTGGCGATGTTTTCCTTGGCGTAGATGCCATGCGGCACCACCACCCAGTGGCAGCCGAGGATTTTGGTGTCGCCGCCCTTGGCGTCGACGGCGAACACGCCCTGCGGGCCGCCCTCGAAGCTGTCGAGCTCGCCGGCAATCAGCGCCTTGAGCGCGATCTGGTCGTCCTTGAACTGTGAAATCTCGAGCCTGAGGCCCTGCTTGGCGGCGAAATCGCGTGTCGACACCATCATGAAGATGCCGGCATCGGCCTTGGCGTTGATCAGGCCGTGCTTCCAGACCTTGTCTTGCGCGGCGGCGGGCGCGGCGATTGCAGCGGCCACAACGGCAGCCAGCGCAGCGTGCCGAATTCTGGCAATGGTCATGACGCGGATCCTCCCTGACGGGCCTTTTTGGGCAAGCCCTTATCGCGTTTGTTCCCGGCGACTTTAACATTATTTTGATACCGAAGTCCGTTCCCAAGGCCAGTGTGCGGGACTAGGCTTGGCCCTGCAAGCGCCGGTCAACGGCGCGCTCGCGGCGAGCCGCGATGGGCGATCGGCCGTAAGCCATCGACTCATGTTTAATTGCGCATGATCCGGTCCGAAAACCGGTTCCCACTTTTCGGGATCATGCGCTCTCAGGGAGCGACCCATGAGCCAAAAGTTCAACCTCTCCGTTAATGGCAAAGCGCACACGGTCGATGCCGACCCCGACATGCCGCTGCTGTACGCCTTGCGCAACGATGTCGGCCTCAACAATCCGCATTTCGGTTGCGGGCTGGCGCAATGCGGCGCCTGCACCGTGCAGCTCGACGGCCAGGCGATCCGCTCTTGCGTCACGCCGCTGTCGGCGGTCGGTGACGGCAAGATCGTGACCTTGGCCGGCCTCGGCACTCCTGAGAAGCCGCATCCGATCCAGACGGCCTATGTCGAGGAGCAAGTGCCGCAATGCGGCTATTGCATCAACGGCTGGATCATGACCGCCGCCGCGTTCCTCGCGACCAAAAAGAAACCGAGCGAGGCCGAGATCAAGGACGCGCTCTCCGGGCTCAAGTGCCGCTGCGGCACGCACATCAGCATTCTCAAGGCGGTCAAGCGCGCCGCCGAGATGATGGGTTGAGGGAGAGTGTCATGACAAAATTTGAAAAGACCTCCTCGTTCTCCCGCCGCTCGGTGCTGCTCGGCGGCGGCGCGCTGGTTGTCTCGGTTGGCGCGGCGGTGTCGCTCGATACCGTCATGTCGATCGGTACGGCTCATGCGCAAGGCGCCAAGCCGCCGCTGACGCCGGATCAATTGTCGTCCTACATCGCGGTCAATGCCGACGGCACGGTCGCGGCTTATTTCGGCAAGATGGACATGGGCCACGGGCTGCATGTCGCCATCGCGCAAATCGTCGCCGAGGAACTCGACGTTCCGTTCAAGAGCGTCAAGGTCTTCATGGGTGACACCGGCAATTCGGTGAACCAGGGCGGCGCGTCGGGATCGACCGGTATTCAGCTCGGCGGCAAGCAGATGCGCATGGCATCAGCGGAAGCGCGCCGCGTGCTGGTCGAGATGGCGGCCGGCCTGCTGTCGGTTCCAGCCGACATACTTGTCGTCAACGATGGCATGGTGAGCGCCAGCGACGACAAGTCGAAGCGCATTTCCTATGCGGAAATGCTTGGCGGCAAGTATTTCAACGTCCAGCTCGACTGGAACAAGAAGCTCGGCAACGAGCTCTATGCCCCGGGCAAGGCGCAACCGAAAAACCCGAGCGAGCACAAAATCGTCGGCCAGCCGATCAAGCGCGAGGACGTTGCGCCCAAGGTGTTCGCGCAAGAGGACTTCGTCACCGACATCAAGGTGCCGGGCATGGTGCACGGCCGCATGATCCGTCCGGCGGTCGCCGGCAGCGTCCCGGTGAAGGTGGACGAGAGTTCGATTCAGAACGTTCCCGGCGTCAAAGTGGTTTGGGACAAGGGTTTCCTCGGCGTCGTTGCCGACCGGGAATGGGATGCCATCCAGGCAGCCGAAAAGCTGAAAGTGGAATGGTCGGCGGTCGAGCCGCCGTTCCCGGATCAGGCCTCGCTGTACGATCACATCCGCAAGGCGCCGGTGCGCAAGGCACAGGTGGAAAAGCAGAACGGCGACGTCGATGCGGCCTTTGCCGCCGCCGCCAAGGTGATCGCGGCGGATTACGAATGGCCGTTCCAGTCGCATGCCAGCATGGGCCCGGCCTGCGCGCTGGTCGAGATCAAAGGCGATCAAGTCACCTGCTGGAGCGGGACGCAGAAGTCGCACTTCGTGCAAGAAGGTCTGGCGCTCACGCTCGGCGTGCCGCTCGACAAGGTGCACGTCATGTTTAGGGGAGGCCCCGGCTCCTATGGCCGCAACGACGCCGACGACTGCGCCATGGATGCGGCGGTACTCGCGAAAGCGGTCGGCAAGCCGGTGCGGCTGCAATACATGCGCGACCAGGGCACCGGCTGGGATCCGAAAGGCCCCGCCTCCACGCACAAGGCGCGCGTGGCGCTCGATGCGTCTGGAAAAGTCACGGCCTACGAGTTCTCCAGCAAGGGCTTCTCGCGGGTGGACGTGAACACCAATGGCGGCAAGCCGTACGACACGCTCAGTGGGCAGACCTTGGGCGTGGCGCTCAAATCCGGCGACGGGTTCGGCGTGCCGGCGGAATCCTATGCCTTCGACAACAAGAAGCTGTCGTGGGAAACGATCCCGCCGCTGCTCGACCGTTCCTCGCCGCTGCGCACGTCGCACCTGCGCGATCCGGTGGGGCCGCAAATCCATTTCGCCAGCGAGTCGTTCATCGACGAAGTGGCCGCCGCGGTCAACGCCGACGCGATTGAATTCCGGCTGCGCCACATCAAGGAACCGCGCGACGTCGCCGTGATCAAGGCGGCGGCCGAGAAAGCGAACTGGGACACACGGCCCTCGCCGCGCAAGGACCAGACCGGCAGTAAAGTGTCCGGCCGCGGCATTGCTTATGCCCAAAGAAACGGCACGCGGGTGGCGGTGATTGCCGAAGTCGACGTCGACCGTTCGACCGGCAAGATTTTCGCTCGCAAGTTCACGGTGGCGCATGATTGCGGGCAGATCATCAATCCTGACGGGCTGGTGAAATGCATCGAGGGCAATATCGTGCAGGGCGTTTCCCGCACGCTGTGGGAGGAAGTGACCTTCGACAAGAAGGCGGTGACCAGCGTGGACTGGATTTCCTACCCGATCCTCGACATCACCGAGACGCCGGGCGAGGTCAACGTGGTGCTGATCAACCACCCGGAACTGCCGCCGTCCGGCGCCGGCGAGCCGTCGATCCGTCCGGTGGCCGCGGCGATCGCCAACGCCATCTTCGACGCGACCGGCGTGCGCATCAGGCGCGTGCCGTTCTCGCCGGAACGGGTGAAGGCGGCGCTGAGCTGATTAAGCCGGCGTCAGCCGGGAAACACTGGCGCGCGCGGCGGTGATGATTTCAGGCACCGCCGCGTCGTTGCCCGGCGCCATGATGTGGACGCCGGCGATTTGCGGAATGCCGGCCAGTTCGCGCACCAGCTCGAGACAGATGCGGCGGCCTTCGGCCGCGGGGTCGCTCGCGGTGCCCATGCGCGCGACCAGCGCGTCCGGGATGATGGCGCCGAACAACTTTTCCTTGATCCAGCGCGCCGATTTGGCCGAGCGCAGCGGTGCGATGCCGACGATGAGCGATATCTTGGCGGTCAAGCCGTGCTCGGCCAGCCGCGCGACATAGCGCTGCACCACGCCGGCATCCATGCAGAACTGCGTCTGCACGAATTGCGCGCCGGCCGCGACCTTGGCGGCAAGACCGGCCGGCGCCCAGCCTGGCTTCGGGTCGACCGGATTGTCGGCGCCGCCGAGGAAGAAGTCGGCTTTGCCGGAGACCTTGCGGCCGGACGGCAATTCGCCGGTGTCGCGCAGGCGGCGCGCGGTTTCCAAGAGCTGGCGCGGATCGAGATCGAACACCGGCTTGGCGTCGGGCTGATCGCCCGCGCTCGGATCGTCGCCGCGGATCATCAGCAGATTGCGCACGCCGGACGCAGCGGCGCTGAGCAAGTCGCTTTGCAGCGCGATGCGGTTGCGGTCGCGGCAGGTGAGTTGGAGGATCGGCTCGATGCCCTGCTCGACCAGCATCGCCGCGGCGGTCACCGCGCCGAGATGCGGCCGCGCGCCGGCGCCGTCGGTGATGTTGACCGCGTCGGCAAGCCCCTTGAGCGGCAACGCCTTGGCGAGAAACTCGCCGCGGTTGGCCGTGGCCGGCGGCGTCACTTCCGCGGTGATCACAAAGCGCTTGGCTTCAAGCTTGGCTTGCAAGGTCATGGGCACGGCCATCCCAGTCGCAAAATCCAGTGGACCTGGCAAGCACAAGAATGAGACAGTGCGGCATGTTTCAAGCGGCGAAATCCCTCGACGACGCGCTCGCGGCCGTGACCGACGGCTGCATGCTGGTCGTGCCGCGCGAAGTCTCGGGCGTGCCGATGGAAGCGACGCGCGCGCTGATCCGCCGCGGCGTCAAGCGGCTGCATCTGGTGGCGCTGCCGACCTCGAGCCTGCAAGCGGACTTGCTGATCGGCGCCGGCTGCATCGCGACCCTGGAAACCAGCGCGGTGAGCCTGGGCGAGTTCGGCCCGGCGCCGCGATTTACCGCCGCCGTCACTTCGGGCGCGATCAAGATGCTGGACGCCACGTGCCCGGCGCTGCACGCGGCCTTGCAGGCGACGGAAAAAGGCGTGCCGTTCATGCCGCTGCGCGGGCTGATCGGGTCGGACGTTTTGAAATACCGCGACGATTGGAAAGTGATCGACAGTCCGTTCGGAAATTCCGATCCGATCGTCCTGTTGCCCGCGATCAAGCCGGATGTGGCGCTGCTGCACGCGCCGATGGCCGACCGCTTCGGCAATGTCTGGATTGGGCGGCAGCGCGAACTCGCCACCATGGCGCACGCGGCGGAAAAGACCGTTGTAACGGTCGAAAAAATTCACGACGGCAATATGCTCGATGACCCGGTGCTCGCCGCCGGCACGCTGCCCGGCTTCTATGTCGACAGCATCGCAGTGGCCGAGCGCGGCGCCTGGCCGCTCGGACTGCCCGATCATTACGCCGCCGACGCCGATCATCTGGCCGAGTACGCGCAGATGGCGGCGACGCCCGAGGGCTTCGCGGCCTATTGCGAAAAATATGTCTATGCCAAACGCGCCGCGTAATTTTCGCGACGAGGAACTGCTCGCCGACGTGATCGCGCGGCTGATCGGCGACGTGCGCCATGTCGCGGTCGGTAACGCCTCGCCGATCCCGGCGGCTGCGGCGCTGCTCGCGCGCGAGCGCGGCAACGGGCGGCCTTATGTGTCGCTGCTGCAAAGCCGCAAGCATAATTTCTTCACTGACGGCGCGCGCGAATTGTTCGACTGCGCCGGCCAGGGCCGCATCGATGTGTTCTTTCTGTCCGGCGGACAGATCGACGGCCAGGGCAACGTCAATCTGGTGTCGACCGGCGACTATGAATATCCGAAAGTGCGCTTTCCCGGCTCGTTCGGATCGGCCTATCTCTATTACGTCGTTCCCAAAGTTATTTTGTTCCGGGTCGAGCATTCGCGCCGCACGCTGGTGCCCAAGGTCGACTTCATCAGCGCGCCGGGCGCCAACGAACGAAACGTCTATCGTCCCGGCGGACCGATCGCGCTGGTCACCAATCGCTGCCTGTTCTCGTTCGCCAACGGACGCTTCACGCTCGCCAGCGTTCACCCCGGCCACACGGTCGAGGAAGTGATCGACAACACCGGCTTCGAATTCGACCGGCCGAGGGAGGTGCCGGAGACGCCGGCGCCCTCGCCCGCCATGCTCAAGCTGATGCGCGAGACGGTGGCGCCGCAACTGGCCGAGGTCTATCCGCAGTTCGCGGCCCAGGTGTTCGGCGTAGGGCAAGCCGCTTTCGCCGGCTGAAAAAGCACGCCCTTCCAAGCATTTCACGCCTAAGCTAGGGTGCCGCCGCAATGAAAAATGCTGCAAGAAAAAGAGGAAACGTCCGGTGAAAACTGTTGAGGCTGCGGTCATTGGCGTCGGTTGGGTCGGCGGCACGCGCGCGGAAACGCTGTCGCGCACCGCGCTCGTGGACAAATTGCACCTCTGCGACATCAAGCCGGACCGGCTCGCCGAGATGAAGGCGCTGTGCAAGCCCGCGACCGCGACGCTCGACTACCAGGACATCATCAAGAACGAGAAAATTTCGGTTGTCTATATTTCGACCACGCCGGAGACCAATCACTACCCGATCGCGCGCGACTGCCTGAAGAACGGCAAGAACGTGATGCTGGAGAAGCCGATCGCGCTCGAGCTGTGGGAAGCCGACGAATTGATCCACATTGCCAAGCAGAACAATCTGAAATTCACCATTGGCTATTCGCAGCGATTCAACACCAAGATCGCTTACGCCAAGAAAAAGATCACCGACGGCACGCTCGGCAATGTCGTGTCGGTGCTGGTCAGCCGCAATCTGTCGCGCAGCCTCGGCAAGAAGATCGCCGGCCGCGTGCGGCTGTCGCCGGTGGTGATGGAATCGACGCACGATCTCGACTTCGTGTTCTGGCTGCTGGAGCCGGCCAAGCCCGTGCGGGTTTATAGCCAAGGCGCCTTTGGCTACATGAAGCCGGTCAACGGCTCGCATGACGTGATGTTCACCACCGTCACCATGGACAACGGCGTGGTGGTGATGATCGGAGGCGGCTGGAATTTTCCGGTGAGCTACCCGAACTACTGCTCGACCTGGATTGAAATCACCGGCACCGAGGGCGCGCTGGTGCTTGACGACACCCAGCGCGACAACTGGCTCAACACGATGTCGGGCGGCCAAGTGTTCCCGATGTCGACCATGCCGGGCGAGCAGGTCGGCGAGGTTTTTGCCGGCGGCATGGGGCCGGAGACCATCCACTTTCTGGAAGCCTGCATCCGCGACACACCCGTCATGGTCACGCCGGAAAGCGCGCGCCGGGTGATGGAAACCTACAGCGCGGCGGACCTGTCGGCCGACCGCAACGAGCCGGTCGACCTGCCGCTCACGAACGAAACGATCTCCGCGATCGCCGAATTCAAGGAAAAGAACCGGTCGGGAGCCAATCCAGGATGAAGAACACCGCAAAGGGCGTCGGCCTCGCGATCATCGGCGGCGGGCGTGTCGGCCTGTTCCGCGGCGAGGTGGCGGCGCGCCATCCGGCGGTCGAATGGATCGGGCTCGCCGAAAAGAACCCGAACCGCGCCGGCGAAGTAGGTCCCAAGATCAGCGCCGATTTCGTCACGCAAAGCCACGTCGAATTGCTCAAGCGCTCGGAAGTGTCCGCCGCGATCATCTGCACCGACGAGCATCTGCACGTTGATCCGATCATGGTGGCGATCGAGCGCGGCATTCCGATGCTGATCGAAAAGCCACTGGCAACAAACTTGGCGCAATCGGCGAAAGTCCTCAAAGCGATCCAGGACGCCAAGCTCGATGCCGTGGTCGGCTATACGCAGCGGTTCCGCCGCCGCTGGCTGGCGGCCAAGGAGAAATGCCGCACCGGCGCGCTCGGCGACGTGACGATGGTGACGTCACGCGCGTTCATGAACCGCCTCGTCGCCATCGACAATTACAAGCGCACCGACGATCCCTCGTCGATCTCGCCGATGGTGATTTCCGGCACGCACGCGCTCGACATCTGTATGTGGTGCTTGGAGCCCAAGCAGCCGGTCGAATGCTACGCGCGCTCGATCGACAAGGTGCTGGGCCCGCTCTACCAGGGCATCGACGCCACCGCCGGCATGATCATGTTCGGCGACGGCACGGTCTATCACCTCAACATGTCCTGGGCGCTGCCGGTGACCTGGCCGGCCGCGGTCTATTCGCTCGAAGTCGGCATCGTCGGCACCACCGGCGTGCTCACCATCGACGATACCCACCGCGATATCGTGCTGGCGGTGTCGAAGGGCCAGTCGGAGGGCTACAACCCCGACGCTTCGCGGCTGGTCGATTTCATGGGCAGCTATCCGCCCGGCGACATGGCGCTCGGCGAATTGCGCGGACCGATGGCCCAGGAAACCGATAGCTGGCTCAACCGCGTTTCGCTCGGCCTGCCGACCGCGGCCGCGACGGTGGAAGAAGCGCACCGCAACCTGATGCTGACCAAGGCGCTCGATCTGTCGGCCAAGCGCAAGCAGCCGGTGAAGCTGCCGCTCGACCCGGACGACGTGAAGGCGGCGGCTTAAGTTTCAAACCGGCCTGTCGCCGGTAATCGTGCAGCGGCGCATCACGCGCTTGAAGCGGGCTTCGTCGAAGCCGGTGGCGCGATGCAGCGTGCAGCGGTTGTCCCACACCATGCATTCGCGCGGCTGCCAGGTGTGCGAGTAGATATTTTCCGGGGGCGTGGTCAGCACGTTGAGCTCCTCGATCAGCGCGCGGCCCTCGTCATAGTCCATGCCCTCGATCGATTCGGCGTGGTCACCGAGGAAGATCGCCTTCTGACCTGTTTCGGGATGCGTGCGCACGATCGGGTGCGCGACCGGCGGCACTTTGGCGGACTGCTCGGCTGTCAGCGGGTCCTCGCCGTGGCGGCGCTTGCGCGAAAACGTGAAATTGTGGATGGCACGTTTGCCGTCGATCTTCTTTTTGATGTCTGCGGGAAGCTGCCCGTAGCCCGCAACCATGTCGGCGAATTGCGTTTCTCCGCCGTCGCCTTTCGACGGTACGATTTCCGAATACATCATGGTGGCCTGCCCGGTGCGCTCCTTCCACGAGCCGTCGGTGTGCCAGTACAGCGTTCCGCGGTCGGGATGTTTGCCGCTCGGATTGCCGTCTTTGTCGAGATTGGACAGCATGTAGATCTCGGGATGGCCATAGCCGTGATACTGGCTAAGCACGTGCACGTTCACCTCGCCGAAGTTCCTGGCGAAGGCGACCTGGACCGCCGGCGGCAGGTCGACATCGCGGAATAGAATGAGTTTGTAGTCGAGGAAGGCCTCGTAGACCTTGGCGAATAGCGCCGGCGATACCGCCTGCTCAAGCGTGATGCCGCTGATTTCGCAGCCGAGCGCCGGATGCAGCGGCGTGACCTGAAACGGCCAATCGCGCGCGCTACGTTGCGGTTTGAGCTGGGCCTGAGCCATGACGACCTCCCGGCAGGGTTGGCGTAAGCGCGATTATGACTGTGAACCCATGGGGTTCATAGTAAGCAGCCGATGAAACAGGCGCTCTTTTCACAGAGGCCCTGCGTAAGACCCCTTAGGTGGAATGCCTGAATATTATACAGCCCCAGGCTGTGCCACTCGTACGGGATGGCGAACGCAAAAAATCCCCTCTGCAAGCGCGACCCGATGGCGGATTGCCTGCGGGCGCAGGCGCGCATTTGCGAGCGGATCGCCAGTGAATGCTGGAACGAGGAAACTGCCGGCAAGTTCGAGACTCTGGCGCGGAAATGCAATGCGGCCGCGGCGGGAACTGAATCCGAGAATACCGTCATCCAAGCGGTATGGCCGACCGGAATCTCGGCTGCAGGGCCTTACCGTAAAAAGGCCTGATGCCCTGCTCGCAGCCCCGCGCCTTAGCGTGCAGCCAGCCGCTTAATCGACAATTCGTCCGCCAGCTTGTCGAGTTGCGTCAGCAGCTCGGGCGGCAGCATCAGGCCCTTGCTTAACCGGTCGGCGCGGCGCTTGGCGCGCTGATCGCCCGGCAGCCGCACGGTTTCGCCCGGCAGCGTCTTGGAACTGCGCAGTTCACGGCTGTGGCGATCGACCTCCGATTTGAATTGTTCGATCGGCTGGAAGCGCGCCGGATCGAGCGCCAGCACGAACTGTCCGGTATTGGTGACCTGATCGGGCGCGGCGTTGAAGTCGACACAGTCGCGCCCGAACAGCGCGCCGTTGAGCGTACCGGCCAGCAGGCCGATGATCAGCGCCAGTCCCGCGCCTTTGTAGCCCGCCATCGGCAGAAGCAGCGCCTCGATGCTTTTCTGCGGATCGGTGACCGGCTCGCCGGTTTTCGGATCGATCATCCAGTCGCCGTGCAGCGGGCGCTTGAGCAATTTGTGGTTCTTGATGGTGCCGTAAGACACGATCGAGGTCGCGATGTCGAGCACGATCGGCGGCTCATCGCCGGCCGGGATCGCGACGGCAAAGGGATTGGTGCCGAGCAGCGGCTCGGCGCCGCCGGCCAGCGGCATGTGGTTGGCGTTGGCGACCGCGGCATACATGCCGATCATGTCGGCTTTCAGCGGCAGCGCGGCATAGACCCCGGCGGCGCCGGCGTGGCCCGACATGCGGCAACCGGCCCAGGCGACGCCGCATTCGCGCGCCATTTCGATGGCCATTTCCGCCGTCCGCGAAACGACCAGATGCCCCATGCCGTTGTCGCCGTCGACCAGCGCGGTGGCCGGCGCGGTCCGTTTGACGGTGATATTGGGACGCGCGTTGGTCGAAACCAGTTTCAACCGCTGCACATACTGCGGCAGGCGGAACACGCCGTGCGCGTCGGCGCCGGTGAGATCGGCTTCCAGCATCAGCTCGGCGATCTTGGCGGCATCGGCCGCCGGCACGCCAGCCTTCATCATGGCATCGACGATCAGGCCGGTGACGGCCGCAGTTGGAACACGACTGATTTTGGCCGCCTGCACGTTCATGGTTTTCCCGCGAATAATTTTTCGGCGTGCCCGCCGAGAATAGCCGCCTTGTCGGCGTCGGGAATTTTCAATCCGCGCACATGCGCGACGCAATCCATCATCGCCATGTCGTAGGGGTAATCGCTGCCGAGCAGCACGCGTTCGCTGCCGACCAGGCCGATCATTGCCTCGAGCGTTTTATCGGAGTGCAGGATGGTGTCGTACATGAAGCGCTTGGCGACGTTCTTCGGCTGCGCCTTCACGTTCTTTTTCGGCTCGGGCCGCACCTTCCAGCCGTGCTCCCAGCGCGCCGCCTGGTAGGGCGTGAAGCCGCCGCCATGGGCCAGCATGAATTTGAGTTTCGGATAACGGTCGAGCACGCCGCCGAACAGCAAACAGGCCGCGGCGATCGTGGTGTCGAGCGGATTGCCGATCAGGTTTTGCAGATAATAGGACTTCAACCGATCGGCGCCAGCGACATTGTTCGGATGAATGAACATGAAAGCCTCGAGTTCCTGCGCCGTCGCCCACAGCGGCTCGAAGCCCGGATCGTCCAGGTTCTTGCCCATGATGTTGGAGGCAAACATCGAGCCCTTGAGGCCGAGCTTGGTCATAGCGCGCTTGAGCTCGTCGGCCGCAGCCTTGGGATCCTGCATCGGCAAGGTCGCTATTCCCAAGAAACGCGCCGGATGGGCGGCGATGTGTTTCGCCATCTGGTCGTTCTGAATCGCGGCGAGCACCGCGGCCTGTGCGTGTTCCTGATTGTAGAGATAGGTCTGCGGCGTGGCCGAGAGCACGTGCACATCGATGCCGGTGGCGTCCATGTCGCGCAGCCGGCGCGGGATATCGAAGCCTCCGGTCGGGAACGGCCGGTATACCGTTCCAGCGACGTCGAGCGCCGCGCTCTCTGCATCGTCAGGCGTGATGGTCACCTTCACCCCCGCCTTGGTCAGCAGCCCGGCGGTTTCCTGCGTCAGGATGTGGGTGTGGGTGTCGATCGTGCGAAGTTGGGCCATTTCGTCCCCTGAAATCTGTCTTTTTGTGATGTGCCGAGCGCCTGAGTGCCGCAGCCTCGCAGCGGACGCAAGCCCCTGTCGGGCGGCTCACTTTCGGTTATAAACGGACACCATTTTTCACCGGGAATGCCGCATGAATTCGACCCTCGCCCACCGCAAAGCCGAGTTGCGCCTGGAGGACGACGCACTGGTGCGCGGCGCCGGGAAATACGCCGACGACCCGCGCCTGCCCCATCAGGCCGCCGCGGCCTTCGTGCGCTCGCCACATGCCAGCGCCCGCATCGTCTCGATCGACGCCGGCGAGGCACGCAGCGCCAAGGGCGTCGTGGCGGTGCTGACTGCCGAGGACATCACCGCCGCCGGACTGAAGAGCGCGGGCCGCCATCCGCCGCTGCCCGGCCGCGGCGGCAAGGAGCTGGTGCAACCGTTCCGGCCGACGCTGGCCGGTGAGCGCGTGCGGTTTGTCGGCGAGGCGGTCGCCATGGTGGTGGCGGAAACGCTTGGGCAGGCGCAGGACGCCGCCGATCTCATTACGGTCGAATATGAAGAGACGCCGGCGGTGATCGATCCGCGCGAGGCGGAGAAGCCGGGCGCGCCGCAAGTCCATGCCGATGCGCCGGGAAATCTCGCCATCGATTGGCCCGGCGTGGCCGAGAGCGCGGATAACGAGCGCGAAGTCGATCAGATCATCAAGAGCGCGCCGCATGTCGCGCGCGTCACCGTGCGTAACCAACGCATGGTCGTGGCCTCGATGGAGACACGCGGCGCCACCGGCGTCTACGACGCCAAGACCGAGAGCTATACGCTCTATGCCTGCTCGCAAAGCGCCGGCGCCATCCGTAACCAGACGGCGCCGATCCTCGGCGTCGAGCCTACCAAGCTGCGCGTCATCACCGAGGACGTCGGCGGCGCCTTCGGCATGAAGACGCCGGTCTATCCGGAATATCTGGCACTGCTGGTGGCCGCCAAGAGAATCGGACGGCCGGTGCATTGGATGTCGACGCGCTCGGAAGCCTTCATGACCGACACCCAGGCGCGCGACACCTATACCGAGAACGAGCTGGCGCTCGACGACAAAGGCAACTTTCTGGCGCTGCGTATGAAGCATCTGTGCGGCCAGGGCGCTTACGTGACGCCGGCCGGCGTCGGCATCAACACCAACAATGTCGTGCGCTGCCTGCCCGGGATGTACCGCATTCCGAAAATCGATTTTTCCGCGCGGTGCATTTTCACCAACGCCGCGCCGATCGGCCCCTATCGCGGCGCCGGCCGGCCGGAAGCCAACTACGCGCTCGACCGCGTGGTGGAGGAAGCCGCCCGCGTCACCGGCATCGACACCGTGCAACTGCGCCGCAAGAATCTCATTCCGCCATCGGCGATGCCGTACAAGACCGCGGTCGCCACCACCTATGACAGCGGCGACTTTCCGGCGATTTTCGCCAAGGCGATGGAGCTGTCCGACTACAAGGGCTTCGGCAAACGCAAGCGCGAATCGGCCAAGCGCAAGAAGCTGCGCGGCATCGGAGTTTCCTGCATGCTTGAGCATGCCGGCGCGATGCCGACCGAAAGCGCGTCGTTGATATTCCCCGGCGGCGAAAAACTTGTTCTGGGGCTCAACGTGCAATCGACCGGGCAAAGCCACGCCACCGTGTTCGGCCGGCTGCTGTCGGACCGGCTCGGCGTCGACCGCAAAACGATCGAGCACATACACGGCGACTCGGCGCTCGAGATCGTCGGTTTCGCCTCGGTCGGCTCGCGCTCGGCGATGGCGGCAGGCAGCGCCATCATCAAGACCGCCGATGTCATGTTGGCAAAAGGCAAGAAGATCGCCTCGGGGCTGCTGGAAGCTTCCGAGTCCGACATTCAATACAAGAACGGCAATTTCGAAGTGGTCGGCACCGACCGCCGCATCTCGTTGTTCGAGACCGCGCGCCGCGCCAAGGAAATTTCGGAGAGCCTCGACACCAAGGAAAAAACCGATACGCCGTTGACCTTTCCGAACGGCGTGCATATCGCCGAAGTCGAGATCGATCCCGACACCGGCAAAGTCGATGTCGTGACCTACACCGCGATCGACGATTGCGGCAACATGCTCAACCCGATGGTGGTCGAGGGCCAGGTGCACGGCAGCCTGGCCAATGGTTTCGGACAGGCGCTTCTGGAAGATGCCATCTACGACCCGCAAGGCGGCCAGCTTCTGACCGGCTCGTTCATGGATTACGCAATGCCGCGGGCCCACGACATGCCGGTCGAGTTGCGCGAGGCGGTGCTGTCGGTTCCCGCCACCAGCAATCCGCTCGGCGTCAAAGGCACCGGCGAGGCCGGCACCACGGCGGCAATCGCCGCGCTGATGAACGCAATCGCGCACGCGATCCCGAACGGCGCCGCCGATCACATGGACATGCCGGCGACGCCGTCGAAAGTGTGGGCGGCGTGCCAGAAGGGAATAGCGCGGTAGTCTAGGCCTGCGAAATGAACTTGGGGTTCAGATAGGCCTGCAGGCCTTCAATGCCGCCTTCGGAGCCGTAGCCCGACTCCTTGATGCCGCCGAACGGCGTTTCCGGCGTCGAGATGGCAATGCTGTTCACGCCCACCATGCCTGACTGGATGGCATCGCCGATGGCGGCGGCCTGCGCAGCCGACGAGGTGAAAGCGTAAGCCGCCAGCCCGAACGGCAGCGAATTGGCGCGCTCGACCACTTCGTCGAAGGTCTTGAACGGCACGATCGGCGCCACCGGGCCGAACGGCTCCTCGGTCATGATCTTGGAATCGTCCGGCACGTCGGTGATCACCGTCGGCTGAAAGAAGAAGCCCTGGTTGCCGTGGCGCGAGCCGCCGGTGACGACCTTGCCGCCGCGACTCTTGGCGTCATTGACGAAACTCTCCATGGCGTCGAGCCGGCGCGGATTGGCGAGCGGCCCGAGCGTGATGCCCTTCTCCATGCCGTCGCCCATCTTGAGGCCCTTGGCGTATTCGGTGAAGCGGGCGAGGAACTTGTTGTAGCCCTTCTCCTGCACGTAGAAGCGGGTCGGCGAGATGCAGACCTGGCCGGCGTTGCGATATTTGAACGCCGCGATGGTGTCGGCGGCCTTTTCCGGGTCGGCGTCGTCAAACACCACGACCGGCGAATGTCCGCCGAGTTCCATGGTGGCTTTCTTCATGCCCTTGGCGGCAAGGCCGGCGAGATGCTTGCCGACCGGAATCGAGCCGGTGAAGGAAATTTTCTTCACGACTTTCGCCGGGATCAGATGCTCCGACACATTGGCCGGAACGCCGAATACCAGGTTGAGCACGCCCGCCGGCAGACCGGCGTCGGCAAAGCATTTCACCAGTTCGACCGCGCCGGCCGGGGTTTCCTCCGAGGCCTTGAGGATGAGCGAGCAGCCGGCGGCGAGCGCGCCGGCAATCTTGCGGACCGGCGTCAGCGTCGGGAAATTCCACGGCGTAAACGCCGCCACCACGCCGACCGGCTCCTGCAGCACAAGCTGCCGCACGCCCTTCTGACGGCCCGGCACGACACGGCCATAGGAGCGGCGGCCTTCCTCGGCGTACCAATCGATAATGTCGGCCGAGGTCAGCACTTCGGCGCGCGACTCGGCGTAGACCTTGCCCTGCTCATTGGTCTGCACCGTGGAAACTTGCTCGTGACGTTCGCGCAGCAGGTCGGCAGCCTTGCGCATGATCTTGGCGCGGTCGTAAGCCGAGGTCGCCTTCCACACCTGGAAGCCTTTGGCGGCGGCGGCGAGCGCGGCGTCGAGATCGGCAGCGGAGGCGTGCGGCAGATGCCCGAGCACCTTACCGGTCGCCGGGTTGATCACGTCTTCGCCCTTGCGGCCTTCGCCTTTGAGCCACTGTCCGTCGATGAAAAGCTTAAGCTCGGTGTACATGGCAGCCTCGTTGTTACCCGGAACAATCGTGGACGTGAAATAGCACTTTAAGGCCCGCGCGGCTACGACCCCAGATAGGCGCCGCCACTAACATGGATGGTCTGGCCCGTCACGTAACGTCCGCCGGGACCGCAGAGAAAGCGGATCATGGCGGCGACGTCGTCGGGCTTGCCGCGCTCGCCGGTAATGGTGCCGTGGGTGAGATGATGCGCCGGATTGAGCGAGGAGCCCGGCCGCGTGGTGTCGATCGCCCCCGGCACCACGCAATTGGCGGTGATGTGGTCGGCGGCGAGATCGTGGGCGAGCGCGCGGGTGAAGCCGAGCAACGCGGTTTTCGCGGTCATCACGTGGGCGCGATTTTTCGAGCCGATATGCGCGCTCAGGCCGCCGACATTGATGATGGTGCCGCCGCCTGCTTTCTTCATCGCCGGCAAGCAGGCGTGCACGCCATGAAACGCGGAATCCAGCGTGGCGCCCATCACCTCGCGCCAATCGGCGTAGCTCATTTTGTCGATCGGCTGCTCGCGGCGCAGCGATGCATTGTTGACCAGGATGTCGATGCGGCCGAAGCGCTTGAGCGCGGCCTGCGCCATCGCCTCGACCGCGGTCGGATCGGCGACGTCGGCGAGCACGACCATGGCCTTGCCGCCGGCGGCTTCGATCTCGCGCACGACGCCATCGGCTTCGGCCCGGTTGGAGCGCACATTGACCGCCACCGACGCGCCGGCGGCGGCCAGCTGGTGCGCGATGGCACGGCCGATATTGCGTCCGGCGCCGGTGACGATGGCGACCTTGCCGGCGAGCTCTTTGTCTGCAGCCATTTATCTACCCCCGTAACGAAGCCAGATTGATCTTGCCCTTGTACAGCGCCGCCAGCAGCTTGAGCGCAGCGGCGCTGCGTTTGTCGTCCCAGCCGCCGTGGCGCGCGTTGAGCGCGAATTTCTCCGCGATGTCGGCACGCGTCAGCGGCTCGTTGGCGCCGCCGCGGAAGTGCGGCTGGCGCTCTTCGACCACGCTGCCGTCGTTGAGCACGGCGCGGATGTGGCCGGTGAAGCCGTTCGGATAAGGATTATCCGGATCGATCACGTAGCGCACCTTGGCGGCGAGCGCGAGCACGGCGGGATCGCGCATCGCCTCCGGCGTGAAATCGCTCAAGCCCACGCCGCCCTTCACAAAGCCGGTGGCGAGAATGAACGGCGTGGCAAATTTCGCGGCGTAGCCGTTGGGCGGACGTTGCTTGGCCGCTAACGGCTCCCACAGCCGGTGCACGGTGCCTTCCGCCACTTCGCAAACCATTTCCTTAATGTCGCTGGCCTCGATGCCGCGCGCCGCCAGCCGCCGGGCGCAATCGATATAAGGATGCGCCATGGTGCCGCAGGGATAAGGTTTGAAGGCAAGCGTTTCGGTCACCCAGGTCTCGCCGAAATCGTCGAGCGCGGCGTAGTCGCCCTGCGTGGTGTGGGCGAAGCCGTGAAACAATCCGTGCACGCCTTCGAACACCGTGCGCGGCCCGAGGAAACCGCCACGCGCCAGCAGCGCCGCGCGGATACCCGATTGCGCGGCCCAGCCGGGATGCAGGCGCTTGGTCCAGGTGCCTTCGGCGAGATATTCGATGATGCCGGAGGCGAAACTGCCGGCGATGCCGAGCGCGTCGACGAGTTGTTTCTGATTGAGGCCTAAGGCTGCGCCGACGCCGGCGGCGGCGCCCATCACGCCAAAAATCGCGGTCGGGTGGAAGCCCGCCTTGTGCACCGCCTTCGGCACCACGGTGGAAAGCCGGCACATCGCCTCGGTGCCGACCGCGATGCCGAGCAGCGCGGCGGCGCCGTCCGCGTTGTGACGCTCGCAGGCCGCCAGCACCGCCGGCACCACCACCGCGCCGGCATGCACCGGGCCGCCCTCGAAAGTGTCGTCGAAGTCCTCGCCATGCGCCGCGGTGCCGTTGACGAAAGCGGCGCCGGCCGAGCTCAGCGTGCGGCCGTGGCCGATCGCCGTGCACGGCCCGTCGTCGTCGAGACCGGCGAGCGCAGCCTTGACGTAATCTTCGTTGCGCGCGGTGACACAAAGCCCGGCCACGTCCACCAGCAAATCCTCGCATTTGGTGCGGACGGCAGCTGGCAGCTTTTTTGCGTCGAGCGCGACGATGCGCGTGGCGAGATGCTCGGCGACGGAAATTTTTGGAAGATTGCCGGTCACCAATGTCACCCGACCGCAACGTTACGGCGCGTATTTCGTCCGCGCAGGCTGTTGGCCAGCGCCACGATGGTGAACGTGAGCACCAGCATCAGCAGACCAAGAACAGAAATCGCGGCGAGATCGCCGCTTTCATTGAGATCGTAAATCAGCACCGACAGCACCTTGGTTTCCGAGGTGAACAGCATGATCGCTGCCGACAATTCGCGGATCACGCCGACGAAGATGAAGCACCAGGTGGCGATCACGCTGGTCCGCAGCAGCGGCGCGGTGATCTGCCAGAGCGCGCGCAGCCGTGTGGCGCCCAGAATGCGGCTGGCGTCTTCCAGTTCGGGATGCACCGAACGGAACGCCGATTGCAGTTGCTGATAGGCCGCCGGCATCGCCAGTGTCACGAAGGCGATCAGCAGAATCCAGATGGTGCCGTAGAGCACGAAAGGCGGCCGCGTGTAGGTGAAGAACAATCCGACGCCGAGCACGATGCCGGGGATGGCAACCGGCGCGGTCGCCAGAAATCCGAGCATGCGATAGCCGGTGACCGCCTGGCGCGCGTTCACATAGGCGATCACCAGCGCCAGGATGGTGCCGGCGGTCGCGGCCAGCGTGCCGAGCACGAACGTGTTGCGCAGCGCGAGCTGGGTCGCCGACAATTCGTAGAAAACGAAATGCACGTTCTGCAAAGTGAAATTGCTGAGCGAAATCAGATGCGACGCCACCTTGGAAAACGCCGCATTGAAAAGCGCGAAATAAGGCAGGAAAACCGGGCACATCAGCACGATCATGGCGACCGCCAGCATCACCCAGCGCCACACGCCTAGCCGCACGATGCGCGGTTCGCTGTTCTTGCCGCCGACCACCGAATAACCGCGCCGGCCGAGCGCCATGTGCTCGGCGCGCAGCAGGATAACGGTCAGGATCAACAGCGGCAGCGACGCGGCGGCGGCCAGCTCCGGCTTGGGCGGGAACTGGAACAGGCTCCAGATCTTGGTGGTCATGGTGTGGAAGCCGGCCGGCATCGCCAGAATCGCCGGCGAGCCGAACAGCGTCATCGCCTGCAGGAACGCCACCAGCGCGCCGGCCAGCACCGCCGGCAGCGCCAGCGGAATGGTGATGCGGCGCGCGGTGTCCCAGGTACTGCCGCCGAGAATGGCGGAGGCGTCTTCCAGATCGCCGGGCGTGCGGTCGAGCGCGTTAGCGACCAGCACGAAGACATAGGGAAACGTGTAACAGCTGATGACGAACACCAGGCCGGCGAAGCTGTAGATGTTGAGCAGATGCGCGTCCGGCGGCGCGCCGGTGATCTCGCGATAGAGCTGGTTGAGCAGCCCGCTATTGGGCGCCGCCAGCAACTCCCAGGCGATGGCGCCGAGGAACGGCGGCGTCACGAACGACGCCGTCACCAAAAGCCGCACGGTGCGGCGCAGCGGCATGTCGGTGCGCGCCACCAGCCAGCCCATCGGCGCCGCCACCGCGCAGCAGATCAGCGCCGAGAGCGTCGCAAGCATGAACGTGGTGAGCAGCGGATCGAGAAAGTCGGCGTCCGACACCAAGCGGCTGAAATTGCCGACGGTGAAAACGCCGTTCTTGTCGGTAAAGGCGTAGTAGACCAGCCACGTCAGCGGCATCACGATCAGCGCAAACAGCACCAACGCGAACGCCAGCAGCACCGGCTTCGACCAATCGATGCCGAATTTCCGCTGTGCCGGCGTCTGCGTTGCTGGAATGGCGACTGTCATCACACCTTGAAAATTTCCAGGTACCGCTTCTTGACGGCATCCGCCTGTGTAAAGACGCCTTGCGGATCCTCGGTCATCAGCTTGATGTCGGCGAGCTTGCGCACGCCGGGTTTTTCGACGGTCTGACTGTGCGGGGAATACTGGCGGGCGTCGTCGACAATCATCTGTTGGGCCTCGCGCGAGTGCATCCAGCTCTGGAACAGGCGCGCGGCGTTCGGATTGGGCGCGGCCTTGAAAACCGCGCTCGGGCCGGTGGCGAGCGGCGTGCCCTCCTCCGGATAGACGATCTCGACCGGTTGGCCGGCCTCCTTGTTGCGGATGACAAGGTAGCCGGCGCCGTCCACCATGACCGCGCGTTCGCCAAGCGCTATTCTTTTTGGCGTGTCGGTAGCAGATTGGACCTGCATGACGTTCTGCGTCGCCAGCTTCACGAAATAGTCCCAGCCCAAGTCGCGCGCGACCTCGAACGTCGAATTCATGATCGTGCCGCTATAGGCCGGATGCGCCTTGACCAGTTTATCCTTCCATTTCGGATCGAGCAGGTCCTTGAAGCTCTTCGGCGCGTCCTCCGCCTTCACCAAATTCGTGTTGTAGGCGATCGGCGAGATCAGGATTCGCGTCGTTACGCTCAGCCCTTCCGGATCGTAGTAACGCTTGTCGTAATACTTCGCGACCTCTTCGGGGATATAGGGCGAGAGCCAGTCGTTGCTTTTCCAGATGATGCAATGCGCTTGGTCCGCGGTATTGACGACGTCAACGGCATGGATGTTGGAGGCATACTCCTGGCCGATGCGGGAGAAAACGCGCTCGGCGCCGGATCGCTCGACACGCACGACAATGCCGGGAAATTTCGCCTCGAAAGCCTTGCCGAGGCGCTCCGCAAACTGCAGGTCCATCGCCGTGTAAAACGCAAGCTTGCCTTCTTTTTTCGCTGCTTCAATCAAAGCCGGCGTCATCGCCTCCGCCGCGGGCGCTGCCGCGACCCGCGCGGCAAAGGCGCTGAGGCCAAGCGCGCCGGCGCCTTTGAGCACGTCGCGTTTCGAAATCCGTTTGATCATGGCGTGTCCCGTTTCTTTAAACGTGAAACAGCTTGACGTAGTGCGCCTTGAGCTCTTCGCCCTGCTTCAGCACCGCCGCCGGATCGTCCTTCATCAGTTTGATCTGGCTGAGCGGCGTGCGGCCGGGTTTATCCTTGGCGTTGGGATGCGCCGAGCGCAGGCCGCCGATGTCCATGCAAAGCTGCTGACATTCGGGCATGAAGCAGAAGCTCTGGAACAGCCTGGCGGCGTTCGGATTCGGCGCCGCCTTGAAAACGCCGTTCGGCCCAACGATTAGCGGCGTGCCTTCGGTGGCGTAGACCGGCTCGACCGGCTGGCCGGCATCCTTTTCCGCGAAGATCAGATATTCGACGCCATCGGCCATCACCGCGCGTTCGCCGAGCGCGATCTTCTTCGGCGGGTCGGCGGCGGACTGCACCTGCAGGATATTCTGCTGGGCAAGTTTCTCGAAGTAGCCCCAGCCGAGATCGCGCGAGGTCTGGTAGGTCGCGGTCAGGATGGTACCGCTGTAGCCCGGATGCGCCTTGACGATCTTGCCCTTCCATTGCGGCAGCAGAAGATCGGTAAAGCTCTTGGGCGCTTCTTCCTTTTTCACCAGGCTCGTGTTGTAGGCGATGATGCAGAGATAAACGCGGAAACTGGCAAACGTGCCATCCAAGTCCTTGTGCTCCGCCGGATAGAACTTGGCGACATCCTCCGGCACGAACGGCTCCAGCATGCCCTGCTCTTTCCAGTAGATCAGGAGCGCGGCGTCGGAGGAGTTGACGACGTCGACGGCGTGGACGTTGGCGGCATATTCCTGGCCGATGCGCTGCAGCAGACGCTCGGCGCCGCTGCGCTCGACCTTGCAGGCGACGCCCGGATATTTGGCCTCGAACGCCTTGCCGATCTGCTCGGACAGCTTCAGGTCGATCGAGGTGTACCAGGTGACCTTGCCTTCCTTCTTGGCGGCCTCGATCAGCGTCGGCGTAACGGGGCTTGCCGGCGGCGCAGCCGAGAGCACGCGGGTCGAAAACGCGGCGCCCGCGGCGAGCGCGCCCGATCCAATCACCACGTCGCGGCGTGATATTTTTGAACCCTTCATCGCGTATCCTCCAAAACTTGGCCACTTGGCCTTCTTGTTGTTTCGCCCCCGCGAACGTCTTTTTGTCAGCCCATCAGCGCCCGGGATTTTTCCGGCGGCAGAACCAGCCAGACGGCGCTACCCTGCGCGATGCTCTCATGTGCGGCGGTAACGGCGCGCAATTGCGTGCCGTCCTTGGTTTCAACCATATAGTCCCGGCTGCCGCCGAGAAAGACCTGCCGCGTCACCGTGGCCGGCACCGCGTTTTCCGCACTTTGCGCCTTCGTCGCGGACAACTTGATGTCATGCGGGCGGATCGAGACCGCGGTGGCGGCTCCGGCGGTAATCTTCTCACCGACACAGCGCAGCGGCACGCCGGCGAATTCGACGTGCGTTGCATCAAGGCCTTTGCCTTTGATGACATTGCTCGAGCCGATGAAGCGCGCGACGAATTCCGAGCGCGGCCGGTCGTAGATGTCTTCAGGCGAACCGGCCTGCTCGATCTTGCCGGCGTTCATGACGGCGATGAGATCCGCCGTGGTCATCGCCTCCGACTGATCGTGGGTGACGTAAACCGTGGTGTAACGATAGGCGTCGTGCAGGCGGCGCACCTCGAAGCGCATTTCCTCGCGCAAATTGGCGTCGAGATTGGACAGCGGTTCGTCGAGCAACAGCGTCTCCGGTTCGACGATCAGGGCGCGGGCGAGCGCGACGCGTTGCTGCTGGCCGCCGGACAGTTCTCCGGGATAACGTTGCGCCAGCGGCGCCAGTTTCGTGGTGGCCAGAATGGCGTCGAGTTTCTTGCCGATGGTGTCGCGATCCATTTTGCGCAGCTTGAGGCCGTAAACGATATTCTCGGCTACCGTCATGTGCGGCCACAGCGCGTAACTCTGGAAGATCATCGACATGCTGCGCCGCTCGGGCGGCAGCGAATGGGCCGGCGAGGAAATCAATTTGTCGCCGACCAGGATTTCGCCCGCGCTTGGCTCGACGAAGCCGGCGATCAGCCGCAGCGTCGTCGTCTTGCCGCAGCCCGAGGGGCCGAGCAGGCAGACCAGATGGCCATGTTCGATGGCGAGCGAAATATCGTCAACCACCGCGACGTCGCCATAACGCTTGGTCAGGCCCCGCAACTCAACCGACGCCACGCAAATCCTCCCGTTATTTGACCCTCCCCGTTTTCCAGGGAGTGAAGTTTTTTATGTGCCCGTGAAGGCCGGCTTGCGCTTTTCCATGAACGCGGTGCGGCCTTCCTTGTAATCGTTGCTGGCGAAGCACTCCGCCACCATGTCGGCGCAGCGCTTGAGATTGCGGTCGCCGGCGTCCTTCACCGCCTCGCCGACGATGTATTTGACGGCATTCACGGTGAGCGGCGCGTTGCCGCTGATGGTCGCGGCATAGTCCTGCACATATTTCTCGAGTTCGGCTTCCGGCAAGACGCGGTTGACCAGGCCCATCTGCAACGCCTCGGCGGCGGTGAACTGGCGCGCGGTGAAGAAGATTTCCTTGGCGAAGGACGGCCCGACCACGTCCACCAGCTTCTTGATGCCCTTGAAGCCGTAGCCCAGGCCGAGCTTGGCGGCCGGCACGCCGAACTTTGAATTGTCCGAGCAGATGCGCAGATCGCAGCACAGCGCCAGGCCCACGCCGCCGCCGATGCAATAGCCGCGGATCATGGCGATGGTCGGCTTGGGAAATTCGTAGACCGCGGAGTTGGCCTTATCGACCGCGATATTGTAGCGGTCGATCGCCTCCTTACTGGAGCGCTCGCTCTCGAACTTGGAAATGTCGGCGCCCGACACGAAGGCCTTGCCGCCGGCGCCGGTCACAACCACCACGCGGACCGCCTCGTCGGCGGCGAAGCCGGCGAGAATGCCCTGCGCGGCCTCCCACATGTCCAGCGATACCGCGTTGTGCCGCTCGGGATTGTTGAAAATCAAATAGCCGACGCCGCCCTCCTTGCGGGACAGCATTTTGTCGGTCTGCGTCATTCTGCGTAACTCCGTTGCTGTGGCTCAGAGCGCGGTCTTGTGCAGCTCTGCAATTTCACTATCCGCGAAGCCGAACTCCTTGAGCACCTCGTCGGTGTGCTGGCCCTGTTCGGGCGGCGTGGCGACGATCTTGCTCGGCGTGCGCGACATTGTGATCGGCTGACCGACGAAGACCTGATCCTTGCCGTCAGGACGCGTCGCATGTTGCGCTATCCCTAAGTGCTGGACCTGTTCGTCGGCGAACACCTGGTCGATCGAATTGATCGGACCGGCCGGCACGCCCGCCTTGCTGAAGATGTCGATCCACGCGGCGTTGGTCTTGCCGACGGTCTTGGCTTCGATCGCGGCATTACACGCTTCGCGGTTCTTCAAGCGCAAGGCGCCGGTCTTGAAGTCGGGGTTCGCAGCCAGCTCGGGAGCTTCGAGCGAGTTGCACAGCCGGTCCCACATGACCTGACCGGTGGAAGCGATGTTGATGTAGCCGTCCTTGGTCTTGAACACGCCGGTCGGGATGCTGGTCGGGTGGTTGTTGCCGGCCTGCTTGGGCACCTCTTGCGCCTGCAGCCAGCGCGCCGCCTGGAAGTCGAGCATGAAAATCTGCGCCTGCAGCAGCGAAGTGGTGATCCATTGGCCCTCGCCGGAGACTTCGCGCTCATGCAGCGCAGTCAAAATTCCGAGCGCGCAAAACAAGCCGGCGGTGAGATCGGCGACAGGAATGCCGACCCGCACCGGGCCTTGCCCGGGCAATCCGGTAATCGACATCAAGCCGCCCATGCCCTGCGCGATCTGGTCGACGCCCGGGCGTTCGCGATAGGGGCCGTCCTGGCCGAAGCCTGAGATACTGGCGAGGATGACGCGCTTGTTGACCTTGCGCAGCGCGTCGTAATCGATACCGAGCCGGTGTTTAACATCAGGCCGGAAATTCTCGACCACCACGTCCGCCTTCTCGACCATGCGCAGGAACGCGGCGCGGCCCTGCGGCGACTTGAGGTCGAGCGTCATGCTGCGCTTGTTGCGATGTAGGTTCTGGAAGTCGGGATTGTGCCGCGGCCCGCCCGGCCCTTCGCCCTTCTCCAGACGCGCCGGCGTCTCGATCTTGATGACGTTGGCGCCCCAATCCGCGAGCTGGCGGACGCACGTGGGACCGGAGCGCACGCGCGTGAGATCGAGGACGGTAAAGCGGGAAAGAGCCTGGGAGGCCCTGGGAAACGGCATTTCGACAACTCCGGCGACCCATGACGGCTTGAATTTGAATTTTCGGGCCCGACATTCCCCGATCTAAAGCGCCTTGTCCATCAGGTGAAATGGGTGGTTTAGGCCACTTTATTCATCATTTGGCGGAATAGTCGCGAAAGCTGCCTTGAAAAGACCACCACCACCTGTCATATGACCGCCAACGGACGAACACCCGATCTCGGGTTTGCGGGCTGCGTGCACGAAACTCATTAAAACGAATTTCGCCCCGCCTCTTCCGTTTCTCAACCTGACGACAACCCTGGCCACGCGGGATGTCTTTGAACCCCGCGATTCCGCCGTTCGCATCAGCGACCCGGCCGGCTCGCCTTATTAAGAAAGAGACTCTTTGACTTCATTTAACGACTTCGGCCTCGTAGAGCCGATCGTCCGCGCGCTTGCGGAAGAAAAATACCTCACTCCCACGCCGATCCAAGCCCAGACCATCCCGATCGCCATGCAAGGCCGCGATGTCATCGGCATTGCGCAGACCGGAACCGGCAAGACCGCGGCGTTCGCGCTGCCGATCATCAATCACCTGCATACCAAGCGGCTGCGGCCCGATAAAAAAGCCTGCCGCGTACTGGTGCTCTCGCCGACGCGTGAACTGTCCGGCCAGATCGCCGACAGCTTCCGCGCCTATGGCCGGCACATCCGCCCGCTCTCCATCGCGCTCGCCATCGGCGGCGTGCCGATCAACAAGCAGATCCGCTCGCTGGCGCATGGCGTCGAAGTGCTTGTGGCCACGCCCGGCCGCCTCATCGACTTAGTGAACCAGCGCGCGCTACGCCTCGACCAGGTCGAAGTGCTGGTGCTGGACGAAGCCGACCGCATGCTCGACATGGGCTTCATTCACGACATCAAGCGGATCGTCGCCATGCTGCGCAAGGAACGGCAGACGCTGTTCTTCTCCGCCACCATGCCGCAGGAAATCACCAGGCTCGCCGACGCGATGCTGCGCGATCCCGCCCGCGTGTCGGTGACGCCGCAGGCGTCCACCGTCGAGAAGGTCGAACAGCGCGTCATCCTGACCGATAAGGCATCGAAGCCGGCGCTGCTGGCCGAGTTGCTCAAGAGCGAGACGATCGATCGCGTTCTGGTCTTCACCCGCACCAAGCATGGCGCCGACAAGGTCGTGCGCGCCCTGCAGAAATCCGGCTTCAGCGCCGAGGCTATCCACGGCAACAAGTCGCAGAACCAGCGCGAGCGCGTGCTCTCAGCCTTTCGCGACGGCAAACTGCGCACCTTGATCGCCACCGACATCGCCGCCCGCGGCATCGACGTCGACGGCGTCAGCCATGTATTCAATTACGACCTGCCGAACATCCCCGAATCCTACGTCCACCGCATCGGCCGCACCGCGCGCGCCGGCGCCGCCGGCGTGGCGATCTCGTTCTGCGATTACGAGGAAGCGCCGTTCCTGCGCGATATCGAGCGGCTGATCCGCATGTCGATCCCCTCGACCGACCGGCGCACCGGACCGGGGCCCGCCCATAACCCCGACCAGAAAAATGCCGGCCACTGGCACAATGGCCGCCCGCAACGCAACAATCGCCAGCAGCGTGGGCACGGCGGCAATGGCCATCACGGCAATAACGGCCATCGCTCCCACAATGGTCACCAAAACCGGCCGAGCCAGAACGGCCATCAGGCCGGTCACGCCCAGGCCCCAAAACAACAGGCCCAAAGGCAAGAAGCCGCTTCAGGGGAGCCAAACGGCATCGGAAATGTTACATTCCTCCAGCGCCCGAATGAGCCGCGTCGCAACGCCGGCCACCGCGGGCATCGCTAGGGAGACGAACTGGATGGCGAAGGAAGAACTGCTGGAGTTCGACGGGACGGTGACCGAGGTTCTGCCGGACGGCAATTTTCGGGTGAAACTCGATAACGAGCATGAGGTGCTGGCCTATACCGCCGGGAAGATGCGGAAATTTCGCATCCGCACCGGCGTCGGCGACCGCGTGATCGTGGAAATGTCGCCTTATGACTTGCAACGCGGACGCATCAGCTTCCGCCACAAGGGCGACGCACCGATGCCTGGCCCGCAGCAACGCCGGCCGAACTTCCGGCGGCGCTAGAACCCATTAGAGGCTGGGGGCACGTTTCGATCGCTGGAGTACGGCGTGCCATGAAAGTTTTCTCGATTTCACGTCTCGCGCTGGCGATTATTTTCGCCGGCGTCCTCGGCGCCGCTGCCGCGCAAGAGACGCCACAGGACAAGCCGCAAGAAAAGCCGGTCCGCGCCGAGCAGCACGAGACTGGCAAAGGCGTGCTGCGCCTGCTGCCGGCCGATGCCGTTACCGAACACTCGATCGACACGCCGCGCGGCAAGCTTGCCTATACCGCGACTGCCGGAACGCTGGCGTTCTACGACCAATCCGGCAACCAGAGCGCGGCGGTGTTCTACACAGCCTATGTGGCCAAGGGCGCCCCGGCAAACCGGCCGCTCACCTTCGTGTTCAACGGCGGACCGGGCGCGGCGTCGGCATTCCTGCATCTCGGCCTGGTCGGCCCGCGCATTCTCAATCTCGGGCCGGACGGCCGCGACGCCGCGACCACGGCGTTGCGCGACAACCCCGACACTTGGCTCAATTTCACCGATTTGGTGCTGATCGATCCGATCGGCACCGGCTGGAGCCGCACGGTCAGTCCGGACGACGGCAAGCATTTCTGGAGCATCCGCGCCGACGCCGATTCATTCGCCAAGGCGATTTCGCTCTACGTCGCCAAGAACAACCGCGGCGCGTCGCCGAAATACCTGTTCGGCGAAAGCTATGGCGGCTTCCGCGCCGCCAAAGTGGCGCGCGCGCTGCAACGCGACCAGGGCATCGTTACCTCCGGCATCGTGATGTTGTCGCCGATGCTGCAAGGCTGGCTCACCTTCGGCGACGACGAATCCGCGCTGCGCGCGGCCTTGCAGTTGCCGTCGCTGGCGGCGGCCCAACTCGAGCGCAAGAATGCCTTCAGCCCGGCCGCGCTGGCCGAAGCGGAAAAGTTCGCCATGACCGATTATCTGACCGTCATGGCCGGCGCAGCGCCGCAAGGCGCCGCGGCCAAGGCGTTCTACGGCCGCGTGGCGCAAGTGACCGGTCTGCCGGTCGACGCGGTGACGCAGGCGCGCGGCTTTGTGGCGGATGAATTCGTGAAAAGCCTGCGCCCGGAGGGCAAGATCGTCAGCCGCTACGACGCGAATTTCGCGGTCGACGACCCCTATCCGGAAAATCGTTCGGCGCGCGGGCCGGACCCGATTCTCGACGGCGTGTCGCGCGCTTACGGCGGCGCCATGGCCGCCTATGCCCGCAACGAGCTCGGCTTCAAGACTGAGATGACCTACGCATTGCTTTCGAACGACGTGACCGGCCATTGGGATTGGCAGGGCGGCCGGCTGCAGGCCAGCGCCGAAGACGATCTGCGCACGCTGCTGGCGTTCAGCCCGTCATTCCGTCTGCTGATCGCGCACGGCTATTCGGACATGGTCACGCCCTACGGCATGACGCGCTACGTGCTCGATCATCTGCCGCAGGCCGATGCGCCCGGACGCGCAACGCTCAAGCTCTATCGCGGCGGCCACATGGTTTATCTCGACGCGCAGTCGCGCAAGGCGTTCAGCGCCGATGCCGCGGCGTTTTACCGCGGCGCCGAATAGATCAGGCGTGTCCGGCGTATTCGAGCACGTCGAAGCCGACCAGCCGGTCCACCACATAAATCAGCCCGCGCTTATCGAGCATGACGTCGTTGCTTTGCGGCGCAGCGCGCCCGGCCGCCGGCTCCGGAATGAAAAATCCGACCTCGCACGGCGCCGAGGGATCGGCCACGTCGACGATGCGCAAGCCGCCGCCGAACCAGACCGCGTGCACCAGCGTGCCGGTCATGCGCTCGTGAAACTGATGGGCGCCGAAACGCGCGCCGGCAGTGCGGGCAAACGGCGAATCCAGCTCGCTCACCTCGAACAGCGACAGCGGCTTGACGTTGGCGTAGTCGCTGATGTCGAAGACGCAGATGCCGGCATGGGGCCGGCCGCGGCGGGCCTCTTCCTCGTTGGCGCTCTGCGCCTGGTCTTCTTCGTCGATGGTCAGCGCGATGCGCTTGCCGCCGATCGTGCCGGGCACCGGCATCACGGTATGGGTCGGCTCCGGAAATGGCGGGTGATAATTATACGACGCCACGGTTTTCGGCTTGCCGAGGTCGGCCACGTCGACAATGCGAAAGCCGCCATGCCAGCAGCTTGCGAACATTTCGTTGCCGAAGCGCAGCGCATGGTGCAGCCGGTGGCGCTTGCCGGACCAGGTAGGCTTTTCGCCGGCCGCGATATTCTGCCCCGGCATCCACCAGCGCGAAATATCCTGCGGCTTCTTCGGATACCTGAGGTCATACGTGACCAGGATATTGCCGATGAATCCGTCCATCTCAGTGGAGATGTAGGCGTAGCGCTCGTCCATGTCGAAACGATGCACGCCGATGCCGCCGGTCAGCTGATGATGGATCAGCTTGGGCTTTGACGGGTCGGCGACGTCGTAAATGCAAAACCCGCCATTGCGATAAGGCTGCTTTTCGGCGGCTTCGATCTCGACAATATCGGCTTCGCTGATGCTGAGCTTTTGCGCCAGCTCGGCGCGCGTCGGCTCGCGCCCCAACGCGACGTGCAGTTCGCGGCGCACGCCCGGCATCTGTTCGGCGCGCCGCCCGATCGGCGTCGGATTGCGCTCGTGATTGACCACCATCAAGTCGCCGGCCACCCGCACCTTGTGGCTGTGCGAGGTGGGATCGTCGAGCGTCACCGTCGCCACCAGGCGCGGCTGTGCCGGGTCGGAAATATCGACGATCGAGGTGCCGAGGTTCTGCTTGTTCGGGATATGCCCGACATAAGCGTAAGAGCCGGCGATGGTGACCTGACCCGCGCCGGGCAGATCGAGATGGCCCAACCGCCGCACATTGCGCGCCAGCGCGCCGTTGGGACTTACCATTGGATTATTTGTCCACCGTTGCGCCGGACGCTTTCACGATCGCGGTCCATTTCGGTATCTCCATCGCGATATAGGCGGCGAATTCCTTCGGCGTGTCGCCGATGATATCGACGCCGAGCCGGCCGAGCGAGGCCTGCACGCCCGGATCGTGCAGCGCCTTGACCGCCACATCGTGCAATTTGGCGATGATGTCCGGCGGCGTGCCGGCGGGCGCGACCAGCCCGTGCCAGGTGCTGGCGTCGAAACCTTTCAGGCCGGCTTCGTCCATGGTCGGCAGATCCGGCAGGATGGTCGTGCGCTTGAGCGTGGTCACGGCGATGGCGCGCACTTTGCCGCCCTTGATGTGGCCGACCACCGAGGCGGCGGTGGCAAACATCATCTGGTCGTGGCCGGCGATCACGTCTTGCAGCGCAGGGGCCGCGCCCTTGTAGGGCACGTGCACGATATCGACATGCGCTTCGGCCTTGAACAACTCGCCGGCGAGATGGGCGGCCGCGCCATAGCCGGACGAGGCGAAATTGATCTTGCCGGGCTGCGCCTTGCACAGCGCGATCAGTTCCTTCAGCGAATGCGCCGGGACATCCGGATTGACCACCAGGATATTGGCTTGCGTGCCGATCAGCGTGATCGGCACGAAATCTTTTTCGGGACTGTAGGTCAGCGTTTTATACAGGCTCTCATTGGTAGCAAGGATGCTGTTATTGCCCATCAGCAGCGTGTAGCCGTCGTTTGCCGCGTGCGCGACCGCATCGGCCGCGATGTTGCCGCCGGCGCCGGGCTTGTTCTCGATCACGAACGGCGCGCCGAGCAGCTCTTCCATTTTCTTGCCGACGATGCGGGCCAGCACATCGCTCGGGCCGCCGGGCGGGAACGCCACCACCAGCGTTACCGGGCGCTCGGGATAACCGGCGGCCTGCGCCGGCGCGTTGAAAACCAGCGCGGCGGCCAAGCCGGCAATGCCGCCGAGCAGCGCGGCGCGGCGCGCCCGGTTCACGAGAAATGTCATTGCAATGCAGTCTCCGGCTTGGACGTCGCACCCTTAAGAAATCTGGCGGTCCCGAGAGGAGTCGAACCTCCGACCTTCGGTTTAGGAAACCGCTGCTCTATCCTGCTGAGCTACGGGACCGATGCGCCGCGATTTAGCACAAGGGCGCGCGCCGCGCACGTCATTGCGGTTGCAGGCCCGACAGCGCCACTACATCCTTCCACAGCGCCCGCTCCTTCTTGGCATAGGCGATGGCTTCTTCCGGCGTGCTGGAAATGCAGCGCGCCCCGGCCAGCAGGAAGCGCTTCTGCACGTCTTCGTCGGCCGCGATCTTCTTCATCGCGGCGGACAGTTTGGCCACGATCGGGCGCGGCGTCGCCGCTGGCACCACAAAGGCGCCCCACGAGGTGACGACAAAGTCGTTCAAGCCGGCCTCGCCCATGGTCGGCACATCCGGCAAGGTCGTCCAGCGCTTCGCCGAGGTGACGGCGAGCGCGCGCATCTTGCCGGCCTGGATGAGCGGCACATAGGACGCGAGATTGTCGATGGCGTAATCGACCGCGCCCGACAGCATCGCGGGGATGGTTTGCGCCGCGCCGCGGAACGGCACGTGCACGGCGTCGAGCCCGCTGCGCTTGGCGAACAAGACGCCGCACAGATGCGGCGTGGTGCCGACGCCGGGGCTGCCGAAACTGACATGGCCTTTCTGTTTCGCCCAGGTGATGAACTCGGCGATCGTCTTGGCCGGCACGTGCTCAGCCGAGACCACGAAGACGTTCGGCAACTCCCAGGTCAGTGACACCGGGATCATGTCGCGGTCGGAGTCGTAAGGCATGTCCTTGTAGAGAAACTGATTGATCGCGAAGTGTCCGATGGTGGCGGCGCCGATGGTGTAACCGTCGGGCGGGCTGGTGGTGACCGCGGCGATGCCGATATTGCCGCCGGCGCCGGGACGGTTTTCGATCACGAAGGTCTGATTGAAGATTTGATTCATGCGTTCGCCGATAATGCGCGCCAACACGTCGGTCGAGCCGCCAGCCGGATAAGGCACGATCAGCTTCACCGGCCGGTCGGGCCACGCAGATTGGGCGCGCGCGCCGGTCGCGATCAACAGGCTCGCAGCCGCGGCAGTTTGCAGAAATACGCGGCGATTGGGCGGCTGGCGCTGATACATTGATCCCTCCCCGGTGGTCACAATGGCGGCTATGATCCTCCGGCATTGTAGCGAGTTCCGGCAACCGGCCGCCATCATGAAACGCCGTCCGCGCCGCATTCTTGTGACCACCGCCGCATGCGCCTTCCTTGGGTGCAATGCGACAGCCGAGGAACCCTGCAAGCTCACCAACATCGGTACCGGCGACGCCGCCGCTGCGCGCGACGGGCGCGCGCTATTGCTCGGCGACGGCCGCGAACTCCGGCTCGCCGGGATTGAGGCCGAGGACGACAGCCGCGCCGCGCTGCAAGCCCTCGTCGCCGGACATCCGCTCCGTCTCGAACGGCTCCGCGCCGAGCGCGACCGATATGGCCGTCTGGTCGCTTTTGCTTTTGTCGGCGATGCCCAGCGGTCGGTGCAGCAGGCTTTGCTGGAGGAGGGCCGCGCGCGGGTGTCGGCGCGGGTGGGCGACAAAGCCTGCGCCGACGGGCTTTTGAGCGCCGAGCGGGCGGCGCGCGCCGCCGGCCGCGGGCTTTGGACCGATCCCAATTTCGCCCCTTTGTCGGCGGAAAATCTCTCTCGCCTGGAAACTGCGCGGGGTCAGTTCGCGCTGGTGGAAGACAAGGTATTGTCGGTGCGCGAGAGCGGGGCCACTATATATGTGAACTTCGGGCGGCGCCGGACGCGGGATTTTACCGTGACGATCCTGCGGCGCCTTGGCAAAGCTTTCACCACCGCCGGGGTAGAACCTAAGAAGCTCGAAGGCCGCCGCATCCAGGTGCGCGGCTGGATCGAGCAGCGCGGCGGCCCGATCATCACGGCCGAGGCGCCCGAGCAGATCGAAGTTTTGGACTGAGTACGGGGTAATGGCTGTATCACCGATCACGGCAAAGCGATGGCGCGGCTTGTTTCGCGCCTTGACGCTCGCCGTGCTGCTGGCGGGCTGCACCAGCACACCGGACGACAAACAAGTCTCGCTGCCCGTCCCGCAGGCCTCCGAGCAGGCCGACTCGCAGCCGGCGGAGACGCGCGAACATCTGCGCATCCTGGCGTCCTACGGCGGCATCTACGACAACGCCCGGCTGCAGGCGGAAATCGGAAAAACCGTCGACCGGCTGGTGGCGGCCTCGGAACGGCCGAACCTGAAATACAACGTCACGATCCTCAACTCGCCTGCGATCAACGCATTCGCGCTGCCCAACGGCCATCTCTACGTCACGCGCGGGCTGATCGCGCTCGCCAACGACAAAGCCGAGCTCGCTTCGGTGCTGGCGCATGAAATGGGCCACGTGATCGCGAACCATGCCGAGATCCGCGAAGATCAGGCGCGGCAGGCCGCGTTGATCAGTCATGTGGTCAGCGACGTGCTGAGCGATCCGCAGATGGGCGCGCTGGCGCTTGCCAAGTCGAAATACACGCTGGCCGCGTTCTCGCGCGCGCAGGAATTCGAAGCCGACGGCATCGGCGTCGGCATTTCGGCACGCGCCGGTTTCGATCCGTTCGGCGCCTCGCGCTTCCTCACCGATATGCAGCGCAACGCCGACCTCAAGCCGGCCGGCAGCAGCGATACACGCCCGCCCGATTTTCTCGTCAGCCACCCGGCAACACCCGAGCGGGTCAAGAATGCGCTCGCCAATGCGCGCCAGTTCAGCAGCCCCGGTACCGGCGAACGCGACCGCGACCAATACCTCGCCGACCTCGACGGCCTGGCCTATGGCGAGGACTCGAGCGAAGGCTTCGTGCGCGGGCGGCGTTTCCTGCATCCCAAGCTCGGTTTTACTTTCTTGGCGCCGCCGGGATTTTCACTCGACAATACCGCGCAGGCGGTGCTCGGCCTCAAGGAAGGCAACGAGGCGATGCGGCTCGACGTCGTCAGCGTGCCGGCCGAACAGACCCTGCCCGATTATCTGAAATCGGGCTGGATGGAGAAGGTCGACCCGGCAAGCGTTGAGCAATTCACCATCAACGGTTTCACGGCCGCCACCGCGACCGCCAAAGGCGACGACTGGTCGTTCCGCCTGTTCACCGTGCGCTTCGGCAGCGACGTCTATCGCTTCATTTTCGCGGCGAAAAACATGACGCCCGCTGTCGACCGCACGTTCCGTGAATCGATTTCAAGCTTCCGCCGCATGAGCTTGCAGGAAAGCGCGCAAGTTCACCCGCTACGCATCAAGATCGTCACGGCGGGCACCAAGGACACGGTGGAATCGCTGGCGCGCCGCATGGCGACGACCGACCACGCGCTCGACCGCTTCCGCGTGCTCAACGGGCTCGGGCCCAATGACACGCTGAAGCCGGGGACGAAGGTGAAGGTGGTAGTGGACTAGAGCGAAGTCCCCGCTTTATTAGGGCGCCCGGAATTGGACGACGCGGCCGGGGTCGCGGCGCTTCGGCTTGATCTCCGTCAGCGCGGCGACAAGGTCACTCTCGAAGAAAGGCTTCGACAGCTTCGACAGACCCATCTCATCTTCCGGCTTTATTTCCGCATAGCCTGTGTAAAATCAAACGTTTACTCACTCGATAAGGTTCCGGCAGGCTGGCGAGGCTGCGAAGGAATCAACGCGCCAACGGGCGGCGCGGATGCCCGCTTTGGGTCATTAGCGGACAAAGCATCGCGGGTTTAAATTCGAGTTTGACTGCTTTAGTCCAAAAGCGGACATCACGACTTGCGGCCGGCACGTCGATAGATGCCATTGAGCGATGTTTTGTCCCATCAGGCGGCAACGCTAATCGTGCCCTCGCGATTGTCCACCATGACCGGGGCGTGAAGATACTCGACGGTGGCCGGTGAGCCGTATTTGGCCACGCCGAACTTCTCCCACTCCGACGTAAACATCCGATCCGCGTCGGCACGCGACTCCCAAAGATAAATGCCGCCGGCGCGCCGCCCATCTTCGCTCATCCAGTAATTTTTCCGGACCATGCCCGGCACGCCTCGATATTTCGGCGCCGTTCCCTGAAACACTTTTGTGATTTCTTCCAGCGTCGTCGGCTTCGCCAGATTGAACGTGACAATGGTTATGATCATTGGTCTCTCCTGAGCGCAAAATTGCAGACTGGAAGCCCTAACGGCCCTCGCCCGCCTCATAATTGATCGTGAATTCCGGCGGCACGTCCGGACCCCAGAGATAGAACGAATCCTCCGGCTTGTGATCGGCCGACGGCCACAGGTTCTCTTTCGGGATGTAGTCGATATCGCAGGAATATTCCGAAAAGCTGCCCCACGGATCGCGCACGTAGTGGAAATAGTTCGAGCCGAGCACATGGCGCCCCAGGCCCCAGCCCTTGGTCCAGCCCTTGTCGTGCATGCGCATGGCGCCGAGCCCGATGTCGTTGATGCTAGACACATCCCAGCTGCAATGATGGAAGCCGGGCGCGCTCGATTTCACCAGCGCCAGCAAATGATGATCGCTGCCGTGGATGCCGTGCATGAAAGCCACCAGATCGGACGCGCGGTCGGACAGCCTTAAGCCCAGCGTGCGCTCGTAGAATTTGATCGAAGCGTCGACTTCGGCGGTGAAGATCAGTACATGCGACAGCCGGCGCGGCCGCACCGGCGGCGTGGCCTGGCGGATGGTGGCCCCGGCGTTGCCGGCCGGCGCAGGCGACCATTGGCTGTCGGATTTTCCCGCGGGCGACACCTTGGGGCCGACCTTGACCTCGATCAGCACGTTTTCATGATTGCGGAACCAGAAGCCGTTGCTCTCGAAGCCGGGCGGCGGATCGATCAACGTGACGCCGCTGCCCTCGATGCGGGCTTTGAGCCGCGGCAGATCATCGGCGTAGCAGCCGAACGACAGATGATGCAGCGCCTTGGTCTTGCCCTCCACCACCGAGCCCCAGCGGTGCTCATGGCCGAAGGTCTTGATCGCCAGCGTGTTGCCGTCGCGCGCGATGTCGAGTCCGAAATTGCCGTAGAATTCCTGCGCGACGTTGGCGTCGGGAACCGCCAGCACAAACTGGTCGAGTGAATGCACGCCGAGGGCGTCGGTTTCCCTGGTCGGCGCGACATAGCCGCGAATGGCGGTCATCGTGTTCTTCCTTGTTCTTTGATGATGGCCGTCATTGTAGCCCGCCGGACGGAGCGAGCAAACGGCAGACTTAACGAAAAAGCCCGGCATCGCTGCCGGGCTTTCGCAATTCAAAGAGTTTGAAGCGCGCGGTTAGGCCGCCTCTTCCTCGGTGGCGGGTTCAGCTTCCGCCTCATCGGCGGGCTTGGGCCCACGCCGAGGGCCCTTGGCGAGCGCGCCTTCGATTTCCTTGATCGCCTCGGTCTCGGTGATGCGCTGCACCGCCGCGATCTCGCGCGACAGCCGGTCGAGGGCGGCTTCGTAAAGCTGCCGCTCGGAGTAAGACTGCTCCGGCTGGGTGTCCGACCGGTACAGGTCGCGAACCACTTCGGCGATGGCGACGATGTCGCCCGAATTGATCTTGGCTTCGTATTCCTGCGCCCGGCGCGACCACATGGTGCGCTTGATGCGGGCACGGCCCTTGAGCGTCTCGAGCGCGCGCTTGACCAGCGGGGCTTCCGCCAGCTTGCGCATGCCGACCGACACGATCTTGGCAGTCGGAACCCGCAGCGTCATCTTGTCCTTGATGAAGTTGATGACGAACAGCTCGAGCTTCGCACCGGCGATCTCCTGCTCTTCGATGGCCAGAATCTGGCCGACCCCGTGAGCCGGGTAGACGATGAACTCGTTGGTCTTGAAGCCTTGTCGCTGGGTAGTCTTCTTGTGGTTAGGCATTCCGGGCAAAACTCCTTCACCGGCGCCTTTGCGGCTGCCGGCCATTTTGGCTGAGGGGGCCCCGGCGCGAACGGCGCCGCGCGAGGCATGTGAGGTCCGCCGCGCTTCGGCAGACTTTTTGGGTCGCCGGCTCATGCCGGTGGAACCTTTCTTAGCTTTTTGACGCGGTTTTCCTGCCACTGCTCACACGTGGGTTACACGCCCTCTTGTCGAAGCCCTTGGTGCAGCCGCGAAAAATAAGGCTCCCAAGCGGGGGAGCGCATCCGTAGCGGCGTTTTTTCATCTTCATCGGATTTGCTATATATAGCACATTTTTGGCCAAAATCAAAGCCTTATGGCGTTGCAAACGCACAATTCAGAGCTATCCGGCCTGCAATTTTGCCATATCGGTTAACGCCGCCACCAGCCCGGGCCGCAACTAGGGCCCCAAAGGTTACCGGCTACGGGCCGCCCGGGCTTAATCGCCGGAGCCGGGCTTGGGCGAGAAGAATTTCTTGAATTTGTCCGGCACGCCCTCGAATTCCTTGGAGTCGGCCGGCGGTTCCCTTTTTACCGTTATATTCGGCCAGACCTTGGCGTATTCGGCGTTCACTTCCAGCCACTGCTCCAGGCCCGGCTCGGTATCCGGCTTGATCGCCTCGATCGGGCATTCCGGCTCGCAGACGCCGCAATCGATGCATTCATCCGGGTGGATGACCAGCATGTTCTCGCCTTCGTAGAAGCAATCCACCGGACACACCTCCACGCAGTCCATCAGCTTGCACTTGATGCAGCTTTCGTTGACGACGTAGGTCATTCCGGCTCCGAAACTCACGATTACCTGGGCTGCACACCGTAACGCTATTTGGGCCGCAAGCCACGCCCAAAGGACGTAAATACTTACCGGGAAAGGCCCTCCTCAGGCACGGCCTTGGCCCCGGAACTACTTGTCAAATCACGGTAAAGCGCCCTGGCGGCGGGCGCATCCCCGCGTTTGTCGCAAAAGCCCTCGACCCTGATCACCCTGATCGACCGGTCGAGCGCCAGCGTCACCACGTCGCCGGCCCGCACCGGATGGCCTGGCGCGGTCACGCGCCGGCCGTTGAGCCGGACATGACCGGCCTTCGTGAGTCCGGCCGCGTCGCTGCGCGTGCGCACCGCACGCGCATGCCACAGCCATTTATCGATACGTTGGCGGTCCAAACCTTAGGATTCTTTTGTGCTCTGTTCGAGCTGCTGTTTCAACGCTGCAAGCTTGGCGAAAGGCGAATTGGGATCCGCCTGCTTGTTGCGATTTTCCGAGCCGCCAAAAGGCTTTGCGTAATACTGCTCGCGTTCGGCGCGCTCGACGCGGTCACCTTTGTCGCGGCGTGGCGGACGGTCGCGGCGTTGCGCGTTGTCCTTGCGCTCGAAGCTTTGGCTTTGACGCTCGACGCGCTGTTTGCGCTCTTGGCGTTCCTGACGCTCTTGGCGATCGCGGCGCTGCTGGTGTTCCTTGTGCCCGGGAGCTTCCGAAGTTGCCGGCGCTGCTGCGGTTTCGGCGGGAACGACGGCGGCGGTCTCGGCCGTTGGCGCCGATGCTGGCGCGGCGGCTTTTTGCGAACGGGCAGGACGGCGCGGGCGATGCGGCCGTTTTTCGTGCCGGCCGGCCGGACGCCAGACTTCGATCATCGCCGGCTCGGCGGCGGCGAGAGGTGCCGGAGCTCCAATGTTCTTCTGCTCGACGTTTTCAGACGTCGCATCTGAACTTGTCAGAACAACGTCTTCTTCTTTTTTATCTTCGGGCGCGGCCGGCAGAACATCGGCAGCCGGCGCTTCGGCCGGGGCGGGCTCGCTCGCGGTCACTTCGATCGGCGGCGATTCAACCTGAGACACCTCGGCTGGCGGCGCTTCGGTTGGCACCACCTCGGCAGCCGGAGCGGGCACAGCCGGCTTCGGCTTGCGGTCCATCCGGTAACCGAGCGAGCGCAGGATCGATGCGAAGTCTTCGCCCGAAGCGCCGGTCAACGAGGTCATCGCGCCGGTCACCGTGAAACGACGGCCGTCGAAAACGCCTTCGGGCTTGGGACCGGGAGAGGCCTCGCGCCATGACAGAATTGGACGGATCAGGTCGGCGAGCCGCTCGAGAATATCGACGCGCACTGCGCGCTCGCCGCAGATGCGATAACCAGCGGTGCGATAGAGCGGCTTCGGCGTTTCCTTGTCGACCGGGATCGAGGTGCGGCCGCTAGCCGCCAGATGCAGCAATTCGGCAACGCCCTTGGCTTCCGGGCTCTCGTGCTTGAGCGCCCAGAGTTGCGTCGCGAGCGAGCGCGGCGCGGGTTTGAGCAAAATCGGCAGGTAGATGTGATAGGCGCCGAAGCGCACGCCGTATTTGCGCAGCGTGGCGCGCGACGGCTGGTCGAGGCCTTTGACCTCCTCGGCCACTTTCTGGCGTTCCAGCACGCCGAGCGATTCCACCATTTGAAACGCGATGCCGCGCGCCATGCCAGTGACATCGTCGGCCGCGGTGAGCGAGAACAGCGGCGCCAGCACTTTTTCGATATGGGTCTTGAGCCAGAGATCGAGCCGCGTCTGCACCAGCTCCTTCGCCGGTCCGGTCAGATGTTCGTCGGCTACGATGCGCACGCGCGGCCGCAACACGTCGTCGCCGGCCGTGAGCTTGCCCACCACGTCGCCGGACCAGCGCAGCGCGCCGTCGTTGACCAGCGTGATCTGATCGTTCGAGGCCTGCGACAATTTGGTCGCGCGCGCTTCGATCTCGCCGGCCAAAGCCTTTTGCGCAGCGGCGTTGAGCGCCTTGGCGTCGGAGCCGGCGCCGGAGGCATCGGGTGCGAACATGAATCCATCGAGCCGGCCGATGACATGGCCCTCGACGGTGACTTCGCCTGTTTTTCCGATTTCGGTTTCCAACATCGTGTTCTCTCGCAGCCTCCGCATCAGCACACTGGTGCGGCGGTCCACGAAGCGTTCGGCCAGTCTTTCATGCAATGCATCGGACAGCTTGTCTTCGACCGCGCGGGTGACGCCCTGCCAGTGCTCCGGATCGGCCAGCCAATCCGGGCGGTTGGCAACGTAAGTCCAGGTCCTGACATGCGCGATCCGGTTGGAGAGGGTATCGATGTCGCCGTCGGTCCGGTCGGCTTGCGCCACTTGTTGACTGAACCAATCGGCCGGGATGTTACCCTCTCGCATCAGGAATCCATAGAGGGTGACCGCCAGTTCGGCATGGGTGGCGGGCGCGATCTTGCGATAATCGGGAACCTGGCAGGCATCCCACAACCGCTCGACGGCCAAAGGCTTTATTGCCATCGCGCGGACGTCCTCGTCGCGCGCGGCGTGTTCCAAAACGAGAATGTCTTCGGCCGTCGGCGCGCGGGTCAGCCCCGGCTCGCTCGGCGAGGCGGAAAGCGAGGCCTGAAGCGCGCCGATCGATGCAAAATCGAGATCGGAATTGCGCCATTGCAGCAGGCGGATCGGCTCGAAGACATGGCTCTCCAGCGCCTGCACGAGTTCCGGCTCGAACGGATCACAACGGCCGGTGGTGCCGAAAGTACCGTCGCGGGTGGCACGCCCGGCGCGGCCCGCGATCTGCGCCAGCTCGGCGGGATTGAGCTTCCGGAATTGGTAGCCGTCGAACTTGCGGTCGGCCGCGAAGGCGACGTGGTCGACGTCGAGATTGAGGCCCATGCCGATCGCGTCGGTGGCGACCAAGTAATCGACGTCGCCCGACTGATAGAGCGAGACTTGGGCGTTTCTGGTGCGCGGCGACAGCGCGCCCAGCACCACCGCGGCCCCGCCACGCTGGCGGCGGATCAATTCGGCGATGGCGTAAACTTCCTCGGCCGAAAATGCCACGATGGCCGAGCGCGGCGGCAGGCGCGTGAGTTTTTTCTCGCCGGCATAGGTCAGCGTCGACAGCCGCGGCCGGCTGACGATGTGGGCGCCCGGCAGCAGTTTCTCGACCATCGGCCGCACCGTGGCGGCGCCGAGCACGAGCGTTTCCTCGCGCGCGCGCATATTGAGCATGCGGTCGGTGAACACATGGCCGCGCACGAAGTCGGCGCCAAGCTGCACCTCGTCGATGGCGAGGAACGCCACGTCGAGATCGCGCGGCATGGCCTCGACGGTGGCGACCCAGAAGCGCGGGTTCGGCGGCTTGATTTTTTCTTCGCCGGTGATCAGCGCCACGGCGTCGGCGCCGACCCGATCGACCACCTTGTTGTAGACCTCGCGCGCCAACAGCCGCAGCGGCAGCCCGATCATGCCCGACGAGTGCGCCAGCATGCGCTCGATGGCGAGATGGGTCTTGCCGGTATTGGTCGGGCCCAGCACGGCGGTCACGCCGGCGCCGCGGGCGTGCGCGGACCTGTTCGGCTGGGGTGAAAAGGAGATCGGCATTACGCGTCCACAAGACCGGACATGAGGGAGGAAGACATTTGTGTATCACAATGCGACGACACAGCGCGCCGCGGTTAAGCATTAGAACGAGTCTGGAACGAACCGCGCCCGAATCACTGACTCGGGCGCTATGCGGGTTCGTTCACGGCGACATCTGGCAAGCCGGCCCCCCAGGACCACAAGATGGGGTATCGCGGCCCGATTCAAAAGGCCGTTAGGGCCCTCTAAACGTTAACAGCGGGCAAGGACTCGGCCGGGCAAAAGAGTCAAGCCTGATTCGATCACTGCGTCTTCACGCCGTTGGCGGAGGCGCGGGTCGGCAGCGCGGTCGTAACGAACTCGGTCGCTTCCATCACGACCTGCCCGATCGGTGTCGGCCCCTGCACGCGATACGGTACCAGCACGCGCGTGCCGGCGATCGGGGCCAACCAGACTTCGATGTCGCGTAGCTTGGACACGTAGCGGATGGCTGCGCGCGACGGGATGTAGCCGGCGATCGGCGAGAAATAGACCGCGCAAACCACCACCGGACCGGTATAGCCCTTATCGGCCTTGACGTGGTCGAGGCGCTTGAAGGCGAGTTGCAGGTCGTAGCGCAGCCGGCCGTCGAAGATCGAAGTGGTGCGGTTGCAAGCCTCCTGCGACAGCGGATCGCCGGTGCCGGCCGTGCGCAACAGCGAGGCGGTCATCGGGTCGAGGATGCCCTTGCGGTGCTCGTCGGTGAGCGGTACCCGCTCGGGATCGGTGTCGAGCGGCGGCTCAAGCCGGGAATCCTTGACGACGCCGTTGGCGACGGTGAGATGGACTTCGTCGGATTTCTTGCTGGTGGCGATGATGGAGGAATAGATCGAGGACACCGGCTGACCGGCCTGCAACGTGCCAATCGCGGAGCTTTCGCCCTGGCCGCTGCTGAAAGCGCGCAACAGGCCGCTGGTGCCGCCGTGTGCGACCGAGGTGAAATGCGTATCGGTAACTTCGACCAGCCAAGTGCCCTTGCCGATCGGGATGCCGGCGAGCTTCACCGAATAGTGTGCGTCCAGCTTGCCCTGCGCCCGCGCCGCCATGGGCGCGGCAACGCCGGACGCCAAGGCAAGCATTAGCACGAGGGGCAAATCGCGGCGCAGTGCCAGCACGAAGGTGTTCTCTCTTTCGCACCGGCGCGAAGCTTCGCCCGGTGATGGCCGACGCCGATACTATAACCGGCGAATTTGACCGCCTTGCAAGGGGCGCGCGCGGGGCCGGCCTACCGCCCCACAGGAAAGCGCCTTAGCCGTCGGGCGTCGATGCCGTGCCTTAAGTCGGCGTCGAATGCGTCGAATGTTTGATCCGGGATAGTGCCCCCGGCCGGCGGCGTATCCGCCCTGTAAAAAGGGTTAAAAGCACTGAATTCGCGCGTCTTGACGCTTTGTAGCCCGCTCTCTATACGTCCGGCCGACTTCCACGATCAACGACCTGACCGGCGCTGCTTAAGCGCCAGCGTATTGCGAGGAATGAGCCATGGCATGGCGTTGCGATCTAACCGGCAAGGGGCCGCTATCCGGGCACAAAGTGAGCCACTCCAACATCAAGACCAAGCGCCGGTTCATGCCGAACCTGCGCAACGTCACGCTGATTTCCGACGCGCTCGGCCGCCGGTTTCGGGTGCGGGTGTCGGCCAACGCGCTGCGGACCGTCGACCATCGTGGCGGGCTCGATGCCTTCCTGCTCAAGGCCAAGGACGCCGACCTCGCGCCCAAGATGCTCGACATCAAGCGGCAGATCGTGAAGAAGCAAGCCAAAGCAAGCTGAGCGCTTTTCCACGCGCTCGCTAGACTGTCATGCCCGGCCTTGCGCCGGGCATTTTCTTTTCAATCGCCGACCAGCGCGAATTGCAGCAACAGATTGCGCTGGATAAACGAGAAATTATCGTCGGACACCAGGGTAATGATGGTCTCGCCGTCGGCGTTGCGGTGCACGGCGATGCCTTCCATGTTGTCGATCTGGTAGGCGAAGTCGGCGACGATCAACGCCTTGCCGTCGACCAGCGTGTCCGGCTTGACGAGCGCGAGCGGAATGTGGCGGATGCGCATACGGATGTTGCGAAGCCGCGAATAGCTGCGCTCGAGCAGCAACAGATCCGCCGGCGGCAGTATCGTGCAATCGCTGACGTCGAAGTCGTCGCTGCGCTTGACCGAAAAGCGCGCGACCTTCTCGCCGTTGAGCAGATACGAGCGGTGATTGCCCTGCGCGTCGAGGCTGCGCTCGGTGACGGCGATCAGAACGCCGGCGAGTGGCGAGCCGGCCGGCGGCACCGCCAGGCATTTCAGGCTCTTGTTGAAGGTGAAGGTTTTGAAGTCGTCCGGCACGGGGATAGGTTCGCCGCGCGCCAACAGGCCGTCGCGGCGATAGTTGAAGCGCACGATTTTTTCGACGCGCTCGATGCCAACGTAGAGCATGCCGTCGGCCTCCGCGAGCGACTCGGTATCGAACCAACCGGGCGCGGCCAGCGGCCTGCCGTCGGCACCCAGCATCGGCGCCATCTCGGCGTCGGCGATGCCGGCAGGCTTGCCATCCTCGTAGACGATGCGCGCGCGCAGCCACGAGCCGTTATCGGTCAGCGCAAGGAAGTGGCTGCCATCCGGCTCCATATGCAGCGCCGAGATGCCGCCGAACGCGGACTCGTTCGAGGTGAGCGCGAGGCCGCCGCGAAATTCCAACGCGCCGAAGCGTAACTGGGCGGGGTCGCGGGTATCGAACGACGTGATCTGGGTGGCGCGCACGTCGATGCGCGTGAGCGCGCGGCTAGTGCGCAGCTCTTCGGCCAGCGCATGGAAGCCGGCAACAAAGAGAAACGCGACGAACCCGATGCCGGCAATGAGCCAGCGCCGGCGCATGTCACGCCACGCGCTTGCGGCGCACCGGGCCGCGCCGCGGCTGTTCGGTGCCGTTTTCCTCGAACAGCTCGGCCAATTTCTCGGTCATGGCGCCGCCCAACTCCTCGGCGTCGACAATGGTGACGGCGCGGCGGTAATAGCGCGTGACGTCGTGGCCGATGCCGATGGCGATCAGCTCGACCGGCGAACGAGTCTCGATGTCCTCGATCACCCAGCGCAGATGACGTTCGAGATAATTTCCAGGATTGACCGACAGCGTGGAATCATCGACCGGCGCTCCGTCGGAGATCATCATCAGGATCTTACGCTGCTCGGTGCGTCCCAATAGGCGCTTGTGCGCCCAGTCGAGCGCCTCGCCGTCGATATTTTCCTTGAGCAGGCCTTCGCGCATCATCAGCCCGAGATTCTTGCGTGCGCGCCGCCAAGGCGCGTCAGCCGATTTGTAGATGATGTGGCGCAGATCGTTGAGCCGGCCGGGATTGGCCGGCTTGCCGGCGGTGAGCCACTGCTCGCGCGCCTGGCCGCCCTTCCAGGCGCGGGTGGTGAAGCCGAGGATCTCGACCTTGACGCCGCAGCGCTCCAGCGTGCGCGCCAGGATGTCGGCGCAGGTGGCGGCAACCGTGATCGGGCGGCCACGCATCGAGCCGGAATTGTCCAACAGCAGCGTCACCACGGTGTCGCGGAACTGCATGTCCTTCTCGGCCTTGAACGAAAGCGGGTGCATCGGATCGATGACGATGCGCGACAGCCGGGCCGGATCGAGCTGACCTTCCTCAAGGTCGAATTCCCAGGAGCGGTTCTGCTGCGCCATCAGCCGGCGTTGCAGGCGGTTGGCGAGGCGGGCGACCACGCCCTGCAAATTCGACAACTGCTTGTCGAGATAGCCGCGCAGACGATCCAATTCCTCGGCCTCGCACAATTCCTCGGCGGCGATGGTTTCGTCGAATTTCATGGTGAAGGCGCGATAGTCCGGGCCGCGCGGCTCGTTCTGGCCGAAGTTGCGCGGCCGCTGCGGCTCGCCCGGGGTTTCGGCGTCGCCCATGTCGGTGTCGTCCGCCATGTCCGCGGTCGGCGCGTCGACCGCCTCTGAGGCGGCATCGGGCATGTCCTCGGCGGACACTTCGGTGTCCTCCGTGCTCATGCGCTGCATTTCGTCGCTATCAGCGGAATCGCCCTCCTCGCCGGAATCCTGCTTTCGGCGATCCTCCTCGCCGTCTTCGTCTTCATCCTCGGAATCGCGGCTGCGGTCGTCACCCATTTCGAGCGCGTCCAGCAGGTCGTGCACGGCGTCACCAAATTGGCGCTGGTCCTCGACCACGTTTTCCAGCCGGTCGAGATCGCGCCCGGCGCGGTCCTCGATCAGCGGACGCCAGAGATCGACCAGCTTGCGGGCGGCCTGTGGCGGCGGCAGGCCGGTGAGGCGCTCGCGCACCAGCAGCGCCAGCGCGTCCTCGATCGGCGCGTCGGCGCGTTCGGTTATGTCGTCGAATTTGCCGCGATGAAACTTGTCGTCCAGCATGGCGGACAGGTTCTTGGCAACGCCGTCCATGCGCCGCGCGCCGATCGCCTCGACGCGCGCCTGCTCGACCGCCTCGAACACCGCACGCGCCTGCTGGCCGCCCGGCTGCAGGCGACGATGCACTGCCGGATCGTGACAGGCAATTCTCAAGGCAATCGAATCGGCATGACCGCGCACGATCGCCGCTTCGCCTTTACTCAGCTTGCGCGGCGGCTCCGGCAGGCGGACCTTGCCGCCCATCAGGCCGGGGCGCTCGGCGGCGAACGAAACTTCGAGATCGGGCTTGCGCGCGATCGCGCGCAGACAGCCGGTGACCGCCCGCTTGAACGGCTCGGTCGGCGAGTCCTTGGCCGACGGTTTGCTCTTGATGTTGGAAGCCATGGCCCTTCTCACCCTTCCCGTTCGCGGGGAGAGCTAAATTTATGACAGCGCCACGTTGACCGAGCTCTCCGGCAATTCGACGCCGAAACAGCGCTGATAGAACTCCGCCACGATCGGACGCTCGAGCTCGTCGCATTTGTTCAGGAAGGTGAGCCGGAAGGCGAAGCCGATATCGTTGAAGATCTCAGAATTCTCCGCCCAGGTGATCACCGTGCGCGGGCTCATCACGGTCGAGATGTCGCCGTTCATGAAAGCGTTACGCGTCAAGTCGGCGACGCGCACCATCTTGCTGACGATGTCGCGGCCATGCTCGTTGCGATAGTGCTTGGCCTTGGCCAGCACGATCTCGACCTCGTTGTCGTGCGGCAGATAATTCAGCGTGGTCACGATCGACCAGCGGTCCATCTGGCCCTGGTTGATCTGCTGGGTGCCATGATAGAGGCCCGACGTGTCGCCCAGGCCAACCGTGTTGGCGGTGGCGAACAGGCGGAACGACGGGTGCGGCTTGATCACCTTGTTCTGGTCGAGCAGCGTCAGGCGGCCCGACACTTCCAGCACGCGCTGGATCACGAACATCACGTCCGGGCGGCCGGCGTCGTATTCGTCGAAGCAGAGCGCGACATTGTTCTTGAGCGCCCACGGCAAAATGCCGTCGCGGAATTCCGTGACCTGCTGATTGTCCTTGATGACAATGGCGTCCTTGCCGATCAGATCGATGCGGCTGATGTGGCTGTCGAGGTTGACGCGCACGCACGGCCAATTGAGCCTGGCTGCGACCTGCTCGATATGCGTCGACTTGCCGGTGCCGTGATAGCCGGTGACGATGACGCGGCGGTTCTTGGCGAAACCTGCGAGAATCGCGAGCGTGGTCGGCCGATCGAAACGATAGTCGGGGTCGATGTCGGGCACGTGCTCGTCGGGCTTGGAATAGGCCGGCACTTCCATGTCGCTGTCGATGCCGAATAGCTGGCGGATCGACACCTTCATGTCGGGCAGGCCGGCCGTTTCTTGTGTTGCAGCAGTCAATTGTACCTCCGTGGCTTCGCGATACCCCGAAGCCTGTTTACGCCCCGACTCGTCTGGTCCGGCTGATTAGGCCATCAACCTAGCAGACCAAAGGCCGGCAAAAAACCCGGGCGCCGCGAATTGCACTATCAATAATATCAATGAGATAGGTACGATTGTGCCTGGCGGAAAGGCGGAGCTGGGTTGCGTATGTCCCGGCTCAGCCGAAACCGACCGATTTCAAATAATTGTACGATTTGATGACTTCGATCAGCCGGTCCTCGGTCGACCGGTCGCCGCCATTGGCGTCGGGGTGGTGGCGTTTCACCAGTTCCTTGAAGCGCATCTTGACCTGCTTCGGCGTGGCGCCGGCCTCAAGCCCGAGCGCGCTGAGCGCCTTGCGCTCGGCGTTGCGGATTGGGCGCGCCTCCTCGCGCTTCTGCCGCTCGTTGCGCAGGCCTTCGCCGAACAGCCCGAACGGATCGGTGCCGGTGCCGCGCAAATTGGGCCGCGACGCGCGCTTGCCGGTGCCCATCTTCCAGGTCGGACGATGGCCGGTGAGCGCGTCCTTTTGGTAAGCCAGCACCGCGTCGTCTTTCATGCCGGCGAAAAAATTATACGACTGATTGTATTCGCGCGTGTGCGCAAGGCAAAAGTGCCAGTAATCCTTGTCGTTCTGCTTGCCCTTGGGCGCGCGGTTGGTGGCGATGTCCTTGCAGCCCGCCCATTCGCAAGGCGGCCCGCCGGTTTTCTTGCGGCGGTCCTTGTCCGGTTTGACGCGGACTTTATCGAAAAGCGGCGAGTCGAATTTCATGACCGGATACTATGCGCCTTTGCGGACGATACCTTCAAGACTTGACAACAAGACAACGGCGCCGATTCGCCGCGACTCCTGCCATTGACCCGCACGCCGCCGTCTCTTAACCCGGGCAGCATGCGAACCGCCGATATCATCACGAATAAGTTGGCCGAGGCTTTCGCGCCCCAAAGCCTCAAGGTGGAGGATGAATCGCACCAGCACGAAGGCCATGCCGGACATCGGGAAGGCGGGCAAACCCACTTCAGAGTTTATATTGTGGCTGACGCGTTCAAAGGTAAGACCCGGATCGAGCGCCATCGCATGATAAATGCGACGCTTTCCGGGGAACTCGCCGGCGGCGTGCACGCGCTCGCCATTCATGCCGCGGCGCCGGGCGAGGGCGGGGCTTAGTTACTCCGCCTTGATGCCGACGGATTGAATGACTTCGCCCCACATTTTTCGATCCTGCCGGATCTGCTGCGCGAACTCTTCCGGTGTATTGCCGAGCAGGCGCGCGCCGGTCTTGGCAAAGCGGGCCTGCACGTCCGGCCGCCGCAAGGCTTCGGCAATCTCCTTGTGCAACCGCGCGACAATTTCCGGCGGCGTGCCGGCGGGCGCCACCACGCCAAACCAGGACGAGGCCTCAAAGCCGGGAACGCCGGCTTCGTTGGTGGTCGGTACATCCGGCAACAGCGGCATGCGCGTCTTGGCGGCGACCGCAAGCGCGCGCAGGCGTCCGGCCGCGATATGCGGCAGCACCGTCGGCGGATTGTCCACGACGCCATCAATCTGCCCGCCGATCAGATCGGTGATCGCGGGGGCCGCGCCTTTGTAGGGAATGTGCGTCAGCTTGATGCCGGCGGTGTGCATGAACAGGGCAAGACCGAGATGGCCGGTGGTGCCAATGCCGGGCGAGCCGAAATTCAGCTTGCCCGGATTGGCGCGCGCCAGAGCGACCAATTCGGCAAGAGTCTTGGCTTCCAAGTTCGGATTGACCACAACCATCATCGGCATGTCGGCGACGTTCGACACCGGCACGAAGGCTTTTTCGGCATCGAACGGCATCTTGGCGTATAGAAATTGATTGGCCGTAAGGATGCCGGCCGAAGTCATCAGCAGCGTGTAGCCGTCGGGCGCCGACTTGGCGACGATGTCGGCGCCGACATTGCCGCCGGCGCCGGGCCGGTTCTCGACGATCACCGGCTGGCCCAGCGTCTTGGAGATTTCGGTCTCGACCGCGCGCGCCAGCACGTCGGCAAGACCGCCGGCCGGAAAAGGCGCGATCAAATGGATCGGACGATCGGGATACGTCTGCGCCTGCGACGCCGCGCCGGCGAATGACAATGCGGCGCCGAGCGCAAGGGCGCGCGCATATCGCATTTTGGACGTCGTCATCGACGCTTCCCCGTTATTTTTCAACTCGCCTTGGCCCCTGCCTTGCGGGCCAGCGGCTGAATGCGCAGCGCAGTGATGCGATTGCGCTCACGGCGCAGCACCCGGAAACGGAAGCCGTGAAAAGTAAAGCTCTGGCCGACTTCTGGGATCGAGCGCGCCTCGTGGATCACCAGACCGGCGATAGTGGTGGCTTCCTGATCCGGCAGATTCCACTCCATGACGCGGTTGAGATCGCGGATCGGCACGGCGCCGTCGACATTGACCGAGCCGTCCGGCTGGCGCCGCACGCCGGGCTCGGCGACGTCGTGTTCGTCGGTGATGTCGCCGACGATCTCTTCGAGAATGTCCTCAAGCGTGACCAGGCCCTGGACCTCGCCATATTCATCCACCACCAGTGCGATCTGCGTCTTGCGGCGGCGGAAGGCCTTGAGCTGTTCGGACACCGGCCGCGTGTCCGGCACGAACCAGGCCGGCGTCGTCAGCGCGGCGATATCGACTTTGGATGCGTCGCCATCGACCGCGTGCAGCGCGCGCAGCAGGTCCTTGACGTGCAGGATGCCGATAATGTTCTCCGGATTGCCACGCCAGAGCGGCAGCCGCGTGACCGGCGAGGCGATCACCGAGTCGACCACATTCTCCGGCGGGTCGTCGGCATTGAGTGTGATCATACTGGTGCGATGGATCATCACATCCGATACGACCAGGTCGCGCAGATCGAGCACGCCGCCGAACATGTCGCGGTCGTGCGTCTCGACGTCGCCTTCACGGTGCAGCAGATCGACGGCGCCGCGCAATTCCTCGCGCGCCGACAACACCTGCTGATCCTCGCCGACCGTCATGCCGACGTGTTTGAGCAGCCAGCGTACCAGCGCCTCGATCGCCACCAGCACCGGGCCGAACACTTTGACGAACCAATAAATCGGACGCGCCACTGCGAGCGCAAGGCGGTCGGGCGCATTGAAGGCGGCGGTTTTCGGCAAGATCTCGGAAAACACCACGACAATGATGGTCATCGCCACCGTGGCATAAATCAAGCCGGCGTGGCCGAACCAGGTCAGCAACACATCCGTCGCCAGCACCGAGGCGGCGATGTTGACCGCATTGTTGCCGAACAGCAGCGCGCCAAGCAGCCGCTCGCGTTGCGTCAGCAGACGGTTGACGATACCGGCGCGGCGGTTGCCCTGCTTTTCCAGCCGCATCATGCTGGCGCGCGAAGAAGCTGTGAGCGCCGTTTCGCTACCGGCAAAAAACGCCGACAGCAGCAGACAGATCAGCACGATAACGAGAGACAGCCAGTCGTTCGCGTTCATTTGTTATCGAGTTTGTCGACGAGGAAGGCGCGCACCTCGGCCGCGCTGACGTCGTTCTCGACGAAGGCCTGGCCGATGCCGCGCACCAGAATGAAGGTGAGCTTGCCACGTTTCACTTTTTTATCCTGCGCGATCAGATCCATCAGCGTATCGATGCCGGGCACGCCGCCGGGCACATCCTTCAATTGGGTCGGAAGGCCGACCGCGGCCAGATGAGAACGCGCCCGCGCCGCATCGGTTGCACCGATCAGGCCATTGCGCGCGGAAAACTCGAATGCCAGCGCCATGCCAAGCGCGACCGCCTCGCCGTGCAGCAGCCGCCCCGAAAAACCGGCGCCCGCCTCGAGCGCGTGGCCGAAGGTATGGCCGAGATTGAGCAGCGCGCGTTCGCCGGTCTCGCGCTCGTCGCGCGCGACGATGCCGGCCTTGCCGCGGCAGCAGACCGCAATGGCGTGCTCGCGAGCGGCACCGCCTGAGAACACTTCCTGCCAGTTGGCTTCCAGCCAGGAGAAGAACGCGGCGTCGCCGAGCAATCCGAATTTGGCGACCTCGGCATAGCCGGCGCGGAAGTCGCGCTTGGGCAACGTGTCGAGCAGCGCGGTGTCGGCCACCACCAAAATCGGTTGGTGGAAAGCGCCGACCAGATTTTTGCCATAGCGGGAATTGATGCCGGTCTTGCCGCCGACCGACGAGTCGACCTGGGCCAAAAGGGTTGTCGGCACCTGCACGAAGTCGAGGCCGCGCCGCACGCTGGCCGCGGCATAGCCGGCGAGATCGCCGATCACGCCACCGCCAAGCGCGACCACCAGATCACCGCGCTCGATGCGCGCCGCCACGATGGCCTCGCATACGGTTTCGAAGGTAGCGTAATTCTTGGAACCCTCGCCTTCCGGCACCACGATGGCCGAGCTTTCAATGCCGGCCGATTTCAGCGCGCGCGCGGCCGCCGGCAGATGATGCTTGGCAACGGTGGTGTCGGTGACAATCGCGCATTTGGTGGACGGCCGCAGCGCCTTGATGCGCTCGCCCAGCGAGGCGATCAGTCCGCGGCCGATGGCGATGTCGTAGGCGCGCGCGCCCAGCGCGACCTGCATCACGATCGATTCGCCGGAACGCAGCGGCGCGGTCATGGCTTGTCCTCCGCGGCGGCAGGCATATTGAGATGCTTGGGCAGACCGGCAAGGATTTCATCGACGATGGTGTCGTGCGGCTCGTCGCGCGACTGCACCGTGATGTCCGATAGCGCATAGACCGGCTCGCGTAGCGGCAGCAGGTCGTTGATCTTGTCGGCAAGGGGGCGGTCGCTGCGCCGCTTGGTGCGCTTCGTCAGCACGTCGAGATCGGCCTTGAGCCAGACCGAGATGCCCTTGATGTGGATAAGGTCGCGCGTCGCCTGATCCATGACCGCACCGCCGCCGGTCGCCAGCACCTGCGGGCCGTTGTCCAGCAGCCGCGCGATCACGCGCTTCTCGCCGTCGCGGAAGTAACCCTCGCCGTGTTTGGCGAAGATTTCCGGAATGCTCATGCCGGCGGCGCTTTCGATCTCGGTGTCGGCGTCGACAAACGGAATCGCCAGGCGGGTGGCGAGCCTGCGGCCGACCGACGACTTGCCCGCGCCCATCATGCCGACAAGCACGATGGAGCGGCCGCCGAGCGCGCGCGCGATCGCGGGTTCCAGCCCGTTTTCCGCCGTCTTTTGAATGGCACTGTTCGCCATGCTAGAGTTCCAAATCGACGCCACGGTTCCATATACCAGAATCGAGACAGCCGCGCGGGCGGCTCTTAACCCTGGTTAAGGAGCGGGGCTTACAAGAGAATTTCGTGCGCCCTGGCGCGGGCCTCTGCCGGATGCCGATCGATGCCAAGCCTGTTCAGATTTCTGGTTTTCGTCGGCCTCATCGGCGGACTGGGCTATGTCGCGGTGTTCGCACTCGCCAACTTCGTCCAATACCATCCGCGCGAGATCGTGGTGACGGTTCCGCCCGACAAATTCCTCAAGAATCGATAGCGCGGCGCTTGGCGATGACCCGCCCGCGGCAAACATCCGACGAAGCGCTGGTCGAGTTGTTCCTCGACATGCTGGCGGCCGAGCGCGGCGCCGGCAAAAACACGCTCGATGCCTATCGCAACGACATTGCCGATCTCTCCGCGCATCTGCGCGCCGCCGGCAAAACTATTTCCGGCGCCGACACCAACGACTTGCGTGGATTTCTGAGCGCGCTCGCCGCACGCGGTTTCAAGGCCTCGTCGCTGGCGCGGCGGCTGTCGGCGGTGCGCCAGCTTTACCGTTTTCTCTATTCGGAAGGAAAACGCGGCGACGATCCGGCGGCGGTGCTGGAAGGTCCCAAGCGCGGGCGCTCGCTGCCGAAAGTTCTTTCCATCAAGGAGGTCGACGGATTGCTGGCACAAGCGCGTAGCGGCATGGAAGACGGCAAGCCGCCGCCCGCGCAGCGCCTGCGCGCGGCGCGGCTGCTGTGCCTGCTCGAGGTGGTTTACGCCACCGGCTTGCGCGTCTCCGAATTGGTGGCGCTGCCGGCGGCGAGCGCACGGCGCGATCAACGCATGCTGGTGGTGCGCGGCAAAGGCGGCAAGGAGCGGCTGGTGCCGCTCAACCAGGCGGCCAAGCGCGCCATGGACGAATACCTCAAACTGCGCGCGGATGCGAAACTCGACAAATCTAAGTGGTTGTTCCCCTCGTTCGGCGAGCAAGGCCATCTGACCCGGCAGCATTTCGCGCGCGAATTGAAGACGCTCGGCACCGCAAGCGGCATTCAGCCCGCGCGCCTTTCGCCGCACGTGCTGCGCCATGCCTTTGCCAGCCATCTGCTGCACAACGGCGCCGACCTGCGCGTAGTGCAGACTTTGCTCGGCCATGCCGACATCTCGACCACGCAGATCTATACCCATGTGCTGGAAGAACGGCTGAAGGCGCTGGTGCGCGATCTGCATCCGCTCACCGACGGCTAGCCAGAAATGCCGAAAAAAACCATATTAATCCGACTGCTTGACTCAGAGGCTTCGTCCGCGTCACTAGGCTAAAGTCCCGTCTCCGCAGGTCAGAATCTTGATGCTAGCCGGAACCATGCGCACCTATCTTGATTTCGAAAAGCCGGTGGCCGAACTGGAGGCCAAGGTCGAGGAACTGCGCGCCATGGGCGAGAGCGGCGGCGCGGTCGCCGTCGGCGACGAGATCAATCGGCTCGAGGTCAAGGCGGCAGTCGCGCTCAAGGAACTTTATGCGGATCTGACGCCCTGGCAGAAGACGCAAGTGGCGCGTCATCCGCAGCGGCCGCATTGTCTCGACTACGTCGCCGGCCTGATCGACAATTTCATGCCGCTCGCCGGCGACCGCAAATTCGGCGACGACGCGGCCATTGTCGGCGGCTTCGGCCGCTTCCGCGGCGAAAGCGTCTGCATCATCGGCCACGAAAAGGGCTCCGATACGGAGAGCCGGATCCGGCACAATTTCGGCATGGCCAAGCCTGAAGGCTACCGCAAGGCGGCGCGGCTGATGGACATGGCCAACCGCTTCGGTATTCCGGTGGTCGCGCTGGTCGATACCGCCGGCGCCTATCCCGGCATCGGGGCGGAAGAGCGCGGTCAGGCCGAAGCGATTGCGCGCTCGACCGAAGCGTGCCTGTCGCTTTGCGTACCGAACGTCGCGGTGATCCTGGGCGAAGGCGGCTCGGGCGGCGCCATCGCCATCGCCACCGCCAACCGCGTGCTGATGCTGGAGCACGCCATCTATTCGGTGATCTCGCCGGAAGGCGCGGCCTCGATATTGTGGCGCGACACCACCAAGGCACAGGAAGCGGCGACCAACATGAAAATCACCGCACAGGACATGGTGCGCTTCGGCGTGATCGATACCGTGGTGGCGGAGCCGAACGGCGGCGCGCACCGCGATCCTGCCGCCGCCATTGCGGCCACCGGCGAGGCGATCGCCAATGCGCTGGCCGAGTTGAAGCCGCTCGACCGCGAGGCGGTGCGCAGGCAGCGCCGCGACAAGTTCCTCGCGATGGGGCGCCTGCCCGGCTGACGGAAGGCCCGCGCAGCGGCCTGAATCAGCAGCGCTTTTTCGATTTACCCATGATTCACCATAGGCTTACCGGCCGCGGCCATGGCCCTCGTTTGCCTTGCAGATGCCACATCTTAAGGATAACGATATCTCAATGAAGGCCCGCCCCTTCGGGGAGTACCGCGTTTGAACCGACATTTTCTGCGCGCTCTGCTTGCGTCGGCGGCCATTGCCGCGGCGCTCGCCCTTGCCGGATGCGATCCGGAAAGCTTCACTCCGAGCGGCCGCTCGCAAGCTCCGCTATCCGAAAAGACGCTCGCCGAGATCGAGGCTAAGCACATGGACAAGGACTCGCCGGTCCTGGTCCGTATCTTCAAGGAAGAAGCCGAGCTGGAAGTCTGGAAGAAGAATCGCGACGGCGAGTTCGCGCTGCTGAAAACCTATCCGGTCTGCCGCTGGTCGGGCGATATCGGCCCGAAGATCAAGGAAGGCGACCGTCAGGCGCCCGAGGGCTTCTATACGATCACGCCCGGGCTGATGAATCCGAATTCAAACTACTATCTCGCTTTCAACACCGGCTATCCGAACGCCTTCGACCGCGCCTGGAACCGCACCGGCTCCGAGCTCATGGTGCACGGCGACTGCTCGTCGCGCGGCTGCTACGCCATGACCGACGAGCAGATCCAGGAAATCTACGCGCTAGCGCGCGAGTCGTTCTTCGGCGGGCAAAAAGATTTCCAGTTCGAGGCATTTCCGTTCCGCATGACGGCGCTGAACATGGCCAAGCACCGCAATAATCCGAACTTCGCGTTCTGGAAAATGATCAAGGAAGGCTACGATCATTTCGAAGCCACGCATCAGGAACCGAAGGTCGCGGTCTGCGAAAAGCGTTATGTGTTCGACGCCGCGCCGCCCGCCGACGCCTCCAAGTCGCTCAAGTTCGATGCCCGCGGCAAATGCCCGGCCTTCCAGCTCGACCCGAACATCGCCGACGCCGTGCTCGATTATCGCCGCAACGAACAAGTTGCAATGGCCAACTTCATCGCCCGCGACGTCGCGGTAGTGGCGCCGCGCAACGGCATCGACGGCGGCATGAACCCGGTGTTCGAGACCAAACTTGCCTCCCATAGTGAATTCGACAATAACGGCCACACTTACATGGTTGCCGGCAACAGCCAGGCACCCGGCGCGCTGCCGCGCACGCCGGTCGTGCGCGCGACCACCGCCGAGACGCGGCAGGATTCGCAGCAAGCCGCGCAGCCGCAGCCGGCGGCGAGCGAACCGGTGGTGTTGGCAAGCGTGCCGATGCCGCAGGCCGCGCCGCAAGCAAAAGTCGGGGACGCGCCGCCAGAGCAGCCGAAATCGATCGCAGGCCTGATCGGCAATCTGTTCGGCGGCTCGCAGGCCCAAGCCAGGCCGACGGAGCCGGCCGAGAGCGAACAGGCCACGCTGCGCGGCACCAATAGCGATGCGGCCAAGCCGAAGCGCGCGACGCCGATCCGCACCGCTGCCGCGCCCAAGCCGCAGCAGGAAGCCGCGCCCGCCAAGCCGCAGGCGGTGGCCAATAATGCGCCGGCCGCCGCGCCGCGGGTCCGCAAGGAAACCAAGAAGACCCCCGAGCCGGAAATGCGCACCGCCTATTCGGCGCCGCAGCCCGCCAACAACGACGGCGTGCTGCCGGGCGCGCAGCCGGTGGTTCCGGCCGGCACTTTCGAGAACCGCTGGACTGCGTTCCGCTAACCGGCGTGGCTCGCGCGCAACGACCCATGCGCGCTTACGTTTACGTCCTCGGCACTATCACCAAGACCCGTCATTTGACCTATGTCGGCTGGACCAGTGACGTGGCGCGCCGGCTGGCGCAGCACAATGCCGGCACCGGCGCGCGCTCGACGCGCGGGCGCGTCTGGGTGCTGCTGCATTCCGAGCGCTGCAAGAGCAAGCGCGCGGCCATGAGCCGCGAGTGGCACTTGAAGCGTAACCGGAAATTTCGGAAAAGGCTGGCGCAGTCGCTTAAGCCTGAAAGCGCCCGATGAGCATTTTCAACGAACGCAAGATCGACTGCCACACCCACGTGTTCGATCCGGTCAATTTTCCCTACGGCAAGGACATCGAATACCATCCGTCCGGCCAGGAGGTCGGCACCGCCGCGCAGCTTCGCCAGATCATGAAGACCTACGGCGTCTGCCATTCGCTGCTGGTGCAGCCGAATTCCGGCTACGGTAGCGACAATGCATATCTGCTCGACACCATCGCGCGCAGCGAGGGACGGCTCAAAGGCATCGCCATCATCGATTTCGACGCCGATCTCGCGACCTTGCGCGACTTCAAGAAGCGGGGGGTCGTCGGCGCGGCGTTCAACCCGACGTTCCACGGCATCGACTATTACGAGCGCTCGGCCGCCGTGATTGACAGACTCGTGCAGCACGACATGTTTCTGCAAATCCAGAGCGAGGGCGACCAGCTATCGCGCTTCGTGCCGTGGATCGAAGCCATGCCGATCCAGGTGCTGATCGATCACTGCGGACGGCCGAGCCCGGAACAAGGCCTCGACCAGCCGGGCTTCAAATCGCTGCTACGGCTGGCGCGCACCGGACGCGTCAACGTCAAGCTCTCGGGTTATTCGAAATTCTCGCGCCAGGGTTATCCGTTCGAGGACACCTGGCCGTTCGTCGGCGCCATCGTCGAAGCGTTCACGCTCGACCATTGCATGTGGGCGTCGGACTGGCCGTATCTGCGCGCGCCGCAGCGGCAGGATTACGGCCCGCTGGTCGAATTGGTGGAAGTGCTGTTTCCAGATGCCGCCGAGCGCGAGTCGCTGTTCTGGAAAACGCCACAGCGGCTGTTTGGGTTCGCAACCTAAGCGCTACGCGAACTTGCCGTGGCAGTGCTTGTATAGCTTCGCGGCGAAATTTGCGGTGCCTAGGGTCTGCCTAGATCGACGAATGAATTTTGTCGTGAACGTTCCGGTGAATGTCCGCTATCGGAGCAAAGCGGACAAAACTGAATTTCGGCCGGCAACACCTTGTCCGCTACTGACCCAGGCGGACATCTCATTTTCAATAATTAGGGTATGCACCAGCCGTTTCCATGCAATTACATCGTGATGGCTGTTCTGGGCGATGTCTTTCAGTCCAGCGGATCGCATATTGAGGGCGCATTACAAACCGGCTTGACCTGTCAAATAGTCGTGTGGTGGCTAGATTGAAAAGACACAAAATGCTAAAAAAAGATGATTTCATCGCATGGGAGAGAGATATGCTGAGATTAATTCTTTTGGCATTGGCGATTGGTGTGGTGGTCGCGTCAACTCCTGCTTTGTCCCAAAATTTTAAAGGATCATGTTCGGCATTTTGCCAAAAAGAACGGTGTGCTCACGGCAGTATGAACCAAGCTAAATGCATGACTAAATGTGTGCAAATCTGCAAAGAGAAGAATCCAAAAGCGACAGACTAAACATCCGTCTAAATTTTTGTACACGACCAAAATCGCCTGATCAAATTTAGGACAGGCTGCCGTTGATCTGCCCCCTTTGAATTGGTCCTCCCTGATGTATGTTTTTGACAGAGGAGGATATCGAGATGGGAAGCAAGAGGCATACAGCTGAAGAGATTGTTTCGAAGCTTCGGTAAGTTGATGTGCTGACGGCAGGGCCATGCGTCGAATTGGTGGAAGTGCTCTTTCCGGACGCCGCCGAGCGCGAGTCGCTGTTCTGGAAAACGCCGCAGCGGCTGTTTGGGTTCGCAGCCTGAGCGCTACGCGAACTTGCCGTGGCAGTGCTTGTACAGCTTCGCGGCGAAATTATTTCAAAGAGAACAGTTGCTTATGCCCGACAATTTCGGTGCCTAGGCTCTGCCTAGATTGACGATTGAGTTTTGTCGTGATCGTTCCGACAAATGTCCGCTTTCGGACGACGGCGGACATTGCATCATCCTTTTCGAGACCGATTGACGCTGCGATCAAGATCGCGGCTAACCAAGCGTAGGACCTCGGCGGAGGCGTCAGCTTGCAACGCTCGATAGGTCGCGATCCATCGCGCGAATGTATTGTACATCACGACCGCGGGGATCGCGGCGACTAACCCCAAAGCGGTCGCAAGCAGGGCCTCGGCGATGCCCGGCGCGACCACCGCAAGATTTGTCGTGTGCGATTTCGAAATGCCGATGAAGCTGTTCATAATGCCCCATACGGTGCCAAATAAACCGACGAACGGGGCGGTGGCACCGATAGTGGCGAGAATGCCGGTGCTGCGTGTCATCGCCCTACCGGCTGCGGCTTCAATTCGTTCTAGTCGCGAGGCGATACGTTCCTTCACGCCGGAGGTATCAGCGACACCGACGGATAGTCGCAATTCGTTTTCTGCTGCACGGATGAGGGCACCAGCAGCACCATCACGTTCAGGCAGCTGCGCAATGCAGTCTGCGAGTGAACTCGCTGAACTGAGCACTGCGGTGATGGCGTGTAACCGTCGCCGGGCGGTAATTAACTCAATCGTCTTAGCGAACCAAATAGTCCACGCCAGCACGGAGGCGCAGACAAGTCCGAGCATAACTACTTTGACCACGATGTCTGCGGCCAGGAACATGCCCAAGGGCGACAAATCGCGTGGAAGGTTCAACAAGACCTCAGGTGGATGCGGGGCTGGTTCTGGCGCTTGGGCGAAGGCGACGGCGGGTGCAAGTAGCGCGGCGACCAACGGGAGAATGCTGCAAGCGTGACGGCACGCGGAGAAAGCTATTCGGTGTACCATCGGAGATTTCATAACTTTTTGGAAATCCCGACAAAATAACCGCGGCGCATTCCAAACTGCGGCGCGAATACTCCGATGCCCGATCCGTCCCTGATCTCGTAGACCGTGTCGAGGACGTTCACGACGTCAAGGCGTACTGTGATCGGCTTCCCGTCGGAGACGTTGATCTCGCGCGATACGCCTAGATTGGCAGTCGCGTAGGGCGCAACATGGTCAGTGTTGGCAAACCCACTGCGCAGACCGCTGCCATAGACCATGCTGGCGCTGAAGCGAGTGCCATCCCAAAGATAGGACGTTCCGGCCGAGCCGGTCCACCGCTGCGCGTGATCGGTATTGATGTAATGGCCGGCGATGTAGGCTAGCTCGTCAGCGCCGAACAAATACTGGTTTGACACGACATTGGTTGCCACTTGGCGGGCCCAGGCCAGATTGCCGTAGGCACTGAAGTTGCCGTCCTTGTATGTCGCGCTTAGTTCGACACCACTGTTATAGGCTTTTTCGTAGTTGAAGCCGCTCAGGATCAAGGCCGCGCCGAATTGCCCGTCATCCAGTAGGTCCTCAGAAATCTTGTAATATGCATCGATACCGACCTGAAGATTGGGCGTGATCTGTTGCACTACCCCCGCGTTGAAATAGTGCGAACGCTCTGGCAACACGGGGTTCTGTTGGAAGGTGTCCGGCTGCGCCGTAGTGTTGGCGAACGGAATGATATTTGCCGGTGCGGCGATTGCCTGCGGTGGCGGCGTGAAATAACGCGCATAGCCAGCGTGGAACGTTGTCCCGTCGAAGGGTTTGTACACCACATTTAGGCGCGGGCTGAGTTGATTGGCATTGACGTATTGCCACATCTGGTCGAACCGCAGACCAGCATTCACGGTAAGTTTGTCGGTTATCTGCCATTCGTCCTGAGCGTAGACACCGGCAACCCAGCCGAGCTTCGTATTGTTGTCAGTAGTTGTGAGCGGCGCATCAATCGGACTGCCGAAGGCGTCGAGCGGTAACACGGTTGAGATATTGCTGTTCTGTGTGCTTTCGCCGGTGACCGTAAAACCTCCACGCAGCGTGTGTGCGTCGCTGAGCTTATAGGCACCATCACCTTGGGTACCGTTGGCAAAGCTCCGGCGGTAGACGTCAGACGCGATACCGTTAAAGACAAGGTCGCCAATAGTGTCTGGAATGAAATGAAGCGTGCTGTAGCGCGAGAAAGCCGACAGTTGTAGATCAAAACCGTTGACGGATTTTTGCAGCGCGACCACGCCGAAGGTATTTTGCTCGGCCTGCTTTTCATTTAGCAGCGACGAGTTAAAATTACTAACACCAAACGCGGTGAATGCCGGCGTTTGCCCCGGATTGTTTGGTATCTGAAATCGGTTCGTGGTGTTGCCGAAGATCGTGGCCAAGCGCGTCTGCGCATCGAGCACCGTTGAGGTGTAGCTGAAAGAATTGCCCTGATAAGTCCGGTCGTGGATTGCGCTGCGGCTATCGGTTGGATTTTCAATACCGAGATTGCTGGTGAAGCCTCGCCCAGTGAAAAAATATTCCGTGTTACCGGTGCGGCCGCCGTATTCGAAACTGGGCGTCAAGGTTCCGAAACTGCCGCCGTAGATGCCGACACTGCCGCCCTGTTGGAGCGCATTACCGCTTTTGGTCTGGATATCGACAATACCGGCCGTGCGAAGACCGAACTGCGCCGGTAATGCGCCGGTGATTAGTGCGAGATTGCTCGCAAAACCGGTGTCCAAAACATGGCCGAAGCCCGAGATGCCATCCGGCAGCGTGATGCCGTTGATGCGATACTGCACGTTGGCATGTTCGTTGCGCACATGGATCTCGCCGCTTGCGGCGGAGTCCTGAGAAACGCCAGGTGCTTGCAACAGCACCTTGTTGATCGAGCCGTTGGTGCCCTGCGGCAGGGTCTCAATGAAAGCGCGGTTCATGTCGAAGCTGCTGGCCCCGAAGCGCGGCGACAGATTGTCGCGCGCTATATCGAACTGCGTGTTCCTTGTTGCCAGATCGGAATTCTGCTGTGCCTGCGGGGCGGTTGTCGGACGAGGTGGTGCCGGGCGCTGGCTTTCTACGTCGATTGGCGGAAGAACTACTTGTGCTTGTGCCGCCGAAGCCATCATGCCCCGCAACACAAGTGGACACGCCAGCCAAAGCAGCGTGCGGCAGGCACGCAAGGACATGGAAACCCCAGAACGCATTGACTGGAGACTGAATGTAATGCTATAACATTACATCGTTTGGCCGAAGTCAACCGCCATTTTCGCTGCCGCGAGGAACGTCACGCAAAATGAAGAGCGCGATTTGTGCCCGTGAAATTTGCGCTGCCGAGGTTTTGCCTAGATCGACGATTGAGTTTTTGTCGTGAATGTTCCGATGAGTGTCCACTATCGGAGCAAAGCGTACAACAGCCGATTTTGGCCCTCGATGGTTTGTCCGCTTGTGACCCAAGGCAGAGGTCGCGATCTATTTGGCTAGAGACGCGGTACTCTATTTGAGAAATCCAATCGTGATATTCGACGAGTTGTCGGTTACCCTTTCGTCGTAATTGATTGAGTTGAAAGTGAGCCGAACGTTGATGAAGCGTTGGCCTTACATTCCGGTCATCCAGACCTCATCGATCCTTCCCGTGGCAGCGGCGGCGCTGGCTATCGGTATCTTTGTTGCCGATACACTCACTGACTTAGAAATTGCCGTCGCGGTCCTTTATGTTGCCGTCGTATTAATGTCAGTTGGCTTTTGCCGCAAACGCGGCGTGATCCTAGTCTCTTTTGGTTGTATGGCATTGACCGTATTGAGCTATTTTTTGACGCCGAGCGGTAGTTCGACAACGGGCCTTATCAATTGCGGCATCAGCCTCCTCGCTATTGGAGCCACCACCTTTCTGGTTTTGAAAATCGAATCGGTGCAGCTGACAGCGCAAGAGGCCAAGGCCCAACTCGCGCACGTCGCGCGCGTGACAACGCTTGGAGAATTGACCGCCTCGATTGCGCACGAGGTTAATCAGCCGCTCGCCGCTAATGTAATTAATGGAAATGCTAGTTTGAACTTTCTTGCCGCTCAGCCGCCTAACCTGGAAGAGGCAAGGCAAGCCATCGAGTGCATCGTCAAGGATGCCAATCGGGCTAGTGAAGTGATAGCGCGCGTCCGAGGCCTTGCCAAAAGGACGCCGCCGCAAAAGGAGTTGTTGAATATCAACGAAACCGTCATTGAGATCGTGCAATTGACGGCCAACGAAATTCACAACAATCATGTTTTACTGCGTGTGCAACTCTCCGACGACCTGCCGCTTGTTCCCGGCGACCCCATCCAACTGCAACAGGTTATTCTTAACCTGATCCTCAATGCCATCGAGGCGATGAATGGGGTCGCTCAAGTTTCGCGAGAAGTGTTGGTCAAGACAGCGGCTAATAGATCGAACACTGTTCTCGTTGCAATTCACGATACCGGTTTAGGTTTTGCTCCGGGCAAGATCGACACTCTCTTTGATGCCTTCTATACGACGAAGCATGACGGTATGGGCATGGGTTTGGCCATCAGCCGCACAATCATCGAGGCCCACGGCGGAAGGATTTGGGCCGAGCCGAACGCACCGCGTGGCGCGGTTTTTCAATTCACGCTGCCGGTTGGCCCTATAGGGGCATCATGAACGAGGACAATCCCACCGTCTTCGTTATCGACGACGATCCATCCGTTCGCGTGGCGCTGGGTCGTCTTCTTCGTTCCGTCGCTATCGACGCTCAAACATTCGGGTCGACGCAAGAGTTTCTCCAGGCCAAGCGGCCTGACGCACCTGGATGCATCGTGCTCGATGTGAAATTGCCTAGACTTAGTGGTCTCGATTTCCAGATCGAACTTGTCAAATCGGACATTCAACTTCCGATCATTTTCATCACGGGTCATGGCGATATTCCAATGTCGGTGCGCGCCATCAAGGCGGGAGCCATAGAATTCCTGACCAAGCCATTTCGAGAACGGGATTTGCTTGAGGCCGTCCGATTGGGGATCGAACGTGACAGTGATAGGCGTCGAAACCGTGAAACTGGTGCAAAATTACGGGAATGCTTTGCGTCTCTAACCTCCCGCGAGCGAGAGATTATGGCGCAAGTGGTGACCGGGCGACCAAACAAGCAGATTGCCGCTTCCCTTGGACTGAGCGAGATCACCGTGAAAGTTCATCGCGGCCACGTCATGCAAAAGATGCGGGCAACCTCGTTGGCTGAGCTCGTGCGGATGGCGGATAGGCTCGAGGATGCAGCCGCTAAATCGTAACCCAACGATACCTGAGTATAATCGCCAGTCCCGTTTGTTCCGTATATTGCGTGTTCCACACGCGCGCCAAGAACCGTCACCTTTTGGGCGCGCTGCCGTCCTGTGGAATATTTCAATGTCGATAAAGCCATCAATTGCCATCGTCGATGATGACGAATCTGTTCGCGAGGCAACGACGCGCCTCCTGCGATCGCTAGGGTTCATTACGAAGAGTTTTTCTTCAGCCAATGAATTTCTGGAGTCAAATCGAGCAGTAATAACGTCTTGCCTGATCGCAGATGTACAAATGCCCGTAATGAGTGGGCTGGCGCTTTACGGCCAACTGGCTGCTGCGGGACATCCAATTCCGACCATTCTGATTACGGCCTACCCCGACGACGCTATTCGTGCGCGTGCGCTTAGCGCGGGTGTTGCCGCCTATCTCGTTAAACCTTTCAGCGAAAAAGAACTACTCGAGAGCATTGACTTCGCCATCAAGCACAAAACGCCGCCTGCGCCGACCAAGCGGTAAGCCAACAAGAATAACACTCAATCAAAAGCGTGCCTCATGAATGAACAAATCAAGCCGCCGATGAACAATCGCGGCGCGACCGATTCCAGGCAGCCGTCCCCGCTGAAGCGTGGGTAAGGAATCCAATGCGAGTCTGACGCGATTTTGCCGTTGTCCGCTATTGGCACTTAGCGGACAATCGCGGCACCGCAACAATTTGGTCGCTATTGCACAAGAGCGGATATTGCTGGATTTTAGTCTACAACAGTTTGTCTGCTAATGACCCAGAGCGGACGTTGCACGCGTAAATGGATTGCGTCGTACAGCAATGTGATAATCGGCATTCCGATACCAACAAATGGTAGCCGGGGAGTTCTATCGACATCATTGTTCTCGAAATGGAACTCAGTCTTAATCAGATGTTGCCTAAATCAAAGAAATCTGGCGGCTTTTTCAGGCGACCACCGGGAGCAACATGAACATGCAAGGAAATGAAAATGCGCGCCTCGATATTCTCTTGGTCGAAGATAGTCCGGGTGACATCCGGTTAACACAGGAGGCCTTCCGCGAAGCCAATAAAGCTATCAATTTGTATATCGTTGTCGATGGCGTAGAGGCTATGGAATTTCTAAAGCATGAGGGCATTTATACGGACTCTCCTCGTCCGGATTTGATTTTGCTCGACTTGAACCTCCCCAAAATGGATGGCCGTGAAGTTTTGGCTTACATCAAGGATGACGAGTTTCTGAAAAGTATTCCCACAGTCGTCCTGACGACCTCGGACTCGGAGACGGATATTCTGGCAAGCTATCAAATGCGGGCGAACTGTTACCTCTGCAAACCAATTCGGTATGAAGTGTTTGGAAGTCTCGTGCGGACAATCGACGATTTCTGGCTGAAAATGGCTAAGCTGCCGCTTCAAGCTCAACACGCATAGTGCGCCCTCAGCGGGAGATCTCTTTCATTTCAAGAACGCATAAACGTCGCGAGAGAATTCAGAAGGTATTGGGGTACGCACATGTGTTCAAAAGTGAACAACCGTAGCTAGAAAATTGTATGCCTGTTACGCGACTTATGGCTGTTAAATGGGATAGTGTCGCCCTATGATTTTCGCCATGTCGCATGACGACAGCGGTTACCGGTATTCGGGGGGGAATGAACTGCGTTAAATTAAGTCATGTCATGATGTCGGGGGACACAAAATCATGA
>Ga0181522_10000010_pt1 | contig 164653 bp, 158 predicted proteins | sample PEATcosm2014_Bin_27_FD_121103 | JGI IMG/M metagenome (GOLD analysis project Ga0181522, IMG submission 121103) | Peatland microbial communities from MTU Mesocosm Facility, Houghton, MI, USA - PEATcosm2014_Bin05_10_metaG | ecosystem: Environmental > Terrestrial > Soil > Wetlands > Peat | place...
CACCACGCGGGCATAAGACGTCTGCTTCGGCACGATCGCCTGGTTCTTTTGCAGCGCCTTGAAATATTCGACCGCCGGCGAGAAGTCCTTGTCGCTACCGCCCAACCCGCTGTTGACGGCGACCGCGCCGACGAATCCTACAGCGGCCGATGACGGGTCGAGGTAACCAACCATGCCCTTGTAATCGGGCTTCAAGAGATCCTTCCAGCAAGCCGGTACCGCCTTGCCGCCCAGCGCATCCTTGTTGACGAATAGTCCAAGCGTGCCGGAATGGATGGTGGTCCAGTCGCCGTCCGCATCTTTCAAGCCGGCCGGCACTTCATCCCAGCCCTTCGGCTTGTATGGTTCGACGACATCGAGCGTCTTGGCCTTGATGCCGAAATTCACGCCGTAATAGACGACATCGGCGACCGGATTAGCCTTTTCGGCGAGCAGCTGCGATAGCGCCTGACCGGAGTTCTTGTTGTCGAAGGGAATGTCGTAGCCGAGATCGCCTTTGATCGCCTTGAGCATCGAGGCAAAGTCTGCCCACTGTGGCGGACAGTTGTAGCAGATGACGTCGGCGGCCCGAGCTGGCATGTGTCCGGTGACGGCCAGCAGCATTGCAATGGCGAAACTCAACAGCATTTTTTTGATCGTTGTCATCGTTCTACCCCCTGAGGATGCCGATTTCGGCGGAGAAGCTGAGACACGGTGATGTTGCGGCAGTATGACAGCCCTTCAGCCTTTAGGTTGTGCGGTGCAATGCGCAGGACCCAAAAAGATGTCGCGCTCTTAGCGAATAGACCAAGAACGATTGAGTCAAGCAGGACCGAATGGGCTTTCGGTACATACAGCTGTCAAGCTCCACCGTACCAAGCGCAAGCTATTGCTGCGGTTAGTATGTCCGCTTCTGGCACTTAGCGCACGATCCAATTGCACTAGCGGTTGTCCGCTATTGGACCAAAGCGGACAATGACCGATTTTGGCCCGCGACGGTTTGTCCGCTAATGACGCAAAGCGGACAGGTATCGCTGTTTCTCTCTCGAACTCGTTTAGCTCGGCGCGCCGGATAATGCCGGCACAATCTAGGTCAAGAATTTTTCTGTCTTGCCGGCGTCGTTGCTATATTGGTCGCTACCTAATAGGAATGATCTTCCTGAACGAGTTTCGCTGGTGCGCAGGTTCTGTTAGCCGTAATATGTTGAACGCTACCACCGAGCAGACGAGGCGGACGCCGAACAACTTCGGCGCACTGCGGCTAATCTTTGCAGTTTTGGTCATCCTGTCGCATTCTCCTGAGCTGGTTGATGGAAACCGATCGAGAGAAATTCTCACGAGGATATTCGGTACCCTCAGCTTCGGTGAATTGGGCGTTGATGGCTTTTTTCTGATCAGTGGCTATCTAGTCACGAAGAGCTTCCTGGAATCCCGTTCAGCAGGAGAATATTTCCTCAAAAGGGTATTGAGGATATATCCAGGTTACGTGGTCGCGTATCTATTATGTGTCTTGGCTCTAGGTCCTTTTGTCGGCGGCCAAATCGCAGAATTATCTGGCGCAAAGCTTTTGTGGCAAATCGTTATTTTGCGAGAGGCTAGGATGCCCGGAGTCTTTCCAGGCGTGCAATTTCCGGAACTCAACGCGTCTATGTGGACAATCAAATACGAGTTTCTGTGTTACCTGCTCGTGTTGGCAGCAGGGGTTGCTGGCCTGCTATCGAAACGGTTCATTCTGTTCCTTCTGATCGTTGGCTCGCTGGTTCTGTCTGCTTTGCATCCGAACAGTACCAGCGTGGGGTTCGCTGGAGTGTTTGGGTGTGGTGCTCTGTTCTACCTATATCGAGATCGTATCCGGTATGATTGGCGGCTTGCAATCTTGGCCGCTTGCGGATTGTTCGTCTTGTTGTTTTCGTCGTGGTTGGCTACGGCTTCGGTCGCGATTTTCGGAGGCTATGTGTTGTTCTGGTTCGCCTTCAACGTTACGTCGCCAACGCTGGCTTCGGTCGGACAAAAGGTGGATATTTCCTATGGCGTCTACCTTTATGCTTGGCCCGTGGAGAGCTTGTTGATTTGGCTAAACCCCGGAATTTCGCCCTGGGTGGGCTTTATTGAAACGACGGCAATAGCCAGTCTTTTCGCGTTTGGAAGCTGGTGGCTAGTCGAAAAACCATTCCTGAGCATAAAGACTAAATTCATTCCGGGAGCTTTGGCGAGTGGCCGGAAAGTACCGTGAGCCTGCTTTTGGCACTTAGCGAACAATCAAGCCGCGCCAGTATTTGTCCGTTATAGGGCCAAAGCGCGGTTGGATTAACGAGCAGGTGTTGCGGCAGTGAAGATCCGGCTCACGAATTTTCTATTGTCGCGGTTTCGAGTTCCTTGGCGAGTGTCCGGATAGCTTTTCTGCTTCCGCCTTCACATTTTCCAAGGGACACTCAAAAGGAACGACGAGCCCTAGGCGTTTGTCGGGGTCACTCTCCCAAGCGAAGGTGACGAGCGAACGCTTTTTGCTGAAGTCATGATGCAGATTAATGATCTTTAGCGTCGTCATGATTTTGACAGTTCGCCCAATTTTCTCAGAGCGTATGCGGCGGCGCGTCAAGTAGCTTGAGTTTGGCTGTCAGCATCGCGATGCGTGTATCGGCCTCGATACGGGTGAGATTGGGCCTAAACGCATCGAGCTCGTAAGCGGCTTGCGCAAGCCTCTTCAAAGTTGCCGTTTGTTCGGCCGTCATTGAACCGTCGGCAGTCATTTTTATATGGTTTGCAGCGTGGGCTCGGGCCATGCGGTATCGCGCTTGTGCTTCTAAGGAGATTTTTTCATTTCGTTATCCCGCGCCCGTTCGCTCGGCGGTGGGAGCACCCTGACCACGGTCCGCGTATCCGGCGTAACTAGAATGATGCGATCACCGCTTGTGGCATAGCGATACTGCTGGACCGGCGCATATCCGACAGTGGCGGGAACTTCATAAGTCTGGACACTGTCCGGCAGCACAGCGCCGACGGCGATATCGAATTGCGGCGTGGTTTCCGTTACCACGCGCTGCCCGTAAATGTTGGTGTAGACTGAGCGCTCCTGATCGGCCGGTATCTCCAGCACTGTCTGAGCCGAAACCAGGGCTGTCGAACATAGCAGCGCAGCGCCCATCACGCCAAAAAAAGTGCAAAGAAAAGCTTTTTTCATAGCAATAACTCCAAAGCTGCCGCTGCACCCCAATTCACATAACTGCGAAAAGTTCCCGCAGATTGGACATTCAAAGGCGGGAGCGGCTGCATCGTCCGCTACGTGCCAAAGCGGCCCGGATCAATACCTAGCGCTCTTTAGTCGCTCAATTGGAAGTGCTATAAAGCTGTAGATTGGTGCAAGGCATCGGAATTCAACGGGGGGTAGTTATGAGCATTCTGATTAGTATTCTTATTACATTTCTCGTCATTATTTTGGTGCTGTACTTAGTCAACATGCTTCCGATCGATGGGCGTGCCAAACAGATCGTGCGTGTCATCATCATCATAATTGGCGTGTTGTCGCTGCTGAAATATCTTGCAATCTACTAAGCATTCGGCGGCGCAGGGTGAGCATCGTTTGGGCTTTTTATTTCCATCGTGTCCAATAGCCCGAGCGCGACGACGTTGAGCGTTCTTACAAATATAAGGTACGCTTACTTGACTCTTCTAGTTCTGCCTTGGGGCAACGCACATCAGTGTTCTTGTCAGCTAAGTACCAAGAGCCGACATCAAACGAGCGACTTAATAAAAAACCAAATGGGATGTCGTACCGGTCGTGCAGTCAGAGTCTAAGCTTGGTGAGCTATGGGTGACGGCCTCCGGCTGCAAGCATCAAGCAGGTTTTCTCTACCCGCTTCCTGCGTGTCTCCGAGTCTTTCGCTGAATCGACCCAGCTAGCAAGGTCCCTGCGCTCGAGCGATGTGAGGTTGCTCCACTGAGCCTTCGCCTTCGGGCTACCCGCGAGGGCCTTGTGAAGATTCATCGGTAAGATCGCAAAGCAGCAGGGGCGGCGCTTTCCCGAGGCAAGCCTGCTAGGCATGCTCTCAACCCGCCGTTTACGTGTCTCTGATTGTTTGGCTGAGTCTATCCACATAACAAAGTCCTTACGCGCGAGCGGCGTGAGATCGCTCCACTGAGCCTTCGCCTTCGGCTCAGCCGCGAGGACTTTGCGAAGATCCGCCGGGACTCTGGGCTCTCGTTCTTGTCTTCTCATGATCTTAATTTCACCCAGCTTAGTGGTTTCGTACCAGAATTGCCGACCGTCTGGTGTTCACGTTTCCCTTCGCGAGTTTTTGGTAATCCAGCGGTGTCGGCGTGGAACTAACGCTATTCTCGCCTGGATTTAAAGTGCATAATTCATTGGATTCCGCGGCGCTACTCTGCACTGCGAGCAGAGAATTTTGTTTGTAGCTTTGCTCCCTCCGCCACCGTGCTCCGCGCCTAAGCCACATTCCGCGCGGCGATCTGCACGCGATGCCGGCGCACGCGATCTTCATCGACGTCAACGCCAAGCCCCGGACGATCGATGCTGTCCGCATGGCCGCGCGCGGTCGCGACCGGCTGCGCGGTGACGTCCTCGGCAAGCGCGAGATGCGTGAGCGTTAGCCCCCAGGCGATGTTGGGAATGACGGTGGCGGCATGCAGCGCGGCCGCGCAAGCGATGCTGGATTCGCCGGTCTTGCAGGAAATATTGACCCTCATCCCGAGGCTATCGCATAGCGTCGCGGCCTTCACCACAGCCCTGACGCCGCCGAGCTTGATCGCCTTCAGGCTGCCACCGCGCGCGGCCTTGGCGTCGTGATGGCGGGTGATGTCGGCCAGCGAATGGAGGCCCTCGTCGGCGCCGATCGCAATCTCGGGCGCCGCCGCGGCGACCGCGGCCATGCCGGAGAGATCGCTGGCCTCGACCGGCTGCTCGAAGAAATCGAGGCCGCAGCCTTTGACCGCGCGCACGTAGTCGATCGCCTGCTCGATGCTGTAGCCTTGGTTGGCGTCGGACGAAATCAGCAGGCCGGGGCCCAGCACCTTGCAGATTGCACGGGTGCGGGCGGCGTCATCGGCGGCGCTGCCGATGCCGACCTTGATCTTGTAGGCGGTAAATCCCGCCGCTTTCTTCCTTTTGGCGTCTGTCAGGTCGCCGTCGAGATCGCCACTGCCGACCACGGCGAGTAACGGCATGCGGCTGCGTTTCTTGTCGCCCAGCAGTGCATGCACCGGCTTGCCGGCGGCGCGGCCGGCGAGATCGTGCAGCGCGATCTCGATCGCCGCCTTGGCGCCGTGATTGCCGTACATGCGGCCATCCATAGCGGCGAGCGCGCCGGCGATGTCGCCCGGGTCGCGACCGCGCAGCGCAGGCTCGAGATAATGCACCGCGGAGACGATGCTCTCGAGCGTATCGCCGGTCATGATCGGTGCGGAGGCCGCTTCGCCCCAGCCGATGAGGCCGTTATCGGCCTCAATCCGTGCCAGAACATTGTCGGCGCGGCGCACTTCCTCGCCCGCCATGATGACGGGCTTGACCATCGGCAGGCTGACGGCGATCGGTTCGATGCTCCGGATGCGCACGGGACCAGCCCCTTAGAGCTTTTTCATGCCGGACTGGTCGATGATCTCCTTGAACATCGTGATTTCCTTGCTGACGCGCGCCCAGGCGTCGGCGGCGCCTTTCGGGCGCACCTGGAAGCCGGCCTTGAACAGCTTGTCTTTCATTTCCGGCGTGGAGAGCACCTTGAGCGTCTCTTGCTCGAGCCATTTGACGGTCTCAGGCGGCGTCTTGGCCGGCGCCAGCAGCACGGTGTCGGTGGCGAACACGAAATCCTTATAGCCGGCTTCCACCATTGTCGGCACATCCGGCATGTCGGGCCAGCGGCTGTCGCCGGTGACGGCGAGACAGCGCAGCGTGCCGGCCTTTATGTGCTGGGCCGCCGGCGGCAGCGAGCCGGAACTCAATTGCGAGGTGCCGCTGAGCAGTGCTTGCAGCGCGTCGCCGCCGCCCTTGTAGACGACGTCTTCGAGCTTGGGCAGCTTCTCGCGCAGCTTGAACACCTCGAGTTGAATTTGCGGCGTGGTGCCGATCGGCGGAGTCGAGCAGTTGAATTTTTCCGGATTGGCGCGCGCCAGCTCGGCGAATTCCTTTATGGTCTTTGCCGGCAAAGCCGACTGAACCACGAATGTATTGGGCGAGGTCGCCAATTCGCTGACGCCGACAAAATCCTTGTCGGCGTCGTAAGGCAGCGAGGTGTAGAGCCCGACATTGATCGAATAGGCATTGGTCGCGAGCAGGATTGTGTAGCCGTCCGGCTCGGCATGCGCGGCATAGGCCATGCCGATATTGCCGCCGGCGCCGCCGCGGTTTTCGATGATGAAAGTCTTGCCGGTGGCCTGCTCGAGCGCGGCGGCGGTGATGCGGCCGACGATGTCGGACGGTCCGCCGGGTGTATTGGCGACCACGATCTTGACTGGGCGCTCCGGATAGGCGGCATAAGCCGTCCGAACGCGCAAAAACGCCGGAGCGGCGATGCCGGCCGCCAGCACGCTGGCGGCCTTGATGACGCGCCGCCGCGACAGCGCCGAGTTTCCTTGTGCGTTCTTCATGGTCCTCCCCTTATAAGCCGGCTGCATTTTTTCTCGTTAGCGCCTCGGCCGATAGTAGGGTAAGCTTTTGCGATCATTGGAGCAATGGCGTCGGAGACGGTTGCGTAGGCTGTCGCATTATTTCGAGCTGATCGGCGATTTCGCCGACCGCATAGGCGTGGCCACGCCGCTGTTCGACCGCGCCATCGAGGTCCATCAGCGCGTCATCGACGAAGGGTTCGGCGAGCACGATCACGCCGTTCTGATCGACATCATCGGCGCCATGCCGCGCAAGACGGCGGTTAAGAAAGCAAAGGCAAAGGCAAAAAAGGTCAAGAAGAAGTCCGCGAAAAAGAAAGCCGCGAAGAAATCGAAGCCAAGGAGAAGAAAATGATCCGCGTCCGCAAGATCTCTCATGCCAGCTACGAGATGCCCGACCTCGACAAACAGACCGAATATTACACCAACATTCTCGGTCTCACGCTGACCGCCAAGGACAAGGACGCGGTCTATCTCGCCAATACCGTCGATCACCATTCGGTCGTGCTGCGCAAGGGCGTTGCGGCGCAATGCACGCGCGTCGGCTTCCAGATCGCGCCCGACGCCGACCTAAACGAGTTCGAAAAGCAGACCAAGGCGCACGGCGTGAAGACCTCGCGCAAGAAGGATCCGGAGCCGACAATCCCCGACATGTTGGTGTTCGAGGATCCGAAGGGCACGCAGATCGAGGTGTTCAAGCGCGCCGATTTCGCCCATCAAAAATTTTCAGGCAAGGGCGTGGTACCGCACAAGCTCGGCCACGTCGCCTTCCATTGCGCCGATGTGAAGGCGGTGGCCAAATTCCATGTCGACGTGCTGGGCTTTCGTGAATCCGACTGGATGGCGGATTTTTTCGTGTTCCTGCGCTGCGGCCCGGACCACCACACCATCAATCTGATGGGCACCGGCAGCAACCGGCATTTCCACACGGCGTTCGAGGTGCGCAATTGGGGCCAGCTGCAGGAGGCCTGCGATTTCCTCAGCCTCAACGGCTACAAGACACTGTGGGGCCCCGGCCGCCATGGTATCGGCCACAATCTGTTCGCCTACCACCGCAGCCCGAACGGTCTGATCACCGAATTGTTCTGCGAACTCGACCAGATGAAGGACGAGGATCTCGGCTATTTCGAGCCGCGGCCGTGGCACCGCGACAATCCGCAGCGCCCGAAGGTGTGGGCAAAGGATCCGTCCGCCTCCAATCTGTGGGGCCCCGGTCCGCCGGAAGAGATGATGAAGTAGCGCATGATCCCGAAAAGTGGGAACCGGTTTTCGGACAAGATCATGCGCAAATAAAACGCCGCCGTCAGCCGTAGAGCGCCTTCGGCAGCCATAGCGCGAGCTGGGGGAACAAGAACATGAAGATGATCAGGACCAGCGGCGCGATTAGGAACGGCACGATGCCGCGGTAGAGCGCCGCGATCTTCAGGTCCGGCGCATTGGCCTGGATGACGAACAAATTCAATCCCATCGGCGGATGGATGAGGCCGACCTCGACCACGATCACGACGATAATGCCGAACCAGACCGGGTCGTAGCCGAACTGCTTGATCAGCGGCAGAAACACGGGAATCGTGATCAGCAGCATGCCGATCGCTTCCAGGAAACAGCCGAACACGATGTAAGCGAAAATCACCAGCATCATGACTTCGATGCCGGAAAGATTGAGCGCATGGGCGCCTTCGGCCATCAGCCGCGGCAACTGCGTCTGCACCATGAAAAACGAAAACAAATTGGCGCCAAACACGATCACGAACAGCATGCCGCAGACCGCAACCGTCGCTTCGATGGCGTGCAGCAGCGAGCGGAACGTCAGCCGGCGTGCCAGCGTTCCAAGCACGATCGCGCCGAAGGCGCCGATCGATCCGGCCTCGGTTGGGCTGAATATGCCGGCATAGATGCCGCCGATCGTCACCAGGAAAAGCGTTATGAACTGCCACGGGCCCTTCATTGCTGCGAGGCGCTCGGGCATCGGCACGCCGGCGCCGGCCGGGGCATAATCCTTGCGGAAATTGGCGACGGCAACCGCGACCGCCATGTAAAGCGCGGTGAGAATAAGGCCGGGGAAGAGGCAGGCCGCGAACAGCCGCGGCACCGATTGCTCGGCGATCGCGGCATAGAGCACCAGGATAATCGACGGCGGCACCAGGATTCCGATGCTGCCGCCGGCGGCGAGTGAGCCGGCGGCGAGGCCGGGATCGTAGCCGGCCTTGCGCATTTCCGGCAGTGCGATGCGGGTCATAGTCGCGGCAGTGGCGACCGAGGAGCCGCAAACCGCGCCGAAGCAGGCGGAGGCGCCCAGCGTTCCGACCGCTAGCCCGCCGCGCATGCCGGCGAAGATGATGCGCGCGGCCTTGAACAGGTCCGATGACAGCCCGGTCACCGAGGCGACCTCGCCCATCAGAATAAACAGCGGCAGCACCGACAGCGTATAGGCCGAGCCGATGTCAAACGGCACGGTGCCGGCAAGCGCGAAGGTCGGCGCAAAACCCGACATGAAGATGTTGCCGACCAGGCCGACAAGCGTCAGCGCGATCCACACCGGCACGCGCAGCAGCAGCATCATGAACAGCGAAAGAACGCCGATAGCGCCGATGGTCGACGGGCTCATCAGACCGGCTCGTCGTGGCGGCGGGCGCCGCCGATGAACAGCGCGCCGATCGCGCAGATGATTGCACCCGCAATGCCGGCAAGTGCGAAAGCCCACATGATCCAGATCGGCAGCTGCAGTTCGAGCTTGCGGTCGCCGTAGCTGAAAGCCTGCATCGCCGGCGTGATCATCGCGTAAGCGTAGATACAGAGCGTGACGACCGCGAGCAGGTCAGCAAGCCGGATCAGCACCGTGACAATGGCACGCGCGGCGAACGAGTCGATAAGATCAATGACGATATTGCGGCGCTGCAGGAACGCGGTCGACATGCCGTTGAAAACGAATACAAGCAGCATCAACTCGACGAGATCGTAGGACGGCCGGATCGGGCTGTTGAACACATACCGCAGAAACACGTCGATGACGGTGACCGCCATCATGACGATCAACGCCACCGCCGCCAGCCGAAGCTGCGCGACCCGGAGCCGTTCAAGCAGCGCCAAGGGGCCGTCGCGGGTCACACGCTTGGCTTACTTGGTGTAGGCCGCGAAGAATTCGCGCGCCGGCTTGCCTGCCTTTTCCTGCTCGTCGAGCGCCTTCTCGATGATCGGCTTGGCGAGCTCTTTCATCTTAGCGACGTCGGCAGGCGACAGCGTGGTGATCTGCAGGCCCTTCTTGATTTCAGTCTCGCGTGCAAACTTGTCGAAGGCCTGCCACGCTTTGCCGAAGCTTATGGCGCCGGCAACGCCGGATTCCTTGTCGATGATGGCTCTCAAGTCCGCCGGCAAGGACGCATATTTCGCCGGGTTCATCACCATCGCGAAGGTCGCGGACGCGAGCGGCGGGTCGAGCGCGTAAGGCGACACCGAGACGAGATCGTAGGCGAAGCCCGCCTCGTGTGGGAAGCCGGCGCCGTCGACGACGCCTTTCGCCAGTGCGTCTTGCGATTCCTGCGGCGGCACCAGCATCGGCACCGCGCCAACCGATTCCAGCATGAACTTGTTGGTGATCGAGGCGTAACGGATTTTCTTGCCCTTGAAGTCGTCGAGCGTCTTGATCGGCGTCTTGCTGTAGATCACCACCGGGTTCGCCATCTGCATCCAGAGAATGTGCAGGCCCTGATGCTCGGCGGCGAGATATTTGGGCGCCAGCTCGGTCATGCGCTTGCCCATTTCCGCAAGATCGAGGTCGCCGGACGGCCAGGTGAACGGCAAGTTGGCGAGCTCGGTCATCGGATAGCGGCCGGGCGTCACACCATGCAGGCAGAAAGCGATGTCGGTGATGCCGTTGCGCGCGGCGTCGAACTGCCGGTTGGGCGGCCCGACCAATTGGCCGTTCGGATAAATTTCGAACTTCAGCCGGCCGCCCGACTCTTGCTCGATCTTTTGCGTCCAGCCGACCACCCATTTATGGAAAGCGTGCTGCGGCGGGACGAAATGCGAAAGCTTGAGCACGATCGGCTCGTTGGCCCGCGCGCTGCCCACGCCGAACATCACGGCGGCGGCCAAGGCAAACGCCTTGATGAATTTCGGCAAAGGCATCGGTTTCCTCCCCTGCGTTGCACCGGCCTCTGACGGGCGGCTTTGTCATTGTTTTCTAACGGAAAATGGCCGCAGTGTCACCCCGCGACCATTGTGTTGGTCAGCACGCCACAGCCGCCCACTTCGATGCGGACCTCGTCGCCTGCTTTAAGGAACTCGCCGCGCGGCATGCCGACACCGGCCGGCGTGCCGGTGGCGATCACGTCGCCGGGGAACAGCGTGAAATGGCGGCTGAGGTAGGCGATCTGCTCGGCGATGCCATGCACCAGGCGGCTGGTGTTGGAATTCTGCTTGAGCACGCCGTTGACCCAGAGCTTGATCGGCAGATTGTTCGGATCCGCGACATAGGCGGCGGGCGTGAACCACGGCCCCATGGGCGCTGCGTCCTCGAAGCATTTCTGTCCGACCCAATCCATGCCGAAGGGCGTGCCCTCGCGCTTGATCAGGTCGCGCGCCGACAGATCGTTGACAATCAAATAGCCGGCAACGCATTTGAGAGCGTCCTGCTCGGAAATATTGCGCGCCGGCTTACCGATCACCACGCCAAGCTCGGCCTCCCAGTCGACCTGCTTGGAGAACGGCGGCAGGCGCGCCGGCGTGCCGGTGCCGATGATCGAACCGGCTGTAGTTTTCATGAAGAAAAACGGATCCTTGCCTTTGGTCATCGACGGCGCCTTGCCGGTCACGCGCTTGGCGATCTCGGCCATTTCTTCCAGATGGTCCCAGTAATTGGCGCCGGCACAGTACAGCGCGCCCGGATAAAGGATCGGCGCCAGCAACTTGACCTGCGCCAGGGCAATGCCATCGCTCGGCTGTAGTTTTTGCGCCGCGGCGTGGAGCAAGGGATGCGCCTTGTCCCAGGCGCGCAGAATTCCGAGCACGGAGGAGCCATCGACGCCCGGCAACAGCGGCGCCGCCGGCAGCACGCGCTCGCCAACGAGAACGCCGGCCTTCGGCGCTCCACCGTTGCCATAACTGACCAGCCGGTATTCCGCCGCCATGCACTATCCCCAATACCATTTGACGGCGGGTACTCGATCATCGTGGGCGCGGCTTGGCAAGGGTCGCGGGTGCCCGACTTTTTGGCATCGGGAAATATCAATTGTTCATTGGTATCGCCGCTCCGCTGGCCGCGATGACTTGCGCGCGCCGCCAGCCGGCGATAAGGACGTCGCGTGTTAGCGGAAGAATCCGAAACAGCGCGCCCGTCGTTGGCGCTGGCCGCCGAATACGCGCCCGGTGTCGCCATGTCGGCTTTGGTCGCGGCCATTGGCTATGTCGCCGCGCCTTATATCGCGCAGGCCGTCCCGATCCCGGCCATGGTGATCGCGCTGGTCGTCGGGATGGCGCTCAACCCGATCGCCGCGCGTCCGGTGATGCAGCCCGGCATGACGTTCTGCGTGCGCACCGTACTGCGCTGGGCGGTGGCGCTGCTTGGCCTGCGTGTCGGGCTGGCTGATATCGCGGCGCTCGGCGCGGAGACCGCGACGCTGGTCGTGGCGTCGATGGCGGCGACCGTCGCCACAGGCTTTATCCTGGCGCGCATTAGCGGGCAGGCGCCGGGCTTCGGCGCGCTGGTTGGTGTGGGCACCGCGGTGTGCGGCGCCTCGGCGACGCTGGCCTGCTCGACTGTGGTGCCGGATTATCCCGGCAAGCAGCCCGACATCGCCTTCGTCGTAGTGGCGGTCAACGCGCTCGCCTCGCTCGCCATGCTGATCTATCCGCCGCTGTGCATCCTGCTCGGTTTCGACGCCAAGACCACCGGCGTGATGCTGGGCGGCACCATCCATGACGTCGCGCAAGTGGTCGGCGCCGGCTACGCGGTGTCGGTGCCGGCCGGCAATATCGCGGTGATCGTCAAGCTGTTTCGCGTGTTCCTGCTGCTGCCGGTGGTGCTGGGCGTTGGCTGGCATTTCACCAGGCTGGGGCTCAAGCACGGCGAGGCGCGGGTGCCGGTGCCGGTCTTCGCCATCGTGTTTCTGGTGTTGTGCGCGGCCAACAGCGCGATCCCGCTGCTGCCGGCGCTGCTTCCGGTTTACACGCCGGTCAAGAGCGTGCTGGTGGAAGCCTCGACCTGGGGCCTGCTTCTGGCGATCGGCGCGCTGGGCTTAGGCACCTCGATCAAGGCCATCGTCGGACTCGGCTGGCGCCACGTCACCACCGTGCTCGGCACCACTGTCGTCATCTTCGTCATTGTGACGGGCGGTCTGGTGCTGATGCGCTAGTCCAGCGTCACCGTTTTGAAGTCGGCCGGCAACACGATCTCGAGCAATTCACAGTCGTCCGAGTAGCCGAGCACGGTGTGCTTGATCTTCGGCGGCTGGATCCAGCATGAACCGGCATGGAAGGTGTGCGCGCCCTGGCCTTCGAACTCGCTTCGCATCCAGCCTCTGAGCACATAGATCATCTGGAATTCGACGTCGTGATAATGCGGCGTCGACACTTCCTCAGGCCTGAACGGCGGCAGCATGCGGATGACGTGCGCCTGCACCATGCCGCCGGTCGCCGGCGCGATGCCGAGATCGCGATATTTGGCGTAAGAGCGCAGGCCCTGCTCGAAATCTTCTTCGCGGTGATGGCTGAAGGTGAATTTGTGTTTCGGCTGCGCCTTGGCCTTCGATTTTACAGGACGCCGCGCTTTGGTTTTTCGTTGGACTTTCTTGCGTGCCTTGGCCATTGATGCCTCCCTCATTTTGCTCAATTGGATCACGATGGCCGAAGCGATGGAAGAGCCGCAAACGCACGCGATTCGCATCTTCGTCGATGCCGACGCCTGCCCGGTGAAGCCGGAAATCTACCGGGTCGCGGAGCGATACGGCCTCAAGGTCTACGTGGTCGCCAACGCCTTCATGGCCGTGCCGCGCAGCGGCATGATCGAGCGCGTCATCGTGCCGGAAGGCCCGGATATCGCCGACAACTGGATCGCTGAGCGCGCGGCCGAAAACGATATCGTCATCACCGCCGACATTCCGCTGGCGGGGCGGTGCGTGAAAAAGGGCGCGGTGGTGGTCGGTCCGACCGGCAAGCCGTTCACCGAAGAGTCGATCGGCATGGCCTTGGCGACGCGCGACCTGCTGACAGATTTGCGCAGCGCCGGCGCGATCACGCGCGGGCCGCCGCCGCTCAGCCGTCGGGATATTTCGCGATTTCTGTCGGCGCTCGATCTGGTGGTGACGCGGCTCAAGCGCAAATTAAATCTTTAAGTTACTCCGCGGCTTCCGCCACGCCGCCATGCGCCTTCGACCAGCCGGCTGGATCGTTCATGAACTTCTCGACCTCGCCCAGCATCTTGCCGTCGAACTTGCCGCTGGCCTTGGCCACCGCCAGCACGTCCCACCAGGTAGTGAGCGCATGCAGTGTGACGCCGAGATCGGCGAGGATTTTTTTGCCTTCAGGGTAAATGTCGTAAAAGAAAATAACGAAGCAGTGCTCGCACAGGCCGCCGGCCTCGCGGATCGCCTTAACGAAATTCACCTTGCTGCGGCCGTCGGTGGCGAGGTCTTCGACCAGCAGCACGCGCTGGCCGGGGATCAACTGGCCCTCGATCTGGGCGCCGCGGCCGAAACCCTTGGGCTTCTTGCGGACATATTGCATCGGCAAATTGAGCCGCTCCGCGACCCAGGCGGCAAAGGCAATGCCGGCGGTCTCGCCGCCCGCCACCGCATCGAATTTGTCGAGGCCGACGTCACGCTCCATGGTGGTAACAGCAAAATCCATCATCGCGCTGCGCACTTGCGGAAACGAGATCAGCCAGCGCGAGTCGTTATAGACCGGGCTGGCCCACCCCGACGTGAAGATGAACGGCTTGTCCTCCATGAAGCGGACGGCGCCGACGTCGAGGTACATCTTCGCCGTCTGTTGGGCGATGGTTTTTGCGTCGGTGATTTTTGCGGCCATGGCGTAACGAATAGTCCACCGCTCAGGCGAAACCAAGGGCCGCGGCGCCTTTATTCACGGTGCTTTCGGACCTGCCTTCTTGTACCAATCCGCGATCTGCGCGCCGGTCCAGAACAGCACGTCCTTCTTCTCGCGGACCTTCTCGTAGATCTTGCGGAAATATTTGACCCTATGCGCCGCCCCCATGATGTAGGGGTGCACCGAAATCGCCATCACCCGGGCCGAGCCCTTGGCGTCCTTGTAGATCTGCTCGAACTGGTCGATCGCCCGCTCGTAGAACTCGTTCGCCTTGTGATGCTGGATCAGCATCATGGCGACGTCGTTGACTTCCTGGGTGTAGGGGATGTTGAGGATAGGCTTGCCGCGTGTCTTGAGCCAGACGGGCTGGTCGTCCAGCACCCAGTCGGCGACGTAGTCGTAGCCTTCCTCGGCTAGCACGTCCGGCGTTTCCCAGGTTTCGGTCAGGCCGGGGCCGAGCCAGCCGCGCGGGCGTTGCCCGGTTGCCTTCAGGACCACTTCGGCGCTCTTGCGGATGTCGGCGCGCTCGTTGTCGACCTTCTGCATGTTGCGCTGGGTGTAGCCGTGGCCGACGAATTCCCAGTTGCGCTCGACGCAGGCCCGCACGATGTCGGGATAGGCCTCGACCGCGACGCCATTGATGTTCATCACGCCCGGAATCTTGAACTCGTCGTAGACCTTGAGCAGCCGCCAGAAGCCGACGCGGTTGCCGTATTCGTGCCAGCACCAGTTCGGAATGTCGGGCATCGGCGAACCGCCGGCCGGTGGCGTCAACACCGTGCGCGGCATGGTCTGGGTCGGGTCCCATTCCTCCACGTTGGTGACGGTCCACACCACCATGCGCGCGCCTTTTGGCAGCTTGAGCGGCGCGCGCGTGGCAATCGGCGAATAGGCGAGGCGGTCGTTCGGCAGCATTCCGACGGCGGGCTTGGGAAAGTTCATGATGCGCTCAGCTTCCCTTCAGGTCGTAGACATCCGGAAAGAAATAGTCTTTCCAGGAGGCGGCTTTCACTTTCAGCGTGCCGACGCCGGTCATGAAATCCGCGAATTTCATGGTGGCTTCCGGCGTCAAGGTCCAGCGCACCTGCGGCCCGGACACGATCTTGCCGACCATGTCGGGCGACAGCTTCGATTTGGAATCCTCGATCCACAGTCCGCCGGCCGCCGGCTTGTCCTTGTTGATGATGTCGGTCGCCTCTTTCAGCGCCGCGATTAGCGCCTTGTAGAGCACCGGATTGTTGTCGCGGAATTTTGCCGAGGTCCAAGCCACGGTGAAAGTATGCGAGCCGCCCATCATGTCGAATGAATTGAGCACCGTGTGTACGCCGGGCTGCTCCAGTTGCTGATTCTGGAACGGCGGCACGCTGAACACGCAGTCGATTTCAGATTTGCCGCCGAGCAAGGCGATAGTGGCGTCCGGTGGCGACATCGACACGGTCAGCTTGTCGAGCTTGGCGAATTCCTTGTCGCCGAATTCCTTGGCGACCGCCATCTGCAACATGATTGCCTGCACCGCGACCTTGACCGACGGCAGCGCAATGCGGTCGCTGTCCTTTAGATCTTTGACGGTTTTGACGTCCGGGTTGCGGCAGTTGAGTAGAAACGGCTGCGAGCTCAGTGCCGAGACGCCGCGCACTTCTTGCGGCGTGCCTTTGGTTTTCGCCCACAGCGTCAGCAACCCCGGCACGCCACCGGAAGCGATATCGATGCTTCCGGACAACAACGCGTCGTTGATTGCGGCCGGTCCGTTCATCTGCACCCAGGACACTTTAACTTCGGGAATGCCGAGAAGCTTGGCATGCTTCTCGATGAGCTTTTGATGCTCCATCACGTTGAGCTGCAGGTAGCCCATGGAAAATTGCTTGGCGAGGCGGATTTCCGGCACTTGGGCCGAAGCCGGCGACAGCAGGCCGAGCAGCGCCACCGCGCCGGCGAAACCGCGCAGATGTCCAGTGAATCGCATTGCTTCCTCCCGAGGATGTTTGTTTTTTATTCTTATGGGCAACAGTCCACGCTACGCGGCGGCCTAGATCTTGGCAACGCCGCGATACCAGTCGAGGATCTGCTCGCCGTTCCAGTGCAGCACGCCCTCGCGCTTGTTCACGTAGTCGTAAATCTGCTCGAGATATTTGATCCGGTGTGGCTGGCCGCTGATGTAAGGATGGATCGCCAGCGCGCAGAACTTCGCGCGCGTCTCGCTCTCGGCATAAAGCCGGTCGAACTGGTCGATGGTGCGCTTGAGCAGATAGTCGCTCTCGTGATGCTGGATCAACATCATCGGGATGTCGTTGAGTTCGATGGTGTAGGGCAGGGTGACCAGCGGGCCTTTTGCGGTTTTGATCACCGTCGGCTCGTCGTCATAGACCCAGTCGCCGATATATTTCACGCCGGCGGCGGCGAGATATTCCGGCGTCTCCAGCGTTTGCGTGAGACCGGGGCCGAGCCAGCCGACCGGTCTTTTTCCTGTGAACTTCTGCATGATGTCCATGGTGTGGTTGATCATGCCGGCCTGGTCGGGCTCCTTGTGGATCGGCCCTTGCTCGTAGGCGTGACCCATGAATTCCCAGCCGTCGGCACGCGCCTGCTCGGCGACGCGCGGATAGTCCTCGCAAATGCGCGCATTGGCGGCGAGCGTTGGCTTGATGCCAAGCTTCTTGAACAGCTCGTGAAACCGCCAGCAGCCGACGCGCATGCCGTATTCGTGGAAGCCCCAGTGCACGACGTCGGGCATCAGCGACACGCCGGTCGGCGCCGGCAGCAGCTGGCGCGCCATCGGTTTGCCGATGTCCCAGACCTCGTAATTGACGATGGTCCAGAACACGATGCGGGCCTTGCCCGGCAGCTTGAGCGGCGGCCGATCGACGATCGCCGAAAACTCAGCGCGTTCCTTGGGGATCATCGGGCCGGCCATGACGCATCCTCGAATTCCAGGACGGCTAGAATGTCACGCCATCGCGCTGATGCGCAACCCGACTAGCCGCTCGAGCGTGGCGGTGTCTCTTTGCAACTGCGCGGATGTCGCGCGATGCGCCACCGCGCCGCGTTCCAGCACGATTGCCTCAGCGGTCAACTCCAGTGCGATGTCGGTGTGTTGCTCGACCAGGATGATCGCGATTTTGCGGTCGGCCAGCATCAGCCGTATGGCGGCGATCAATTCGTCGACGATCACGGGCGCCAGGCCCTCGAACGGCTCATCCAGCAACAGCAGCGCCGGATTGGTCATCAGCGCGCGCGCCGTCGCGAGCATCTGCTGCTCGCCGCCCGACAATTGATTGCCCATGTTGGGGCGGCGTTCGGCCAGCCGCGGAAACAGCTTGAACACGGAGTCGAGATTCCAGACGCCCGGCCGCGCCGCGACCGTCAGGTTCTCATCGACGGTGAGCGAGGGAAAGATCTCGCGTTCCTGCGCCACCCAGCCGATGCCGTTGCCGGCACGGGCGTGCGGCGGCACGCGCGAACTGTCGCCGCCGCGCCACAATATCTTGCCGCCGCGCAATTGCGTGTAGCCCATGATGGTCAGCAGCAACGTCGACTTGCCGCCGCCGTTGCGGCCGAGCACCGCCAGGCTGCCGTGCTCGGGTAATTCCAGCGAAATACCGTGCAGCACCATGGCGGCGCCGTAGCCGGCCGTGACGTTGTCGAGTTTGAGCAGCGCATTAGCCATGTTTGCGCTTGCCCAGATAGACTTCGCGCACGCCCGGATCGGCGGCGATTTCGGCTGGCGAGCCTTCGGCAAAAATCGCCCCGCTCACCAGCACGATGATGTGCGTAGCAAAACGAAACACCACGTGCATGTCGTGCTCGATGAACAGCAAAGTGAGATCGTCGGACAGGCTCGCGACTCCCTCGAAAATATCGCCACTTTCTTCCTGCGGCACGCCGGCGGCCGGCTCGTCGAGCAGCAGCACTTTCGGTTTGGTGGCGAGCGCCAGCGCGATCTCCAGCAGCCGTTGCCGGCCATAGGGCAATTCGCGCGTGACTTGATAACAACTATCGCCGAGCCGCAGCTTGCGCAAGATTTCGTAAGCCTCGTCGATGGTCTCGCTATCGGCTCCGACCGTTCGCCAGAATTGGCCGGCGAGGCGGCGGCGCTCCGCCACCGCCAGCGTGACGGCTTCGAGCGCGTTAAGGCCGGGGAACAGCATGTTGATCTGGAAGGTGCGGGCCAGCCCGCGCCGCACACGATCCTGCGGTTCAAGAGTGGTGATGTCTTCCTCGCCCAACATGATCTTTCCGGCATTGGGCGTCAGCATGCCGGTCATCAGATTGATCAGCGTGGTCTTGCCGGCGCCATTGGGTCCGATCAGCGCGTAGCGCGCGCCGACCGGCAGTCTCAATTCGATATCGCGCGCCACCGCAAGCGAACCGAAGGCCATCGACAGGCCCTGCGTGGCCAAAGCTAGCGCGCTCATTGCGGCCTCCGGCGCGCGTAGAGACGCGACAGGCCGCCGAGAATGCCGTTCGGCAACACGAGCACCACCGTGACCAGCAAGATGCCGATCCAGAAATACCAATACTGCGGCGCGATGCCGGAGAACTGGTCGCGCGCGACCATGAAGATCGCCGCGCCCACCAGACCGCCATAGAGCCGTCCGGCGCCGCCCAGCACCAGCATCACTAGCACGTCGGCGGAGCGCTCGAAGCTCAAGGCTTCGAGCGACACGGTCTGCGTGGTCTGCGCGATCACCGCGCCGGCAATGCCGGCCATGGCCGCGGCAATGGTGTAGATCTTGCGGATATGCGCGCGGCTGTCGGCGCCGATCAGCGGCATGCGCACCCAATTTTCGCGAATGCCGCGCAGCGCCAGGCCGAAGGTCGAATGAATCAGCCGCCGCGCAAACAGAAACACCAAAAACAACACCGCAAGCGAATAGGCGTAGGAGGTCGTGCCGTAAATATCGAATTTGAACAGGCCGAACAGCGGCCAGATCTCGACGCCCTGCAGTCCGTCCGAGCCGCCGGTCAGCCAGCCCGCGCTGTTGCCGGCCTCCTGCAGCAGCAGGCCGAGGCCGAGCGTAATCATGATCAGCGTGAGGTGGCGGAAACGCGCGACGATGAAGCTCGAGGCGTAGCCGACCAAGGCCGCCATCGCGGCGCCGATCACCAGCCCGCTCAGCGGTTCGCCCCAGACGAATTTCGAGAACAGCCCGGCGGTATAGGCGCCGATGCCGAAAAACGCCGCGTGGCCGAGCGAAACGATGCCGGCGTAACCGAGGATGAGATCGAGCGACAGCGCAAACAGCGCGCCGACCGCGACCTGGCTCGCCAGCGACAGATAATTAGGAAACAGCACGAACGGCAGCAGCGTTACCAGCCAGAAGGCGATTTCGAACGGGTGCCAGCGGCTTAAGCGTTGCAGATATTGCTGGGGGGAGGCGTTTGCATCGGTAAGCGCCATGTTTCAGCGCCTCCCGAACAGGCCGGACGGCCGCCACATCAGCACGACCACCATGACCAGATAAATCAGGAACGCGCCGAGCTGCGGCACGTAATATTTTCCGGCGATATCGCTGATACCGATCAGGCAGGCGGCGGCGAACGAGCCGGCAATCGAGCCCAGGCCCCCGACCGACACGATGATCAGCACGTAGACGAGGTAAGTGAACGCGAAATTCGGATCGAGCCCGACAATCTCGATCGCCAGCGAGCCGCCAAGCCCGGCCAGGCCCGAGCCGAGCGCGAAGGTGATGGCGAAGGTGCGCTCGACATTGATGCCGAGCCCGCTCGCCATGCGCTGATTGTCGACCGCCGCGCGCACCTGCGCGCCGAACCGCGTGTATTCGAGCGCGCCGACCAGAATGAGCGTGACCACGACGCCGATGCCGACCAGAAACAGCCGGTAGGCCGCGATGTTCAAGCCCAGCACGTTGAACGAGCCGCGCATGTAGACCGGCACGTCGATCGGCTGCTGGGTGGTGCCGAAGAAATAGGCCGCGACCGCGACCGAGATGAAGGCGAGCCCGATGGTGAGCAACACCTGGTCGAGATCGCTGGCGCGGTAGAGCCTGCGGTAGAGCGTCCGCTCGAACAGCACGCTCACCAGCGCCGCCGCCAGGAACGCCATCGGCAGCGTTGCGAAGAATGGCCAGTGCAATTCGTTCATCAGGCTGACAGTGACGTAGCCGCCGAGCATGGCGAAGGCGCAGTGCGCCAGGTTGACGAAATTCATCAGCCCGAGCGTCACCGACAAGCCGACCGATAACAGAAACAACAGCATCCCGTAGGCAATGCCGTCGAACAGGACACCGAGGACTGGAGGGAGCATGGCCGTCAGCGTTCCTCAGCGGGACCTATGATCCTGATACTCTATTGCCCGCGGCTCATAAAGGAAGGGGCGACCGCTGGGGCCGCCCCATCCGAACGCGATCCCGAAGCCGGTGATTACTTCTTCGCTTTCATCGCCTCGTGCACCGGGTCCTTCACATTGGCGACCTTGTCAATCTCGACATTAACCAGCTTCCCCCCGACCTTCTGGACCTGGTTGATATAGACGGTCTCGACCACGTCGCGAGTCTCCGGATCGATCATCATCGGGCCGCGCGGGCTTTCCCACTTCATACCCTTGGCCGCGGCGATCAGGCTGTCGCCATCGGTCTTGCCGCCGGCCTTCTTCACCGATTCGTAAATCAGGTGCATGCCGTCATAGCCGCCGACCGAGAAGAAGTTCGGGTTCTCGTCCTTGTTGTCCTTCTTGTAGTCGGCGACGAACTTGGCATTCATCTTGGTCTTGAGGTTATGGTCGTAGTTGCCGGCGCTGATGACGCCGAGCGCGGTGTCGCCCATCTGCTTGAGCGCGCTGTCGTCGGTCAGCTCCTGCGTGCCAGTGACCTTGACCTTCTTGGTGTCGATGCCGCGCTCGGCCAGCGCCTTGCCGACCGCCGCCGGTTGCGCGCCGCCCGGAATGAACACGAAGATCGATTCCGGGTTGAGATCCTTGGCGCGCTGCACATAGGCCGAGAAGTCGGGATTGGCGACAGCCATGCGGACCGAGCCGACGATCTCGCCGCCGCCGGCCTTGAAGCCGTTGATGAAGCCGCCTTCGGCGTCATGGCCTGGCGCGTAGTCGGACACCATCGTGTAGGCCTTCTTGGTCGTTTTGGCGGCCCAGGTGCCGAGCGTGGTGGTGATCATCGGCAGCGTGAACGAGGTGCGCACGCAATAGGGCGACTTGTCGGTGATGATCGAGGTCGCGGCGTTCATAATCACCATGAACTTCTTGGCTTCGGCCGACACGCCGCAAGCCGCGATCGCATTCGGCGTCAGCACGAAGCCGGCGATAATGTCCGCCTTGTCGCGCACCACCAGTTCTTCGGCTAGGCGCTTGGCGACCGGCGGCGCGATGCCGCCGACGTCCTTGCGGATGATTTCGACTTTCTTGCCGCCGATGCTGTCGCCGTGCTGCTTCATATAAAGCTTGATGCCGGCGTCGATCTGATTGGCGGCGTCGGCGAACTGGCCGGAATACGGCAGGATGATGCCGATTTTGATGGTTTCCTGCGCCTGGCCGGTGGCCGGCATCAGGCTCGCCGCCAACAACGCGGCGCCCGTGAGCAATATGCGTTTCATGGTCGTCCTCCCCTTGGATTTCTTTGGTTTTATTGAGCGTAGAATGCCTGACCTTTCACCCAAAGAAAAGCGCCGCCGACAAGCCGCCGGCGGTGCTGTTGCACGATAGTAGGGGTCCCAATCAGTTGGTTGGGACCTCCGTTGAGGAGGTTTATCAGCCCAAAGACACTGTGGCCTGCTCGTATTTGCCGCTGCCCATCTTGCCGTCCGGGAAGATGCCGTGGGCAGCGATCCACTCGAAGGATTCCTCGTAGACCTCCTTCGTGTAGGGCTCGAACACCAGCCGCTCGCCCGGACCCCAACGGCGCGTGTCCATCTTGGCGTGGAAGCGGTCGGGGAATTCGTTCTTGTAATAGTGCGTGTAAAGTTCGGGCCGCAGATCGATGTCGCGTTGCGCCTTGCGCAGCGCGCGGAAGAACTTGCGCAGGTCTTCCGGATCGGGATCGCCGTGGATCATTGTGCCGATCATGAAGGTCGAATCGATCACCTTGCGGAAGCCGAGCTGCTCGGCGAAATAATACGGGCCGCCGAACAGGTGGACTGCCGGCGCAGTACCATCAAACAAATGCTCCATGCGCTTGAACAGCATCCCGTCGGCATAGTTCAGGTTGATCTGCTCGGGCGTGAGGTACTGCTCCAACGCCTGCACCGTGGAATAGTGGCTGCCGGACTGGAAGCCGACCGAAACCGGCACGCCGGCGAGATCGGCAGGATCCTTGATTTTCGAATCGGCCGGCACGAACACGCCTGCCGGCGCCACCGAATAGACGTCGGTATACATCTTGCCGTGGCCGTTGGAGGCCGCGACGTTGACGGTCCAGTGGCAGGCGCAACTCACGTTGGCCTTGCGGCCTTCCTCGAACGATTGATAGGCGCCCTTGCTGCCTTTGTCGTGAATCTTGCCGTCGGTCGCGCGCATCAGCTCGCGGAATTCGTAGTCGAGGCCCTCTTTACGGAAATAGTCCTTTTCCTCGGCCACCCATTCCTGCAGGCGGAAATGCGGTTCGATGATGAATTTGGCCATGGTTGCTTCTCCCTGGATGTCAGCAGCAGGATTGCGGTTTCGCGCTTTTCTTGCCGTGCTCGGCGACGCGCCGGGCGCGGATCATCTTGACGTGGTCGTCCATCAGCGTGCGCGCCGCGGCCGCGTCGCGCAGCTCGATGAGATCGGTGAGTTGGGTGTCGATGTCGAGAATGTGCCGCGCCAGCTTGGCGGTCGCGGTGAGGTTGCGGCGCGGCCACGACACGTGCTCGAGCGAGATCAGTTGCACGACCAGCACGCGGTTATGCGAGGCCTCGGCGACCGCCATATGGAAATCGCGCGACAGCCGGGTGAACAGGTCGAGATCGCCGATGGCGGCTTGCGCGTCGGCGAGCAGCGCCCGCAATTTGGCGATGTCGGCTGGGGTGGCGTTTTCGGCCGCGAGTTCGGCGCCCAGCGTTTCGATGGCGCGCTGCGCGTCCATAACTTCGGCGGCGGAAACCCCGGTGAGATCGAGCTGCACCGCCAGCGCTTCGGCGAACAGGCGCGGGTTGCCTTGCGCGATGCGCGCGCCGCCGCCTTTGCCCATGCGGATTTCGACGATGCCGAGCGCTTCCAGCGTGCGCATGGCGTCGCGCGCCACGATCCGGCTGGTGCCAAAGCGTGCCGCCAGATCCTTTTCGGTGCCGAGGAAATCGCCGGGCTTGAGCTTCTTGGCGAACAGCCGGTCGCGCACGTCGGCGACCATTTGCGCCGACAGCGACGACGAACGCCCGGCGAACATGATGCGCGCGGTCAACTCGCCGCTCATCGCCACCGGTTGCCGTAACGCCTGCGCCATGGTCCGCGCCTTTCAGGGAAGTGCGGATTATCGGGGCGGCGGCGGGAATAGTAAAGATACTATCTTATAAATTTCAACCCGCGCCGAGTTTCTTGTTCCGGGGATTCCACGAGCAATCCTCGTATCTTAGTGCGCCTCGACGTGCGCCTCTTTGACCACCGCGCCCCACACCTGTGTCTCTTTGACGATGAAGGCTTTGGCCTCGGCCGGCGTGCCGCCGGCGGCCTGCAGAGTGATTTTCCCGAAGTGATCCTGCGCGTCCGGGCTCTTGAGCACTTCGTTGATCGCGGTGTTGAGCTTATCGATGATCGCCGGCGGCGTTTTCGGCGGTGCGGCGATGGCGTTCCAGGTGGAGGATTCGAAGCCCTTCACACCGGCTTCATCAAGCGTCGGGATATCGGGAAGGCTCGGAATGCGCTTTGCCGTCGCCACCGCCAGAATACGCGCATTGCCGGCTTGGTGCAGTTTGATGGCCGAGGCGAGCTCCATGAAGATCATATCGACGTGGCTGGCGATCAGGTCGTTGAGTGCCGGCGCGGTGCCCTTGTAGGGCACATGCACCAATTTGGTGCCGGTGACCTTCTCGAACAACGCCGCGGTCAGATGCGAGGTGGTGCCGATGCCCTGCGAGGCGTAATTGATCTTGCCGGGATTGGCCTTGGCATAGGCGATGAATTGCTGCGCGGTCTTGGCCGGGAAATCCGGGCGTACCAGCAGCACATTGGCGACCGTCGTCATGATCGCGACCGGCTCGAACTTGGCCGGGTCGAAACTCATTCTGCTGTAGAGGAGGGGGTTGACCGTGAGCGGCGAAGGTTGCGCGGCGAGCAGCGTGTAGCCGTCGGGATCGGCGGTGAACACCGCTTCCGCGCCGATATTGCCGCCGGCGCCGCCGCGGTTTTCCACCACCACCGGCTGACCCAGGCGCTGCTGCAAGCCGTTGGCGACGATGCGCGTCACGGTGTCGACGCCGCCGCCGGCCGGCACGCAGACGATGATCCGGATCGGCCGGTTGGGATAATTGGTCGCGGCGTCCTGTGCCCAGGCGCCGGACGCCTGCAGCATCAACGCGGAAACAAGAATCAAGAGTGCGCGCAAAGTGTTCCTCCGTTCGTAGGCGGCCAGTTACGCGACGCTCGCCAGTTTTTGTGCCGGCAGTTTGAGATTGAAGACGCGCATCGCATTGCCGCCAAGAATATTGCGCTTGGCCTGTTCGCTCAGGAAAGGCAAGTCGTAGATTGTCGAGGGCAGATCGAAGTCCCAGTGCGGATAGTCGGACGCATAGAGCAATTGGGTTTCCGCCTTGACCATGCGGAAATTGTTCTCCAGCGCCACCATGTCGGTCATTTCGAGTGGCTGCGAGGAGAAGAACATGTCGCGCATGTAGTCGCTCGGCAGTTTCTTCAGCGCCGGCGCTTCCGACGAGCGCATCATGTATTCGTTGTCGAAACGCTGCATCATGAACGGCACCCAGGCCAGCCCGCTTTCGACCCAGAGCACCTTTAATCTCGGAAACCGCTCCGGCAGGCCGTTGGTGATCCAATTGGCGAGATGCACCATGTTGTAGAACACGAAGCCGAGCGCATGCACGGAAATGAAGCGGTTCATCATGCCGACGGTCTGGTCGTTCCAGTTGTAGCCGGCGTGGAAGGCGATCGGCAGGCCCATCTCCTCCATCAGCGCGTAGGTTTTCATGTAGGAATTGTGGTGCACCGGTCGATAGCGCGCCGACGTCACCATGAACCCCACCACGCCCTTGGTCTGGCCGAATTCCTGCACCATGCGATACGACGCGTCGGCGTCGTTGAACGGCAGATACAGCATCGAGCGGATGCGCGGCTCGTGCGCCAGCACGCGCTCTGTCAGCCAGCGGTTATAGGCGCGCGCCAGCGCGACCTCGACCTCGACTTGCGGATGTAGGCCAAGCTGCAGCATCGGCGTCGGGAACATCACCGCGACGTCGATGCCGATGGCGTCCATCCAGCGCCGCGTCAGCGCGATATCGCGCTGCTTGCCGGGCTCGGTCTTTTCCATGCCGCGCGTGGCATAGCGCATTACCCGGCCGCCCATGTCCTGGTAGCCGACGCCGGCCGGCAGCATGCCGACGCTCTTGGCGCTGGCCTGGCGCGCGCTTTGCGCCAGCTGTTGCAGCACCGGGTCGTCCATGTATTCGAGAATTTCGCCGATCGCCTCGCTTTCGTAGTGATGCGAATCGACATCGACGATCGGAAAATTTTTGTAGCCGCGCTCGGCCGCCTGCTGCGAGGCGTGCGCCAGCAGCTTGGCGGTGTCGAATTCCTCGACCTCCATGCGGCGGAAATCCGAGAGTGGGAGTTCCATTATTGTTTTCCCGACCAGGCCTGCCACATGCCGAGTTCGAACACTTGCAAATTCACCGCCTTGAGCATGGCGGTCACCGTCACCATCACTTCGGTCGCGGTCATCTGCGTATCGGGTGGAAACGCGGACGGTGCATTATCCGATTCAGCCGCGCGCGCGGCGTAGCTGCGCACGGCCTGCGCCAGCATACTTTGAATCTCCGCGTCGCTTGGCTGTTTGGCCGCGCGCGCAATGGTGTCAGCCTGCGACGACATAGATATCCTCCCCGCGCTTCACGACCTCGAAGCTTTTCAGTTTCAGCTTGCGGTCGGCGGCGCATTCGCCGGTCTTGAGATCGTATTCGTAGCCGTGCCAGGGGCACACGAAATGGATTTCCTGCTCTGAAAACTTTTGCCCCTGCCAAGTGCGGTCGAGGCCGATCACGTCCTCGACCTTGTGCATCATGACGCCCTCGCAGGCCGGCCCGCCCTGGTGCACGCACAAATTCTCATAGGCGTAGAACCGCCCTTGCCAGTGGAACACGCCGATTTCACTAGCCCCATGGCGCACGATGCGGCGTTCGCCGTCCGGGAACTGCGAGGCTTTGGCGACGAAGACATCAGGCATTCAATGCGGCTCCCGGCTGCTGAGCTCACGGAAAAGTATGGCACCGAACCGCCTTCGCGGAAACTGGGGGCAGGGTTGCGCACTGCCGCATTGTCGGCCGCGCAGGCTTCACGCATGGTCCGGCGCAATCGAAGGAGCGCCGGTGGACTCTATTGCAATTCTTGCGTTTGTTGCGGGCGCCTATGTGCTGGCGGGCTTCGTCAAGGGCGTGATCGGGCTCGGTCTGCCGACAGTGGCGATCGGCGTGCTCGGGCTGCTGATGACGCCGGCGCAGGCGGCGGCGATCCTGCTGGTGCCGTCGCTGGTCACCAATGTCTGGCAGTTCGTGGTGGGTGGCGAGCTGGTGGCGCTGGTGCGGCGGCTTTGGCCGCTGCTGGCCGGCTCATGTCTGGGAACCTGGTTCGGCGTCTTGCTGCTGCCGGGAGGCTCCACCGCCGAGGCGACGGTCTGGCTCGGCGCGGCGCTGGCGGTCTATGCCGCGCTTGGGCTGTTCAAGGTGGATTTCTCGGTGCCCGAGCGCAACGAGGTGTGGCTCGGCTTGATGGTCGGCGTCGCGACCGGCGTGATATCGGTGGCGACCGGTATCTTCGCGGTGGCGGCGCCCTATGTGCAGGCGCTCAAGCTCGATCGTGGCCGGATGGTGCAGGCGCTCGGCCTGTCGTTTACAGTCTCCACCATCGCGCTCGCTCTGGCCTTGGCGCATGGCGGCGAGATGAAGACCACGCTGATCTGGCCGTCATTGGTGGCGCTCGGCGCAGCACTTATTGGCATGGTGCTGGGGCAATTGGTGCGCGGCCGCATATCCGCGCAAACATTCAGGTTGTGGTTTTTCGTCGGCCTGTTGCTGCTCGGCGCGCATTTGGCGTTGCGCGGCTTTTTTTAAGCCGTCCCAGCCGCGGGTCGGGCTTGTCGCTTTGCAAGGTCGATTGAATTGCTTCGCGCAGCAGCGCGTGCTTCGATTTCGGCCACTGCGCGACGTGGATATCGGCCAACAGCTTGGCCGATTTGCCGAACACCACGATTCGGTCGCCGACGCCGATCGCTTCTTCCAACTGGTGCGTAATCAGGATGGCGGTCGAGCCGCATTCGCGGGCCAGCGCCAGGAAAGTCTCGCGCAATTCCGCCGCCGTCACCTCGTCGAGATGGCCGAAGGCCTCGTCTGCCAGCAAAATATCCGGTTGCACGGAGAAAGCCCTTGCGATCGCCACGCGCTGGCGCATGCCGCCGGACAATTCATGCGGAAAAGCATTGGTGAATTGGCCAAGGCCTAGACGTTTGAGCCACGTCAGCGTGCGGTCGCGTTGCTCGGCCTCCGGCAAGCCGATCAATTCGAGCGGCAGCTTGGCGTTGTCGAGCGCTGAGCGCCACGGCAGCAACCGGTCCTGCTGGAAGACGGTGGCGATGCGGCCGCGGAAATGGTCGAAGTTGGCATGCGGGCTTTTGTCGCCGATGCGTAGCGTGCCCTCGCTCGGCGCCTCCAGCCCGATCATCAGATCGAAAAACGTGGATTTACCGCAACCGGTCTGGCCTACGATCGCCACCACCTCGCGCGGCGCGATGGTCAAATCGAGCCGGTCGATTGCCACCACCGCCTGGCCCGAGGTGGCTTGGCGGAATACCTTACGCAGGCCGCGCACTTCGATCGGCGGCGGGCCGCTCATGTCCGCCACCGCAGCATGCGCACCTCGACCCGCGCGACCATCGCTTCGAGCAGGAACAGCAGCACCACCAGCACCAGCGTCCAGGCGAACACGTCGGCGACCGAAAACAATTCCTCCGCCACCGACAATTGATGGCCGATGCCGGTGACCGCGCCCACCAGCTCGGCGATGGTGACGACGCGGATCGCCAGGCTGATATTGACCTTCCAGCTGGTGAAGATGGTCGGCACGATCGCCGGCAACATCAGCTTGATGAAATATTGCGGCGTGGTCGGCCGGAACGACTGCATCATGGTGCGCAACTCGCGCGGCACCCCGCGCATTGCATCCAGCGTGTCGACGAGGAAAACCGGGCCGCACACCACCACAAGCACGAAACAGATGCGGAACTCGACGCCGGGAAACCACAGCACCGCGAACAAAATCCACGATACCACCGGCACCGCCATCAGAATACGGATCATTGGGTGCAGATATTTGTCGAGTGAATCCGAGCGATACATCGCCATCGCCAGCGACACGCCGAGCACGAACGAGGCGAGCAGCGCGGCGATCACGCGCGCCAGCGTGACCGCGATGTCGATCGGCGTGATGTCGGCGAGGCTTTGCGCGATTCGCACGAAACTGGGAATGGCGAACGGCGGTATTCCCAGATAGGGCGCGAGATGCGACAGCGTCTCCCAGACGGCGGCGAACACCAGAAGCGAGACGAAAGCCTGCCGTGGAAAAGTCAGGGCCGGAACAGACTCACGCAACTCGTCATGGGGCATAAATAATCTTCTCGTCCGGCATGTTCGGATAGAACCCGGCCTTGACCGCGCGCTCCATCATGTCGGTGATCGACTTCCTGGTCGCCGGTTCCCAGGCCGGCTTGACAATCATCTGCAATCGCTTGCTCTCGACCGCGGCGGTGAAGATGCCGGGCGGCAGTTTCAGCGTCTCGTTGGCGATCTTGTCGGCGTCGGCGGTGTTGGATTGCATATAGCTCGCAACGTCCTGCAGCGCCGCGAGCAGCATCTTCGGCCCATTCGGAATACGCGCGATCGCATCGGCGCGCATGGCGGGCACGATCTCCCAGCCCGCTTCGCCGGCGATTTCCTTCCAGCCTTGCGCGCCGCTGAAGATGACGTGCCAGTCCGGGTGCTGCTTGGCGCTGATGCTGGCCAGCGGCTCGATCACCAGCGCGGCATCGACGCGCCCGGCCTCGAGCTGGGCGCGGGCGACGCCGAAATTGGCGTTCACGACGGTGATGTCCTTGCCGAGGTCGATGCCTTTGGCATTGGCGTAGATCTTGACCACTTGATATTGCGAACCGCCCATGTCGATCGCCAGTTGCTTGCCTTTGAGATCGGTCAACGACTTGATCGACTCGTCCTTGGCGAAGATCACCAGGTCGGCGAGCGTGAAGCCGGTGCCGATGATGCGCAGCTGAACGCCTTCCTGATAGAGCTTCTGGAAAATCGTCGGGCCGCCGATCAGCGCGTCGGTCTCGCCGGTGGCAAAGCCCGCGTAAAAGGCCGAGATCGAGGGATAGGCGTGGATGTCGAGCTCGAAGCCGTTCTTGGCGTCGAAGCCCTGCGCCTTCATGATATTCCACACCAGCGGATTGAATACCGGCAGCGTGAGGCTGGAGACCTTGATGACGGGCTTTTGTTGCGCCAATGCGGGCTGCGCAAAAACTCCGGCGACGGCAATTGCAAAGGCCGCAACGATCGAGCGTCGAGACAGATTACGCATGACTTACTCCCCCTCCGGACGTTGACGACTGTACTCCGCTTTCTTTAGCGTGCAACCGATTGCCGCTTGTTTCCGGAGTACGAGATGCCGCATATAGCCGCGCGCGATGGCACTCGGTTGTATTACGAGGAGGCGGGCGAGGGCACGGCCGTCGTCTTCGTGCATGAATATGCCGGCGACTGGCGCACCTGGGAGCCGCAGCTACGGTTCTTTTCGCGTTCGCATCGTTGCATCACCTACAGCCAGCGCGGCTACCCGCCCTCCGATATTCCCAACGATCCGGACAAATACAGCCAGGATATCTTTCGCGACGACGTGATCGCGTTGATGGATGCGCTCAAGATCGACAAGGCGCACTTTGTGGGGCACTCGATGGGCGCGGCCACCGCGTTGCATGTTGGCATCCATTATCCGCGGCGCTGCATATCGGTGACGGCCGCCGGCTGCGGCTACGGCTCGAGCCCCGACCCCAAGATCGTCGAAGGGATGCGGGCCGCCTCGCGCGAGACCGGCAAGATGTTCGAAAGCGAGGATTTTGCCACCGCGGCGGCGCGCTATGCCGACGGCGCCACGCGCCAGACCCAGAAGAACAAGGATCCGCGCGGCTACGCCGAATTCATCAAGATGCTGACCGAACATTCAGCGCAAGGTCATGCACTGACGATGCTGAATTTGCAGGCCAAGCGTCCGACGCTGTGGGACATGGCAGCCGATCTGAAGAAGTTTTCGGTGCCGCTGCTGGTTCTGGTCGGCGACGAAGACGACTGGTGCCTCGACGGCAGCGTGTTTCTCAAGCGCACGGTGCCGACAGCCGGCCTCATGGTTATCCCGCGTTCCGGCCACACCATCACCAGCGAGGAGCCGGCGGCGTTCAACGCAGCCTGCGCCGAACTGTTCGCCTCAGCCGAAGCCGGCCGCTGGCTGGTGCACAGAAAAATCTAGGGGAGGAAAACGATGGACCTCAAGCTCAAGGGCAAGACCGCGCTGGTCACGGGCGGCAGCGAAGGCATCGGCAAGGGCGTTGCGCTGGCGCTGGCGCGCGAAGGCGTCGATGTCGCCATCTGCGCGCGCCGCAAGGAGCTGCTCGAGGCTGCCGCCAAGGAGATCGAGAAAGAAACCGGCCGCAAGATCGTCGCCATCGCCGCCGATCTGCGCAAGGACGCCGACGCCAAGAATTTTGTCGAGCAGGGCGCCAAGGCGCTTGGCCGCATCGACATCATGGTCAACAATGCCGGCTCGGCCGCCGGCGGCGTGATCGAGCACTTGACCGAAGACGACTGGGACAAAGGTCTTCAGCTCAAATTCATGGGCTATGTGCGCTGCCTGCGTTACGCGCTCCCCATCATGGTCAAACAAGGCGGCGGCCGCGTCGTGAACCTGATCGGCAATGACGGGGTGAAGCCGTCGTACTGGGAAATCTGCCCGGGCGCCGCCAACGCGGCGGGGCAGAACCTCACGCTGTCGCTCGCCGGGCAATATGGCCGCGACAATGTCAGCTTCGTCGCGGTCAATCCGGGGCCGGTGCGCACTGAGCGCTGGGCCGGGCTGGTCGACGCCATGGCGCGCGACATGAAAATCCCGCGCGAGCAGGCCGATAAACTGGCGCCGGCCTCGATCCCGATGGGCCGCATCGCCGAAGTCGAGGAGGTGGCGAACCTGGTCGTCATGCTGGCCTCGCCGCTGATGGAAATGGTCAACGGCACCATGATCGAGATCGACGGCGGTCAGGACAAAGCGCTGATGGATCGCTTCCGCGACCGGCCGAAGACCTGAGCCGGCCGGGGCCCTACGCCTTTCGTGCAATCATGACATGTAATAGGCCGGTTTCCCGGGGTAAAACGGGATAACGCCGCGACGCTGGCCGCGTTCAGCAAGGACGAGCAGCGGCAGGTGACGCGGTTGCTGAAGGAGCTCGGCTAGAAATCGTAGAGCTTGGCCGGGTTATCGCTGAGCATCAGCCGCCGCGCGCCCTCATCGGGCACCCAATCCAGCAGCATGTCGAGCAGCACCGCGTCATCCGGCACTGTGACGTCCGGCGTCGGATGCGGCCAGTTGCTCGCCCACAACATGCGCTCGGGCGCGGCCTTGGCCAGCGCCTTGGCGAGCCTGCCAACGTCGTCGTAAAAGGGCGGCCCGAGTTTCGACGTCTCATAAGGCGCAGACAATTTGGCCCAGGTGCGGCCCTTGTCGAGCAGCCGCAAGATGGCGCGGAAGCCCGGATGCTCGGGCGTCACCGGTTCGAGAAATTTCCCGACGTGGTCGATAATCAGCGGACCGGTCAGCCGGCCGAGCAGCGCCTCATGGTCGGCCAGATCGCGGCCGTCCATCTGAAACACCACGTGCCAGCCAAACGGCGCCACGCGCGCCGACATGGTTTCGAGAATCTCCAGCGGCAGCGGCGCGCCGGCCAGCATGAAAAACCGGATGCCGCGAATGCCAAGCTTGGTCAGCCGGTCGAGTTCGGCGTCGGTCACTGTTTCATCGACCACGGCGATGCCGCGCGCGCTCGGCCCGATCGCCGCCATGGCCTCAAGCGTGCAGCGGTTATCCTTGCCGTAGGCGGAGGGCTGCACCACCACCGTGCGCGCGATGCCGAGCCGCGCGCGCATTTTCAGGTAATCGGCGACCGAGGCATCGGGCGCCAGAATCTTGGCGGTCGCCGCCTTCGGAAAGCGGTGGTCGTAGATGTGCATATGCGTGTCGCAGGCGCCGGGCGGCGCCTTGAGCTTCGGCTTCAATTCAGTACTGGCAGGGGGCACGCTCGCTCCATTCGCTGGCGGTCAGGGAGGACAGATATAGCCGGGGCCGCTCGGGTTCTTGAAGCAGCCGACCGATGCCGGCAGGACTTGTTTCGGCAGCCATAGCACGACTTTCGGAAAATAAATGCAGAAGCTGATCGTCACCAGGAACACGACGTAGATAGGCAAGGCCGCGCGCAGCGCTTGCGAGAATCGCACGCCGACAAATTTCGACGCCATCAACAGCACAAGCCCGTAAGGCGGCGTGATCAGCCCGAATGCGAGCGTAGCGATTAGCACGACGCCCATGTGCACCGGATTGATATTGCCGGCCTGCGTCAGCGTGTTCACCAGCGGCATGAAAATGATAATGGTCGGCACCGGCTCGATGAAATCGCCGATAATGGTGAAGAGCAACACCAGCAGCAGCATCATGAGATGCGGGTCGTTGCCGGCAATTGTCGTGATCCAGTCGCCGATGACGAGCGCGCCGCGCAGATAAGCAAACAGCCAGCCGAACGCATTGGCGGCGCCGATCGTGATCAAGGGCAGCGAGAAGATCAGGCCGGCCAGACAGAAATCATACGGCAAGATCTTGAGATGGCCGCGATTGAGCGCCGGGATGATCGCGAAAATGATCCAGACCACGGCGACCACGCCGGCTTCGGTCGGCGTGAACCAGCCGGTCAGAATCCCGCCCATCAAAATGATCGGGATCATCAGCGGCAAGGCTGCGTCCCTGGCGGCGGCCGCCACCGCAAAGAACGAAGCGCGCGGCCGCCGTGCGCCGATTGGGCCGAAGAAATAGCAGTAAATCATCAGCCCAAAGCCGATCATGAAGCCGGGCACGACGCCTGCCATGAACAGGCCGGCAATCGAGACATTGCCGATGGCGCCATAGACGACCGCCGTGATGCTGGGTGGAACCAGCGCCGCGATCGTCGAGGCGGCCGCGATGATGGCGGCGATAAAGGGCGGGTCATAGCCCTCGCGCTTCATCGGCCCGCCCAGGGCGCGGCTGATGACGGCGACGTCGGCGGTCGTCGATCCCGACATTTCCGAAAACATCATGCTGAATACGGTGACGACCTGCGACAGGCCGCCGCGGATGTGGCCGACCAGCGCCAGCGCTAGATTGGCGACCCGCATGATGACATTGGCGGAGCTCATTAGCTCGCCGACCAATAGAAAGAACGGAATGGCGAGCAACGCTTCGTTGTCCATGCCGTCGAACATCTTCTGGATGATCGCCGGCATCGAAACGTCGGTGAACGTGGTGCCGATCAACACGCCTGCCAAAAGCGAGAACGCCACCGGCACGCCCATATAGCCGAACACCAGGAACAGCGTGGTCATCGACGCCAGGATCAGCGAGTTGCTCACGGCTGCTCCTGCTTCAGCACGACGTCGATCGGAGTGACGTGAATTGGCTCTTCGGGCGGTTCGGGGTGGTCAAACCCGTTCCGGATTCCGTTGACGAGTTGCTCGACGGTAAACAGCGCGATCAATATTCCGGCGATCGGTATCGCGGCATAGAGCGACGCGATCGGCGTCATCGAGGGCATGCGGAAGCTGCTGAAGCCCCGCAGGAAGTTGATGTAGCCGAAATAGATCAGGCAGAAGGCAACGCCGAGCACCACGAGACGGATGACAATTTCAATTATCAGCCGGGGCGTGCCGTGCATCGCCTCGGAAAGCGCCGTCAGGTAGAGGTGATCGTTGCGGCGCGTGGCGGCGGCCGAGCCGATGAAAATCGCGTAGATGAAGAACGTGGACGTGACTTCCTGCAGCCACAGCCACGGGTGACCGATGGTGCGGGTGATGATGTCGAAGGTCACCGTCGTCGAGAAGCCGAACAGCAGCAGCCCGCACAACATCATCAGCCCGAGTTCGAGAACATCGAACGCGCGCCACTTCAGATGACGCTGACGCTTCAGGACGAGTTTGTCAGCGAACCGCATTGTACCCACTGGCGAACGCGACACGGAGAGGTCGGCTGGCCTCTCCGTGCGGACGGAACGACTACTTAATGCTGATGATCAGGTTTTTGATCTTGACCGCGTCGGGTCCAAGCTCGGTGGCGAACTTGTCCAGATACGGGTCGGCGATTTTCGTAAAGCCGGACTTGTCGACGTCGCTGACGACCTTGACGCCGAGCGCCTTGAGCTTGCCGATCGAATCGTGCTCCAGCGCGAACGCCTTGGCCGGCTGGGTCCTGTTGACCTCGTCGGCTGCCGCCTGCACCCATTGCTTCTGCTCGGCCGAGAGGCTCTGCCAAAGTTTATCGCTGATCCAGACCAGGCTGTTATTGGCTTCGTGCTCGGTGAGCGAGAGCACGGGTGCTACTTCGTAGTGCTTGTTGGCGAGATAGACGTTGATGCCGTTTTCGGCGACATCGACGACGCCGGTTTGCAGCGAGGTGTAGACGCTGCCGAACGGCATATGCACAGTTTGCGCGCCATAGGCTGGGAAGATGGCGTCCTCGGTCGGCGTTGCCTGCACGCGGACCTTCAGGCCCTTGATGTCGCCGATGTTGTGAATTTCCTTCTTGCTGTACATCGAACGCAGGCCGAGCGTGGCGAGCCCGATGACATGCGCGCCTTGCACCGAACCTTCGATCATGGCCTTGAAGGCCTCGGCGAGCCGCGGATCGGCGATTGCTTTGGTGAGATGCTCTTCCGAGCGGAACAGGAAGTGCAGCGACATCACACCGGCTTGTGGTGATACCGTGGCGGCGTTCGCCGACGAGCTGATGCAGAAGTCGATGTCCCCGGACTTCAACAACTGGAGGACTTGCGGTTCTTGCCCCAGCTGGGCACCAGGATATTGGTCGATGATGAATTGGCCTTTGCTCAGTTCCTTGAGCTTGGCGGCAAAAGTGTCGCCGACGATGCCGTAGCCGGTCGTATGCGGCTGGTCGTAGGCAAAACGATAGTGCTTTTCCTGCGCGTTGGCGCTGAACGAAACGGCTGTGACCGCGGCGCCAAGCAGAATGCCGCGCAACAGCGGCGAAAAACGCATGACAGACATTGGACTTCCTCCCCGGTTGTTATCGCCCGGCGCGGCTCCGCGGCCACGCCCGGTGTTATGCGTTAGGACGCATTTTTATCCCTTGAAAGTTGGGTCCGGGGTCCTTGCTTGTCAATCGGAATGTCTCGCTGCACTGCAATCGCAGCGGCCGCGCCAGTGGCGCATTTTTAGCCGGCCGGCCACCAGGCGGTTTGATCCGCCAATTCCGGCCAGCCGATCGAGCGGCCGGCGCGGCGCGCGGCTTCGTTGGCGGCAAGCGCGACGTCCCACTCGGCGGCCGTGATGCGGCGGCCCGTGAACTGATCCGCGGCTTCCGACATCAGCCAGCAGGCCGGCTGCGCCATGATCTGCGGCCGCAGCATCTGCTCGCGCTTCCAGCCGGATCCATCGCCGACGAAAGGTGTATCGGTTGGTCCGCCCGGGACCAGGACATTCACGGTGATGCCGGTGCCGGCAAGTTCGGCGGCCCAGACCGCCGACATCGACTCGAGCGCCGATTTGGTGGCGCCATAAGGCAGTACGCGCAGCATGGTGCGGAAGCTGGTGGTGTTGTTGACGATGCGGCCCCATTTTTGCTTCCGCATCGGCGCCAGCGCGGCGCGCATCAAATTGAGCGCGGCGCGCACATTGACCGCGAAGAACTGATCCCAAATGTCCGGCGTCAGCTCTTCGATGCTGGGGAGGCGTTTCTCGGCGTCCGGCCGCAACGAGCTTGGCCCGATGCCGGCATTGTTGATGATGCCTTCGATGCGGCCGAAATGCGCGATGGTTTTCGCCACCGCCGCTTCGCATTGCATAGCTTCCGCCACATCGGCCTGCACGGACAGAAACCGCGCGCGGTGCGGTGCGGCGATGGCGGCCAATTTTTCCAGCGCTGCGGCGTTGCGGTCGGCGGCGACGACCGCGTGTCCGGCCTCGAGCAAGGCCGTTGTCATGACGGTGCCGAGCCCGCCGGCCGCGCCGGTCAGCAGCACCACCCTGCTTTTGTCAGCTCCGGCCATCGCGCGCTCCTTGGTTCATGATCGCTTTCAGCCGTTGCGGCGACATCGGCAGGCGCGTCACCGCTCCGGGACAGCCAAGCGCGTCATCGATGGCTGAGGCAATCGCCGCGCCGACCGGATTGGCGCCGCCTTCGCCCGCGCCTTTCAGGCCGAGCGGGTTGAGCGGACTCGGCGCATCCTCTGTGACGAGAATAGAAAGTTCGGGAATTTCGTGCGCCGTCGGCATCAGGTAGTCGGCGAAGGTGACCGACAGCGGCTCACCGCCTTCATCGTACAGGAATTCTTCAAACAGCGCGCCGCCGATGCCCTGCGCCAGTCCGCCGGCGATCTGGCCCTCGACCAGCCGCGGATTGACCGCCTTGCCGACGTCATAGGCGATGACATAGCGCTCGACAGTGACGCCGCCGGTGTCGGCGTCGACGCGAACGGCGGCGATATGGACGCCATAAGGGTAGACCATGTGCGCGGACTCGAATGTGGCCTCGGCGGACAGGCCGCCAGGGCGGGCGCGCGCGAGCTCCGCGAGCGGCATCGACGGCCCAGAAGAACGATCACGACGAACAATTTGTTCGTCGACGATATCGAGCACGTCTGCATTGCTCTGCATTAGTTCAGCGGCCACCTCCAGAAGTTCTGCGCGCAATTTGACCGCGGCCAGCCGCGTGGCTTCGCCGCACATCACTGTCACGCGCGATGCGAACGCGCCCATGCCTTTGTCGATGCGGTCGGTCTGGCCGTGGATGACTTTGATATTGCTGTAATTTACACCGAGCGCATCGGCGCAGATTTGCGCGACCGCGGTTTCCACACCTTGCCCGAGCGACGCGACGCCGGTGATGACCTCGATCGAACCGTCTGATTTCAGGCCGATTTTGACGGTATCAAACGGTCCAAGCCCGCTTTTTTCCACGAACATCGCGACGCCGCAGCCGACTTTTTCGCCGGCAGCGCGGCGTTTTTCCAAATTTGCTTGCAGGGTTTTCCAATCGGCAAGCGCCAGCGCCTTGTCGAGTAGCGCCGTGTAATCGCCTGAGTCGTAAATAATTTTCGTGCCCAGCGTGTCCAGGCCGAGCGCGTAGGGCATCGCGCCTTTGCCGATCAGATTGCGGCGGCGGATTTCAACATTGTCCACGCCAACTTTTGCTGCGATGGCGTCCAGCAACCGCTCGCGCACAAAAGACGATTCATAACGGCCCGGAGCGCGATAGGTGCCGCACGGTGTTTTATTCGTGAGTCTGATGTGGCCTGTGGCGCGGTACGCGGGTATGCGATAGGGGCCTGGTAGCATCGCGGCAGTGAGATCGGGCACGGTCGCGGCGTGCGTGCGCATGTAGGCGCCGTTGTCGTGGAACAATTCGTCATCGATCGCGAGGATTTGGCCGTCTTTGTCGATGGCGGCGCGGATTTTGTGCTGTTGCTCGCGCGAATGATTGGCGGCAATCAGGTGCTCGCGCCGGTCCTCGATCCATTTGATCGGGCGGCAGAATTTCAGTGCGGCCGCGCAGACCAGAACGTCTTCCGGGTAGATTTCGCCGCGGATGCCGAAGCCGCCGCCGACGTGGCCCTCGAACAACTGAACGGATTCACGTTTCAGTCCAAGCATTTGCGACAGCGTGTCGCGGTTCCAGTGCGGCACTTTGGCGGCCCCGTGCATTTCTAAAATGTCGCGTTTTTCGTCGTACCGCGCGATGGCGCCGCGCGTTTCCATCGGCACTCCGGAATGGCGGCCGATCGACAATTCAAGCGAAACCACCGAATGCGCATTTTTGAATGCGGCATCGACGTCACCATAGGCTTTTTGCAGGACGCCCGCTTCCGTTGAACGGTCATGCTCGTAGGCGCCTGGTTTCTCGGTCGCGAGCATCGTTGCTCGGCCTTGTTGGATGTCGATCTCGATCAAGTCGGCCGCGTCTTCCGCGAGATATGCATCTTCCGCAAAGATCACCGCGACCGGCTCGCCGACATAGCGCACCACCTCACGCGCCAGCACGGGCTGGCGGTAGGGCTCAAGTGTTTTGAGCCCGGTGAGCCGGAACGGGATCGGCGGGATGTGCGCGACGTCGGCTGCGGTCCACACTGCGTGCACACCAGGCAGCTTGAGCGCCGCGCTCGTGTCGATTGATCTTATTTTGCCATGCGCGATGTTCGAGCGCACCACGCGCATGTGTAATTGGCCGGGAAATGAAATGTCGGCGGCGAAGCGGCCCTTTCCCAACAGTAGCGGCCGGTCTTCGAGGCGCGGAACGGAGCGGCCGACGAATTTGGCCGGGGCCGTCATTTCTTGCGCATCGCTTTGGCCGCCGCGCGCACGGCCTTGATAATGTTCTGATAGCCGGTGCAGCGACACAGGTTCGACGACAGCACGTCGAGCAGGCCGTCGTCGGAAATATCCGGTTCGCATTCCAGCACGCCGACCGCCAGCATCAGAAAGCCCGGCGTGCAGAAGCCGCATTGCAGGCCGTGGTGGTCCATGAAGGCCTGCTGCATCGGATGCAGCGTGTCGCCATTGGCGAGACCCTCGACGGTGCGGATCTTTTTTCCTGCCGCCTGCACCGCGAACATCAGGCACGAGCGCACCGGCTCGCCGTCGACAATAACCGTGCAGGCGCCGCAGATGCCGTGCTCGCAACCGATATGGGTGCCGGTTTGGCCGCAATCCTCGCGGATGGCGTCCGCCAGCGTGCGCCGCGGCTCGACATGAATTGCATGTGCGCGCCCGTTGATCGTCAGCGTGATGTCGCTTTTCGCGCTCATGCTGTTTTCCTTGCGGCTTTTTCCTTGGTGCGCAAGGCCGCGCGGATACGCTGCGGTGTCGCCGGTATTTCATCGATTTGAACGTCAAAGGGTGTGAGCGCGTCGTTGATGGCGTTGATGATCGCCGCCGGTGCGCCGATGGTGCCGCCTTCGCCGAGACCTTTGGCTTTGGTGATGGAATTCACGCTCGGCGTTTCCCGATGGAGCAGCTCGATCGGCGGAATTTCATGTGCGGTCGGCGGCATGTAATCGGCGAGGTTGGCGGTCAGGATGCCGCCGTCGCTGTCGTAGATGATTTCCTCCAGCAGCGCGTTGCCGATGCCTTGCGCGATGCCGCCATGCACCTGGCCCTCGGCGATCATCGGATTGATGATCCGCCCGGCGTCTTCCGCGACCAGGAATTTCTCGATCGTGGCGCGGCCGGTCTCGGCATCGACCTCGACGATCGCGACATGACAGGCATTGGAAAAAGTGCCGGGTGGATCGTAGGTGCCTTGTTCGGTCAGTCCCGGTTCGATCTCGCCCTTGAATCGATAAGTTTGCGTGTAGGCCATGCGCGCCATGCTCGCGATCGTAACCGAGCGATCGGTGCCGGCGACCTTGGCCGCGCCGTCGGCGAGCACGATGTCCTCGGGCGCGGCCTCCAGCATGTGGCTGGCGATTTTGATCAGCTTGGCGCGTACTTTCTGCGCCGCGATCAAAGTGGCGCCGCCGGAGATCACCAGCGAGCGGCTGGCGAACGTGCCCCAGCCGTAAGGTCCGCGATCGGTGTCGCCGTGCACGACCTTGATCACATCGGGCGTCACGCCGATCTCGTCGGCAATGATCTGTGCCAGCGTGGTTCGCAGCCCTTGGCCGTGCGGCGAGGAGCCGATGCGCGCTTCGACAAAGCCGGACGGATCAACGGACAGGATCACGGTTTCCCAGCCGGGCACGATTTCCGCGCCGCGCGCGGCGAAAGCCGGACTACCGTAGCCGGTTCGCTCGGAAAAGGTCGCAAAACCGATGCCGAGATAGCGGCCCTGTGTCCGCGCCTTTTTTTGGCGCGCGCGAAACGCCGGCACGTCGATGGCCTTAACCGCCATCTCCAGTGTCTGCTTGTAGCTGGCATCGTCGAACACCAGGCCGGCCGCTGACGTGTAGGGAAACTTTTCGATCAGGTTGCGCCGGCGGATCTCGACCGGGTCGATGCCGAGCACGGCCGCCGCCTTGTCCATCAGGCGTTCGAGCGTGAAGGTTATGACCGGGCGCGATACGCCGCGATAAGGCGCCATCGGACAGGTATTGGTGATGACGCCGCGCGCGCGGCATTCATAGTGCTGCACGTCGTAGGGGCCCGGCATCTCGGCCATCGCCATCAGCGGCTCGACGCCGCAGGTGGTCGGAAAGCATGAATAAGCGCCGATATTGGCGACGACGTCGGCCTCGAGCGCGATCAGTTTGGCATTCTTATCGAACGCGCCTTCCAGCGTCACGTATTGATCGCGGCTGTGATAGCCGGCGATCAGGTTCTCGCGCCGGTCTTCAGTCCAGGCCACCGACGATTTGAGCTTGCGCGCCAGCCAGACCAGAACGACGTATTCGGGCGCCAGCGACATTTTCTGGCCGAAGCCGCCGCCGACGTCGGGCGCGATCACGCGCAGGTCGGCTTCCGGAAAGCCGAGCACGTCGGCGATCGCGGTTCGAGTGAGGTGCGGCATCTGCGTGGCGCAGGTCAGTATCACGCGGCCGGTGGCGCCGTCGTACGACGCGTGGCCGGCGCGCGCTTCCATCGGCGTGGCATTCTGGCGGCGCGAGCGCACCTCGAGCTTGACGATTTTATGCGCGCCGGCCCAGGCGGCGTCGAAACCGGGCGTCTTGATATTGCCTTCGACGATGACATTGCCGGGCGCCTGCGCGTGCACCAGTGGCGCGCTGCTCGCGAGCGCGGCCCGCGCGTCGATCACCGGCGCGACGTCTTCAATCGTAGCGTCAACTTGCTCGGCGAGGTCCTCGGCTTGCGCCGCGCTGGCGGCGGCGACGACGGCCATCGGCTCGCCGACAAAACGGACGACGCCGTCGGCGAGAAGCGGCTGGCCGACCGGCTTGTAGTTGAACTTATGCAACATCGGCGTGATCGGTTTGACGCCCTTGAGATCGGCGGCCGTGATCACCATCGCGCCTTCCGGCGCATTGATTTTGACGATCTTGCCAGCCGGGACAGAGCTGCGCACAAAGCGCACCCAGTGCGCCGCCAGCAGGTCCGCCGTAAAGCGGCCTTGCCCGCTGACCAGCGCGGGGTCTTCCAGCCGCCGGATGGCGCGGCCGACCCATTTGGTGCCGGTGCCTTTTGTCGGCGTACTCATTTGATCGAATGCTCCAGCGCGCGGCGTACCACCGCGCGCACCAGATCGCGCCGGTAATCGGCATCGGTCTGATGATCGACCAGCGGATCGATCGCGGCCGCGGCGGCTTCGGCGGCCGTGCGGAAAACCTTGTCGTCAGGCGACTGTCCGTTGAGCGCGCCTTCGGCTTTCGTAATACGGCGCGGCGAAGATTCAGCCCCGCCGAGACCAACGCGGGCGTCCGCGATCTTGCCGCCTTGCAGGCGATAGGTGACCAGCGCCGCGGCCATGGCGAAATCGCCGGCGCGGCGGCTGAATTCGTTGAAACCGAATTTGGCGTCGGGTGCGAGCAACGGCAGCCTGACCTCGGCCAGCAATTCGTCCTGGGCCAACGCGGTCGCCATGATGCCTTCAAAGAAATCCTTGGCTGCGATCGGTCGCTCGCCGCGCGTGCTTTTGGCGATGATCGTGGCGTCGAGCGTAGCGGCGGTTAGGCACCATTCCGACGCCGGATCGGCATTCGCCAGACTGCCGCAGAACGTGCCGCGCACGCGGATCGGATAATGCGCGATGTGGCGCGCCACGAAGGTCAGCAATCTGCCGAGTGTATTATCGACCACGGATTTATGAAACGCGGCGTGGCGCACGCAGGCGCCGATCGACAAAAATTTCCCGTCGCTCGCGATTCTGCCGAGACCTTCGACCTCGTTGATGTCGACGAGATTCGCGGGCTTGGCCAGCCGGAACGCCATGACCGGCACCAGACTCTGGCCGCCCGCCAGCACGCGGCCATCTTGGTCCGCGACCTCGCTCAAGATCTTCAGCGCCTCGTCGAGCGTGCGCGGCACGTGGCGAATGAACGGCGCTGGCTTCATGCGGCAAACCGATTCGGCAGGGGGCTAAATATTTGTACGCAAACGATAAAGCGCGGCCCCGGATTGTCAAACCGGCGGGGCTCATGAACCTTTTCGTGGGGCGGGCGACCAATGTCTATCGAAACCACTATCACCCCAAGGAGAGAGCCATGTCCCGCAAGATCATCCTCAGCCTCGTTGCCGCCGCCACGCTTGCCGGCGCGGCCCTTTCGTCGGGTAGCGCCGACGCCATGATCGTCCGCGGAAGCGGCCACGCGACCCTGCGCCCGATTGGGCACGTCGGTCACTGGAATTGGCGCTTCCACGAGCACCGCCACTTCGTCCGCTGGCACAACCACTTTTGGGTCCGCCCGGTCGGTTACGCAGTGCGCGGCGTCGAGACCGCCACGCCCAGCCCGTGCACCTGCCTGACCAAGAACTATACGCCGGAAGGCCAGGTGGTGTTCGCCGATATCTGCACCAAGGAATCCGCCAGCGCTCCAGTCGCCGGCAGCTCCCAGCAGACGCAAGCCGACGCGCCCGCCAACTACGCCGGCCAGACCTATCAGGATTATCTGAAGGCGAATCCGCAGGCCGCCGAGGTCAAGAAGAATTAAGTCTTCGCAGCATACGAAAAGGCCGCCCCGTGAAAACGCGGGCGGCCTTTGCGCTTTCAGGTGCCGACCTTGAGCTCCGACACCAGCGCGCGCAACGCGGCGATGGTGGACAACGGTACAATTCGGCCGGTGCGCGGATTTTCCGACGGCACGCCTTCGATCGACATCGAGAAGCGCGCGACATCGGCCTCGACCTCGATGCGGTGGGTGTTGCGGGTGAGCGACGGATCGGCCCAGATTTCCAGTTGCGTGCGGTCGGGCCCGATGCCGGCGAGGCTGAGCGCGGCCGCGACGTTGACGTTGGCCGGAAAACCGCGCGCGCCCTCGCGCGCCGTGCCGTCGAAAACTTTCAGCGGCGCTTTCAGCCCGGTGACCGAAATTTTGTGCTCGACCAAGTAGGGCGCGCCTTCGAGCCCGCCGGGCGGCTTGCGCGTGATCATCTTGATCGAGCGGATCTCGCCTTCGGCGGCGGCGCGCACGGCGTCCAAGCCCAAGAGCGCGCCTGTCGGCGGCAAGATGCGCGCGCCTTTCTGCTTGGCGCGCTCGACCAGATCCCAGTTGTCCAGGAGTTGCGCGACCGAAAGCGGCATGAAGATGCGGCCTTTGTCGATGGCCGCGATCGCAACCTCGCGGAATAGCGCCGGCGGCAGACATTCCACCACGATGTCGCATTCGTTGGCCAGCGCGGCCGGCGTGCGCAGCGCGATCATGTCGCCGATCTGCGGCAGATTGCGGCGCGCCTTGTCGGCATCGCGCACGGCGACGGCGGTGAGCACCAGACCCGGCACGGCGCCGTCGATCAGCCGCCGCGCCACTTCGAGGCCGACGGCGCCGAGACCGGCCAGGCCAACGCGCAAGGGTTTGTTCGCCATGCGATGCTCCTTAGCGCCACTCATCCAGCCGCCAGCCGTCGCTCGTGAACTTATAGCGCAATCCGGCGGCCTGCATGCGCTCGCTTGGGCCGGCGTTGACGCCCCAATGATCGAGCCGGCCGGGCGGCCACTTCCATTGCTCCGGCGTTTTGGCGCGGTGGCTGGCGTCAATCTGCTGCATCTCGGCGGTCAATTCGATCGGCACATCCTCGGGGCCGAGGAAATAGCAGAACACGTTGTTGCCGGGGCCGTGGCGGCCGGGGCCCCATTCGAGGCCGTGGCCGTCGTCGCGCATGCGGCCGGCACCGCGCATGACCGATTCCAGGTCCGGCATCTCAAAGGCAATGTGATTGATCGTCGGCCCGCCGGTGAAGCCGAACACCATGCTGTGATGGTCGGCGTTGCACGACAGAAAGCGCAGCCGCCGCGTGGTGTCGGTGAGCGTGAAGCCGAGCGCGTCGCGGTAGCAGGCGAGCGTTGAGTCGCTGTCGCCGGCATTGATGTTGACGTGCGAAAGCTTGCGTGGCCGGTCGGGCCGGTCGGCGGCATCGGTGTGGTCCGCGACATCGCAAACGATCGCGATGTTGCGGCCTTCCGGGTCCTGGAAACCGAAACCATAGGCGCCGTGCGGCTGCTTGAGCTTGGCCGGCGGATCGATGGATGCCAGGCCGTGCGCGGCGACTTGCGCGTGCAGCGCATCGACGGCCGCGCGGTCGGCGGCATCGAGTACCATGCGGGCCATCAAGGGCTTATCCGTGCGCCGCAGGGTCGCGATGTGGTGGAAGGCGCCGGTGCCGCGGAGATAATGCACGCCGGCGATTTCGCCAATAACGGTCAAATTCCACACCTCGGTGAAAAAACGCAGCGCCTTGTCGGGATCGGCAAAGCCTAGATCGACGCTGCGTAGCGCGCGGACTTGTGCCTTGCTCATGGGCGGCCGGAGAATTTCGGTTTGCGTTTTTCCATGAAGGCGCGCACCCCCTCGGCGTAATCCGGCGTTTCACGCGCCACGTTCTGCAGGTCGCGCTCAAGATCGAGCTGGGTGTCCAGATCGTTTCCAGCGGAGGCGTTGAGCGCGCGCTTGATCATCGCCAGTCCTTGCGTCGGCGCGGCTGCGAAGCGCTCGCACAATTTGTGCGCCTCGGCGAGCAGCGAAGCATCATCGACGCATTTCCAGATCAGGCCCCATTGCTCGGCTTTTTCCGCGGGCAGCAGCTCGGCCAATAGGACCAACCCGCGCGCCCGCGCGTCGCCGACGAGGCGCGGCAAGAACCAGGTGCCGCCGGAATCCGGGATCAAGCCGATGCGCGCGAAAGATTGCACGAAGTTTGCCGAACGCGCCGCGATCACGATGTCGCAGGCGAGCGCAATGTTGCAGCCGGCGCCGGCGGCGACGCCGTTGATCGCGGCGACCACGGGAAAGGGCAGGCTGCGCAGCTTGCGCACCAGCGGATTGTAATAGGTTTCCAGCGACTTGCTCGGCGCCGGCTTTTCGCCCGGCTTCACCAGCCGGTCGGCGAGATCCTGACCGGCGCAGAAGCCGCGGCCGCTGCCGGTGATGAGTAACGCGCGGCAGCTTGCATCGGCTTCGATCTCCTCGATCGATTTGCGCAGCTCGGAATGCATCGCGTCGTTGAACGCATTGAGCCGGTCGGGCCTGTTCAATGTGACGATGCGATAGCCGTCGCGCCGTTCGACCAGGATGGATGGCTCGCTCATGACTTTAGAAATTTATCCATCTCGCCGGTTTCTTTTTTCTTGCCCTCGAAATCCTCGGCGATGCGGTCGTAGAGCCGGGCGGCGGCCATCATCATGCCGCTCTCGGGGTGGTCCTTGCCGACGAATTCGGAAATCTCTTCCATCTCTGCCACCCAGCGATAGGCCTTGGAATACATGCTCGGCACCTGCTTGCTGAGATAGCCCAGCAGATCGGGCCGGCTATCGGCGAGTTCGGCCTTGAGCGCCTCGGCCGAGCCGCCGCGGGTGGCGGCCAGCATCATGGCGGCGCCTAAAGCGGTGAAGCCCTTGGTGATACCGGCGTAGGACATCTTCAGCGCCGAGGCGGCGGTAAGCGGGCCCTCCAGCACGCGCACGAACAGCCCATAGTCGTTGAGCTTGGCAAACAGCGGCGCGGCCGGACCGGAGGCGTAAATCTTGGTGTTGGCGGTGCCGGGCTTTGGCGGCGGCCCGATGATGCCGGCGGCGACGAATGGGCAGCCGGTTTGGCCGATCACGTCGGCGATCTCCAGCATGGTACGCGGGCTGACCGCGTTGCACTCGACGTAAACCGGCTTCTTGTTGGCCGCCATCAGCACGTCCGCCAGGCGCTTGGCGAGGCCGAGCGCGTCGCCCGGTGGCACGATCGACATCAGAAAATCGGCTTCGGTCAGTTGCGCGTCAGCCACCGCGGTCATGCCGGCGGCGCGCGCGCGTTTGGCGCTGGCCTCGCTGCGGCCGGTAAGCGAGGTCAGCACCTTCACCTTGTTCTCGGTCAGGCGCTGGGCGACGCCGGAACCCATATTGCCGGGCGCGATGAGGGCGACGATGGGAGTCATGCTGCGCTCCTTATGATCCGGTCACGCCGCCGTCAAGATTGATACTCTGGCCAGTGACGAAGGCCGACGCGTCGGAGGCGAGAAACAGCGCCGCGCCGACCAGGTCCTCGGGGACTTCCGCGCGCGGCACACATTGCATGGCGATGATGCGTTCCTTTTGCGCCGGCGTTACGGTCTTGCGTTCGATTTCAGTGAAGGTCGCGCCCGGCAGGATGGCGTTGACGGTGATGTTGTCGGCGCCCAGTTCGCGCGCCATCGAAAGGCTCATGCCGGCAAGCGCAGCCTTGGCGGCGATATAATGCAGATACTTCGGGCGTCCCAGCCGCACCGCGCCGGACGCGACATTGATGATGCGGCCCCATTTGGCGCGCCGCATGGCGGGCAGCACGGCGCGGGCGCACAGAAACGGTCCGGTGAGATTGACCCGCAGCACGCGCTCCCATTCATCGACCGGAATCTGGTCGAACGGCCGCATTTCCAGCGTGGAGAAGATGCCGGCATTGTTGATCAGCACATCGATGCGGCCGTATTCGTCTTCGACGATTTCGATCATTTCCTTGATCGAGGCCTCGTCCGCGACGTCGGTGGTGACCGCCAGCGCCTGGCCGTCGGCCTGCAAGATTTCCTCAGCGACGCTGGCCGCGGTTTTTTCATTACGTTCCGCGATAACGGCGCGCGCGCCTGCCTGTGCGAAGGCCTTGGCGAAGGCCCGGCCGATGCCCTGGCCGGCGCCGGTGATGATGACGACGCGGTCCTTGAGCGCTGGGAACACGATGTTCTGCGAGTCGGTCACGCCGCGCCTCGTTCCAATTGCGGCAGCTGTTCAAGCGAGGCGCGCGCATTCCACGGCGTCCACCACGGCTTGATGCCCAGATCCTCGGCGATGACCGATGCCGTGATGTAGCCGGCGCCGCCCGAGATCGCGCCGCCGGGATGGCCGGAGGAACCGGCGTTGTACAAATTCGGGATGGGCGAGCGGTAACCGAAGTGATTGTACATCACCTGCTCGGCGTTGAACGCGCCCATGAAGATATCGCCGCCGCGCATGTTGATCATCTCCTGCACGTATTCCCGGCCGGTATAGATGTAGCGGCCGAGAATATTTTTCGGCGTCATGTTCGGGCAATAGCGCGCGAAGGTCGCTTCGATCTTGTCGGCAAAGTCTTCCTTGAAGGTCTCGTAGCTTTTGCCGTCGAGCTCCGGATTGAGCGGCATGACGTGCCAGCAATAAGTCGTGTGCTTGCCGGGTGGGGCTTGCGTGGGATCGAGCAGGCTCAACGGGCCGGAGCCGAATTGCACCAGCTTGGGCACGCGGCCGGCCTGCACGTCCTGATGCGCCGAGAACAGATCTTCCATGGTCTCGGCGCCGATGCTCCATTTCATCGAGCGGTTGATGTTGGAATCGAATTTTTCCGCGGCGAAGCGCGGGCTTTCGTTGAGCGCTAGATGCAGGCCGAACAGGCTCCAGGCGGTGTATTGAAAAGCGTCGAGCCTTTTTAGGAACGTTGCGGGAAGCTGCGCGCGTCCGACCAGGCTTTCAAAGGTCTGATGCACGTCAAGCGTTGAAGCCACAAATTGTCTGGCGCGCACGGTGCGGCCGTCATCGAGCTCGATGCCGGTGGCCTTGCCGTTTTCGATGACGATTTTGTCGATGCGCACCTGCGGCTGATAGGTGCCGCCGGCGGCAATGAACTCTTCCATCAGCCCGCGGGCCAGATTGAACGAGCCGCCCTGGCAGAGCTGGTAGCCGCTTTCCAGATCGAAGGCGCGGATCACCGAGCCCATCGGCGAGGTGTTCGACAGAGTATCGGTCAACCAGGTGCCGAACAACGATACCTTGAACAAGAACAGCAATTGGACATGCTCGTTCTCGAACAGTTCGCGCACCACATCGAGCGGCTGCCGGTTCGCCATCGCGAGGAATTCCCGGCCCAAGGCGGTGCGCGACAGCAGCGCTTCCCGTTCTTGCTTGGGCAGAGGTTCAGCATAGCGTTCGGGCAGGAAGATCTCGCGCGTGATTTTTTCGGCCTTGCGGTTCCACTCACGGAACGTCGCCGCGTCCTTTTTCGAAAACCGCGCGATGTTGGCGACGGATTCTTCCAGATCGCGCCCGAGCACCAGCGCGCTGCCGTCATTGTGCGCCTGGCCGAATTCGTAACGCGGCGTGATGTAGGTGGCGCGCTCGCTCAGGTTCAGATCCTTGAACCACGGCGTCTCTGAAATGTGGAAGTGATTGATCGAATGCAGGTTGTGATAGAAGCCAGGCAGGGTGACTTCGCGCGTGCACAGGCCGCCGCCGTAGGTCAGCCGCCGCTCCACCAGCAAAATGTCGAGACCGGCGCGCGCCAGATAGGCGCCGAGGATCAGCCCATGATGGCCGGCGCCAATGATGATACCGTCATAGGTCTTGTCGAGCGCCTTGGACATCGTGGGCGGTTTCCGAATTATATTTCGGCCCATCCGGGCCCGGCGGGCTACACTGCAAGGCGTATGCGGGTGCGGTCAACGGGTCGCGGTGCATGGCCAACAGGCCGCAATTGCTGGCCCTTTCCGCGCGCCCTTCAGCCGAAGGTGGACCTTTTGGCGCCGATCCCGCTACATTAAAGTCCTGCACAATGGCCAAAACGGCCTCGGGGAGGAAACCTATATGCGTAAGACTTTGATGGCCGCGGGCGCGGCTCTGTTGCTCGCCGCCGGGCCTTCCATGGCCCAGCAAAAAACGATCAAGATCGGTTTCGTCAGCACGTTCAGCGGCCCGGTGGCCGTGATCGGCAATGACATGCGCAACAGCTTCGAGCTCGCGCTCGACCACATGGGCCGCAAGATGAACGGCCTGCCGGTCGAAGTGATTTATGAGGACGACGCCTTCAAGCCGGAAGTCGGCCTGCAGAAGACGCAGAAGCTGATCGATTCCGACCACGTCGATTTCATCGCCGGCTACATCTGGTCGAACGTGCTGCTGGCCTCGCTCAAGCCGATCGTCGACTCGAAAACCTTCCTGGTCATCGCCAATGCCGGCCCGTCGCAGATCGCGGGCGAGCTGTGCTCGCCGACCGTGTTCTCTACCTCGTGGAACAACGACCAGACGCCGCAGGCCATGGGCCTGTACATGAACCAGAAGGGCGTGAAGTCGGTGTTCCTGATCGGCCCGAACTACGCGGCCGGCAAGGACATGCTGGCGGGCGTCGCCTCGACCTTCAAAGGCAAGGTGATCGGGCAGGAGCTGACCACCTGGCCGGCGCAGCTCGACTTCTCGGCCGAACTGGCAAAAGCAAAAGACGCCAAGCCCGACGCGATCTTCGTATTTTATCCGGGCAAGGCCGGCGTGCAATTCCTGACGCAATACGCGCAGGCCGGCCTCAAGGGCACGATCCCGCTTTATACCGCCTTCACCATCGACGAATTGTCGCTGCCGTTGCAGAAGGACCTCGCACTCGGCGTGCCGGGCGCGCAGGAATGGGTCAACGATCTGCCGAACGAGGCGAACAAGAAGTTTGTCGCCGACTACATCAAGAAGTATCCCGGCCACCGGCCTTCGTTCTACGGCGCGCAATCTTATGATGCCGCCAACCTGATCGCCTCGGCGGTGACCGCCACCAAGGGCAAGCTGGACGACAAGGCCGCGGTGCAGAAGGCGCTCGAGAAGGCCAACTTCAAGTCGGTGCGCGGCAACTTCAAGTTCGGCAACAACCACGTGCCGATCCAGAACTTCTATCTGCAGGACGTGGTGAAGAGCGGCGACGACTACGTGCTCAAGACCGTCGCCACCATCGTCAAGGATAACCAGGATAACTTCCACGACAAGTGCCCGATGAAGTAATCCCACGGGAAGACACGACGGCGGCGGCGCAAGCGCGCTGCCGCCGTTTGCTTGTCCGGCCACCGGAATAGTGCGCCATGACGTTGTTCATCGAACAATGCCTGAACGGATTGCAGTTCGGCCTGCTGCTGTTCCTTTTGGCGGCCGGGCTGACGCTGGTGTTCGGCATCATGGACCTGGTCAACCTGGCGCACGGCTCGCTCTACATGATCGGGGCCTATTTCGCCGCCACTTTCGCGGCCTGGACGGGCAGCTTTGTGTTCGGCGCGGTGCTGGCGCTCGCGGCGACGCTGATGGTCGGCATGGCGGTGGAAGTGATCGCGATGCGGCGGCTGTACGGCCGCGATCATCTCGACCACGTGCTCGGCACCTTCGGGCTGATCTTGTTTTTCGACGAGGCGGTGCGGCTGATCTGGGGCCCGGAGGGCATGAGCCTGTCGCTGCCGTCTTGGCTCAACACCTCAGTGCAGATTCTGCCGGGCGTGCAGTATTCCGCCTACCGGCTGGCCACCATCGTGGTCACGCTGGCGGTGGCGGCGTTTCTCTATGTGCTGGTGATGCGCACGCGCATCGGCATGCTGATCCGGGCTGGAGCGTCAAACAGGGAGATGGTCGGCGCGCTCGGCGTCAACATCAAGCTGCTCTACACGCTGGTGTTCGGATTGGGCGCGGCCCTCGCAGGCTTGGCCGGGCTGATGCAGGCGCCGATCCTGACCGTGCAGATCGGCATGGGCGAGAACATTTTAATTCTCGCCTTCGTCATCACGGTCATCGGCGGCATCGGCTCGATCCGCGGCGCGTTGGTGGCGGCGCTCTTGGTAGGATTCATCGATACGCTCGGCCGCTCTTATCTGCCCGATCTGCTGCGCACAATGCTGAGCAAGGAAGCGGCCGCCACCGCGGCGCCGGCGCTGTCGTCGATGCTGATTTATCTGCTGATGGCGGTCGTGCTGGTAGTCAAGCCGGAAGGCCTGTTCTCGGCGGGCAATAAATGATGCCCGCGCTCAACCTCCGAACGATTCTCATCGTCGCGCTGCTGGCCGCGCTGGTGCTGCTGCCGGTCTATTCCGAGCTTGCCGGAAACCGTTTCGTGCTGTCGCTGTTCACCCGCATCGTCATTTTGGCGCTCGCCGCGGTCAGCCTCAACCTCATCCTCGGCTATGGGGGCATGATGAGCTTTGGGCACGCCGCCTATCTCGGCATCGGCGGCTACGCGGTCGGCATGTTGGCCCATGAGGGCGTGCTGAGCGGTTTTGTGCAATGGCCGGTGGCACTCGCAGCATCCGCGCTGTTTGCACTGGTGATCGGCGCCTTGAGCCTGCGCACGCGCGGCGTCTATTTCATCATGATCACCTTGGCGTTCGCGCAGATGGCCTATTACGTCTGCGCCGGGCTGGCGCGTTACGGCGGCGATGACGGCCTGACCATTTATAAGCGCAGCCAGTTCGTGGCTCCGATCGATTTGTCGAACAAGGTGCAGTTCTATTACGTCTGTCTCGCATTGCTGTTTGCCTCTATCTATCTGGTCTGGCGCATCGTCAATTCGCGCTTCGGCATGGCGGTGCAGGGCGCGCGCTCAAACGACGCCCGCATGCGCGCGATCGGATTTCCGACCTATCGTTACAAACTGGTGTGCTTCGTCATCGCCGGCACGCTGTGTGGCCTGTCAGGTGCGTTGCTCGCCAACCACACCGACTTTGTCAGCCCGGCGACGATGTATTGGACGCGTTCGGGCGATCTCATCATCATGGTGGTGCTCGGCGGCATGGGCTCAGTGGTCGGTCCGCTGATCGGCGCGGTGGCGCTGCTGCTGTTGGAGGAGGTACTGTCCGGCATCACCGAATATTGGCAGATCATCCTGGGCCCGCTGCTGTTGCTGGTGGTGCTGTTCGCGCGTGGCGGCATCGACGGCTTGCTCAAGCAAGTGACTGCAAGGGTACGCTCATGAGCGAGGCCCTGTTGCAAGTCGACAATCTCGCTAAGCGTTTCGGCGGCATCGTCGCCAGCGACGATCTGTCGCTCAGTGTCACCAGCGGCGAGCTACACGCGGTGATCGGGCCAAATGGTGCCGGCAAGACCACTCTCATTGCGCAATTGAGCGGGCAATTGATGCCGGACGCAGGCCACATCCGGTTTGCCGGCAACGACATCACGTCGTTGCCTATGTACGCCCGCAGCGCGCTTGGCCTGGCGCGCTCGTTCCAGATCACGTCGCTGTTTCTCGATCTCAGTGTGCTCGACAATGTGGCGCTGGCGGTGCAGGCGCATGCTGGACACTCGTTTCGTTTCTGGCGCAATGCGCGCAGCGAACCGCAATTGCGCGACCCGGCGCGCGCCGCACTTGCCCGCGTGGGGTTAAGCGAACGCGCGGAGCTGCCGGCGTCCGCACTGAGCCACGGCGAGCATCGCCAGCTCGAACTGGCGATGGCGCTGGCGGGTAACCCGCGCCTATTGCTGCTCGACGAACCGATGGCGGGCTTGGGGCCGGAGGAATCCGCCCGCATGGTCGACATGCTGCGCGCCTTGAAGCGCGAGCTAACAATTCTCTTGGTCGAGCACGACATGGAGGCGGTGTTCGCGCTCGCCGACCGCATCACGGTGCTGGTTTACGGCCGGGTGATCACCACCGGCGCGCCCGCTGATATCCGTGCCAATGCGGACGTGCGCGACGCCTATTTGGGCGAAGCGGAGGCCACGCATGGATAGCGTCCTCGAACTGCATGACGTCGAGACCTGCTATGGCCTAAGCCAGGTGCTGTTTGGCGTTTCCCTTGCAATTGCCCCTGGCGAGATGGTGACGCTGATGGGCCGCAACGGCATGGGCAAGACCACGACGGTGCGCTCGATTATGGGGCTGACGCCGGCGCGCAGCGGCGTCATTCTCTTCGCCGGTAGCGAGATCCGTGGCCAGCCGCCCTACAAGGTCGCCAAATTGGGAATTGGCCTGGTGCCAGAAGGGCGGCAGATTTTCCCGAACTTGAGTGTGCGCGAGAATCTGCTGGCGACCGCGGTGGCGCGCGACGGCGGCGGCTGGACACTGGACAAAATCTACGAACTATTCCCGCGATTGGCGGAGCGTGAAACCAGCATGGGCAATCAGTTGTCCGGTGGCGAGCAGCAGATGCTGGCGATCGGCCGCGCGCTGATGACCAATCCGCGCCTGCTGATCCTGGACGAGGCGACCGAAGGCCTGGCGCCGCTGATCCGCGCCGAAATCTGGCGCTGCCTGGCCGCACTCAAAACCAGCGGGCTTGCCATTTTGGTGATCGACAAGAATGTCGGTGCGCTCATTCGCGTGGCCGATCGCCATTTCCTTATCGAGCGCGGCCGCGTGGTGTGGAGCGGCGCCTCGCGTGAGCTTGCAGCCGCGCCGGAAGTGCAGCACCGGTATTTGGGGGTCTAGCTCTCAGAAGATGACACGCGAAAGCAAAGCCGGCGCTCACGCGGGTCGCGGCCGCCGGCTATTCACCGGGTTGGAGCGTGGTCTCGGGCGCCGTCCCGCCGTCGCGCAAGCGCTGGAACCAATGTCGGAACTGGTCGAGGTACAAATAAATGATCGGTGTCGTGTAAAGCGTCAGCATCTGGCTGAGGATCAGGCCGCCGACGATCGCAATGCCGAGCGGGCGTCGCAGTTCGCTGCCTTCACCCATGCCGATGGCGAGTGGAAGCGCGCCGAGCAATGCAGCCATCGTCGTCATCATGATCGGCCGGAAACGGAGCGAGCAAGCCTCGTAAATCGCATCGAACGAGGAAAGTCCGCGCGTGCGCTCGGCGTCGAGCGCGAAGTCAATCATCATGATGGCATTTTTCTTGACGATGCCGATCAGCAGGATCACGCCGATGAGCGCCATGATGCTAAATTCCGTATTGAAAGCCATCAGCGCCAGCAGAGCACCCACGCCCGCGGACGGCAGCGTGGACAGAATGGTCAGCGGATGGATGTAGCTCTCATAGAGCACGCCGAGCACGATGTAGATCGTCACCAGCGCAGCGAGAATGAGATAGGGCTGATTCTTAAGCGATTCCTGGAATACTTTCGCCGTGCCCTGGAAGGTGCCGCGAATAGTCGCGGGTACGCCGATTTGGTTCATGGTCGTCTCGATTACTGAGACGGCCGTGCTGAGCGAGACGTTCGGGGGAAGATTGAACGAAATCGTGCTGGAGACGAGTAGGCCCTGGTGATTGACCCCGAGCGGGGTCGCGCCCTGGCTGAAATGCGCGACGGCTAACAGCGGAATCATCGTCTCCTGGTTCGTGCTTACAGCGGAACCGGTCGACGCTGCGCCCTTGCCGGTGGCGCCTATCGAGTTGGTCGCGAGATTCCGGGCGGCGTTGACATTTGCGGTGTTGGTCGAAGCCGACTGCCCCGTCGCGACGACGGTACCCGCGACCGCATTGGTCGCCTGCGAGCCGCCGACGGACGCACCGGAGGTGCTGATGAAGACGTCCTTCAACGTTTCCGGGTTCTGCCAGTAACTGGGCGCGACCTCCATGACCACATGATATTGGTTGCGCGCGACATAAATGGTTGAGACTTGGCGCTGGCCGAAGGCGTCGTAAAGCGTATTGTCGATCTGGCTGACCGTGATCCCCAGACGGGCCGCGGTATCCCGGTCGATAACCAGATTGGATTCGAGCCCCTTGTTCTGTTGATCGCTGTTGACGTCTGCGAGATTCGACTCGCGCTGAAGTGCGGCCGTTATCTTGGGGGCCCATTCATTGAGCTCCTCCAAGGTCGTGCCCTGCAGCGTATATTGATACTGCGCATTGCTGGCGCGGCCGCCGACGCGAATGTCCTGCACAGCCTGCAGGAACAGTGTCGCTCCCGGCACGACGGCCATCTCTTTCCGCAAGCGCGCGATTATAAGATCGGCCGAGACCCGGCGCTCGTTGAGAGGAAGCAGCGAAACGAATATAAAGCCGGAATTGGTCTGCCCGCCGCCCGTGAATCCGACGGCTGTTTCGACGGCAGGATCCTTTTTTATGATCGTGACGAATTGCGTCAGCTTCTGCCGCATCAGTTGAAACGAAATGCTCTGATCTGCCTGAATGGAACCGACCAACCGTCCGGTATCCTGCTGGGGGAAGAAGCCCTTCGGGACGATATCGTACAGGTAAAAATTGAGGCCCAGGACGGCGACCAGAATCAGCATCATCGAACCTGGATGGCGGAGCGCGAGGGTCAAAGTTTGTCGATAGCCATTCAGCATCCCATCGAAGAGGCGATCGCTGATACGATAGAGCCGCCCGTGTCCTGGGCCAATATCCTTGCGTAACAGCAGGGCGCACATCATCGGAGTGGTCGCCAACGAGACCGCAAGCGAAATCGCGATCGCTATCGAAATCGTCATCGCAAATTCACGGAACAGGCGGCCGACGATGCCTCCCATTAGCAATATGGGAATAAAAACGGCAACAAGCGACACGCTCATCGACAACACGGTGAAGCCCACTTCCTGGGCGCCTTTGAGCGCGGCGTCGAGCGGCGACTTCCCCGCCTCGATATGGCGCGTAATGTTTTCGAGCACGACGATGGCGTCGTCCACGACAAAGCCGGTCGCGACGGTCAGGGCCATAAGCGATAGATTGTCGAGGCTGTATCCCATCAGATACATGGCGGCGAAGGTTGAAACCAACGACACTGAGACCGCTACGACCGGCACCAGCGTCGCCCGCCAGTTTCGCAGGAATGCGAAAACCACAATGGTCACGAGCAGAATTGCTATCATGAGCGTATGTTCGACGTCGCGCAAAGACGTTCGTATGGTCGTTGAACGATCGACTGCTACGTTAATGTCGATGGCCGACGAAACCGAGGCTCGCAATTGGGGTAGTAGAGCCTTCACACGGTCGACGATGCCAATGATATTGGCGCCGGGCTGCCTGTATAACACCACGAGGATGGCGGGTTTACCGTTGGCGAGGCCTGCGTTGCGTAGATTCTCGACGGAATCGACTACCTCACCGACATCCGAAAGACGCACCGGCGCACCATTACGGTAGGCGATGATCAGGGATTTGTATTGCTCCGCCTTGGTTGCCTGGTCATTGGTATAGATCTGATACCGCTGATCGCCAACGTCGATACCACCTTTTGGACTGTGAGCATTGGCGGCGGCAATCGCGGCGCGCACATCCTCAAGTCCGATGCCGTATTTGTAGACCGCTTGGGGAATCAGTTCGGCTCTCACCGCCGGCAGCGAGCCGCCACCGACGGTGACTTCGCCGATGCCGTCCACTTGCGACAGTTTTTGCGCCAGCACGGTGGACGCGGCATCATAGAGGTCGCCGCGCGCTAGCGTGTCCGATGTCAGGGTCAGGATCAGGATCGGCGCGTCGGCGGGGTTGACCTTGCGATAGGTCGGGTTTGAACGCAGGCTTGTCGGCAAATCCGCGCGGGCCGCATTGATGGCGGCTTGCACGTCGCGCGCCGCACCGTTGATGTCCCGGTTGAGTCCGAACTGCAGCGTGATGCGAGTCGAGCCTACGGTGCTCGACGAGGTCATTTCAGTGACGTCAGCGATCTGGCCAAGATGACGCTCAAGCGGGCTGGCGACTGTCGTCGCCAAATCTTCCGGGCTGCCGCCCGGCAAATTGGCTTGAACCGAGATGGTCGGGAAATCAACTTCCGGCAACGGTGAAACAGGCAACTGGAAAAAGGCCACGATTCCGACTGCCGCGAGCCCCGCGGTAAGAAGAGTCGTTGCTACTGGACGGCGAATGAAGATCGTCGATGGGCCCATGGTTTAGCTTCGTTCGCTCCCTAGGCGCGCGGGGCTCGGGGGACCGGAAAACCGTAGTGCGAGACGATCAAACCAGAGATAGATCACCGGCGTCGTAAATAGCGTCAGCAATTGGCTAACCAGCAGACCTCCGACGATAGAAATGCCAAGGGGGTGGCGTAGTTCGGAGCCGGTGCCCGTTCCTAGCATCAGCGGCAATGCGCCCAGCACGGCAGCCATCGTCGTCATCAGGATCGGCCGGAACCGTAACAGACAGGCTTGATAGATGGCCTCGCGCGGTGTCTTGCCCTCGTGGCGTTCGGCTTCGAGAGCAAAGTCGATCATCATGATCGCGTTTTTCTTCACGATGCCGATCAGAAGGATAATGCCTATGATCGCGACAATGGTGAGGTCTTCGCCGGCAGCCATCAGTGCCAACAGTGCGCCAATGCCGGCTGAAGGCAAAGTCGAGAGAATGGTGAGCGGGTGGATGAAACTTTCATAGAGCACACCCAGCACGATGTAGACCGTGACAATGGCCGCTAGAATCAGAAAGATCTGATTTGAGAGGGAGGACTGGAAGGCCAGCGCGGCGCCTTGAAAGTTGCTGATCACGCTCAGCGGCAGGCCGATGTCGGCTTGGGCCTGTTTGATGGCGGTCACCGCCTCGCCCAGCGATGCGCCCGGCGCGAGGTTGAATGACACCGTGGATGCGGGAAACTGTCCGAGATGTGAGATCTGCAGGGGCGCCGTTTCCACCCGTATCTTGGCCATCGTGGCAAGTGGCACGGGGGCGCTGCCGACGGAGGAGGGCAAATAAATGTCGGAGAGCGACTGCAGCGACGTTTGAAGTGCCGGATCGGCCTCGAGAATGACGCGGTATTGATTCGAATTGGTGAAGATGGTGGAGACGATGCGCTGACCATACGAGTCGTAAAGCGCGTTATCGATGGTCGCAGGGGTGATGCCGAAGCGCGCGGCCTGGTCGCGGTCGACATCGATGAAAACAGAAAGCCCCTGCGCGGAGATGTCGCTCGCAACGTCGGCGAGTTGCGGGAGCTCTCTCAGTTTGTCAACCAGCTTGGGCGTCCATTCGGCAAGCTGTGCCGGATCGGCGTCCTGCAGGATGAATTGGTATTGCGTTCGGCTGACGGTGCCTTCGATGGTCAAATCTTGCACAGGCTGCATGTAAAGCGTGATGCCCGTGAGAGACGCGGTACGGTCTTTCAACCGCTGCATCACCGTAGTTATGTCGGAATCCCGCTGACTATGCGGTTTGAGATTGATCAGAAGTCGACCGCTGTTGAGTGTAGTATTGGTTCCATCCACGCCGATGAACGACGAAAGACTCTCTACGTCAGGATCCTTGAGTATAGCGCTCGCAAGCTCTTGCTGCCGAGCCGCCATAGCAGCGTAAGACACTGACTGGGGTGCCTCGGATATCGCCTGAACGACGCCGGTATCCTGAAGGGGAAAGAAGCCCTTCGGGATGATTATGTAAAGCATGGCGGTCAGGGCAAACGTGCCTAATGCCACCAGCAAAACGTACATCTGGCGATCGAGCATCCAATTGAGCATGCGGCCGTAACCTGCGATCACCCGGTCGAACCATTCGCGGCTGCGCCGTTGAAATGCGTTCTCGCGCGTTTCGGTGGCGGCTTTGAGCAGTTTGGCGCATGCCATGGGCACCAGCGTCAGCGAAACCACGCCCGAGATGAGAATCGTGACCGAAAGCGTGATGGCGAATTCCCGAAACAGCCGACCCACTACGTCTCCCATAAACAAGAGCGGGATCAACACGGCGATGAGCGACACCGTGAGGGAGATGATGGTGAAGCCGATCTGCTCGGAGCCGCGCAAGGCAGCTTGCAGCGGTGTCTCGCCCTCTTCGATATAACGGGAGATATTTTCGATGACGACGATCGCGTCGTCGACCACGAAGCCGGTCGCAATTGTCAGCGCCATTAGCGAGAGATTGTTCAGGCTGAAGCCGAACAGATACATGGCGCCAAGCGTTCCGACCAGCGAGAGCGGGACCGAAAGGCTGGGAATCAGGGTCGCCCGCGTGCTGCGTAGGAATACAAAGATCACTAGCACGACCAGGATCACGGCGAGCGTTAACTCATATTCCACGTCCCGCACCGACGCGCGGATGGTGACGGTTCGGTCGGTGAGAATGGCCACATCGATCGTAGCCGGTAACGTGGCTTGCAATTGCGGCAATAGTGCTTTGATTCCGTCCACCACGGAAATGACGTTGGCGCCCGGCTGCCGCTGAATGTTCAGGATAAGGGCGGGTACCGTGTTCATCCAGGCGCCCAGTTTGTCGTTCGCGGCCGCGTCGACGACGTCGCCGACATCGCTGAGCCTAACCGGCGAACCGTTCTTGTAGGCGACAATCAGTGATTTATAATCGTTGGCGTTCCTGATCTGATCGTTGGCGTTGATCGTGTAGGCACGCATCGCGCCGTCGAAGTTTCCCTTGGGCGTGTTGATATTGGCGTTGCCGAGGGTGGTACGAAGATCGTCTATGTTGAGACCGTAGGCAGCGAGCTTGCGGATGTCGGCGCGAACGCGCACGGCTGGCTGCTGACCGCCGCTAATGCTGACAAGGCCAACGCCGGGCAGCTGCGATATCTTTTGCGCTAGCCGCGTATAGGCGAAATCTTGCACCTGGGTTAGCGGCATCGTCTCTGATGTCAGCCCCAGCGTCAGCACTGGAGCATCGGCAGGATTCACTTTGGCGTAAATCGGCGGCGCCGGCAGGTCGGAGGGCAATAGATTGCCAGCAGCATTGATGGCGGCCTGCACCTCTTGTTCTGCGATATCGAGAGAAATGCTGAGGCCGAATTGCAAGGTTATGACCGAGGCGCCAGCCGAGCTCGTCGAGCTCATCTGGTTGAGATTCGGCATCTGACCGAATTGGACTTCCAAAGGCGCGGTGACCGACGATGTCATCACGTCGGGACTGGCGCCGGGATAGAAGGTTTGTACCTGAATGGTCGGATAATCGACTTCGGGCAGGGCGGCGATAGGCAGGAACCGGAAGGCGAGCAGCCCCGACAGCATGATAGCGATCATCAGCAACGTGGTTGCCACCGGCCGCAGAATAAAGGGCCGCGACGGGCTCATTGATTTTGTCCACCCGCCGAGCCCTGCTTCTTGAGGTCGGATTTTTCAGGTTGCGGCGACTTGCTATTGTCGGCTTCTGCTCGCGCGTTGATCTTCGAACCGTCGCGCAGCTTGTCAGCTCCGTCGATAACAATACGATCACCAGGCGCCAGTCCGGATAAAACTTCCACGCGGTCGCTATCCGTCACGCCGAGCGAGATCTTACGGACAGATACAGTGCTGTCCGAATTGACGAGATAGACGAAGGTGCCCGGTACGCCGCGCTGGATGCCAGTCGTTGGAATCACGGTGACGTCCTTGTGCGTATCAATTAGTAGCCGGATATTCACAAACTGGTTTGGGTAGAGGTTTTTCGCTTCGTTCGAGAACTGCGCCCGCATCTTGATCGTCCCGGTCGTGGGATCGATCTGGCTGTCGAAGGTCTGCAATACGACGTCGGCGATCTTGTTGGCGCCACTGCGGTCAAATGCGGTCACTGACAGAGCGGCGCCGTCCTGGATTCGTTTTGAAACAGCCTGCAGATTATCCTCCGGCAGCGTGAACAGAACGCTGATCGGCTGCAACTGCGTGATCACGACGAGACCATTCGTGTCGCTCGGCGTCACATAGTTTCCCTGGTCGACTTGGCGCAGGCCAACGCGACCATCCTGTGGCGAAACGATGTGGCAATACTGCAGGTTCACTTCGGCGGCTTTGACCGCGGCGCGGTCGGCTTCTATCGTGCCTTGGTACTGGGCCACCAGAGCCACCTGGGTATCGAGCGTCTGACGCGGCACGGCATTTTGTGCGGCAAGCCCCTGATAGCGGATTAAATCGACCTGCGCCCCCTTCAGCAGCGCTTCGTCGCGCGCCAAATTTCCTTTCGCCTGGGCTAAGGCAGCTTGATAGGGCTGCGGGTCTATTTCCGCGAGCGGATCGCCTTTCTTGACATCCTGCCCTTCCTTGAAAACGATATTCGACAAATAGCCGCTGATCTGAGTCTTGATCGTGACGGTTGCGAGTGAAGTCACCGTACCGAGTGCATTGATGCTGATTCCGATATTGCCTTTGCTGACAACCGCAGATACGATCGACATCGGTGCAGCATTTCGTCCGCCCCCGCGCGGCTGCGAAGCGGTCTCTTGTCGGTTCTGAAAAATTACAGCGGCGATAATCAGGACAACTAGGACGATCAACCCAATCGTCAGATAGCGACGATTACGCGCGCTCGTCTTGGCCCAGATCTGTTTCGGCAGTTCACCGTGCATTGGAGGTTTCCACCGGCTTCGGCAGCCAACCGCCGCCGAGCGCTTGATAAAGACTGACAACCGCCTGTAGCCGCGCGAGCCTCGCCTGTGCTAGCGCATCCTCGGCCTGGAACAGTGTCTGCTCAACTTGCAGCAGCGTGACGAGATTGACCGTGCCCGCGCGTAGCTGCTGATCGGAAAGTTTGAATGCCCGGCGCGAACTGTTTACCACATCGCGTTGCAGGCTTTCGGTCAACGTCGTTTCGCGGACTGCAATCAGTGCTTTTTCGACATCGGTGAAGGCTGATATCACGGCCTTCCGGTAGTTCTGCAAAAGCTGATCCTGCATGCCTTTCTGTAGATCGAAATTGCCCTGGATTCTCCCGCCGTCGAAGATCGGCTGGGTCAGGCCGGCGGTGAGCGTATAAAATGCCGATTCCGGCCGGAACAGCGTCTTCAAGATCGCGCTCTCGTAACCGCCTTCGCCCGTGAGCGTGATGCTCGGCAGGAACTGCGCGCGCGCATTGGCAACATTGGCATTGGCGGAAGCAAGTTGTGCCTCCGCTTGGCGGATATCGGGGCGCTGCGCGAGCAGTTCCGAGGGCAATCCGGGTGTAACGCGCGGAATCGCGATGCCACGCATGCTGCCGCCGCGGACAATGACGTGCTCAGGCGGTCGGGCTATTAGCAACGCCAACGCTACTTGATTTTGTTGAAGCGTTTGCACCAGCGGCGGGATCGACGCCCGCTGCGTGTTGAGCAGGCTCTCCTGCTGCGCGACGTTGAGATCGGACACAGTGCCGGCGGACATTTGCTGCCGGATCAGCTTGAGGATGCCGGCCGCACTCGCCACGTTTTCGCGCGCGATGTGCACTCGATCCTGCGCCGCCAGCACCTGAAAATACGTGTTAGCGACACTCACGACGGTCGCTAAACCGACCACCTCGCGGTTATAGCGGCTGGCGACCGCGGTCTCCTCGGCGGCGCGCAGAGCCGCCCGGTTCTTGCCCCAGAAGTCGATCTCGTAGCTGGCGGTGAGCGAGGCGGTGAGGTCGTTGTTCTCTGAACTTCCGCCGGCGCTGCCTAAGCCGCCGCCAAGCGTCTGCGAGGAACGCGAACGCGTGGCGCTGCCATTGGCCGCGACATTCGGCAATAGCGGCGCACCGGCGACGCGCGACTGCGCGTCGGCCTGTTCGATTTGAGCGACCGCCGCAGCGATATCGAGATTGGCCGAGCGCGCCTCTTCGATGATCTCGGTCAGTTCCTTGGAGCGAAAGCCCCGCCACCAGTCGAGCGAGGGCACCGCTGCTTCCGCCAGCGCGGGGTCTTTCGACGCGCGATCATAAGCCTGCGGAATATCGAGCGCGGGATCGGGCTTGTCGCCGGTGAGCAGGCAGCCGCCGAGCGGCAGCATCAGGCAAAGTCCTTGCAGCATGGCCACAACCGCGCGCGCGCGCCGTTTTGTTCCGCCCCCCACACCCTGGCTACCGCGACGCATAAGGACGACTTTCAAGAACTACTGAAACACGGGTCGGGCGGGAAATTAGCCTGTTTTATTGCGAATTGCTTGTCGTTTTACGCCCCGGCGGCCAATCGGCCAAAGCGCTGCGGCCGGCCTGCGACATCTGCGCGGCCGAGAACGCGAACACGCCTTGGATGACCTGGTCGAAGTTTTGCCGCGCGGCGCGGGTTTTCGCCATGGCGGCGCGCATTGCCTCGGCCTCGAACGGGACATGCCGCAGCGTTTCGTGGATTTGATCCTGCGCGGAGTGGTATTGCCGTTGCGCGTCGTCGATCAGCTGGCGATTGGCATTGATCTGGCCGCGCAACAGGTCGGCATCGGCCGGCGGCAGAGTGTTGGCGATGTGCTCGACGCGCACGAACACGTTGCGGTCCCAGGCCGGCGGGGCCGGCGCGCGGATCGCCATCGCCAGCGCGACGCCTACGAAAAACAAGTTGAGCGCCAGCGAGCCAAGCAGCAGCCAGCGCGACGAGAAGCGCGAAATCGCGGGCGCATATTGAGCGATGGTCATGGGCGTGCTCCGGTCAGTGCTTCGGGTTCGAACACGATCGCGCCAAGATCGGCGCTGCTGGCGACCGTTAATCGGGCGTCGGCGCCGTCGAAGCGGCGATCGACCCCGGCAATACCGATGACGAAGCCGATGGCCGCGCAACAGGCCAAGGCGGCGACGCGCGACCAGGCCGGCGCAAATTGCCAGTCGAGCAGCACGTTTGGGAGGCGCCACAGCGGCTGCTTTTGCCGCGGTAGCGGGCTCTCGATGCGCTTGAGCACGCGCTCGACGGCCGCGTCGTCGGTCGGCGTCGGCCTGGTATGGCGCTTGAGCGCGGCGTCCAGAAATTTTTCGAATTGATCTTTGTTCATCTTACCCATCCTTGTCGATCACGCTGTCGAGCGCGCGGCGCAGGTTTTGCTTGCCGCGCACCAGTAATGTCTCCACCGCCGACACCGAAGTATCGAGGATCTCCGCCACCTGCGCGTTGCTCATGCCGTCACCGTAAGTAAGCAAGATCGCCACGCGCTGGCGGGCGGGCAGTTCGCCGATGGCCGTTTGCACCAGCCGCTCGCGTTCGTCGCTCTCCGCTTTGTCGCCGGGCCCAAGCGCGGGATCGACGATCTCACCGGCGGCCTCGAGCGCGACCCAAGGCGCGCGCCGTTTGCGGTCGATACAGAGATTGACCACGACCCGCGTGAGCCAGGTGCGGAACTGGGCCAGCGGCTGCCAGCGCGGGGCAAAGGTCCAGACCCGCAGCATGGCTTCCTGCGCCACGTCCTCGGCGTCGGCTGCGTTGCCGAGGATGCGGCGGGCGACCCCGAGCATGGCCGGCACGTGACGGCTGCCGAGCGTGCGGAACGCGCGCTCGTCGCCGCGCGCGACCCGGGCCATGAGCGCTTCGTCACTGTCATCCATCGCAAAGCGGTCGCCATCGGGAATTCCCGTCCATTGTAGACGTTGGCCTGATCATTAAACGTGCAGGCATGCGGAATCCTGTGCGGGCGGGAAAGCGGGGAAACCGGGGATAAATCCGGCCATATGGCGGCTTAACCTATTGAATTATCGTGATTTAGCAACCCGGAGGGCGCGGCCTTTAGCCGCCGGGCCCGGACGCCACGTCGGCGAGCGCAAAGCCCGCCACGCGCTTGTAGTCGTCCGACAGCGCGCGCAATTCGGCCTGGGTGATGTACTTGTCGAGATCCTCGAACGGCTTGTCGCCGACCAGTTCCTCGACCTTGATATTGATGAAATCGGGCGGATGTTCGCGGTTGGTGCGCACCACCTTGGCGGCGGGCTCCGCGCGCGCGGCCTCATAGGCCTTGAGCGCTTCGCGTGGTTCATGACCGGAGGTCAGGAGATCGGCCAGGGTGCGGGCATCGATCGCCGCCTGCGCCCCGCCGTTGGAACCGCGCGGGTACATCGGATGGGCGGCATCCCCGGCAAGCGTGATACGGCCGAAGGTCCAGCGCGCGATGGGGTCCTTGTCGACCATCGGATATTCCAGAATTTGGTCGGCATCGCGGATCATCTGAGCCACGTCGAGCCAGGGAAAGCGCCAGCTTTCATAGAGCGGGAAGAAGTCGGCGAGATCGCCCGGCTTGTTCCAGTCGTTTTGCTCGAAGCTGTCGCGCTTGATCTCGGCCATCCAGTTGATCAGCTGGTTGCCCTGCGCATCGATGTTATCGACAATGGGATAGATTACGATCTTGCCGGTGAGGATGGAGCCGACCCGTATGTAGGTGCGGCCATCGAAGATCGGCTTGCGGCGCGTCACGCCGCGCCAGGTGTTGATACCGGCAAAGGCGACCTTGTCGGACGGATAATACTGCTTGCGGATGGCCGAGTTGATGCCATCGCAGGCGATCACAATATCGGCGCGCACGTCATCGCGTTTGTTGAAATGCACGGTCGCGCCGGCATCGTCCTGTTCGACACCGGTGCAATCGTGATCGAGCAAGATGGCGTCCGGCCCGAGCTGTTTGCGCGCCGCCTCATACAGGATCACGTGCAGCCGGCCGCGGTGGATGCCGACCTCGGGCACGCTGTAGCCGGCGAACTTACCGCGGGGTTCCTTGTAGATCAGTTGGCCAAAGCGGTTGAAGAAGGCGCTTTCGCGGTTCTCGATGCCGGCGGCGAGCAATTTTTCACCGAGGCCGAGTGCGCTGAATTCGCGCATCGCGTGGGGCAGTAGCGTGATGCCGACGCCGAGCTCTTTTATTTGCGGCGCGCGCTCATAGACGCAGGCGGCAATGCCGCGCTGCTTGAGATTGAGCGCGAGCGATAGCCCGCAAATGCCGCCGCCGACGATGGCCACTTTCATGCGCGGAGAATGGACGAGATCGGTCTGTTTCTGTCAACATGAGCTGATCAAGACGGAATTCACCGTCGAAGCGGAGGAAACAATGGACAAGGCACTCTACGACAAGGGCATTGCGATGCGCCGCAAGGTGCTCGGCGACGAATATGTCGACCGGGCTATCGCCAATACCGACGATTTCAATCGCAAATTCCAGGATCTGCTCAATGAATTTGCCTGGGGTGCGGTGTGGACCGACGAGGACCTCAAACCGCGCGATCGCAGCCTGCTCAATCTTGGTATGATCGCCTGCCTCGGCCGCATGCACGAATTCGAGGCCCACTTCCGCGGTGCGCTGCGCAACGGGCTCACACACAAGGAACTCAGCGCCATCCTGCGCCAAGTTGCCATCTATTGCGGCTTCCCGGCCGCGGTCGACTGCCACCGCGTGGCCAAGCAGGTTTTGGCGGCAGAAGGCAAGAAAACCTGACGAAAACCTCAGCCGTCATGGCAGAATCACGTTATTGAGATAGCCCTATTCTTGTCTTGAATGTGCCTTCATCCCGGGGCAATCCATGCCCTGGGATAGCCGGGGATTTTGGGTTCCCCGGCCGATTGGTGGACTGATGATCCGACGCCTTGGACTATTCATTTTGACGCTGCCGGTCGCAGCGGCGTTTTCGGCCGCGCCCGCGGCCGCGCAATATTATTCGTCGCCGCCGCCGTATTATCGCGGTGGCCCGCCGCCCGGATACTACGACGACCGGTCGCCGCCGCCCGCCTTCTGGGCCGATGACGATGATGACGATCAGCCGGTGCGCGGTCGCCGCGCGCCGCAGATGAGTCAAAATCCCCCCAGCCAGGCCGGCGCCCCCAACCGAATTCTGCCGTATCCCGACGAGGCCGATGCGCCGCCGCCCGGCTTCGCGCCGCCTGCCGGTCGTCCGCCGGCCTATGGACATCAACTTGACCAGCCGCAGGCTTCCGGTCCGCCGCCGCGCGGCGCCAGCAACGATCCCGATGCGATCCGTCCGCCGGGGCAGATCGGGTCTGCGCCGGGCGCGACGCCGCAGGCCGCGCCGGCCGGGGCGGCTGCCGCGCTACCGCCGGAAGATCAGCCCGAGCAAGGCCAGCCTAAGGAACTGCCGGACAATCTGAAGAGGCAATTGGTCGATTTCAGCACCAAGGAGCCGGCCGGCACTATCGTTGTCGATACCGCGAACACCTACCTCTACCTAGTGCTCGGAGGCGGCAAGGCGATCCGCTACGGCGTGCGGGTTGGACGCGACGGTTTTACCTGGACCGGCACCGAGCGCATTTCCAAGATGAAGGAATGGCCGGACTGGTTCCCCCCGCCGGAGATGATCGAGCGCCAGCCTTATTTGCCGCGCATCATGGCGGGTGGGAACGGCAATCCGCTCGGCGCGCGCGCCATGTATCTCGGCCACACGCTCTATCGCATCCACGGCACCAACCAGCCGTCCACCATCGGCCACTACGTTTCGTCGGGCTGCGTCGGCATGCTCAACGAAGACGTTGAGGATCTCTATAGCCGCGTGCAGGTCGGCACGCGCGTGGTCGTGCTTCCCGGCAGGCCACCGGAGACCGTGGCCAATACCGGCGCGCCGCAAAACGCGGAACCGACGAATCCAATGGCGCCGCCGCCACGCTCGGGAACCTCGGTATCGTCGTCGCCGCTGCCGCCGGTGCGCTAAATCGGCGTGCCCCCCGTGGCACCGGACCTTCCTCTGAACTAGCATCGCTCTCAAGGCCGTTCGCCGACAATCCTTCGGCAGAAGCGGCATTGGGAAACGCGAGTGGTCGGAGGCGGATATGGCGAGCGAGGAATCGCAGACCAAATTCAATCGGCGGAAATTCTTGGCAGGGGTGGCGATCGCCGGCGCGACCGGCGCCGCTGCACCACCTGCTCAAGCCGTAACCTCGGCGCTGCTGCCGGGCGCAACACCACGTCCTTCCGCGCTTCGTCCTTCCGCTATCGTCGCCGCCAACGAAACTGTCGCGCCGCCCGCGATGGCGAAGTCCGAAGGCGTGCCCGCTTCCGACTTCATGGTCGACGTCATCAAGTCGCTCGATATCAAATATATGCCGTGCAATCCGGCCGACAGCTTCCGCGGCCTGCACGAATCCTTGATCAACTACGGCGGCAACAAGAGTCCAGAATTCCTCACCTGCACACACGAGGAAGCTGCGGTGGCGATGGCGCACGGCTATTTCAAAATCGCCGGCAAGCCGTTGATGGTGTGCGTCCACGGCACCGTCGGGCTGCAGCACGCGGCAATGGCGATCTACAACGCCTGGTGCGACCGCGTTCCGGTGATCGTGGTTGGCGGCAACGATCTCGACGCCTCGAAACGCGCGCCCGGCGTGCCGACCTTCCATTCGGCGCAGGATATTAGCTCGCTGGTGCGCGACTTCACCAAATGGGACGACCAGCCGGTGTCGCTGCCGCATTTCGCGCAATCGTTCGTGCGCGCCTACAAGCTGGCGATGACGCCGCCGCACGAGCCTGTGATGATCGCGCTTGACGCCGCGCTGCAGGAATCGACCACGCTCGATCGCGCCAAGCTCACGATCCCGCGCTATGTGCCAACCTCGCCGCCGCAAGGCGACGGCAGCGCGGTGCGCGAGGCGGCGCGCCTTTTGGCGAATGCCGAACGCCCGGTGATCGTGGTCGATAAATGCGCCCGCACGGAAAACGGCGTGAAGCTGCTGGGCGAGCTTGCCGAGGCGCTGCAGGCGCCGGTGATCGACCAGAAAGGCCGGATGAATTTTCCTAACACCCATTATCTTTCGCAGACTGCGCGCGGCCGAGCGCTGCTCGGGCAGGCCGATGTGATCCTCGGTCTCGAACTGTCGGATTACTGGGGCACGGTGAACGGCTGGATCGACAATGGCGAAGACGACGGCTCCGGCTTGCAAGAATCGCACGTCAAGCCGAGCGCCAAACTAATCAGCATCAGTTCGATTCTGCTCAATACCAAGGCGAACTACCAGGACTTCCAGCGCTTCCAGGTCATCGATGTCGAGATGGCAGCCGACGCGGAAGCAACCTTGCCGGCGCTGATCGAGGCGGTGAAGCAAGCGCTGCCAGCCAATCAAAGAGCGGCGGTCGAAGCGCGCGGCGCCGGCCTGAAAAAGGCCTGGGACGAAACGCGTGATCGCACGCGTCAGGCGGCTTCTTACGCCTGGGATGCGAGCCCAATCAGCACCGCGCGTATGTCGATGGAGGTTTTCGCGCAGATCAAGGACCTCGACTGGTCCTCGGTCGGCGGCGACCGCCAGTTTTCGGCCTGGCCGACACGGCTATGGCCGATGGAGAAGCACTACCACCATATCGGCGGACCCGGCGGCTACGGCGTCGGTTACGGCTTGCCGGCTGCGGTCGGCGCGGCACTGGCCAATCGCGACGCCGGGCGTTTCTCGGTCAATTTCCAGCCCGACGGCGACCTGATGTATTCGCCGGGCGCACTGTGGACCGCGGCACGCCACAAGATTCCGCTGCTCACCGTGATGCACAACAATCGCGGCTATCACCAAGAGACCATGCATTTGCAGCGCATGTCGAACCGGCGCAACCGTGTCGCTTTTCTCGGCAAAGATCTGGGCCCCCTCGGCACGCGGATCGAAAATCCGGACATCGACTTCGGCAAGCTCGCAAACTCAATGGGCGTGTATGCGGCGGGGCCGATCAGCGATCCGAACGAGCTGGCGCCGGCGCTGAAGAAGGCGGTGCAGGCAGTCAAGGCCGGCGAGCCCGCGCTGGTCGACGTCGTGACGCAGCCGCGATGAGGGTTCGTACCATGCACATTCTTGCGTTTGCGTTTGCATTGGCGTTGGCGGCAAGCGTCTGCCTCGGACAGGGCGCCTTCGCAGCGTCTGCCGAGCACGGCAAGATCGCTTTCATGCAACATGGCTGCTGGCAATGTCATGGCACCATGGGGCAGGGCTCGATCGCGACCAGCGACGGCAAGCGATTGGCGCCCAATCCACTGCCGTGGGAAGCATTTGCCGGATTTGTGCGCTCGACCAACCGCTCGATGCCGCCATTCAGCGATAAAATTCTGTCGGACGGCGACCTCGCCGATATCTACGCTTATTTGCAATCGGTGCCGAAGCCGCCCGACGTAAGCGCAATTCCGCTGCTCAGGCCGTAACGCGCCGCATCACCGGTCCCACAGCGAGAGCAGTGCCGAGCGCAACTCGATTTCGCTGAACGGCTTGCGCAGTGTCTTCACGTCGCGATAGCGCAGTCCGGCCGGCGGCTCATGACCCGTCACAAAAATGAACGGAACGCCGCGGCGATGTAGCTTTTCCGCGACCTCGGTGGCGTAAGCGCCGTTGATGTTGAGATCGAGCAGGGCGCCGTCGAGATCCGGTGTTTCCGCAAGCAGCACCGCCGATTTCATATTGTTGACCGGACCGAGCACGTGAACGCCGAGCGCCTCGAGCTCCTGCTCGAGCATGATCGCAATGAACGGCTCGTCCTCCAGAACAAGAACCGTGCGCCGTTTTTTCGGATTATCGGCCATGGGTTTCGCCGCCCGAGACTTTTGCCAGCCGACCGACCGCCTCGATCACCGCGCCGGGATCGGCGATCCCTTTGCCGGCAATATCGTGCGCGCTGCCATGCGCGACCGACGAGAACAAAATCGGCGAACCGATCGACAAGCCCGCAGTGCGGTTGAACGCCTGCAGCTTGGCGGCGATGTGGCCCTGATCGTGCAACATGACGATGAAGGCGTCGCAGCCTTTCTTGCGGAACATGGTATCGGCGCCGAACGGGCCGGAGGCGTCGATGCCGGCCTGCGCGGCGCGTGCGATGGCCGGGGTGATGATGTCGATCTCTTCCGATCCGAACAGGCCCTCTTCGCCGGCGTGCGGATTTAGGCCGCCAACAAAAATCTTCGGGCGCGCGATCCCTAGTTTCTTAAGTGAAGCGTCGACGACGCGGATCACGCGCTCGACGCTTTCTTGCGTTATCAACGTCAGGGCTTCGCGTACACTGACATGCAGCGTGGCGTGGACGATGCGCACGTCGTCGAAACAGATCATCAGATAGACATCGTTGACCGGCGTGCCGGTCTCGCGCGCCACGAACGATGGGTAGCCGTCGAAGGCTATGCCGGCCGCCGCGATCGAGCGTTCGGTCTGCGGCGCCGCCACCACGGCTTCGACGTCGCCATCGAGTGCACAATGAATCGCGCGGCGGGCCGCGGCCAATGAAGCGCGGCCGTAGGCCGCACCCACGGTGCCGATTTTCACCGGCGCGTTGGATCCGTCGCCGGCATCGAGCAGGTTGACTGCGCCGTTCGACCAGTCGGCATCGCCGGCTTTCTCGATCACATGCAAACGCGGTGTCAGGCGGGCCGCCTTGGCATGCAATTCCACCACCGCCGGGTCACCCACCAGCAAAGGCCGACACAGCACTTTGACCCGTGCGTCGAGCGCGGCCTTGAGCGCGATTTCCGGGCCGATCCCGGCCGGGTCTCCGGTTGCAATGGCGATCCGAGGCAACGGCATGACAGTTCTCTTCCTTAGGCAACGCGGGTGCCTATAATAGGTTCAACAATAACAAGTGTAAGAGGAAACGTCGTCATGATGTCGCGTGAACAAAACGACCAACTCAGCCGCATCGGCCCGGGCACTTTGATGGGCAAGCTGCTGCGCCGGTATTGGGCGCCGTTTTTGCTGTCGTCGGAGATCCCAGAACCGGACTGCCCGCCGGTGCGAGTCAAGCTGATGGGCGAGCGGCTGATCGCCTTTCGCGACACCAAAGGTCGCGTTGGCTTGATCGACGAATTTTGCGCCCATCGCGGCGCCTCGCTGTGGTTCGGCGAGGCCGAGGACTGCGGCATTCGCTGCCACTATCACGGCTGGAAGTACGACATCACCGGCCAATGCGTCGATTTGCCGTCTGAACCGGAGGAGTCCGGCTTTCGCAAGCACATCAAACTGAAATCCTATCCCTGCATCGAAAAGGCCGGGATGATCTGGGCCTATATGGGGCCGCCGGACTTGCAGCCGCCGCCGCCGGCGCTGGAATGGACCGACGTAAAGCCGGAGCAGCGCTTCGTCTCCAAGCGGCTGCAGGAATGCAATTACCTGCAGGCGATGGAAGGTGGCATCGATTCCAGCCACGTGTCCTGGCTGCACGGGAGCGAGCTCGAGAAGGATCCGCTGTTCAAAGGTAGCAAGGGCAACGAATACAACAAGCAAGACCGCATGCCGCTTTTTGAAGTGGAGGAATTTGCCGGCGGCCTATTGATCGGCGCGCGCCGCAACGCCGACGCCGGAAAATATTACTGGCGCATCACGCCCTGGATCATGCCGTGGTATTCGATCATTCCGCCGCGCGCCGGACATCCACTGGGCGCGCATGCCTGGGTGCCGATCGACGACGAAACCTGCTGGGCCTGGAGCATCAATTATCACCCCACGCGCGCGCTGACGAAGTCCGAGGTTTCGGCCATGCAGGACGGCGAGGGCATCCACGTCAAATACGTTCCGGGCACCTTCATCCCGCTTGCCAACAAGTCGAACAATTACCTGATGGACCGCGAAGCGCAGCGCCACGGCCATAGCGCCACCGGCGTCGATGGCATTGCCATGCAGGACGCCTCGATTCAGGAAAGCATGGGCGCGATCCAGGACCGCACCAACGAGCACCTGTGCGCGACCGACGCCGGCATCATCATGACCCGCAAGATCATGCTGCGCGCGGCCAAGGCCGCCGCCGAAGGCAAGCCGGTCCCGGCGACCGAGCCGGAAGCGCAGCGCGTGCGCTCGGTGGCGATCGAGCTCGACAAAGACACCTCGTTCACGCAAGGCGCCAAGCACGGCATCTATGCCGAATTGGGCACGGAGCCGATATCGGTGTAATTCGTAAGGAAAGGCTACTGAACATGCCGAACTACACCGCGTTGGTCACATTGCTCGCCGTGCTCCTGTATTTTTTCACCGGTCTGCAGGTTGCGAAGGCGCGGCAGAAATTCGGCGTAATGGTGCCGGCAACCAGCGGACACGCCGATTTTGAGCGGGTGTTCCGCGTGCAGCAAAACACGCTGGAATGGATGCCGATCTTCCTGCCGTTGCTTTGGCTGTTCGCTCTCTATGTAAGTGACTGGGGCGCGGCTGCGCTCGGCCTGGTTTGGATCGTAGGCCGTGTCCTCTATATTCTCGGCTACACCGAAGCCGCCGAGAAACGCCACAATGGGTTCTTCGTGCAGGGCATCGCGTCAGGCACGCTGTTGATCGGCGCGCTGATCGGGATCGTTTTGCACATCGTGCACGCCGCCTGAACCGCGTGCATCATTCCGCCGCGGTTTTGGCCGGCTTGCCGATTGCCGCGTTGACGCGCGGCATCACCTGCTCGGCCATCAATTGCATCGAGCGCCGTGCAAGCTTGGGATCGGCCCAGTCCATGCCGGCATAGACCAGTTCGCCGAAGTCGCCGGTCTGTTCGCGCATCGCCAGGATCTGATCGACAACCTTGTTGACGGTGCCGTGGAACACGCAGTGCTCCATGACGTAACTGTCGGTGATCTCCTCGTCAGATTGCTCCTTGTGACTCTTGAAGACATAGAGCCGATTGCCGCGTTTCATCTTGGCGCGCATCTGCTCGAAATAAAATCGATAGGGGCTGTTGGCGTCCTCGCGGCCGTAACGCAACGCTGTTTTGTCGTCGTCGGCGACGAAGATGGTGCGCGCCACGCGCCAGTCAGCGGCATTGGCCTTGGCTCCGGCTTCGGCTTTGCCCTTGGCGTAGTTCGTCCAATGTGACTTGAGATGATTGGGCAGCAGGAAGTTGGCAGATAGCGGATGGAAGTCGCGCTTGCCCATCAGCACGACGCCGGGCGAGAACGGCGCCACCACGGTGCCGACGATTTCCGGCCGCGGCTTCTGAAACGGCTTTGCCAGGATACCGACGCCGAGCTCGAGCGCGGCCGTGCGCGTGAAACTGACTTTGAAGCGATTGTCGGGAAAATCGATGTCGTAGGGCGGATCGCGCTCCCACACCGCCAGGATCACGTCGATCGCTTCGGCAAAAATCTTGTTGCGGTCGAGATCGAGGATTCCAATCGCCTCGGAATCCGACGTCAGCGCGCCGGCGCTGATCCCCATGATGAAGCGGCCTTGCGCCAGATGATCGAACATCGCCGCGTTCACCGCGATCACCACCGGATGTATCTGCGCGAGATTGGTGGTGCCGGTCGCAAGCTTGATCTGCTTGGTGTCGTGAATGAGCGTCGCCAGGAACAGCATGCTGTTGGTGATGTTTTCGCAGGCGTCGGTCAGGTGCTCGCCCATAAAGGCGTCGTGGAAGCCGAGTTTATCGGCGAGAATAATTGCCTCGCGGTCCTCGCGCAGCGTCTGCGACCAATCCCGCCCGATCGGGTGCACGGGCATGCTGAAGTAACCCAGGCGCATTTCCGTCTCCGCTTTGTTGCCAGCAAACTAGCCGAGCCAGCGTCCCAATGCATCATTTCTTAGGACGCGCGGAACTGGTGTTCCGCCCGACGACGATGATCGATTTTGAAAGGGCGAAAAATTAGGCTGCGACGCGGGCGAGGAAGCCCTCGACCTCGCGGCGCAGTTCGGCGGCGGCAGCTTCCACCGCCTGCGAGGCGGTCAGCACGCTTTCCGCCGACTGCCGGGTCTCGGTTGCAGCACCGGTGACATCGTCGAGCACGGATACCAGCAGCTTGGCGCCGTTGGCGGCGCTGGCGACGTTCTGCGAAATCTCAGACGTCGCCGCGCTCTGTTCCTGCACCGCGGCGGCGACCGCGGTGGCGTAATTGTCGATTTCCTGCATACGGCTGGCGATGCGGCTGATCGCATCGACGGCGCCGCCGGTTGACGTCTGCACCGCGCCGATCAGCTTGGAGATGTCCTCGGTCGCCTTGGCGGTCTGCACTGCGAGCGATTTGACTTCGGAGGCGACCACAGCGAAGCCCTTGCCGGCTTCGCCGGCGCGTGCGGCCTCGATCGTCGCATTGAGCGCCAGCAAATTGGTTTGGCCGGCAATGGTGCGGATCAGCTTCACCACGTCGCCGATTTTCTGGGCAGCTTCCGACAGCGCGGCGATTTGCGCATTGGTGCCCTGCGCCTCCTCGACCGCCGAGCGCACGATCGTAGTGGTCCTGGCAAGTTGGCGGCTAATTTCTTCGATCGATCCGGCCAATTCATCGGCGGCGACTGCGGCGGTATCCACGTTCGAGCTCGATTCATTGGAGGTCGTCACCGCGCCCTCCGCGCGCTGCGAAGTCACGCCGGAACTGGCGAGCAACGTGGAGGCGGTTGAGCGCATCGCCATCGCGCCGTCGGCAACCGTGCTCAGATAATCCTCTACGCGCTGGCGAAATGTCGTGATAGCCTGCTCGATCGTGGCGCGCCTGTGCTGCTGCTCCTGCATCGAGACGCGTTCGCGCTCGGCATCGCGCCGTTCGGAAATATCCTCATGCGTCGCCACCCAGCCGCCACCAGCCATCGGCCGGTTGATCATCAGGACCACGCGGCCGGTGGCGGATTTTAGTTCCATATGGGTCGTCTTGCCCCGCGCCATGGAACTGACCAGCTCGCGCCGGTACTCGTCGGGATCACGCGAGAAGCTGCCGTTGGCGATGCGATGTTGCAGCAGAGCGGTGAGCGTGCAGCCCGGTTTCACGATGTCGCCCGAGAGTTTGTACAGTTCCAGATAGCGCTGGTTGCAAATGACCAGCCGCTCGTTGCCGTCGAACATGCACAGGCCTTGCGACATGTTGTTAATCGCAATCTTCATGCGCATGTTGTTCACTTGCGTGCGCCGGGTGAGCGCAATGCCGGCGACCAGCATCGTTAGCGCCGTCATCAGGGCGGCGAAGAAAGCCGAGACCATGTATTCGGGCGCGCTGGTGGTCCAGGCGCCCGCCGGCACGGCAAATTGGAACAGTAAAAAACTCGCCGGAAAGCAAACTCCGCCAACCAGCGCGACCACGCGCCAGTCGTGCGAATTTTCCGCGGCAAAGGAGTCGTCGGCCATGGGCATACCCGAATGCAATTGACGCTATTCCCCTACCGGTTGTTTTGCAGTTAATTGGGACTAATCGCCGGGGTTAAGAAAAGATTAACGGCGGGTTGCGGAGGACGCTGGAATGGCGAAGTTGCGGGCGGCCGAATGCCGCGAATTCATCGCGGCGGCGGTCGAAAAGGCCGCCGAGATGGGCGTGCCGGTCTCGGTCGCCGTGGTCGGGCCGGAAGGGCACCTGATCCTGGTCGAGCGAATGGACGACGCCGGATTCATCACCCCGGATACGGCCATCGCCAAGGCCTATACCGTGGCGGCGTTCCGCTCCATGAGTCCGCGTTTTCCGGACGGGCTGGTGATCCAACAGTGGTTCAAGGAGCGCAATCCGCAATTGCTCGTCAGCCTCGCCGCGATGACCAACGGCAAAATCGCGGCCTCGGGCGGCGCCGCGCCCATTTTTCGCGGCGATGAAATGGTCGGCGCCTTCGGCATTTCCGGCGGGACGTCGCAGCAGGATGAGGAAATGGCACAATATGCCCGCGCCAAAGTCGGCTGGGCGCATATGTCGAGCACCGAGCCGAAAGCGAGCGTGAAGGAGCATGTCAACGAGCTCTACGCCAAAGCCGGTATCACCGACCGCAAGCTCTAGCGTAGCGTTGCGGTCAGGCGGCTTTGATACCGTGCAGGCTGTGCAATGCATCCTTGACCGTGAGGAATAAAACACGGTCGCCTTCGACACACGGTCCGTGCGCGGTGAAAAAGGCGGGGTCGCCCACGATCTTCGACACGCTGGCGAGGTCGAAGACGAATTGACCGGTTGCGGCGCGGATAGAGCCGGCGTTCGCGCTGCTGGCTGCGTAGGCATAGCGCTTCTTCCTGCGTTTAACCGATTGTTGTTGGGCCGAATGGTAGTTGATCGCTCATCGGGCGCCACCATGGTTCGGCCATTCTCGGTCGCCAGGTTCCCCCGTTGCCGGGCAGGGAGATCGTTGCAGATGAATTTCGTTCGCCCGCTGATAGCTGTGCTGGCGCTCGGCGTGCTCGCCGGCTGCACTGCCGACACCGCGCCGAAAGCGGAGCCGAGCTTTTATCGCAATCTCGCCGAGCCCGGCGCGCAACTCGACACGGCTGCCGCCGCCTCGATGATCTCCGGCTATCGCACCAATAATGGCCTGCCGGCGGTGGCACTCGATCCCGAATTGACGCGGCTCGCCGAGGCGCAGGCCGCGGTCATGGCCAAACGCGACAAACTCGACCACAACGCCGGCAAGCCGTTCGTGGCGCGGCTGAAGGGTTCGGGCTACAACGCCAAGACCGCGGCGGAGAACATCGGCGCGGGCTATCACACGCTTGCGGAGGCCTTCTCCGGCTGGCGCGATTCCCCGCCGCACAATGCCAACATGCTGCTCAAGGGCGCGACCCGCATCGGCATCGCCGCGATCTACACGCCGGCCTCGAAATACAAAGTGTACTGGGCGCTGATCTTGGCCGAGCCGGACGAGAAGAAGAGCTAGGTCCGCGTCCGGCTCTGGACCTTGCGCGCGCTCCTGACTAGCCTGCCGCCCGCATGCCGGTGCTGCCCAATTCTCGCGACTACGACGCGAACTATCGCCAATTCCGCTGGCAAGTGCCGGCGCGCTACAATATCGGCGTCGACGTCTGCGACCGTTGGGCCGATTCCGAGCCGGGCCGGCTCGCCATTTTGCACGTCCGGCCGGATGGCTCCGAAGACGCCATCACTTACGGCTGGCTGCGCGAGACCTCTAATCGGCTCGCCAATGTGCTGCGTGCGCACGGCATCGCGCGCGGCGACCGCGTCGCCATTTTGCTGCCGCAGGCGCCGGAAGTGGCCGCCGCCCATATCGCGATCTACAAGCTGGGCTGCATCGCATTGCCGCTGGCGGTGCTGTTCGGTGCCGACGCGCTTGGTTACCGTTTGCAGAATTCCGGCGCGGCGGCGCTGCTCACCAATGCTCAAGGCGTTGTGCGCGTCTCGGAGATACGGAAAAGTCTGCCCGATCTCAAGCTCGTGCTCTCGCTGGATGGCGCTGGCGACGATGTCGTGGATTTCACCGCCACGCTGGCGCGGGCTTCATCCGGATTCACGCCCGTCGATACATCGGCCGACGATCCGGCAATGATGGTCTACACCTCGGGCACCACTGGCCAGCCGAAAGGCGCGCTGCACGGCCATCGCGTATTGATCGGGCATTTTCCTGGCGTCGAAACCTACAATGATTTCTTTCCGCAGCCCGGCGACCGCATCTGGACGCCCGCCGATTGGGCTTGGGCCGGCGGGCTGTTGAACGTTTTGCTGCCGGGTTTGCATTACGGCGTGCCGGTGGTGGCGTGCCGGTTCGAGAAATTTGATCCGGAAGAGGCCTTTGCGCTGATGTCTCGCGCGGAAATCCGGAACGGCTTCATTCCGCCGACCGCATTGCGCATGATGCGGGCTGCGCCAAACCCGCAAGGCCGCCACGCCATCAAAATGCGTTCGATAGGCTCCGGCGGCGAGACGCTCGGCGCCGAAACTTACGAATGGGGCAAGTCCGCCTTCGGGCTGACTATCAACGAATTCTACGGCCAGACCGAATGCAACATTGTGCTTGCGGCCTGCGGGGCGCTCAGCGTCTCCAAGCCGGGGGCCATCGGCAAGCCGGTTCCCGGCCACACGGTGGCGGTGATTGACGGCGAGGGCCGCGCGCTGAAAGCCGGCGAGGCGGGACAAATCGCGGTGCAGCGCCCGGATCCGGTGATGTTCTTGCAATACTGGGGCAAGCCGGAGGCGACGCGCGAAAAATTCATCGGCGACTGGATGACCACCGGCGACCAGGGCGTGATGGATGAAGAGGGCTATTTCAGTTTCGTTGGCCGCGACGACGATGTCATCACCTCGGCCGGCTTTCGCATCGGGCCCGGCGAAATCGAGGATTGCCTGATCCGTCATCCGGCAGTTGCGCTCGCTGCCGCAGTCGGCAAGCCCGATGCGCTGCGCACAGAAATCGTCAAGGCCTTTATCGTGCTCAAGAAGGATTACGCGCCGTCAGACGCGCTCGCCGCCGAAATTCAGAATTTCGTCAAGACGCGGTTGTCGGGTCACGAATATCCGCGCGAGGTCGTCTTCATCGACGACATGCCGATGACAACGACGGGCAAGGTGATTCGAAGGCTGCTGAGGGAAAAGGCGTAATTACGGCGTCTGCCCGGCGCCCATGATGAACACATGGAAGCCGAGGCGGCGTTTGGCCACCAGATAAAGCGCAATCGATTCCGCCACCAGCGCACTCGATGTCGCTACCGCGGCGCCCTCGATGCCAAGGCGCGGAATGAGCATCACGCACAGCACCAGATTGATCGCGAAGGCGGCGGCGTAGATGAAGGCGCATTGCTTGCGCTCCCCCAGCATGTTGAGCAACCGCTCCGCCGGGCCGACCGCGGCGCGCGACAACATGCCGACCGCTAGAATGAACATCACGTCGTAGCCGCGCCCAAAGCCGGCGCCGAACAACTCGAGCAGTGGCCGCCCCAGTGCCAGGATCAGCGCGCAAGCCAAGAGTGACGGCCAGAACGTCCACTTGATGGTTTCGGCAAAAAACGAGGCAAGCCGCTTCGGATCGCCACTGACGTGATACTGCGTGAATTTATGCGTGGTGGCGCCAGCGATGGCGAAATACACGAAGGCCACGATCGCCAGCAGCCGCGCGCCGGCATAGTACACGGCAACCTCGTCGGGCGAGCGGTAGTGCTCGAGCGCCAGAATGTCGACGTAAGTGAGCAGAAGATAGAAGCCTTCCACCACGAAAATGGGCAGCGAAGTGGCGACCCAGGTCTTGGTTTCGTAAAGCTTGGGTCCGGTTGGCACCTGGGCCTTGAGACGGCGATCGAGCATGACCAGTTGCGCGATGGTCACCGCCCAGGTGGTGACGACTGCGACGATCATCGCAGTCACCGCGCCGGTCGGCGCACCGAACAAATAGGCCGCGCCCATCAGCACGGTGATGGTGAGCTGGCGCCAGATATAGAACGGCATCAGCGCGAGGTTGGGCCAATCATAGGACTGGGCGATGCCGGCCTGCACCTGCACCAGCCCGTAAACCGGAATGGTGAGGCAGGCGAGATAGAGCGGCACCACCACGAAACGATCGAGCCACGGCGCCAGTAACGTTACGCCGACGGCGCCGACAACGCCGATGCCGGTCGCGACACTGAAGGCGAGCCAGCGGCTGCCGGTGAGAAATCCGCGCAGGCGGTCGAACGACTTGAGCTCGGTATATTCCGGAATGAAACGCCGCGCCGCCGACGACAGGCCGAAATCCGAAAGCGCGCCGATCATCAGCACCCAGGTCCAAACGTAGATGTAGATGCCGAACTCGAAGCTGCCCATCCAGCGCGCCAGCAGCACCTGGCTGGCGAGCGCGAGCATCGCGCTGCTGACGCGCACCAGAAAAACTTTTCCGGCGACGAGTTGCGCCAGCCGCGAGTCGCTGCGGTCGGCGAGGGCGGCCTTGATACGCGCGACGATGCCGGCCGCGGCGCCTGGCGGCGAAGCGGCGATTTGGGAATCAATCAGCGCCACGGGTTCACTCTCTGGCGGCTGTGGGCGGGTTGCGATCGACGGCAAAGCCATCGTGTTCCCATAGCAAGGAACCGTTAAGAATCGGTTGGGCGACACGGTTTGTGCCGATGAATCAAAGCGTTCAGAGACGCGCCACGCCGGCCAGAATGGCTTCGACCACTTTGCGTTCGTCCGGTGTCAACGCCGCTTGCGGCGGCACCGGATCGCCGACCGCGTAGCCCTGGATCTGCAAGCCGGCTTTGATGCAGGCGGCGAGATTAAAGCGCGCGAAGGCTTCGTTGATGCGCCAAAGCTCGCGTTGCGACGCCATCGCCTCCGGCCATTTCGCGGCGCGGCATAATTCGTAGAGCTTCACGCTTTGGCGCGGCACGATGCAGGCCGGCCCCGCCATCCAGCCGACGCCGCCGATCAGCATCACCGCCGCCGGAATATGTGCCGAGGCCGAAAACACTTTCATGCCCGGGCAGCGATTCATGATCGACAGCAGCCGCCCGGTATTGGTCGACGCGTCTTTGATGTACTGGATGCGCGGATGCTCGGCGAGCCGTGCGATCACGTCGAGGGTGAGATCGCTGCGCTGGAATTGCGGATTGGTGTAGAGAACGACCGGAATGTCGACGCTGTTGGCGATGGCGCGAAAATACGAATCGATTTGTGCATCCTTGAGCGGAAAATACGCTTCGAGAATGGCGAGGATGCCGTCGGCGCCAAACGCCTGGTAGCTTTTCGCCTGCGCGACCGCGTCGGTGGTGGCGGTCGAGGCGACGCCCGCGATCACCGGCACGCGTTTGCCGGCGGCCTCGATGGTGGCGCGCACCACGGCTTCGCGCTGCTCACGCGACAAATAGGCGAATTCGCCGGTCGAGCCGAGCGGCGTCAAGCCGTGCACGCCGGCCTTGATGAGGTCGGAGGCTAGGTGCCCGAGCACATCGGTCAGGATGCGGCCTTGCGCGTCGATCGGCGAGACCAGATATGGGAAGACGCCGTGGAAATCGCTCATGCGGTATCAATAGCATGCCGCGCCGCTGCGCGCGGCGGGGCTGCTCGCGTCATTCCGCCAGCGGATCGGGCCGCACCTGGATGTGCACCGCGCGCGGGCTCGAGCCCTTGCCGGTTTCCATCAGCCACGGCGCGCGGTCGCCGTTGGTGCTCCACAGGCCACGGCCTTTCCAGCCGGCGTTGGGATCGTCGATGCGCCCGTCCAGACCCTTCGCGTAGAAGCCCATCGGGTAGGGGATGCGTAGCGAGATCATCTGGCCGTCTTTAAGGGCGACGAAGCCGTCGCTGAGATTGGCGGTCGAGATCGGCACGTTCTCGCCCAAGCCCAGCACGTTGTGCTGGTCGACCCAGGTGTAATAGCTCGCCTCGGCGCTGGTGCCGGGGAAGCCGTCAAAGCCGGGGCCGGGATATTTGTAGAACGCCCAGCCTTCCGGACAATGATTGCCGGTCGCGGTCGGCCCGTTGAGCGGACCTTTGCACTTGCTGCGGTCGAAGCTCATGAGATGGCCACTCGAGCCTGAGCCCCACAGCACGCCATTGCCGTCTATATCGCCGCCGCGGATGCCGAAACCGGGCTTGGGAATGTAATAGACTTCCGACAGCTTGGTTTTGGGATCGAAGCGCAGGAAGCCCGGCGGACCTGCGAAGGTGCCGATGGCGTACCATATCGAACCATCTTTCGGATTCGGCATGACCGAATAGGGTCCGGACCCGGCGGTGATGCGCGTGTCCTTGTTCGGATCGGCCGGCTCGCCCGGTTCCGTGAACTCGTCGAGCTTGCCGTTGCCGTTGGTGTCGAGCACCCACGGCGCCCAGCCTTGCGCCTTCTGCGCATCGCCGGTTTCGTCGAACACGGTGGTATTGACCCAACCCGCGACCTGTCCGGTGCCGCTGAACCACAGCGTATTGTCGGTGTCGTAGCCGAACTGCGGGTGATGGGTCGAGAAGCAGGTGTCGATGAAGCTGTATTTCATGGTCTTGGGATCGAGCATCGCCACCTGACGCTGCGATTTCTCGAGCGGGAACACTTTCGCGTAAGGATTATCCGAGCCCTTCTTGCAGAAGTCGGGGTTGGCTTGCACGCGCACCGTCGCCGCGAGCCAGACGCGGCCCTGATTGTCGAACTCGGAATTGTGGTTGTTGGCTCTGGTGTCCCAAAGCTGCCGGTCGCCCCAATAAGCCGAAGGCTGCAGCGGCTTGACGCTGGCCGCGTGGCCCGGTCCGAGCGATTCCGGCATGTCCGGATCGCGCACCGGCATCTTGAAGAACGAGACTTTGTTGGTCTTGGGATCGAGGATCGGCATGTTATCGGTCGAATATTCCGGCGAGCCGTAGAGCGGGCCGTAGGCATTGACCGTTGGGTGGCGCCGGTCCGACGAAATCAGGTCGTGCAAATATTTGTCCGGCGTCGACCATTCCCACGACGTGACGACGATGTTCCTCTCGACGCCTTGCGGACGCGGCGGCGTATCCTTGGGCAATTCGCCCTTGGCGATGCGGTCAGTCCAGTCGCCAAAATACTTGTAGGGTACGCCGGCCCACTGACCGGCCAACCGGTTGGTCATGTTCTCGCCGGCTTGACCCGCCTGCGTCCGCCGAATCCAGGCCTCTTCGCCTGAATTGAATTTTCCGAATTCCGCCGGGATAGTGCGGGTGGATTCCTGACCCAACTGATGGCAGCCGATGCAATCGACATTGTTCATCTGCTTGAGCCAGTCGTTCTGCGTCAGTTTCGCCGGGATCGCGCTGCTGCCGCCGAAGTCGCTCGCCAGCGGGATCTTCAACATCGTGTACCAATAGATCGCCGGATAATAATGCGCCGCCGCGGCGGTGTTTGGCGCGATCACGGCCGCGAGATCGAGATGCTGGCCCGGTTTGGCGCGCATCTTGGGCGAATCCACCAGGCCATAGCCGCGCACCCAGATACTGTAATTGGCTTCCGGCAGATCCGGGATGACGTAGCGGCCCTGGTCGTCGGTGACGACGATGCGCGCAAATTTCGTCGGTAGTTCGGTGGTTTCGGCGATGACCCAGACGCCGGCTTCGGCTCCCTCGGTGCTGGTCACCACGCCGCCAATGCTTTTGGCGCCGACTTTGAAATCTTGGGCAAATATTTTTGTGGGAATGTTCGCCGCCAGCAGAACCAGGCCGGCAAGCGTCATCAAGCGCCGAAGCGCCTTCGCGCTGAACACCATGGTCGCCTCCCTGACACGAGGCCGGCTCCGACGGCCGGTTCTTTTAACGCCGAAAGTCTAGCAAAGGAGTTCGGAAACGTCCCATGGGATTTTGGCTCAGCCGGCGAAACCGCCGCTGTCGAGGAACTCCTGTTCCGCCGGCGTGCTGACGCGGCCAAGCACAGCATTGCGGTGTGGAAATCGGCCGAAGCGACGGATGATATCGGCATGAATCTCGGCCCACTTCAGTCCGTCGGCGTCGCCAGCCGTTTTATAGAGCAACAGGCCACGTTCCTGATCAGCGAGGTCCTCCGAATGCTCGAAGGGCAGATAGAAAAATCCGCGCAGGTCGGGAAACGCGCCGTCATAGCCGTTGAGGATGGCGCGGCTGGCGACGGCGCGCGCCAGCGGATCGGTTGCAAACGTGCGTGCCTGGCCGCGGAACATATTTCGCGGGAACTGATCGAGCAGAATGAGCAGCGCCAGCGCGCCTTCCGCGCTGGCTTCCCAGCCGGTGAGCTTGCCGGCGCCGGCTGCCTCGTGCAGCGCAAGAAAGCGCCGGCGGATGTCGTCGTCGAATTTGGCGTCCTTCTCGAACCAGCGCTTGGGGCCGGCCTCGCGCCAGAACGCAATGACGTCGGCCGGCGTCGGCGTCATGTGTCGTCCCGCAATGCGCGGCGCAAGATTTTGCCCACGTTAGTCTTCGGCAGATCATCGCGAAACTCGATGTATTTCGGCATCTTGTAGCCCGCCAGCTGGCCATGCATGTAGCGGCGCAAGTCCTGCTCGGTCAGGCTTGGGGCTTTTTTCACCGCAAACAACTTCACCGCCTCGCCGGAATGGGTGTCCGGCACGCCGATGGCGGCGCATTCCAGCACGCCACCCTGCATCATCGCGACGTCCTCGACTTCATTGGGAAACACCTTGAAGCCGGAGACCGAGATCATGTCCTTCTTGCGGTCGACTATTTTGACGCGGCCATCCGTATCCATGATGCCGATGTCGCCGGTGCGGAAAAAGCCGTCACTGGTCATCACCTGCGCGGTCTCGTCGGGACGATTCCAGTAACCGGCCATCACCTGCGGCCCGCGCGCGCAAATCTCGCCGCGCTCGCCGTAAGGCACCTGTTTATTGTCGTCGTCGCGGACCGAGATGTCGGTCGACGGAAACGGAAAACCGACGGTGCCGGTCCATTCGGTGATATCGCACCGGTTGGCGGTAAGGCCCGGCGAAGTCTCCGACAGGCCATAGGCCTCGATAATCGGATTTCCGGTGGCCTTGAACCAGCGCTCCGCCACCAATTGCTGCACGGCCATGCCACCGCCGATCGACGACCTCAGGTGATCCCATTTCAGCTTGTCGAAATCGCGATGGTTGAGCAGGGCATTGAACAGTGTGTTGACGGCAGGAAAATAATTGACTGGATATTTCGACAGTTCGGATATCAGGTTCGGGATATCGCGCGGATTGGGGATTAGCAAGCTGACTGCGCCGTTGCGCATGCCGATCAGCGCGCAGGCGGTCAACGCGAAAATGTGATAGAGCGGCAGCGCCACCAGCATGAACAATTGTTCGGCCCGCGGCTCGCGCATCAGTGCCGGCTTGAGCCAGGCGTCGGCCTGCAAGGTGTTGGCAACAACGTTGCGGTGCGACAGGATCGCGCCCTTGGAAATGCCCGTGGTGCCGCCGGTGTATTGGAGGAATGCGACGTCATCGGGTCCGACGTCCGTCTGCGTCAAGGCCAGCCCGCGGCCCTGTGCCAGAACGTCATTGAATGACGTGGCATCCGGCAGGGCATAGGCCGGCACCATTTTCTTGACCCGCCGCACAACCAGATTGACCAATACGCCTTTCAGCGTGCCCAACATGTCGCCCATGGTGGCGACTACCACTTGTTTCACCTTGGTTTTCGGCAAAGCCTCTTGCAAGACGGAGGCAAAGTTCTCGAGTACGATGATGGCCTCGACGCCGGCATCGTTGAGCAGAAATTCCAGTTCGCGCGGCTTGTACAGCGGATTAACGTTTACCACCGTCAGTCCAGCCCGCAGGATGGCAATCATCGCCACCGGATTTTGCAACACGTTCGGCATCATGATGGCGACGCGGGCGCCGTGCTTGAGGCCCTTGCTTTGCAGCCAGGCGGCGAAGGCACGTGAGGTCGCCTCGAGCTCTGCATAGGTCAAGGTCTTGCCCATGCAAACGTACGCGTCGTTGGCGGCGTAGGCGCGGAAGCTTTCCTCGAACACCGCCACCAGCGATGCGTAGCGCGACGGGTCAATCTCGGCGGGTACGCCCGGCGGATAATGCCGCAACCAAGGCCGTTCCATGACGTTTCCCCATGGCCGCCGCGCTCTTATCCGGCATGGCGGCGGACGGGATCAGCATTAGTCGAGTCGAGGAGCCGCGCAAGAGCGGCCGTCAATGATCCGCGCCGCCGAAGGGCACCAGCGGATTATCGGTCAGGGCCGCGCGATCGGGGCGGTCCACGCCGGCAGCACCCATGAACGCTTCGAACAGTTCGCGAACCGTCCGCTCGGGCAGGTCGCGGGTAATGAACACTAGCCTGCTACGGTGATCGCCGTCCGGCCAGCGTTCCAGACGCGCGGTTGGATGGAAGACGTGCTGCACGCCATGCACCACCACCGGCGTATCCGGCATTTCGGCAAGCTTCACGATCCCCTTGAGACGCAAAAGCTGCGCGCCATAATTCGCGCGCAGCAGTTCGAGGAACATCTCAAACGTACCCGCCGGAATGGCGGCGTCGGCGGTGAGCACGAATGATCCGATATGCTCATCGTGCCGGTTGATGTCGTGATGATGGTGGTGATCGTTTGTATAGGCCTCGGCGGCGAGCCATTTTTTCACGTCGGGGATTTTGCGCTCCGGATCATACAGCCCGCACGATAGCAGCCGTTCCGCCGTTGTCTCGCCTTTGGCGGTATCGAGGATCGGCGCGGCCGGGTTGAGCGCGCGCAGGCGCTTGACGATTTGCTCGCGCTGCCCGGCGTCGGCCAGATCGGTTTTGGTCAAGACGATGCGGTCGGCCATCGCTGCTTGCTTGACCGCTTCGGCATGGGCATCGAGCGTGGTTGCGCCATTGACGGCATCGACCACCGCCACCACGCCATCCAGCCGGTAGCGCTGCAGCAGATAGGGATGGGCCATCGCGGTATGCAGCACCGGCGCCGGGTCGGCGAGGCCGGTCGTTTCCAGCAGCACACGGCTGAATGTGCAACGCCGATTATCGAGATCGCGCAGCAATGTTTCCAACGCGTCCACCAGGTCGCCGCGCATAGTGCAGCACAGGCAGCCGCTCTGCAGCAGCACCATGTTGTCGCCGATATATTCGACGAGCAGATGATCGAGCGCGACGTCGCCAAATTCGTTGATGATGACGGCGGTGTTGGCGAGGGCCTTGTCTTTAAGCAGGCGGTTGAGCAGCGTGGTCTTGCCGGCGCCGAGAAAGCCGGTGAGCACGGTGAGTGGGATCGGGTCCGCCGGCCGCCGCCGCGCGGCGTTGTCGCCGGCCGAGCTCATTGGGCCGCCGAGGTGACTTTCGGTTTCGCCGTCTTGGTGTGCTTGGCGATTTTCTTTTTCTTAGCTGACGGCACCGCAACCTGGACCGCATCCGGCTTGTCGGCCGGGCCGGTAAACACCACGACCGGCGGCTCGGTATCGACCGGCGGACCGAGCACGAATTTGCCGGCGGACGGCTTCAGGCTCGACAGCATGAAGGCCTGCGTCGACCCGTTGTCGCCGCTAGCGGGCGTGCCGGCGGAGGCGGAAGTGTCGTCTTCTTCCTCGTTATTGTCCTCAGACGGCGCCTTGCGACGATGGCCGCCGCACATTTCCTCGCGCAGATTGGGCGGCTGCGCATCGATCGGCGCGAGGCTGTCTACAGTGCCGAGCGAGGGCGTGAGCCATGACAGGTTGCCGCCGTTGAAGCCGCGCTCGAGCAGTTGCGCCGCCTTCTGCGCGCGCACGGCGCCTGAATAAGCACCGAGCACGATTGCGATCAGGCGGCGGCCGTTGCGGGTGGCGGAGGCGACAACATTATATCCGGAGGCGCAGATGAAGCCGGTCTTCATGCCGTCGGCGCCCTGGTAGCGGTCGATCAGCGAATTGTAATTGTGCATCACGCGATTGCCGTAGCGGATCGAGTGAATGTGCCAATACGAATCGTCTTCCGGAAATTCCTTGATCAGTGCGCGCGCCAGAATTCCGAGGTCGCGCGCAGAGGTGACGTGATTTTCCGCCGGCAGGCCGTTCGGGTTGACGAAATTGGACTGCGTCATGCCGAGCCGGCGCGCATTGGCGTTCATCATGTCGGCGAAGCCCTCGATCGAGCCGCCGACACCTTCGGCGATCGTTACCGCCATGTCGTTCGCCGATTTCACCATCAGCATCTTCATGGCGTTGTCGACGGTGACGGTGGTGCCGACCTTGAAGCCCATTTTGGTCGGCTGCTGGGCCGCGGCGTTGCGCGACACGGTGAGCAAAGTATTGAACGAGATGCGGCCTTCTTTGATGGCGCGCAGCGTGGTGTAGGCCGTCATCAATTTGGTGACCGAAGCCGGATACCATGGATAGGTGGCGTTTTCCGCGTGCAGCACTTTGCCGGTGGAGGCCTCGATCAAAAGCTGTGCCTCGGCATGGGCGCGCGGTACGCCGGCGAGCGCCAGCGTGGCGGCTACGGTAACACCAACCATCAGGGAACGGGGGCTCGGACAATGTGGCAAGGTTTGCTCGTTCCTCCAGCCTCGGAATCGGTTGGGTTCCATAGACGGCAACTGTAAGCTATCTAAGCTTCGAAGGGGAGGCAAAGGCCGTTCGCCCCCCGCCGGAATCATGGTGACTCCGGCCTCATCGCCTGTCATTGCGACCAAAGTTCGGCAAGAGCATTCTCGGCAAGAGCATTCTGGGAGACTTCGATGACCGCCTGCATCGTCGGTTGGGCCCACACCCCCTTCGGTAAGCTTAATGGCGAGAGCGTCGAAAGCCTTATTGTGAAGGTTGCCGGCGAGGCGCTGAGCCATGCCGGGGTCGCAGCCCGTGACGTCGACGAGATCGTGCTCGCTCATTTCAACGCCGGCTTTTCGGCACAGGATTTCACCGCCGCTCTCGTACTGCAGGCCTCGCCCGATCTGCGTTTCAAGCGCGCCACGCGAGTCGAGAATGCCTGCGCCACCGGTTCGGCCGCGGTGCATCAGGGCATCAAATCGATCGAGGCCAAGCTCGCGCGCATCGTGCTTTGCGTGGGTGTCGAACAGATGACAACCACGCCCGCTCCCGAGATCGGGCGTAATTTGCTCAAGGCGTCTTATGTGCGCGAGGAGGCCGAGATCGACGGTGGCTTCGCCGGAATTTTCGGTAAGATCGCGGGGCTTTATTTCCAGAAATGGGGCGACCAGTCCGATGCGCTGGCGTTGATCGCGGCCAAGAACCACAAGAACGGTGTCGGCAATCCTTATGCGCAGATGCGCAAGGATCTGGGCTTCGACTTTTGCCGCACCGAGAGCGAGAGAAACCCCTTCGTCGCGGGCCCGCTCAAGCGCACCGATTGCTCGTTGGTGTCGGACGGCGCCGCCGCTGTAGTGCTGGCCGACGTGGAGACCGCGCTCTCGCTCGACCGCGCGGTCGCCTTCCGTGCCGCAGAGCACGTGCAAGATTTCCTGCCGATGGCCAAACGCGACATCTTGCAATTCGAAGGTTGCTCGCAAGCCTGGCAGCGCGCACTAAAAGCTGCCGGCCTCGATCTCGGCGATTTGTCGTTCGTGGAGACGCATGACTGCTTCACGATCGCCGAGTTGATCGAATACGAGGCCATGGGTCTGACCGCGCAAGGCGAGGGCGCCCGCGCCATCAAGGAAGGTTGGACGCAGAAGGATGGCAAGCTGCCGGTCAATCCGTCCGGCGGGTTGAAGGCGAAGGGTCATCCGATCGGTGCTACCGGCGTGTCGATGCACGCGCTCACGGCCATGCAGCTCACGGGCAGCGCCGGTGATTTGCAGGTCAAGGACGCCCGCCTAGGCGGCATTTTCAACATGGGCGGTACGGCCGTCGCGAATTACGTGAGCATTCTTGAGCGCATCAAATAGCGTCGCAAAAGCGGCGTCTGAAAAAATTGATCGCATTGCGGGAAGTGTTACAGTTCTGCGGGGTTCACATTAGCTAGTGCGCATACGACTTTGCGTCCAGCCAGGGACGGCCAATGACCAATATTCCAACCGACCTGTTGCGCACGCTTGTCGCGGTCGTCGATCAGCGCAGTTTCACCAAGGCCGCGGCCAAGCTCGGGGGTGACGCAGCCGGCCGTGAGCGCCCAGATCAAGCGGCTGCAATTATTGCTGGGATGTGAGCTGTTCGACCGCAGCGTCCAGGGCGTCAGCCTCACGCAGCAAGGCGAAATCGTGCTCACTTACGCGCGCCGCCTGCTCTCGATCAACGATCAGATCGTACATATCGGCGGTAATGGCCCGCGGCCGGAATTGGTGATCCGCGTCGGAACCCCGAGCGATTTTATCGCCTCGCTGCTGCCTGGCACCTTGGTGCATTTCCGCGAGCGCTGGCCGGACGTGCGCTTCATCGTGCGTAGCGACTTTTACGAACCGCTTGCGCGCCAACTTCACAGCGGCGACATCGATCTGTTGATCGGCCTGTCGATGATGCCGCCGCATGAAGCGCGCCACAGCCGAGCGCAAGAAGTCGTCTGGGTGCACAGCGATGCGACCAGCCTCGATCCCAATCGGCCGGTGCCGCTGGTGTCCTACGGCGAGGCCGGCGTGTATCACCGGCTCGCGGTGGCGGTGTTGAAATCGGCCGGTCTCGATTGGGAAGACGTTTTCACCGGTCCGAGCTTCGCAAGTCTCGGCAGTGCGGTCGCCGCGGGGCTGGGCGTCATGGCGATCACCCGCCGGCGGGCGCACGAAGCCGGTATGACGATCTGGGAAGATGCTCCGCTGCCGAAACTGCCGGACCTCTACAGCGGGATTTTCATCCGCGAGGGCGGCCCGCGCGCCATCTACGAGCAGATGGCCGACGAGATCGCTGTGGCGATTTTCGATGCGGCGGACCACAAACCGGAATTGCTGGCCCGGCTCGCCGCCGTACGCAAGGCGAACACGGCCGCTTGAGTTAGTTGGCTTTACGGTCGGCGACGGGCGGCAGGTAGGACGCGTCGAAAATATCGACCGTCTTGGGCATTACTTTGAATTTGTAGGTGAGCGCAATCTGGCCGATGGCGTGCTCAAAGCGCGCATTGTCGACGGCGCCAAAACCGATCGCTCTCACCTCCGGCGTGACGATGTTTTCGCGGATCGCAATTGTGAGGCGCTCGAGCTCCACGGTCTTGGTGGCCGCGTCGTTCCGCTTGAGCACCGAGTCAACCGCGACTGCCGGTGATTTTATCGATTCCTTCAGGCCTCTTACGAAGGCGCGCAGGAAGCCTTTAATAGCCTCGGGATGCTCGGCGGCGAACCTCGGACTGACCATAATCGCGTTGCCGTAGAGACTGACACCGTAGTCGGCCATCAGCAGCACGCTGAGATCGTTGACCGGCACGCCTTTCTCTTTGAGATTGACGAACGAGGAGAACGAATAACCGGTGATGGCGTCGACTTGGCCGGCGGCCAGCATCGGCTCGCGCACCGGGAAGCTGACATTTTCGATCGTCACCTTGGAAGCATCGATGCCGTTGGCCTGAACGAAGATCGGCCATTGCGCGAACGCGGCGTCTTGTGTCGGCGCGCCAAGCTTCTTGCCTTCCAGATCCTTCGGCGTGTTGATGCCGCGGCTCTTGCGGCCGATCACCGCGAATGGTGGCCGGTTATAGACCATGAACACCGCCTTGACCGGCGTTGCCGGTTTGGCGCTGTTCAACTTGATAAGCGTGTTGATATCCGCAATGCCCATGTCGTAGTCGCCCGACGCGACGCGATCGATCGGCTCGAGCGAGCCGGGTGCCGCGTCGAAACTGACATCGAGGCCCTCGGCCTTGTAGTAGCCCTTGTCGAGCGCCAATAGGAACGGGGCCACCGGTCCTTCAAATCGAAACAGGCTAAATTTGATCGGGGTCGGCGCCGTCGCGGCGCCGGCCAGCATCGGCGCAAGCAACATTGCGCCGGCCAGCCTGACAAAGCGCCGTGCAGTCGAGGCACTCGTGTGACCTCGCGGCATTCGCATCTCGGTAGCAGCCCGATCCCCGCAGCGCAGCAAAGTACAAGCTCCTTCAAAGAGCAAGAAAACAGCCTCCGGGTCCGGTTTTTAACGCTCGTTAACCGGTCGGACGCACGGATCGGCTATGGTGCGCCGATGACTGATTCGGTCGCCCGGCTTTATAACGCCGTGATTGCCGTCCGGGGTTCCGACCCGGCGAAGTCGCGAACCGCGCGCCTATTGCGCTCCGGTCGCGCCAAAATGGCCAAGAAGCTCGCCGAAGAGGCGGTCGAAGTCGTTATCGATGCGATGCATGGCCAGACCGAAGCGGTGGTCCGCGAAAGCGCCGACCTGATCTACAATCTGGTAGTACTCTGGGTTCATGCCGGGGTTCATCCCGACGAGGTCTGGGCCGAAATGCGCCGCCGCGAGTTGATGTTCGGTATTGCCGAAAAAGTGCCAAAAGATTTGGTACAGCCCGCCTCGCGCCGTAAAGTCGTGGCACTTGAGACCCGGCGCATTCGCAAGCGGCGCTGATCCTCTTTTCCTTAACCCGAAGCGTTCCGATGACCGTTGAGGCTGCCAAGCCGCGTTCTTTGCTACGCCGTCTCTATGACTGGTGCCTCGGCGCCGCCGACAAGCCGCATGCACTGTGGATCATGGGCGCGGTGTCGTTCGCCGAAAGCTCCTTCTTTCCGGTGCCCCCCGACGTCATGTTGATACCGATGGCGCTGGCACGTCCCGAGCGCGCCTATGTGTTGGCGGCCTGGTGCACCGCGACCTCCGTCGCCGGCGGCCTGCTCGGCTACGCTATCGGCGCGCTGCTCTATGACTCGGTCGGCGCCTGGCTAATCCAGCTTTACCACTACGGCGACAAGGTCGAGACTTTCCGCGCGGCTTACGCGCAATGGGGCGCCTGGATCATTTTGCTCAAGGGGCTCACGCCCATCCCCTATAAGATTGTCACAATCACGTCCGGCTTCGCAGGCTACAATCTTGGGCTTTTTGTCGTGTTTTCGATCATTGCGCGCGCCACCCGCTTCTTCGTGCTGGCCTTCTTGCTGCACCGTTACGGTGAGCAGGCGCGACATGTCATCGAAAAGCGCCTCGGATTGTGGGTGATGCTCGGCGCCGCATTGGTCGTTATCGGAATCGTGATTGCGTTATACTTGATCTAGGCGAATCGGCATTCCTCATTTTCGCCACCTGTCGGGCCTAATGAGGCCCTTGGCGCAAATGACGATCGGCGAAGCCGCAAGGCGGAAATTCTGACGTCAATTAGACCGACTATGGGCAGCAATCGAATCTTGAAATATTCCAGCGGACCAATAGCGGCTTCCCCGCTGCTTGCATGCGTTGCCGCGGGCGCGATTCTGCTCACCGCTGCGATGGCGCTTGCCCAAGAGCGCTCCAATAACGCGCAGGCCTCGGCCGAGGATCCCGGCTTCTTCGGTGGCATCGTCAATTGGTTCGACCGGCAGGTGTCCGACATCGGCTCTCATCTCAAAGGCGCCGGCTCGCAGGTCGAGAATTTTGGCCACGAAGCCGGCATCGCCGCCAAGACCACGGTCGACGGCGCCAAGGGCGTGGGCGACGCGGTCGTAAAAATCCCCGGTGCGCGGCTGGTTCGCGGCCACGAGAAATGCCAAAGCGCGCCGAACGGTGCGCCCGATTGCGTGGCTGCCGCCAGTGCCATGTGCAAAAGCAAGGGCTTCGAATCCGGCAAAAGCGCCGACATGACCACGGCCGAGGTTTGTTCGGCGCAGGTCTATTTATCCGGCCGCAGCAGCGGTGAGGGCTGTCACGCCGAGACCTTCGTGTCCCGCGCGCTCTGCCAATAACGCCGACGCTTGTCTCCATCCCGCGTCTATGTTTCCGTCACGCGCCAATAGTGAGGTGCGTGGCGTGAACCTTTATTCCAAGCTGCTCGAACGCGAGGCGGCCGGTAAGCCAGTGACCGTCGGCGTGATCGGCGCCGGAAAATTCGGCACCATGTTCCTGTCGCAGGCGCGGCTGACACGCGGCATGCATGTCGTGGGCGTCGCCGATCTCGACGTGGCGCGGGCGCGCAGTCGGCTCAAGACCGCAGGCTGGCCGGAGAGTGCCTTTGCCGCCAAATCGCTCGACGAGGCGCACAAGGCGCGCACCACTCTGGTCACCGATAACGCCGATGCCTTGATCGCTGATCCGCGCATCGAGATTATTGTCGAGGCGACCGGCATGCCCGGCGCCGGCATTAATCACTGCCTACGCGCGATCGAAAGCGGCAAACACATCGTCATGGTCAACGTGGAAGCCGACGCGGTGGCGGGGCCTCTGCTGGCGCGCAAGGCCAAGGCAGCCGGCGTTGTGTACAGCCTGGCCTGGGGCGATCAGCCGGCGCTGATTTGCGAGCATGTCGACTGGGCGCGCGCCGCCGGATTCAAGGTAATCTGCGCCGGCAAGGGCACGCGCTACGAGCCGCATTACCACAAATCCAATCCCGACAATGTCTGGGATATCCTCGACAAATATCTCAACATTGCCGATCGCAAGTCGATCAATCCGAAAATGTTCAACTCCTTCGTCGACGGCACCAAGTCCGGCATCGAAATGACCGCGGTCTGCAACGCTACTGGCCTGGTGCCGCAGAGCGATGGATTGCATTTTCCGCCCGCGACGCGTTTCGAACTCGCCGATATCTGCAAGCCGCAAAGCGACGGCGGCACATTGGAGAAAGCCGGCGTCACCGAGGTGACGTCGTCGGTCTATCGCGATGGGCGAGACGTGCCGCACCATCTTGCGCTTGGCACTTATGTCGTGATCGAGGGTGAGACCGACTATGCGCGCCGCTGTTTCAAGGAATATGCAATGTTGCCCGACAAAGGCGGCAGATACGCCGCGCTCTATCGGCCGATCCACATGATCGGGCTCGAGCTCGGCATTTCGGTCGCAAGCTGCGCGCTGCGCAACGAGCCGACCGGTGCGCCCACCGGCTTTCGCTCGGACGTGGTGGCGACCGCAAAGCGCGCGCTCAGGGCCGGCGAAATGCTCGACGGCGAGGGTGGCTTCTGCGTCTGGGGCAAGCAGACGCCGGCCGATGTGTCTTTGAAACAGGAACTGCTGCCGCTCGGCCTCGCGCACAACGTCAAGCTCAAGCGCGACATTCCGGAAGGCGGCGCGCTCAAATGGGTCGACGTCGCCTACGATCCGAACGACAGCGCGGTCAAAGTGCGCCGCGAGATGGAATCGGCCTTCGGCCGGCGGAATGCCGGGGCCGAAACGGTGTTATAGTCGAAGGCATAAAAAGAAATTCTTGGGAGGATACCATGATGAAACGCCTGCTCGCCGCTGCGTCCGCCGTGCTTTTCGCTCTTGCAGCTACGCCAGGCTCGGCGCGCGCCGAAAATACCAAGCTCACGGTTATCGTGTTTCCGGGCGTGCAAAATCTGCCCATGTTCGCGGCGCAGGCCAAGGGCTTCTACGCCAAGCGCGACCTCGACGTCGACGTCAAGTTTACGCCCAATTCGGATGAACTGCGCAACGGGCTGGCCGAAGGCCGCTACCAGATCGCGCATTCCGCGGTCGACAATGCGTTCGCTCTCAAGGACAAGGCCAATGTCGATATCGCGGTCGTAATCGGCGGCGACAACAGTTTCAATCATCTCATCGTGCAGCCGGAGATCAATTCGCTGGCCGACATCAAGGGCAAGACGGTCGTAGTCGACGCGCTCAACACGGCCTATGCGTTCCAACTTTACGAGATGCTGAAGCAGAAGGGCGTCAACAAAGGCGGCTATGAGGTCAAGTCGGTCGGCGGCACCGGCTTCCGTCTCGAGGCAATGACCAAAGACAAAGCCAATGTCGCAGCAATGATGAATCCGCCGTTCTCGACCCGGGCTCAGATGGCGGGCCTCAAGGACATGGGCACGGCGGCAGCGGCGCTCGGCGCCTATCAGGGTACGAGCGCCTTCGTCATGCGCGAATGGGGCAAGGCGAATGGCGACACTTTGGTCAAATATCTACAGGCCTATGTCGAAGGCTGGCGCTGGTCATTCGATCCCAAAAATAAGGCTGAGGTCGTCGCGTTGTTGTCCGAGCGATTGAAATTGCCGGCGGACATCGCGACAGCCGCTTACGAGAGCACGAAGGGCGACTTTGATCGCGAAGGCGCGATCAACATGGACGGCGTCCAAAACGTCCTCAAACTGCGAGCCGAATACGAAGGCGGCACGCCCAATGCGCCCGAAAAATATCTCGACCTGTCTTATTACCAAAAGGCGCTGGCCGGGCTCTGACCGGAGCTACGCGAGTTCTATGGTGCCATCGATCTTGTGACTGAGGCCAGCCTTTCCGATGGTCAGCACCATCTGCGCTTCGAGCTTCTCGTTGCCCTTGAGGCGGCCGTCGGCGACCGCGGCGCGGATCGCCTTTTCGATCTCCTGTTGCGAGGTGACGCCCACGATCTTGAGGAATTTACGCAGCGACATATTGAGGGCTTCTTCGTTCATGACAGGCTCCGGAAAAATTTAACAAATGCCATACGATCATAAGAGCATGTCCGGGCCGGTCAACGCCGAACCTCCGTAGAACTCCTGAGGTCCCGGTTTGATCCGTATCAAATCCGCGCCGCCCTAACAGGCGATCCTCCAAGCATTCAGACGGGAGGACGTAATGCGCGCCATCGCCAAGACTGCGGAGCACAATACCGAAGACTATTTCACGATTTGGGCTATGGCGCTCGGCGTCCTGGCCGGCACTTTTCTCGCGCTGGCGATTTAGGAGACGCGCCATGAACGCCTCGATGCTGACCGCCGACCGCGCCACGCATATCAAGATTATCGCGATGGGCCTGACCGCGGCAGTGCTTTTGTTATGGTTGGCGATCGCCGTTCACTGACGGCTGCCGCCGGATTTGGCGTGGTGCCCCTGGCCGGACTCGAACCAGCACTCCTTGCGGAACCTGATTTTGAGTCAGGCGCGTCTACCAATTCCGCCACAGGGGCTCAACCGGCGCGGATCATAGTGTCGGACGCCGGTCCGTCAACGTTTCTCCGCATTCTTCCGGCGGGATCGACAGTGCCCGGTTAGGACGCTATGTCGAGGCCCAATTCGGGACGAATACATGATTTCCAGACTATCCGGCCTGGCCCGCAAAGATCCGCAGCTTACCGCCGCGGGAATCGTCGCCGTCATCGGCACGCTGACGATTGGCGGCTTTTTCTTCTTCCAATTCGTCATGGACCTGCCGCCGTGCCCGATCTGCCTGGAGGAACGCGACGCCTTTTATGTCTGTGTGCCGCTCGCGGCCTTGCTACTGCTCGGATTGAATCACAGTGCCTCGAGCAAGGTCATGATCGCGGGCTTTGCCGTGATCGCCGCCTTCATGCTTTGGAACGCCGGGCTCGGCGCTTACCACGCCGGCATTGAATGGAAATTCTGGCCCGGGCCGCAGGATTGCAGCGGGCCGATCGACAAGTTCGGCGCCGCGCGCGATATCTTGAAATCCTTGCAGCACATCAGCCTGGTGCGCTGCGACGAGGCCGCCTGGCGCTTCCTGGGTCTGTCGCTGGCCGGCTGGAACGTGCTGGTGTCGCTGGGCTTGGCCTGCGTTGCCGGCTGGGGCGCGCTGGCCGTACTCGCGCTGCAAAAGCGATCCGGCTAGATTAACGCGGAAGTCACAGGGTCAATCACAATGGAAGTTCTCATCATCGGCGCCGGTATTGGCGGTTTGACGCTCGGGTTGATGCTACATCGCGCCGGCATCGCCTGCCGTATCTTCGAGGCGGCGCCGGAGCTCAAGGCGGTCGGCGTCGGCATCAACATTCTGCCTCATGCCTCGCGTGAACTTTGCGGGCTCGGCCTCGAAGACGCGTTGGCCAAGGTCGCCATTACTACGCGCGAATACTGCTTCTACAACCGCTTTGGCCAGCACATCCACAGCGAGCCGGCCGGGCGCTTTGCTGGCTACGACGTGCCGCAGTTCTCCATCCATCGCGGCGATCTACAAATGGTGCTGCTCGACGCTTTCATCGCGCGCGCCGGCGCCGACAAGGTGATCCTCGGGCAGCGCTGCACGCGCGTCGAGCACGACGGGGCCGAGGCAATCGCGTATTTCGAGGACGTCAACGGCAAGCCGTTGCCAGCGCAGCGCGGCTCGGCCGTCATCAGCTGCGAGGGCATTCATTCGGTGTTGCGCAAGCAACTCTATCCGAATGAAGGCCCGCCGAAATATTCCGGCATCAACATGTGGCGCGGCATCACGCGCTGGAAGCCGTTCTTGACCGGCGCCAGCATGATCCGCGTCGGCTGGCACCATCCGGCCAAGCTGCTGATCTATCCGATCCGCGACAAGATCGACGCCGAGGGCCGCCAATTGGTCAATTGGGTCTGCGACATCGAGACACCGCAATATAACAAGCGCGACTGGAATCAGCGTGGGCGGCTGGAGGATTTCCTGCCGGCGATGGCCGACTGGCACTTCGACTGGCTCGACGTGCCGAAGTTCATCAGCAGCGCCGACGCCATTCTGGAATATCCAATGGTCGATCAGGATCCGCTGCCGCGCTGGAATTTCGGTCGCCTCACGCTGTTGGGCGACGCGGCGCATCCGATGTATCCGCGCGGCGCTAACGGTGCGGCGCAGGCCATTCTGGATTGCCGCGCGCTAGCGGATGCGCTCAAAGCCAACGCCGATCCGGTCGCCGCGCTCAAGGCCTACGAAGCCAAGCGGCTGCCGGCGACCAGCGAGGTCGTGCTGGCCAACCGCAAGGCGCCACCCGACGCGATTTTGCAGGAAGTTTACAATCGCACCGGCGACAAGCCGTTCAGGCACATCGACGACGTCATCAGCCGCGACGAACTGATTGCGCTGTCGGAAGGTTACAAAAGGATTGCCGGCTACGACAAGGAACGGTTGAAGGCGAAGGCGGCCGGTTGACCGGCGCCATCCAAAATAACACGACCACGAAAACGAGCAGCTGCGCGTACATCCGGCGTCACCCGCTTCATTTCGTGGCCGCTTGATGATGGAGTCTTGCGGCTCAACATCACCGTTCCAATGGATATAGGCGTCATTTGTTCCGATTCAAGGTCTGAGAAGCCACGATGGCAAAAGGATCCGGCTACACCGGTATGGCCAAGTTTCTGCATTGGACGATCGTCGTTCTGCTGTTCATGCAGTTCTCCATTGCCTTGACGATGCCGGAGATCCATCGCGACACCGTGCCGGAACGGATGATCAATCTGCATTTCTCTTTTGGTGTCTTGATTCTGCTGGTTGCCGTCGTCCGCTTGGCCTGGCGCGCCTCGCAAGGCGAGCCGGCACCACTGGACGGCGTGCCGCCGTGGCAGGTGCAGTCCGCGCGCGTCGTGCACTGACTGCTCTATGCGCTGTTATTCGTCATCCCGATCCTAGGGTGGATGAATGCGTCATACCGCGGCCTCACGGTGTCGCTGTTTGGCTTATTCAACATTCCAAGAATCATCGCGCCGCGCGCGCCCGGCTTAGGCTGGACCGGCGACGTACACACGCTGTTGTCGTACTATATGTTACTGACGCTGATCGGCCTGCACGTGGCGGCCGCGCTTTATCATTGGCTGGTGTGGCGGGACCGCGTGCTGCAACGGATGCTGCCGGGGTGCTAATGCGCCTCGACCCAACGCGCGATTGCAATCGTTAATCATTTTTTATGCGCTGCCGTGAAATAACGCACTTTCCCGTGCGAAAGCGCTTCATCACGACGGTCATAGAATATGGCCCAAAGTTCATTAATTCCGGAACTAGAGCGGGCGATAAAATCGCATGACGCTCAGCGTCGGACCGCCGCTCTCTCGAGCGTTGCCGATCTTTTCAGAAACGCCAAAATTAGGGACGAAAACGACGAGCGGCTTGCACTGTTCGACGACGTATTCGCGCAACTCGTCAAGGATATGACGACGTCAACGCTTGCAAAATTGAGCGGCGATCTATCGGTGGCAAAAATTGCGCCGGTCAAGTTAATCCAGCAGTTGGCGCAAAACGATTCCATCGAGGTTGCGCAGCCGATCCTTGCGCACTCCGATCAGGTTTCCGAAGAGACCCTCATTCAAATTGCGAAAACCAAAGGCCAGGACCATCTGCAGGCGGTCGCCAGCAGGCCGCACGTCAATGAGGCGGTCAGCGATCTGCTGATTGAGCGCGGAAGCGAAACGGTCATACAGGCTGTTACGGCCAATGCGACGGCCAGGATTTCCGAGCGGAGCTTTGGCGCGCTGACCGAGCGGTTCGCCGGTCACGAAAAAATAGCGGTCAACATCGCAAACCGACAAGACGTTCCGCCGCGCGTCATGAGAGCGCTGTTGATGAAAGCGACCGATACGGTCCGAACCCTGATCATCAATTCGGCTCCTCCTGAAACCAGGCAGGCGGTTTCGGACCTCTTGAAGGAGAGTCTGAAAGCCGAAGATTTCGTAAAGAGTGTCACGCGCGTCACCGAGGAGGCACGAAAGGCGATCTACGAGGTGAAAGCCAATGGCAGGCTGAAAGAGGAAGTGCTGCAGGACTTGGCCAGGAAAAGAATGTTCGGGGAGACCGTTGTCGCGCTCGCGGTTCTCGCCGCGATGCCGGTCGATCTTGTCGAAAGTCAGATGCTGGCGGAACAGCGCGATACGATTATTGTCATGTGCCGGTCGATTGATCTGAGATGGTCAACGGTCGCGGCGATTTTGTGCTTGCGCGATGTTCCCCCCACGCCCGAGCAGCTTGAGGCGGCAAAGACCGACTATTCGATATTGTCGGCCGAGAGCGCCTTGCGCACGATGCGCTTCTTTTACGCGAAGCAATCGATCCTGCAGCGCTAGCTCTATTCGTAGCGTAGCGCTTCGATCGGATCGAGGCGGGCGGCTTTGCGTGCCGGGTAATAGCCGAAGAAAATGCCGACTGCCGCGGAAAACAGAAATCCTCCGGCGATCGCCGTGAGCGAAATCGGCGCAGCCCAGCCGAAGATCGCCGAGATGGTGACGGAGAAAATCGAGCCCATAATGATTCCGGCAATACCGCCGCTGACGCTCAAAAACACCGCCTCGGCAAGGAATTGCAGCAACACTTGCAGGCGGCGTGCGCCGATCGCCATACGCAGGCCGATTTCACGCGTGCGCTCGGTCACCGACACCAGCAGGATGTTCATGATGCCAATGCCGCCGACGAGCAGGGAAATCGAAGCGACGGCGGCGAGCAGAATCGCCATGATGCGGCTGCTGCCCTCGGCCGTTTCCGCGATCTGACTTAAGTTTCGTACTGTGAAATCATTGACGTCGCCGGGCTTGATGCGATGGCGGCGTGCGAGCGTTTGTGTCACCTCTTGAATTGCCGGCTGAACTTGCGACTGATCCATAGCTTGGACATACATTGAGTTGACGAAGCCGACGAGACGCGGTTGCAGGCCATAGGGATTCGACGGCGGCGGATAAACCCATGTATCGGTATTTTGTTGGGTCGGCGCGGCGACGCCAAGAACTTTGCGTTCCGCCGTACTGAAGGGAATCATCACGACATCGTCCTGGTCGGTACCGAACTGCGATTGCCCTTTGGACTCGAACAAGCCGATGACCCGCAACGGAACGCTCTTGACCTGCACTGTCGCGCCGATTGGATTTTGATAGGGGCCGAACAACTGCCGCGCCACCGTCTGGCCGAGCACGACGACCAGCGCCGCCTGGTTCATATCGTCGTTGGAAATGCTGCGTCCGCTCGCGATCTGCCAGTTGGTCATCGGCGGATAGTTGGGACTTACGCCCTGAATGCCCGTGGTCCAGTTCTGGCCGGAATATTGCACCTGACCGGACTGGCGGATCAGATAGCCGACGCCGCGCACCGACGGCGCCTCACGCCGGATCGCCTGCGCATCGCCGACCGTGAGCGTCGATGCGCTACCGAGCCCGCCGCGCACGCCGCCGGCGGTCGTTGCGCCGGGCACCACCACGACCAGATTGGTGCCGAGGCTCGCAATCTGCTTGAGTACCGCTTCATTGGCGCCCTGGCCGACGGCAACCATCGCGATCAGTGCCGCGACGCCTATGAACACGCCCAACATCGTCAGCGATGAGCGCATCTTGTTGCGATTGATGGCTTGCAGGGCCGCCGCCATGACCATCAGTCCAAAGGCCCAAACGGCGCCCAGTTGGCCGACGGCCGGCGCTGCTTGGCCTTCAAGAGGCGCATTGCCGGCCACCAATTTCGCCGGCCTTACCCGTGGCGCGACGGGCTTGCGTTTTCTTTCGTCGGAAATGATCTGACCGTCCCGCATGGTCAATACGCGATCGGTGTAGGCCGCTATGTCCGGCTCGTGGGTAACGACGATGATGGTCACGCCTTGTTCGCGGTTGAGGGCCGTCAACGTCTGCATGATCTCGTGTGACGTTTTCGAATCAAGGTTTCCCGTCGGCTCATCGGCGAGCAGCAGGCTGGGCTCGTTGATCAAGGCCCGCGCCAGTGCAACGCGCTGCTGCTGGCCACCGGAAAGTTGGCCCGGGGTGTTGCGCTCCCGTTCGGCTAAGCCGACCGCCTTCAGTGCTGCCCGCGCCCGCTCGGTGCGCGATGCGGCGCCAGGCGGCCCCGATGCCGCATAGAACAGCGGCAAGGCAACATTCTCGAGGGCGCTGGTGCGCGCGAGCAGATTGAAGCTCTGGAATACAAAGCCCAGGCGCTCGCTGCGCAGGCGGGCGAGGTCGGGTTCGTCGAGTTGCGCGACATCGAGACCTTCGAACAAGTAATGCCCGCTGGTTGGCCGGTCGAGGCAGCCGAGGATCGACATCAGTGTCGATTTGCCAGATCCCGACGACCCCATGATGGCGACGAATTCGCCGCGCTCGACAACAAGGCTGACGTCATTGAGCGCGTGCACGTCGATATCGCCGACATGGTAGGTCCGCGAAATATTTTCGATCCTGATGACCGGGTCTGGCATGTTGGTTACGGCTGCGCCGCCCGTCAAAACCGTGGACGCGGAACTGCGGATTGCGCGCCTTCGGCCGTGCGCTGCTCCGCAACGATGATCAGATCGCCCGGCTTCAGATCGCCCTTGACGATCTCTGTGAAACTGTCGTCGTCGAGACCGGCAACGACGGGAACGGCGACCGGCTTGCCATCGTGCAGGGCCCAGACCTGCGACTGAGCGGCTTTGCCATTGCCGGTAGCGGACAATCCGCCGGGTAAATATCTGAGCGCCTGACTTGGCACGCGAATGACTTCGTTGCGCTGATCGATGACAATTCGCGTCGCTGCCGTCATCCCGGGCTTTAACGCCAAGTCTGAATTTTCAACGCTGACCACAACGTCATAGGTCACCACGTTTTGCACGGTCTGCGGGGACTGCCGGACCTGGGTCACGGATCCGTCGAATGTTCGCTTGGCGAAGGCATCCACCGTAAAGGCCGCCTTGTTGGTTTCATGAACGCCGCCAATGTCGCTTTCGCTCACATTGGTGTCGACCTGCATCTTGGTGAGGTCGGTTGCGATGAGAAAAAGGGTCGGTGTCTGAAAACTTGCCGCCACCGTCTGCCCCATGGTCACGTTGCGCGAGACCACCGTGCCGTCGACGGGCGAGATGATATTGGTGTAGTCGAGATTGACTTGCGCGGCCGCGAGTTGGGCGTCTCGTTGCGCGATGACGGCCTGGTCGAGATCGACCTGGGCGACGGCCTGATCGTAGACGCCTTTGGCGTTGTCGACCGCGTCTTTGGAAACGGCGCTGGTTTTGCCAAGCCCCTCGTAGCGGTCATAGGTGAGCTTGGCATAGACGAGCGCGGCCTTGTCTTTTTCGAGTTGCGCTTTGGCCTGCAAAAGGTCCGCCTTATTCTGATCGACCAAGGTCTGGTAGGGGCGCGGATCGATTTTGGCGCAGACTTGGCCCTGCTTGACCTGCGTATTGAAGTCGCATTCGAGGCTCTGAATGACGCCGGAAATGTAACTGCCGACAATGATCGTGAGTACCGGATTGACCGTGCCGGTCGCTGTCACGGTACGCGTTACCGCGCCGCTGGTGACGGCGGCGGTGGTGTAGCTGACGCTGCCGTTGGCGCTCGAGAGCCACCACACGATTCCGACACCGGCAAGCACGGCGAGCGACGCCGCCCCCGCGATCAGCCAGGATTTTCTGATGCGTGAACTAATAGGCGCGGCCGGCGCAACCGGTGGTGCCTTCGGGACCAGAACCACGGGTGTGACCGGCTCAATTCGCGTCGCACCGGTTCCTACGGGTTTGTTCATCGCGCAAATTCCGCCTGCGAACCCCAGCAACGGGCATTCTAGCGGGCGGCGCCAAGCCGGCTTTGATTCGTGTCAAATCGCTAAGAAGACAAGTGAATCGGGCTAAAACGGCCTGCCGGCGCCTGCGCTTCCGGCTCCAGCTCGGTATCCCGATAAAGACAATCGAGGCGGCTATCGTGCCGGTAGTTGGGCGGGAAGGTGCGACCGTGTGCTGCAGTACATAATGCCAGGCAGCTAAGGCTTCCCCATCGCCTTCTGCTTCCAGCCTTCCCAGGTGCGGGCAAGGCCGTGACCCTCGCGCTCCTCGATCAGGCGCGCTTCCTCGATGTCCATATAAGTTATCGGCGCGCCCATGCGCATGGCGTCCGCCTGGAGTGTGGCATTGAGCGACAGGAAAATCGTGCGGCTCACCACGCGCGGCAGCGACGGCCCCGTTATCGCCGCGCCGTGGCCGCGCATCAGGACAGCCGGGTGGTTGCCGAGCGACTCGGCGAGGTTGCGGCCGAGCGTCTGGTTGCGGATCAGCATGTCGGTCATGCCGGCGCGCTCGCGGATCTCGAACACGGGGACGCCGAAGGCGATAAAGGCCGAACGGTGATACATCGGCTGCAGCGGCACCTTGGTATCGCCGAACGCGATCAGCGAGGGCGCATGGGTGTGCACGACCGCAATCACGTCGGGGCGGAGCTTGTAAATCTCGCCATGGATATAGCGCTCGGTGAAAAGCGCCGACATCGGCAAGCCGTGCGTATCGACGGGCCGGCTATCAAGATCGAATTCAATAATGTCCTGCGGGGTGACAAGTTGGGCCGCGACCCCGCGCGCCATCAGGAAACGGTTCGGGTCCTTGTCGTGCCGCACCGACACATGGCCCCAACCGTCGAGCAGGCCCTGGTCCGCAAGGATGCGGTTGGCGGCGACCAGATCCTCGATCAGCTTCGGATCGGGCGGACCGGCGGAGGCCGGCACTTGCTGCGCGGATGCCGCCTGCATCGCCACGACCCAGGCTGCGAGAACGACAGCCAATACGGCAACGCCGCGATGAATAGGCAGCGTATTGGCCATGGTAAACTCCGATGCGCAGAAAAACGAGTGGCGCCTCACGGCTCCAGTTCGGTATCCCAATAGAGATAGTCGAGCCAGCTTTCGTGCAGATAGTTCGGCGGGAACGCGCGCCCGTTGCGATGCAGATGCTGGACCGAGGGCTGGAATGGCATCTGCGAGGGCCACATCTTGGCCTCGGGCGGCGTCAGATTGCCCTTACGCAGATTGCAGGGCGAGCAGGCGGTGACGACGTTGATCCACGTCGTGTGCCCGCCGCGCGAGCGCGGCAGCAGGTGATCGAAGGTCAGGTCTTCGCGGTCGCCGCAATATTGGCAGGAGAAACGGTCGCGCAGGAACACGTTGAACCGCGTGAAGGCCGGATGCGTCGATGGCTTTACGAAAGTCTTGAGCGACACCACGCTCGGCAGCTTGATCTCGAGGCTCGGGCTGCGCACCGCCTGGTCGTAATTGGCGACAATGTTCACGCGCTCGAGAAAAACCGCCTTGATCGCGTCCTGCCAGGACCACAGCGACAAGGGGTAATAGCTCAGCGGCCGGAAATCCGCGTTGAGCACCAGCGCCGGAAACCCGCTGGGAGATACATGCACGTTCAAGCGAGGCTCCTCTAAAACCTCCCTATGGCTGCCGTCACGCAGCTTGCCGCCTAGTAATAGGGCAGCGTGACAGGATTGTGAAGTAGCGGCGGGGAGTTACCCGCAGGCGGCCTTATTTGCGGGCGGCGAAATGGCGGGCCAGAAACTCGCCGCCCTGGCGCAGGCCTTCCTGGTCGATGCCGTGGCCGATGCCGGGCGAGATGTGCCATTCGGCCGGGATATCCAGAGCGGCGAGACCTTGCGTGGCATGCATCAGCGCTTGCACTGGGATGAGCGGATCTTGATCGCCGTGGATTAGCAGCACCGGCGGCCTGCCTTTGATCTCGGCGGCGAATGTGTCGGGGTCGATATTCTCCGGCACCACGAGCATGCCGGAATAGCCGACTATTGCGGCCGGCGGGACGGCACGGCGCAAGCCGACATGCAGCGCCATCATGGTGCCTTGGGAAAAACCGACCAGCGCCAGCCCCGAGGGCGGAAGCTGGCGGCGCTGCAATTCGGAATCGAGAAAACGATTGAGCACGGGCGCTGCGGCGTTGACGCCGGCCCAGCGTTCGCTCGGGTCGCGCATGGTGAGCGCAAACCATTCGCGCCCGACGGGTGCCTGCCCACAAGGCCGCGGCGCGTGCGGCGAAACGAAAGCCGCGTCCGGCAGAAGATTCTGCCAGGCGCGCCCAATGTCGATCAGATCATTGCCATCGGCGCCGTAGCCGTGCAGAAAAACGACCAGTTGTTTCGCCTTGCCCGAGTGCGGTTCGATGCGCGGACCGTCGAGTTCAGCCATTGCGCTTTTTCCTTTTCTTTGCCGTCGGCTTGTTCGCCTGTGGCTGAACCGGTACTACGTCGCGTTTTTTCACGGCGTGATAATATGCCCATAGCAAATGGGCTGCCACGCCCCGCCATGGGCGCCAGGCTTGCGCCAGTTTCGTGAGCGCCTTGGCGTCCGGACGCGTGCGCAGGCCGAAGGCGATGCGTGCGGCCTCCTGAACCGCAAGATCACCTGACGGAAAAGCATCGGCGTGACCGAGGCAGAACAAAAGATAAATATCAGCGGTCCATGGCCCCACGCCATGTAGCGCGGTGAGCGTGGTATGCGCCACTTCGGCGTCCATATTACCGACCGCGGTCAGATCGATGCGGCCATTGGCCACCGCTTTGCCGATTTCGCGGATCGACTTGATTTTCGGCGCCGAGAGGCCGAGCCGCCTGAGCTTGTCGATGCGCGCGCGCCGCACCGTGTCGTGGTGGAACGGATCGAAGGCTGCAAACAACCGGTTGCGAATCGTGGCGGCCGCTGCGGTCGAGAGCTGCTGGCCGCAGACGATCGCGCAAAGTCCGGCAAAACCGCCCTCGCGCCGGCGCAGGCTGAAGGCGCCGGCCTTGTCCGCCACCGGCTTGAGTCGCGGGTCGGCGATGATAAGTTGCGCCAGGGCGGCTCGAAGATCTGCGTCGGTGTGCAGAAAGTGGGTCATGCGCCACCGGTGTAGCAAGCGGGACGATAAATAGAAAATCCATGCCGGACGTTTTCCGCTTCGCCCCGTCACCCAACGGCTATTTGCACCTCGGCCACGCGCTCTCGGCGCTGCTCAACGCCGACATGGCGAAAGCGGCGGACGGACGCCTGCTGCTGCGCAACGAAGACATCGATGAGGCGCGCTGTCGGCCGGAATTCGAGAAAGCAATCGATGAGGACTTGGGCTGGCTCGGCATCGCATGGCAGCAGCCGGTGCGCCGGCAGTCCGAACACTACGAGGATTATCGCGCGGCGCTCGCCAAGCTCGACGCGATGGGGCTGATCTACCCGAGCTTCGAAAGTCGCGCCGAGCTCACGCGCCTGGTCGCGGCGCGCGAGGTGGGCAGCACGTCCTGGCCGCGCGATCCCGACGGAACGCCGCTTTATCCGGGCAACGCCAAAAAATTGTCGAGTGCGGCACGTAAGCGCCGCATCGATGCCGGCGAACTTTACGCGCTTCGTCTCGACATGGCCGCCGCGCTGGTCCGCGCCGGCCCGCTGGCCTGGACGGAAACTGGCGCTGGACCGTCCCATGAATCCAGCAGCATCGCCGCCAAACCCGCGGTCTGGGGCGACGTTATCCTGGCGCGCAAGGAGACGCCGACCAGCTACCATCTGTCGGTCGTCGTGGACGATGCCGCGCAAAATGTGTCCCACGTGGTGCGCGGGCAGGACCTGTTCCACGCCACCAGCGTGCATCGTCTGTTGCAGGCGTTGCTCGGCCTGAACGCGCCGCGCTACCACCATCACCGCCTGATCCTCGATTCGGACGGCAACAAGCTGTCGAAATCGACGGCGGCCACCGGCCTGCGGGATCTGCGTGCACGCGGCACTACCGTGGCCGACATACGAAAGCTCGTTGGGCTCGATTGAGCGAGGCTTCCGTGGCAGTCTGGCCCCCGGGGTTAGGGGATGGCCAAGCGCAAAACTCGCAAACGGCCGGGCAAGGCGCGTCCGCGTGCGGCCCAGGCGCCGGCCGCACGCGCGGTCGAAGCCGCGCTCGCCGGTATCGCGCATGACATCCGCACGCCGCTGACCGGCATCGTGGCGCTGGCCGAACTGCTGGCGACCTCCGACGTCGGCACGCGCGAGCGCGAATGGGCGAACGCGATCAAGAGCGGCGCCGATCATCTGGCGACGCTGACCACGCTGATCGTCGATGCGGTCAGGGCCGACGTGGCGGGTCTCACTTTGCGTTACGAGCCATTCTCGCCACGCCGCCTGGCGGAGGCGGTCGCCGCCGCGCTCACGGCACGCGCCGGCAACAAAGGCATCAAGACAAAAATCGCCGTGGCCTCCGATCTGCCGGCGATGGTGGCCGGCGACGCGTTGCGGCTGCGCGCTGCGCTGGAAAACCTCGCCGACAACGCCGTCAAATTCACTGGCGCGGGGACCGTCGTATTCACGGCCGACGCGAGGCTTGCCGGCGCCAAGCGCGTGCATCTCATGTTCACCGTCGCCGACACCGGGATCGGTATTACGCCGCGCGAAGTCAAAAATCTGTTTCGGCCGTTCACACAGGCGAGCGAAGCGATCGCGCGGCGTTACGGCGGCGCCGGCCTCGGGCTCGTGTTCGTCAAGCGCATCGCCGAGGCCATGGGCGGCAGCCTTGTGGTGACCAGCAAAAAAGGCCGCGGCGCCACCTTCCGGCTCAGTGTGCCGGTCGATCGCGTCGATGCAATGGCCCAAATCGAGCGTAATGGTGCGTGGGCCGCGCCAGCGCGTGCGCTGTCGATCCTGTGCGCCGAGGACAATCCGTACGGTCGCGTGGTGATGAACACGATCTTGAGCGAGCTCGGTCATCGCGTCGATTTCGTCGCTGATGGCGAGGCCGCGGTAAAAGCGGCTGCCAAGGGCGGCTACGATGCTGTGCTGATGGATATCACGCTGTCGGGTCTCGACGGCATCGAGGCTACCCGCCGGATACGCGTATTGCCGGGCAAGGCGGGCCTGGTGCCGGTGATCGGCATTTCCGGACGCACCGAGAACGGCGACGAAGCCGCCGCACGCGAAGCCGGCATGAATTTCTATTTCAGCAAGCCGGTGAGCCCGGGAAAATTGGCGCAGGCTTTGGCGATTGTCACCAAATAGGCGCTACACATTGCTCGCGCCGTTCGCCCGCTCCACGATCCGCACCACGTCGGACATGATGCGGTTCAATTCGAAATCCTTCGGCGTATAGACGGCGGCGACGCCGGATTTTTCCAACGCCTCGGCATCCTCCGGCGGAATGATGCCGCCGACCACGAGCGGCATCGTCATCCCGGCGACCTTCATGCGCGCGACCACGTCCTGCACCAGCGGGAGGTGGCTGCCGGACAGCACAGAGAGCCCAATGACGTGAGCCTTTTCCTTGCGCGCGGCATTGACGATTTCCTCCGGCGTCAGCCGGATGCCCTCATAGACCACCTCCATGCCGGCATCGCGCGCGCGCACCGCGATCTGCTCGGCGCCGTTGGAATGGCCGTCGAGCCCGGGCTTGCCGACCAAGAAAGTGAGGCGGCGCCCGAGCTTGCGCGACACGCGATCGACATCGGCGCGGATATCGTCGAGCCCGTCGACGTCGTTGCGCATGGCGCGGCCGACGCCGGTGGGCGCGCGGTATTCGCCGAAGGATTCGCGCAGCGTCCAGCCCCACTCGCCGGTGGTGACGCCGGCTTTGGCGCAGGCGATCGAGGCGGGCATGATGTTGGCGCCGGCGGTGGCGGCGCGTTTTAGTTCCTTCAATGTGTCGGCGACCGCTTTAGCATCGCGCGCCGCGCGCCAGGCTTTCAGCCCCGCGATCTGGTTACTTTCGGCGTCTTCCGACACGGTCATGATGGAATCGACGCCGCCGGTGAGCGGGGAAGTCTCGGTCTCGAGATATCGGTTGACGCCGACGACCACTTGCTCGCCACGCTCGATTGCTTCCAGCCGCGCGGTATTGGATTCGACCAGTTGCTGCTTCATATAGCCGCTTTCGACCGCGGCCACCGCGCCGCCCATGTCGTCGATGCGTTTGAGCTCTTCCTTGGCCTCGGCCTTGAGCGCATCGACCTTGCGTTCAATCTCGGCGGAGCCCTCGAATATATCGCCGTAGTCGAGCAGATCGGTCTCGAAGGCGAGTATCTGCTGCATACGTAGCGACCACTGCTGATCCCACGGCCGCGGCAGGCCGAGCGCCTCGTTCCAAGCCGGCAATTGCACGGCGCGGGCGCGCGCGTTTTTCGACAGCGTCACCGCCAGCATTTCGATGAGAATGCGCGCGACGTTATTCTCGGCTTGCTGCTCGGTGAGGCCCAGCGAGTTGACCTGCACGCCGTAGCGGAACAGCCGCTGCTTGGCGTCGGTGATGCCGTAGCGCTCGCGCGTGATCTCGTCCCACAATTCGACGAAGGCGCGCATCTTGCACATCTCTGTGATGAAGCGCAGGCCCGCATTGACGAAGAACGAAATACGCCCGACCACCTCACCGAATTTTTCGTCCGTTACTTCACCCGACGCCTTCACAGTATCCAGCACCGCGATGGCCGTCGCCAGCGCGAAGGCCAGTTCCTGTACCGGCGTCGCTCCTGCTTCCTGCAAATGGTAGGAGCAGATGTTCATCGGATTCCACTTCGGCAATTCGGTCGTGGTGAAGATCGCCACGTCCTTGATCAGCCGCATCGACGGCGCCGGCGGAAACACATACGTACCGCGCGACAGATATTCCTTGATGATGTCGTTCTGGATGGTGCCTTGCAGGCTGGCGCGCGGCGTCTTTTGCTCGTCGGCAACTGCAATGTAGAGCGCCATCAGCCACGCCGCGGTGGCGTTGATGGTCATCGAGGTATTCATGGTGCCGAGCGGAATACCCTCGAAAAGCGCCCGCATATCGCCAAGGTGATTGATCGGAACGCCGACCTTGCCGACCTCGCCTTTGGCCAGCACGTGGTCGGAGTCGTAGCCGGTCTGGGTCGGCAGATCGAAAGCAACCGACAGGCCGGTCTGTCCCTTGGCCAGATTCTTGCGGTAAAGCGCATTGGAATCCGCGGCCGTCGAATGGCCGGCGTAAGTCCGGAAGATCCAAGGTTTGTCCCGCATCGGTCGCCTGCGCGGACAGTTTGGACCGTCTCTTGTTGCAATGCAACATACGCCGGGGACAGCTATCCCCGGCGATGTTGAGCACCGGACAGTTTGTTGACCGCGGTTTTAAGTGCGCTTTATCAGGCGGATGATGAACAGCAGGATGATCGCGCCCACGGTCGCGCTGACGATGGCGGTCAGCCACCAAGGCCCGATGCCGGGAAGCCCGAGCACGCCCCACAACCAACTGCCGATGAAGGCGCCGATGATGCCGATGATCAGGTCGCCGATCAGGCCGAAGCCGCTGCCTTTCATGATCTGACCGGCTAGCCAGCCGGCGATCAGACCTATGACGAGAATAACGATCAGACTATTGGTCGCGAACATAAAGACCTCCCCAGCGTGACCGCAGTCTTCCGCGTCCGGCACAGTGCCGGCAGCGGGCTACGGCCCTCGAATATTATTGAACATGAAAGGTGCAGGCGCGTCGATATGGCCCCGGCGAAATTTGCAAAACGTTTATTCGCGATGCGCGGTTATTCTGCCGGGATTGCAACTTCGGGAACGAAGGCGGCGCTCGATTTCGCCGGCTGGATCAGCCATTCGGCGATCCGGCGGGCCGAAACGATGGCCGCCATGGCAATCGCGATACCGGCAATGACATCGACGAAATAGTGCCCGCCGCAAATCGGGGTTGCGAGCAGCATGGCGATGTTGAGCATCAAAGCGATCGGTCCAAGCCATCGCACCGGCCACAAGGCCCAGAGATAGAGCACCGCCGCCGCCGCGTGAAAGCTCGGAAATGTGACGATGCCCGTGAGGGTGTCGAAGTCGATCGTGCGTAGCGCGCCGTTGCGCACCAGCGGCAGATCGCGCAATTGCTCCAGATAGGCGCCCGGCGTGAAAATTTTCGGATCGGGTGTGTAATTGAACAGCTCGTAGGTACCCATGGCGGGTACGAGCGTCGAGATGATGGTCGTGGCGACCAGCGCAATCCCGAATGCCAAAGTGAATTCCTGCATCCGCCGGTTACGGCCGGTCCAGCAAAGTGCGATCGGCACACCGAACACCGGCCATCCGATCATCGAATAGGCCAGCACCGTTACGAACATCAGCGCATGACGATCGTAGACGAAATTGAAATAGGCCATCCAATCTAGTCCGAGCGCGCGGTCGAGCGCGTTGAGCGCTGCGTCCTGCATCGGTAGATCGGTGGCGGCGGCGATATAAGTCAGCGGCGTCATCAATACCGGGATCAACAGAAGTTGACCGGTGGATCCGAGAATGAACGCGACCCGCGGATCGCCGTTCTGCGCGTAGCGTTTTTTATAGAGCGTGTAGCCGATATAGGCGGAGATGATGACGACCGGTTTCAAGGCGCTCGCCGGTGCGATGGAGAATCCGGTAAGCGCCATGCCCGCGACGAACGCCACCGCCATCAAGACGAGCATGACCCAATTGCAGTGAAACAGCCGCCAAGCGGCTAATTCTTCGTTTTGACTCATCGAAGGTGCGATCCTCACGTTCAGAACGGTACCGCGTGTTGCTTAACGCCGTTCAAAGGCGAATGCCTAACGGGCGACTTTTTATTGGCTCGTCCGAACTATTTGATCCTATTCACATTTAGACAAACGGCACGATCTTGTTGCGTTGCAACATAAATTGCGCCAAACTGATTACAGGGCAAGGAGAGAGTGTCGATGCCGGCCGTCGCGAAGGTGAGGAGTATCGCTCCCCTCAAGGATCTCTATGGCATTGGCGAAATTCCGCCGCTCGGCCATGTGCCGGAGAAGATGCATGCTTGGGTGATTCGCCAGGATCGTCACGGCCCCCCGGATAAGTCCTTCCAACTCGAAGTGGTGCCAACCTGGTCGATCGGCGAAGACGAAGTTCTGATTCTGGTGATGGCCGGAGGCGTCAACTACAACGGCATCTGGGCCGGCCTTGGACAACCGATCACGCCGTTCAACGTCCACAAGCAACCGTATCACATCGCCGGTTCCGATGCCTCGGGCGTGGTCTGGGCGGTCGGCACCAAGGTCAAACGCTGGAAAGTTGGCGACGAAGTCATCGTCCACTGTAATCAGGATGATGGCGACGACGAAGACTGCAATGGCGGCGATCCGTTGCTGTCGCCGTCGCAGCGCATTTGGGGTTACGAGACACCGGACGGTTCGTTCGCGCAATTCTGCCGCGTGCAGTCGCGCCAATTGATGGTCAAACCAGCGCATTTGAGCTGGGAAGAATCAGCCTGCTACACCCTCACGCTCGCCACTGCCTACCGCATGTTATTCGGCCATCCGCCGCACACGCTCAAGCCCGGCGATAATGTGCTTGTGTGGGGCGCCTCAGGCGGGCTCGGTGTGTTTGGAGTTCAGCTCGTCGCGGCCTCCGGCGCCAATGCGATCGGCGTCATCTCCGATGATTCGAAAGCCGAATACGTGTTCAATCTGGGCGCCAAGGGCGTGATCAACCGCAAGGAGTTCAAGTGCTGGGGCCAGTTGCCGCAGGTGAATTCCGCCGAATACAACGACTGGAGCAAGGAAGCGCGCCGCTTCGGCAAGGCGATCTGGGACATCACGGGAAAACGCGATGTCGATATCGTGTTTGAGCATCCCGGCGAACAAACCTTCCCGGTGTCGTCGATGGTGGTGAAGCGCGGCGGCATGGTGGTGTTCTGCGCCGGCACCACTGGGTTCAACATCACGTTCGATGCGCGCTACGTCTGGATGCGCCAGAAGCGTATCCAGGGCTCGCACTTCGCCCATTTGAAGCAAGCCTCGCAAGCCAATCGCTTCGTGCTTGAGCGACGGATCGACCCGTGCATGAGTGAAGTGTTCGGATGGAACAAGATCCCGCTCGCGCATATGAAGATGTGGAAGAACCAGCATCCGCCCGGCAACATGGCGGTGATGGTCAATGCTCCGCGGCCCGGCCTAAAGACTTTCGAGGACGCGCAGGAAGCGGCTGGTTCTTAAGGCCTCTTCCGCGCTTTGGCGATTACCGAATTCAGCTCGCCGCCGAAGATAAAGATCGACGCGCAGACGTAGAGAAACACCAGCGCGACCATCGCTGACGCCAGCCCGGCATACATCGATACATAGGCAAAAGCGTACTCGGCGAGGTAGCGGCCGAATGCGGCGCCGCTGATCAGCCACAGCAGCAACGTCGCGGCGATTCCCGGAGCGATTTGCATGAATGAGCGCCGCCCCGCCGGCAGCCATTGGTGCACAATCAACAGCGCGACGATTAACACCACTGCTGCCACCACATAGCGGGCGAAGGTGATCAGGAAGTAGAACGGCGCGAGGGTCGGCACATAGTGCACCAGCCTGTCCCAAATGAAGGGCGCGAACACGACCAGGAACGAAAACGCCAGGATCGCCACCGCGCCAACCAGCACATAGACGATCGATTCTAGCCGTAGCAGCCACCACGACCGCGTCTCGACAGCGTCATAAGCGCGATTGAGGCCGATACGCAGGCCCTCCACGCCGCTGGAGGCGAAATAGAGGGCGAACAACACGCCGAGGGTTAGCACGTCCCCGCGGGTATTGGTGAGGACGCCGGTGATGTCGAGTGAGATCGGGGCGGCGACTTCCTTGGGCCAGGCTTCCAGCAGGATGCGCGCGGCCTCGTCGGCGAGTTCCTTGGAGCCGAAGAAAAAGCCGGCCAGCGCGGTGACCACGATCAGAAACGGGAACAGCGCCATCAGCGTGGACAGGGCAATATGACTCGCAATCGCCCACCCGTCGTCGGCAAGAAATTGCCTGACCGACTCGAGCACGATCCGCAGCGACAGTTTGAGAGTGCGCAAAGCGCTTGGCCCCGCAAGATATTGGTCGTTCTTTGAAATCGACTATCAGCGCGCGCTTTGCAAGGGGGCGCTGCCCGCTTGCGAGGAAATACGCTAGGCGGCTTGCACGTTGGTGAGGAACTGCCGCACTTCCGCTTCCAGGTTCTCGGCCTCGGCCGCGACGGCGTCGGCAAGGTCCTTGACATCCGAGGCGGTCGCACGCGCGTCGGTACTGACACCAGCGACCTTGCTCATCGACTCAGCGCCGCTGCGCGCCTCGCCGGAGGCGCGGCTGACGCCCTCAGCGATCGCGGCTACCGCGGAATTCTGCTGGTCGACGGTCGCCGCGACCATGGTGGCGATCGCCGACATTTCACGGATAATGGTGTTGACTTGTTCGATCGCGCGCGCCGCGTCGGCGGCGGCCGACTGGATCGAGCCGATTTGTTCGGCGATTTCCTCGGTCGCTTTCGCGGTCTGCCCGGCCAACGACTTCACTTCCGAGGCGACCACCGCGAAACCCTTGCCGGACTCGCCGGCGCGGGCTGCCTCGATCGTGGCGTTGAGCGCCAGCAAATTGGTCTGGCCGGCGATAGCTTGAATCAGCCCGACCACTTCGCCGATGCGGGTGGCGGCGTTGCCAAGCTCCGACATCGTGGTGACGGTACGCTGGGCTTCCGAAACCGCGCGCCCCGCCACGTCGGTCGATTTCGCGGCCTGCGAGGCAATCTCGCCGATCGAGGCCGCCAATTCCTCGACTGAACCGGCAGCCGTAGTCACGTTGTCGGACGCGGCGGCGACGCGCTGTTCGGCGGTGCGCGCCTCGACCGACATGGTATCGGCCGATTTGTTGAGATCAGTCGAGCTCGATTCAAGCTTGATCGATGCGCCGCGCAACTTGCCCAACGCGCTTTCGACCGATTGCTTGAACTGTGCGATCGTGTTTGAAATTGTGTCGTTGCGCGCCACCTGGGTGCGGCTGGTATCGGCCTGAATAGCGGCGAGTTTTTCCCGTTCGATCATGTTGTCGCGGAACACGATCACCGTGCGTGCCATCTCGCCAATTTCGTCGCGCGCGCTTGTGGCGGGAATGCGGGCGCTGGTGTCGCCATCTGCGAGTCGCCGCATGACGCCAGCCAACCCGTTGAGTGGGCGCGTGATGCTGCGCCCAATCATCCAGCTAAAGCCAAGCCCAATCGCAACCATGGCGAGGCCGACGATGATAATTCCAGTGCGCGTATTGCGTTGCGACGTGGTCAATCCGGTTGAAGCTTCTTCCGAGGTGAGCCGCGCCCGATCGATGATTTCGTCGGCACGCGGCAGCATGCGCTGGCTGTCAATATCGATCACCGCGCGCAGCGGATGCACGCGGTCGAAACCGTCGACCCATTGCGCGAAGGTATCGGCGTAGGATTTCACCTCCTGCTCGAGCGAATTCTTCATATCCTCGGTGCCGTCGATTTGGGCGAACGTTTCGGTGAACTTCTTGTAGCCGGCAAGAAATTGCTGGCGGGTCAGCTCGTTTTGATTCAGCCGATATTGGGCCTCATGGGCCCGCATGATCAGAAGCGACATCATTAATCTGCCGGCGTCCGTTTCCGCCAGCCAGGTCATGTTCTCATTGATGATGCGCTCGACTGCGTTGCCGGCATCGCGGAGATTGCCGCGCAAGCCCGTGTTGTCGTCGAAGCCGAGGATCTTCTGCTGCCGCACCAAATCGGTAAAAGTGGTGCGCAGCGCCATGACGTCTTGGCGTAAGCTCTCAATATTTTCAGCATGGCGGCGATCGATCGAGGCCGCGATGGCCTCAAGGCTTTGCAATGCGAGAGCATGTTCCTGCTCGAAACTCAAAACCAGATTATCGCTCGGATTCGCGTTGAAATCCTTGACAGTGATCCGCATTGCCCCGACCGCGCTTTTGAAATCGCGGCTGGCATCGGCAAGCGCAGCGGAATGCTTGACGGTTTCAAACGAGGTGCCGACGTCGCCTTCGCCCGAAACATAAGTCAGTCCGTTGGCGAGGAACCCGACCACCGGGATTAGCGCCAGGACGATAACGCGGGCGCGTACCGAAATTGAATTGAGCAAGCGGCTCATCCGGTAAAACGAAAACGGTAAATTTATGAATGGCATGGGCCGGTTCGCGTCTCGCCAAAGGCCGGGGACACCGCGCAGCGGTATCCGTCGATGAAAGCGTGAAATGGTTAATTTTGTAGGAATTTGACAACTTGAGGCTGCAGAAAGCTGCGGAAAAGGCCGCAATTCTGCGCCCGCTTTGCTTTTGTGCACTGCACGCGTAGTGTCGTTACCGCAGCCGGTGCCGAAGACATCACTAGTAGCTTGAGGATTTCATGCCCGCCGCCGCTCCCCGCCCCACTGCCGGACACGAACTGGTCGAACTCAGCCGCGAGGCGACCGCCGCGCTCGATGCCTTGCTGACCGACGGCGTGGCCAAGGTGCGCGAGCGGGTGGTGGTGGAAGGTCATTTGATCGCCCGCCTGTTTGATCGCGAGCAGCGCGCCACCCACGGGCTGTCCTGGCTCGCCACCTATGTGGAGGCCGTGCGCCAACTCGCCGCCTATGCAGAACGGATGACCGCCGCTGGCACCTTCGGCGAAATCGAAGAAAACCTCGTGCGCATCGCGATCGGCGAATACATCGCGCAGATCATTGGCGGGATTCCGATGAGTCAGGGCGAGGTGGTGCGGCCGAGCGACTTGGGCCTTTCGCCGGGGCAGGTCGCCGCACGTATTAACCGAAGCGTCGAGGGTCTTGTTGCGACCGGAAATACGGCGGAACGCCGCGCTCGCCTAGTCGAACTAATGCGTGCCAGCCACAATGCCACAGTTGGATCCTGCGGCCTCGATGATACGCTGGAATCGATTCGCGAAGAGATGCGCAAATTCGCCGACACCGAGGTGATCGGTCACGCGCAATCTTGGCATCGCACCAATAGCTACATACCGATGGAGGTCATCGGGCAGATGTCGGAGCTCGGTGTATTCGGCCTCACCATTCCGGAAGAGTTCGGCGGCATGGGGCTCGGCAAGGAATCGATGTGCGTGGTATCCGAGGAATTGTCACGCGGCTATATCGGCGTCGGTTCGCTCGGCACGCGTTCGGAAATTGCTGCCGAACTGATCCTCGGCAGCGGCACCACCGAACAGAAGGCAAAATGGCTGCCCAAGCTCGCCTCCGGCGAAGTGTTGCCGACGGCCGTGTTCACCGAGCCGAACACGGGCTCGGACCTGGCATCGATCAAGACCCGCGCGGTGCGGGAAGGCAACGTCTACAAGGTCTATGGCAATAAGACCTGGATCACGCATCCGGTGCGCGCCGACCTGATGACGCTGTTGGTGCGCACCAATCCGAACGAGACCGGTCATCGCGGCCTGTCGATGTTGTTGGCCGAAAAGCCGCGCGGCGACGATAAAAACCCGTTCCCGGTCAAGGGAATGACCGGCACCGAAATCGAGGTGCTCGGATATCGCGGGATGAAGGAATACGAAATCGCCTTTGATGGTTTCGAAGTGAAGGCGGAAAATCTGCTCGGGGGTGTCGAGGGGCTCGGCTTCAAGCAGCTCATGCAAACCTTCGAATCGGCGCGCATCCAGACCGCGGCGAGGGCGATCGGCGTGGCGCAGGCGGCAATGGAACAAGCGCTCGACTATGCGCAGGCGCGGGTGCAGTTTGGCGTTCCCATCGTCAGCTTCCCGCGTGTCGCCGACAAGCTCGCGATGATGGCGGCGGAAATCATGACCGCGCGTCAGCTCACCTATTTCGCCGCGCGTGAGAAGGATTCCGGCCGGCGCTGCGACCTGGAAGCGGGTATGGCGAAATTGCTGGCCGCTCGCATCGCCTGGGCTAACGCCGACAACGCGGTGCAGATCCACGGCGGCAACGGATTCGCGCTTGAATTTCCGGTGTCGCGCATCCTGTGCGATGCCCGCATCCTGAATATTTTCGAAGGTGCCGCCGAGATCCAGGCTCAGGTCATCGCCCGCCGGCTGCTCGACGGCACGAATTGATGTCGTGTTTTTAGCTGGCCCGCGGCGATGGCGATGCTATGTTCGCCGCGCCTCTTTTCCCAAGGTTGCCGGATGAATCGAATTTGCGGTCATTGCCTGCGCCGCGGCGGCACGGCCCTCGTCGCCGTTCTGCTGGCTGCGGCGACGATTACCACGGCGCATGCGCAAGCACACAATCCGCCGCCTGTGACTGCGCCGAACGAGACTCTGAACAATCCAATGGCAGTGCCGGGTTTTTGGGACCCGCGCCGGCGGCCGGAGCGGCCGGACCTGTCGCGCATCAGCATCATCCGATTCCTGACCGAGACTGACTATCCGCCATTCAACTATGCCGGTTCCGACGGTGCGCCGGCGGGTTTTAACGTCGACCTAGCGCGGCTGATCTGCGAGGAGATCAAGGTCGCGTGTACCATTCAACAGCGGCGTTACGACACGCTGGTCGCATCCTTGAATGGCAACAACGGCGATGCGTTGATCGCCTCCATCGCCGAGACGCCGGATATGCGTAAGCGCCTTGATTTCAGCGATCCTTATTACCGCACGCCGGCGCGTTTCGTGGCGCGGCGTGACGTCGAACTCGAAGTGGTGCGGCCGGAGGCGCTGGAGGGCAAAAAGATTGCGGTGATCGCCGGCACAGCGCACGAAGCCTACCTGAAGACCTTGTTTACCGAGGCCGAGCTGCATCCTTACCCGAGCCCGGAAGCCGCGCGGGATGCGCTGAAAAAAGGCGAGGTCGATCTTCTATTCGGCGACGGCATCTCGCTTGCGTTCTGGCTCAACGGCACCGACTCTGGCAATTGCTGCGAATTCCGCGGCGGGCCCTATATGGAAAGCCGCTTCTTCGGCGAAGGCGTCGGTATCGCGGTCAAGCGCGGCAACGACTTGCTGCGGCAGGCGTTCAACTGGGCGCTCTTCCGGTTGTGGGAGAAAGGCCGCTTCACTGATTTGTGGCTGCGCTATTTCCCGATCAGCCCGTTTTGAGCCGCAAATTTGACCTGTACGCGCGAGATTCCTACTGTCCGCGCCGGAGATTCTGATGTCCGTGACTGAACCCGCCGCATCGTTGCGCGAACTCGCCGAGCAATCGAATGCCTGGCCGTTCGAGGAAGCGCGTAAGATTTTCACGCGGATCAGGAAGCGTCCCAAGGAAGAAGTGATCTTCGAGACCGGCTATGGCCCGTCTGGCCTGCCGCATATCGGCACCTTCGGCGAGGTCGCGCGGACCACCATGGTGCGCCACGCCTTTCGTGTGCTCACCGAAGATAAGATCAAGACGAGGCTGATCGCCTTCTCCGACGACATGGACGGCCTGCGCAAGGTGCCGGACAACGTGCCGAACAAAGAGATGCTGGAGAAGCATCTCGGCAAGCCGCTGACCAAGGTGCCCGATCCGTTCGGCACGCAGCCGAGCTTCGGCGAGCACAATAACGCGCGGCTGCGCGCTTTCCTCGACCATTTCGGCTTCGAATACGAATTTTTGTCCTCGACACAGTGCTACACCTCGGGGCGCTTTGACCAGGCGCTACTCAAGGTTCTAGAGCGCTTCGACAAAGTGATGGCGATCATGCTGCCATCACTGCGCGAGGAACGCGCCGCAACCTACTCGCCGTTTCTGCCGATCGATCCGAAAACCGGCATCGTGCTGCAAGTGCCGGTGCTCGCGCACGACACCAAGGCCGGCACGATTACTTACGAAGACCCCGACACCAAGGCGCCGGTCACCGCCCCAGTCACCGGCGGCCGCTGCAAGCTGCAATGGAAGCCGGACTGGGCCATGCGCTGGGTCGCGCTCGGCGTCGACTATGAAATGGCCGGCAAGGACCTGATCGATTCGGTGAAACTATCGGGCGAAATCTGCCGCGCGCTCGGCGGCGCCCCACCGGAAGGTTTCAATTACGAGCTGTTCCTCGACGAGAACGGCCAAAAGATTTCCAAGTCGAAAGGCAATGGCCTCACGTTCGACGAATGGCTGCGCTATGCATCGCCTGAGAGTCTGTCGTGCTTCATGTATCGCGAGCCGAAGGCGGCCAAGCGCCTGCATTTCGATGTCATTCCGCGCACGGTCGATGAATATCAGCAATTCCTCGACGGTTATCAGCGGCAGGACGGCAGGCAGCGGCTGTCGAACCCGGTCTGGCACATCCATTCCGGCAATCCGCCCAAGTCCGATATGCCGGTCACGTTCTCGATGTTGCTCACGCTGGTGTCGTCGTCCAATGCTGAAAACGCCGAAACCCTCTGGGGCTTCATTGGCCGTTATCGGCCCGGTGTCACACCGAGGACGCATCCGAAACTCAAAGCGATGGTGGAATACGCCATCCATTATTTCCGCGACTTCGTGCAGCCGGCAAAGAAATTCCGTCAGCCGAGCAAGGCCGAGCGCAAGGCGCTGACCGATTTACGCGATGCGCTGTCGAATTTGCCGGTCGGCGCGACTGCGGAGGAAATTCAGGACGTCGTCTATGAGGTCGGGCGACACGAGCCGTTCCTTGACCATAAGAAAAAAGCCAAAGACGGCAAGCCGGGCGTCGCGCTCGACTGGTTCAACATGCTCTATCAGGTGCTGCTCGGCCAGGAGAAGGGACCGCGTTTTGGCTCATTCGTCGCCGTTTATGGCCTGCAGAACACTATTGACATGATCGACGGTGCGCTGGCCCGATCAGCCTAGGAAAACAATTCCACTTTGCCGTCGAGTGCCATCAGGCCAAGTTCGACCTTGAGGCTGGGCTGCTTTTCCGCGACTTGCTTGCGGAATTCCATCAGCGCCGCCTTGTGCGTCTCGGTTTCGATCTGCGGATTGGCGACCTTATCCGCGCCATAGGCGATCTTGGCGGCACCGCAGTCGCGGTGATTCATCGCGATCACTTTCGGAATGTGGTGCAGCTGCATTGAGGCCGCGAGATTATCCCAAAACGCCGGTGCCCAGGTCTTGAACGCCGGTGCCACCACGCCGATCGAGGCGCCGGCAAAGGTGAACTGGCTGTACTTGCCAACCATATGCCGACCTTCCATGTACTTGATCGTGGGCTCGGGAAAACGCGGGTCGATGCAGGTCAACAGCATCGCTTCGTAATTTCCCTCCGCGCCAAAGACGAGCGACGGAAATGCCGCCAGCATCCCGGCGCCGGCCGTCAAATGAAGGAAATGCCGTCGGTCGAAACGCGCGCGCAGCATATCGCCGCAGCACGCGCAGGTAGCCGGATGCACGATAGTGTCCTGAGTCATGAATGCCCCCGCATGCACGAATTGATCGAGCCGCGACCGTAGCGGGAGAATCTAAGCGCGGCTAGCCGTATTCGCGCCGTTGCTTTACTGGCTGGCCCAGACAATCCGTGCGATCCACACCACCTCCGACATCGGTAGCGTGCGGTCGCGGTGTTCGGTATTGAGCGATTTGAGCTCAACGCTCTTGCTGGTCTTGCGCTTGAGCTCTTTGACCATCACCTCGTCGTCCTTGGTCTTGACCACGACGCGGTCGCCGCGCCGCACCGGAGCGGCCGGCGAGACCACGATGACGTCGCCATCGCGATAGGCCGGCTTCATCGAATCGCCGGAGATTTCCAGCGCGTAGGCGTGCTCGTCGGTGACCGAGGGGAAGGCGATCTCCTCCCAGCCCTTGCCGACCGGGAAACCGCCATCGTCGAAATAGTCGCCGGCGCCGGCCTCGGCAATGCCGATCAGCGGCACGTTCGAAATCGCCGCTTTTCCGCTGTCGGTGATCAGGCTGACGAAGGTATCGACCTTGGTGCCGGTCGCCGCTAGCGACTTGGCCACGGATTCGGTGGACGGCCAGCGCGGCCGGCCCTCCGGTGTGATGCGCTTGGATTTGTTGAAGGTGGTCGGGTCGAGGCCCGCCTTCTTGGCAAGACCGGAAGCTGTCAGCTTGGCGCGGGCGGCCAGCCGGTCGATGGCAGTCCAAATCTGGTTATGTGTCAGCGACATGCGTGCGGCCTATCTAAGATTCTAGTCCAAGGTATAGGAATTATAGCCTTGAGTCGCCCCCCTTCTGCAATAGCTTCGTAACGCGCCTTGGACATGCTCCTGCCTCGCCGATAGGGTCGAACCATGCAAACCCGGAGCCGACTGCGGTGATCGGTTTCTTTGACCGCTTGTCCCGCCCTCTGATGCGGGCTCTCGACCCGGAAGACGCGCATGCTTTGGCGATCAAGGCGCTGCGCTATGTGCCGATAGCGCGACAGGCCGCCGATCCCAGTGAGCTGGCGGTGCGTGTTTTCGGGCTTAATTTCCCTAATCCTGTGGGCCTCGCCGCCGGTTTCGACAAGAACGCGCAGGTACCGGATGCTTTGCTGCGGCTCGGTTTTGGCTTCGTCGAGGTCGGTACCGTTACGCCGCTGCCGCAAGCCGGCAATCCGCGCCCGCGGCTGTTCCGGCTCGAATCGGATGAGGGCGTTATCAACCGGCTTGGCTTCAACAGTGAAGGCGCCGTCGCGGCGCTCAAGCGGCTGGCCGCGCGCGGCAACGAGCGCGGCATCGTCGGCGTCAATATTGGCGCCAACCGCGACAGTGCGGATCGGGCCAGCGACTATGCCCGGCTGGTCGAAAGCTTCGCGCCGGTCGCGAGCTATTTCACCGTCAACGTTTCCTCGCCCAACACGCCCGGCTTGCGCGACCTGCAGCAGGCCAAGGCGCTCGACGACCTTCTCGCCCGCGTGCTCGACGCGCGCGAACAGGCGCGCCGGCGCAACGGCCCCGTGCCGGTGCTGCTCAAGATCGCACCAGATCTTGCGCTCAACGATCTTGACGACGCGGTCGGCATCGCACGTAAGCGTCGCGTCGACGGTATGATTGTCGGCAACACCACGATTGCGCGACCAGGCTCATTGCGCGAGCGCAATAAAGCGAGGGAGGCGGGGGGATTGTCAGGCCGCCCTTTGTTCAAGCTTGCGACCCGCATGCTGGCTGAGACTTTCGTGCGCGCCGAGGGCGCGTTCCCACTGATCGGCGCCGGCGGCGTCGATTCAGGCGCGACGGCGATCGCTAAGATCAAGGCGGGGGCGAGCCTGGTACAGCTTTACACCGGGCTGGTGTTTCGCGGCATCGGCGTGCTGTCGGAAATTAAGACCGACCTGCTGGCGGCGCTCAAGCGCGGCCACCGCAACTCGCTTGCGTCGATGGTCGGATCGGACGCGGCCGATATAACTGCGGAAAGTTGGCCGAGCTAGCGCCCCTTTGGTGCATTGACCAGGCGCATGATGACCCAGATCGGGATCACGACTACCGCGCCGAGCAGGAAATAGCGCCACAGCCAGCGGAACGCGTCGAAACCCATGTTCCAGATCGAGCGCACCAGCCGTTCGATGCTCTGCAAAATGTCGAACGGATCGAGCCCGAGTGCGGCGAGCACGACGCCGACTAGGATCGAGATCAGGATGAGCCGGCCCAGCACCGCCAGCGGCGAGCCGCCGAAAATCCGGGTTGTCGTGTCGTTGCTGGTAGGCATTTCGGTCTCCGTTGCCATAACGTGATCCTAGCATGATTGGCGCGTACCGCGTGAGGTATGCTTAGAATCGCATCATGGAACCCGCAACCGCCTTTGATTGGGCCGCCGACGCTCTACAGCTGCCGGACGTGTTCATCCGCTGGTTCGCCGGTCGTGGCTGGACGCCGCGTCGGCATCAGCTCGAGCTGTTGGCGAAGGCGCGGGAAGGGCGCTCGGTGCTGCTAATCGCGCCGACAGGTGGCGGCAAGACGCTGGCCGGCTTTCTGCCGACGCTGGTGGAGTTGAGCGAACAATTGCGGCCGCGCGGGCTGCATTCGACCGGCCGCGGCCTGTGGCGTTCGCAAGGCCTGCACACGCTCTACATCTCCCCGCTAAAAGCGCTTGCGGTCGATATCGCGCGCAATCTGGAAATCCCGGTCAAGGAAATTGGCTTGTCCGTGCGGCTGGAAACCCGCACCGGCGACACGCCCGCCAGTAAACGCCAGCGGCAGCGCCGCGATCCACCAGACATCTTGCTCACCACGCCCGAGCAGCTCGGATTGCTGCTCGCCACCGCTGACGCACCCTATCTGTTCGGTACGCTCAAGCGCGTCGTGCTTGACGAGTTGCATTCGCTGGTAACCTCCAAACGCGGCGATCTGTTGTCACTCGGCCTGGCGCGACTGTTCAAGTTGGCGCCCCAGCTCACCGTCGTTGGCCTTTCCGCCACCGTGGCCGAGCCCGACGATCTCTGCCGCTTTTTGGTGCCGCAGCCGCTGCAAGGCCAGGCGCGGGCCGATCTCGTCGTGGCGCAAGCCGGCGCTCAGCCGCAAGTCACTATGCTGGACACCGAAGTACATCTGCCTTGGGCTGGTCATTCGGCGCGCCACGCACTCGGCGAAATCTACGACCTGATCAAGCGCCACAAGACCACGCTGGTCTTCGTCAATACCCGTAGCCAGGCCGAATTCATGTTTCAGGAATTGTGGCGGGTGAACGACGACAATCTCGCCATCGCGTTGCATCACGGCTCGCTCGATGTCGCGCAGCGCCGCAAGGTCGAGGACGCCATGAGCGCCGGCAAATTACGCGCAGTGGTGTGTACGTCATCGCTCGATCTCGGCGTCGACTGGGGCGACGTCGATCTCGTCATCAATATTGGCGCGCCCAAGGGTTCGTCGCGGTTGATGCAGCGCGTCGGCCGCTCCAATCACCGGCTCGACGAGCCCTCGAAAGCGGTGCTGGTGCCGGCCAATCGCTTCGAGGTGCTGGAATGCAGCGCCGCCATCGATGCCGTCGCCGAAAATGCGCAGGACACGCCGCCCTTGCGTACCGGCGCGCTCGATGTGCTGGCCCAGCATATTCTAGGCCGCGCCGTCGGCGAGCCGTTTCTCGCCGACGATCTCTACGCTGAAGTGCGCGCGGCCGCGCCCTATGCAGACCTCGCGCGATCCGATTTCGACGCCGCGGTCGATTTTGTCGCCACCGGCGGCTACGCACTCAAGGCCTATGAGCGCTTCGCCAAAATTCGCCAAGGCAAGGACGGTAAATGGCGCATCACCCATCCGCGTATGGCGCAGCGCTACCGCATGAATATCGGCACGATTGTCGAGGCCGACATGCTGAAAGTGCGCCTAGTACGCTCACGCCGCGGCGGCAGCGCCATGATTCCGCGCGGGGGCCGCCTGCTTGGCCAAGTCGAGGAATATTTCATCGAGATGCTCTCGGTCGGCGACTCTTTTGTGTTTGCTGGCGAAATCCTCAAATACGAAGCGCTGGTCGAGGACGAGGTCTATGTCTCGCGCTCGACCGCGACCGATCCGAAAGTGCCTTCATATGAAGGCGGCAAGTTTCCGCTATCGACATATCTGGCCGCCCGCGTCCGCGCCTTGCTCGCCGCGCCGCAAGCCTGGCGCGCGTTGCCGGAGCAAGTGCGCGAGTGGCTGGAAATCCAACAATGGCGATCGATGCTACCGAGGGCGGGCGATCTTTTAGTCGAGACTTTTCCGCGTGCGGCAAAGTATTATCTGGTCTGCTATCCGTTCGAGGGGCGGCTCGCGCACCAGACGCTCGGTATGCTGTTGACGCGCCGCCTCGAGCGCGCCCACATGAACCCGCTCGGTTTTGTCGCCAATGAATACGCCCTGGCGGTCTGGGGTTTGGGCGATCTCGGCCTGCGTATCCAGCGCGGCGATTTCTCGCTCGCTCAATTGTTCGATCAGGACATGCTGGGCGACGATTTGGAAGCCTGGCTCGCCGAATCTGCGCTGATGAAGCGCACATTTCGCACCTGTGCCATTATCGCAGGCCTGATTGAGCGGCGATTTCCCGGCGAGGAGAAATCACGCCGCCAACTCACGATATCGACCGATCTGGTCTATGACGTGCTGCGCAAGCACCAGGCCGATCATATTTTGTTGCGCGCGGCGCGCGCTGATGCTGCCACGGGGCTCTTGGACATCAAACGGCTCGGCGAAATGCTCTCGCGTATCAAGGGCCGAATCGTCCATAAGGCGCTCGATCATGTCTCGCCCTTGGCCGTTCCAGTGATGCTGGAGATTGGCCGCGAGACGGTTTACGGCGAAGCCTCGGATGTGCTGTTAGCCGAGGCCGCCGACGAATTGGTGAAGGAGGCGACGCGTTGAGCATGGCGGTGCAAAATGCGGCGGGCAGCATGGGCAATCTCATTGTCCTTGGCGGTGTTCCATTGCTTGCGGATCCCTCCGGCGCGCTTTATTGGCCCGAGCAAGGCCTTTTGGCGGTCGCCGATCTGCACCTGGAAAAAGGCTCGTGTTTCGCCGCGCGCGGCCAGTTACTCCCGCCCTATGACACTGCGGCAACATTGGTGCGGCTTGGTCGGCTAATCGCGCATTACGCGCCACGCGTCGTGGTGGCATTGGGCGATAGCTTTCACGATGGCGGCGGCCCGCAACGGCTCATCCAAGACGACCGCGACAACTTGCGCGGCCTGCAGCGCGGGCGCGATTGGATATGGATTACCGGCAATCACGACCCCGAACCGGCTGTTAACATCGGCGGCACATTCCACGAGACATTCACGATCGGTGCGCTGACCTTTCGCCATTTGCCTACCGGCACCGCCGGCGAAGTTTCCGGCCATCTGCATCCGGTGGCGCGCGTGAGCAATCGTGGCCGCGCTGTCAGTCGGCGCTGCTTCGCGGCGGACGCCAATCGCATGGTGATGCCGGCCTTCGGCGCTTACACCGGCGGGCTCAATGTACGCGACGTTGCTTTCGCCGATCTGTTCGGCACGCTCAAATTCACCGCGCATATGCTGGGTGAAGGCAGGCTCTATGCCTTCGCAGCCAAGCGCTGTTTGCCGGATTAGAATTAGTCCCTGCGGAACACCACGCTGGCGATCCAACCGGTAAGCAGCGCCATCAGCATGGTCGCCAGGCCGTAGAGCAGGCCGTTGTCGCGCGCGGCATCGGCAACATATTGCTCGAATCCGGTCTTGGTCACTTCCAGCGCCGTGTTGGTGCGTGCCACCATCGCGCCGTCGGCGAACAACTTGACGTCGATCGCGAAATTGCCGGTCGGTACGTTGGAGGGCAAGGGAATCGCAGCACGGAATACGGTTGGTGTCAGGAATGTTACCGCGGTACCAATTTCGCTGTACAGGCGCTGCTGATTTTCTAGCCGCACGAACGCGAGGCGGAACGGATCATCGCGCACCGTGTCCGCGAGGTCCGGCCCGATGCGTTGCGGCAGCAGGAAATTATCCAGCCCGACTTGCAATCGCCGCAACGTATCCAAGGGGGCAATCTGGCTGGCCGGGCGATTGCTCAGGATGGCGAGATAAGACGGCACGCGCACGAATTCGCGCGAGTCGACATTGACCCAGATGCCGAGCACGCGCTGCTTGCGGCGCGTGCGTAACGTTTGCAGGGGCCCCGTCACGGTGACGACAAGGTCGTAGCCGGGCCGTAGGGTGGTCTTGCCGGCATCGGGCTCAATGGTACCAAACAGCACCAGGTCCTCACCCACGAAGCTCGACGTGATCGCAACGCGGTGGTTCGACAGCGAAACCACCAGCCGTTCGGCGGCGGCCGGCGTGGCGTCCCATGCCAGCATCGCGATGAAGAATGTCAGTGCGAACCGCCGCATCATTCGACACCGACGTGGCGTATCGAGAATAAATCGTCCGGCGATGCCACCAACTCATAGGCAAAGCGCAGGCCGACCGCGAATACCAGGACGCCGAGCAAGAGCCGCAGCCTTTCGCCGCGCATCTTCTGCCCCGTGCGGGCGCCGAATTGCGCCCCGACTACGCCGCCGACCATCAGGATCAAGGCCAGCACCGCGTCGACCAAGTGGTTGGTGGCGGCATGCATCACCGTCGCCGACGCCATAGTGACGAGGGTGAGCACCATCGAGGTGCCAATCACGGTCGCGGTCGGCACCCGCAGGAAATAGATCAACATCGGCACCAGCAGGAATCCACCGCCGATGCCCATGATTGCGCCGACAAAGCCGATCAGGAATCCTATCCCCCAAACCGGAATTGCAGACACGTAGATCTTCGATCGCTTGAAACGCACCTTGATCGGTAGGCCGTGCACCCAGGTGTGACTGCCGGGCCGGCGCAGCGTCGCCGGCATACCTTTGCGCGCGCGCACCACGGCGCGCAGGCTCTCATAGATCATCATGGCGCCGACGACCGTCAGCAGCGTGACGTAGGAAAGTCCGATCATCAAGTCGAGTTGATCCAGCGCGCGCAATTCGGTGAACAGCCAGACGCCGGTCGCGGTGCCGAGAATACCGGCGCTCAGCAGCATCAGCGCCAGCGGGACGTCGATTGCGCGTCGGTTCCAGTAATTGATCGCGCCCGAGAATGACGAGGCGGCGATGTGGCTCGCCACGCTCGCTACCGCGACCGCCGGCGTGACGCCGATGAAGATCAGCAGCGGCGTCATCAGGAAACCGCCGCCGATTCCGAACATGCCGGAGATATAGCCGACCGCGAGCCCCATCCCCAGCACGAGGAAGATGTTCACGGGCATGTCGGCGATCGGAAGATAAATCTGCAAGCGGCGGCGTCCGGTGTTTACGGCCAATGCGCCGCTGACCGGTCCGCCCCGGCGCGACGTTCACCTTGCGGTCAACACCACGGATTGCGGATCTGGCAGCGACTCTGGACCAGAGGTCTTGGTGATCTTAGCGGCGAACCGACGCGCGATCACGCTTTTGCGCGCCCGGGCGTGCTTGTTCACCGTTTTCCTGCCTCGAACGAGCCGAGCACCAAGGGGCCGGCCGGCCGTGCCCGTACATGTGGCGGCGCGCTGGTGGGGGCTTGATCCCAGCCGCCGGCCGGCTCGGCGACCGCCGTAGCGTCTTCCGGCTGCGCCTCGGGCACGAAGGTCTTGACCGTTTCCTGGGCGGCGGCCAGCGCGGCTACGTCCATATGAACCGCAAGGTCATCGCGTTTCTTGACGGACTCTTTGTCGCCCTGTGCAGCGGCCAGTGCGAACCATTTGTAGGCTTCGAGATAGCTCTTGTCGGTGCCCAGCCCGCGCGCGCACAGGACGCCGAGATTGTACTGGCTGTCGGCGATGCCGCGCTGCGCGGCCTTGCGGAACCATTGGACCGCGGTGGCGTAATCCGGCTTGCCGTCGATGCCTTCGGCATAAAGCACGGCGAGGTTATGCATCGCCTTGCCGTTGCCCTTGGCGGCGGCGGCGAGATAGAGCCGGCGAGCCTGGGCGAGGTCTTTCTTCACGCCTTGGCCCTTTTCCAAAAGGCTGGCGTAGCGGAATTGAGCCGGCGTTACGCCCTTGCTGGCCGCGCGCTCATACCAGCGTACCGCCTCTTCCAGATTGACCGGCACGCCGCGTCCCTCGGCATAACGCACGGCCACCTCGTAGGCCGCGGCGCCATCACCGGCGGCTGCCGCGCTGCGCAGACGCGTTCCACCAATAGCGGCCGGCAGCCCGCCGGTCTGCGCACTTGGCTGTTTCGGCGTGACTGCGGGATTATTAGCTTGGCGTGAAATCGATCCGGTCACATCGCTGTTCGTGCTCAGCATCGGCGCACTTAGCAAAGAAGGCATCGATGGCGCCGTCATGCCATATGGCGGCGCGGTCGCGATCGGAGTTTTGCCGGACGGCAGCGCGAGCGGTGGCGTCGCCGACAGGTTCGGTAACGCCAGCTGATTGGAGCGAACGCTCGCGGTCGGCTCGGGCGCGACGCTACGCACCGCTGTTTTGGTTTTGTCAGTGCTATCGGCGGGCGCTTGCGCCGTTTGCGTTCCGGAAGTGCCGGGATCGAGAATGTTGCCGGCAATCTGGATCGATCCAACGACAATGGCGATGATGCTTGCCGCGACGAACAGCGATTTGACCCGCTTCATCAACTTTGAGCGCAGCGACGTTGTCTCAGGCTCGTAACTCTCGATCGGTTCGACACGCGGCGCGCGGCTGCTCGGCTCCTGTCCCGCCACCTGGGCGGCGCGCCGGGCGGCGGCAATGAAGCCCGATTGTCCGCCGGGCGCGGCGGTAGGCCGGCTGCCGCCGAGTGCGGCTTCCGAAGCGGCGATCCGCGCGGCCGGATTGGCGCGCATTCGCGGCGGCCCGGAACCGGGCTCGAGCGGCTGATCGGGCGGCAAATCGGGATCGATCGGCAATTGGGTCGCCGGCGGCATGCGGCGGGGCGCAGGTTGTGGCGCCGCGGCGGCCGGAGGTGGTGGAGGCGGCGGTGGTGCCGGCGTCGGCATGGCGGCGGCGAGCGGCGGACTATCGACGGCGCGGACCGCGACCCTGCTGACCGGCTGGCTCACGGGCATTTCGTTTTCGGCAGCGCCGGGCGCGCGCGTTTCGCCGCGCATGTCTTTTTCGATCATGGCAAGACGATCGACGACGAGACCGAGTGTGCCATGCACGGCTTCGAGGGCGTCTTGCGTGCGGGCGATATCGTGCTTGAGATCGTTGACGCCGGGCGAGGTTTCCGCGCGCGGTCCGCTGTCTTTGTTCGCCTCGATATGCACCAGGAGATCGGCGAGGCCGCGCTCGAGCGCTTCCAGATGGCCGAGGCGTGAATCCGAGACGTCCAGTTTCTCCACCAGATGAACGATGCGGTCTTCGAGATGGCCGAACGCATCGCTATTGTTGCGCGAGTGCTGGACCTGTTCGATCTTGTCGGTCAGCGACTCGACCAGTGCTTCCAGCCGTGGCGGCACAGTGGCGCCGTTTTGCGCACGCTCCGCCAAGGCTTCGGAAAGCGCGGCGATGCGCTGCTCGAGATGATTGATCGCTTCGCCGCCGGCCCCACCGTGGGCCATGAATTCAACCTTCTCCCCCAGCGCCTGTACTTGCGAGGCAAGGCTGCGCACCGTCTCGTTGGAGGCGATATGGGTGCTCATTTCGCGCAGCGTGGTGATGGCGTTCTCAAGCTGTGCCAGCGTCGCCGGGTCTTTCTGCGCAACGATCAGATCGATCTTGTGGGCGAGGCCGGCTACCGCGTCGTTGAAGCCGATCAGGCTTTCCGCCGGCGTCAACCCGCGCAAGGCGTCGCGCACTTCGGCAAGCCCATGCTCGATGCCGCCGAGCGCGCCGGTGTCGATACCGGCCTGGCGGCCTTCGGCGATGCGCTGATTGAGGCCTTGAATTTGCTTTTCGATAGCGTCGATCGCGCGGCGCGGCATGGCGTCGTTGAGCGTGCGGCCGATCTCGCCTAGCTCGTCGCGCAAAGCATTGATCGCTTGCTCGACGCCCGGCTTGCGCAGCGTCTCGATTTGATTGGTGATGTTGCGCAGCTGGTCTTCCAGGCCCGACAGGTCCTGCACCGGCAACGGCATTGGTGCCGACGCGGCCATGACTGGCGGCGCGGCAACCACCAGTGCGCCCTGTGTTTGCATCCGCGGTGCTGGCACGGGCGCGGCATTGCCGTTGAGTATACGTTGGCGGGCGGCGATTTCGGCGACGGCGCGATCGAGGCTCGGCGGCAATCGAGTGCTTGGCATTGCCGGTGGTGCCATGGGCGGCGGAGGCGGCGCCGACACGTTGGCAAATTGGTCGAGCCGCCGGTCGAGGCGGCCGATCAGTTCGGCGAGTTGGTCGGGTTCCTGGCGGCTGCGCTTTGGCGCATAAGCCGCCGGTCCGCCACTTCCGATCTGCTCGATGCGCCGTGTGATGTCGTCTAGTCGCGCATGCACCGTGGCGATATCGTCGCCGTCATCGAGCGAGGGCGCTTGCACGCCTTCTTCCTCGGCCTGTTGAATAATGACGGCGTTGAGCCATTCACCCAACGACACGCCCGAGCGCCGCGCGGCTTCTCTCGCCGTTTCGCGGGCCTCCGGCCGTATGCCTTTGACACTCCACGGGACGCCAAGTTTCATTGCTCGCACCCACATTCCTGGTGGAGGCGAAAGAGCCTGTTGGGCTCTCCGTGGAACCGGCACACGTTAACGGCGGGTGGATACGGGCGCGGTCCAAAATCCTCTGCCCGACTTTTTGCCGGTCACGGTAAACAGGGGGTTAAGGATTGGGCGGAAGTGCCGGATTTTGCGCATGGTTTTCGCCGCCGTCGGTGGCGGGCGGCCGCTTAACGCGGCCGAAAGCCGGATGCGCGATGCTTGGCCGCAAGCAGCGCCTGCGGTGCTTGGGGAAATCGACGGCGGTTCTTGAACCGGTCGCAATCGCCCAATAGTTAACGAGTCATTAACGGCGTGCGCTGGACGCCGGGAGGGACCTATGCCGACTTACAAAGCGCCCGTCGAGGACACGCTGTTTCTGCTCAACGACGTGCTGCATATCGATCGCTACGGTAACTTGCCCGGCTTTGCCGACGCTTCACCCGATGTAGTGGAAGCCGTACTGCGCGAGGCGGCCAAGTTCAGCGAAGAGGTTCTCACCCCGCTCAATCGCGTCGGCGACAAGGAGGGTTGCACGCGCCATCTCGACGGTAGCGTCACAACGCCAACCGGATTCAAGGGGGCATTCAAACAACTGGTCGAGGGCGGTTGGATCGGCATCTCGGTGCCGGCGGAATTCGGCGGCCAGGACCTGCCGGCGACGCTCACCGTCGCAGTCAACGAACTTCTGTGTTCCGCCAATATGTCCTTCGCGATGTATCCCGGCCTGACGCAAGGCGCCATCGCCGCGCTGCTCGTACATGCATCGGCGGAACTGAAGACGAAATATCTGCCCAAGATGGTGACCGGCGAATGGACCGGAACGATGAATTTGACCGAGCCGCATTGCGGCACCGATCTCGGTCTGTTGCGTACCAAGGCGGTGAAGCAAGCCGACGGGAGCTACAAGATCACCGGCACCAAGATTTTCATCTCCGCCGGTGAACACGATCTCGCGGAAAATATCATCCACCTGGTGCTTGCGCGCATCGAAGGTGCACCAGCCGGCACCAAAGGCATCTCGCTGTTCGTGGTACCAAAAATAATGGTCAAGGATGATGGTTCGCTCGCGGCCCGCAACGGTGTCAGTTGCGGCTCCATCGAAGAGAAAATGGGCATCCACGGCAATGCCACCTGCGTGATGAATTACGACGGCGCCACCGGTTGGCTGATCGGCGAGGAAAACCGCGGGCTGCCGGCCATGTTCACGATGATGAATGAAGCCCGCCTTGGCGTCGGCGTTCAAGGCCTCGCGCAATCGGAAGTCGCCTATCAGAACGCCGCGATCTACGCCAAAGAACGCTTGCAGGGCCGTGCGCTCGGCGGCGCCAAATATCCCGACAAACCCGCCGACCCGATCATCGTGCATCCGGACGTGCGCCGCACGTTGATGACGATCCGCGCCTTCAACGAAGCGGCGCGCGCGCTAGTGCTGTGGACCGCGCTCAAGGGCGACATCGCGCATCGCTCGCAAGACCAGAAAGAACGCCAGGACGCCGATGATTTCATGGGCCTGCTCACGCCGGTGGTCAAAGGCGTGCTGACCGACACCGGCTTCGCCAATACGGTGATGGCGCAGCAAATGTTCGGCGGCCACGGCTACATTGCCGAGCACGGCATGGAACAGTTCGTGCGCGACGCGCGCATTGCGCAGATTTATGAAGGTGCCAACGGCATCCAGGCGCTCGATCTGGTCGGGCGTAAGCTCGGCAAGGACGGCGGCCGCGCACTGATGACGTTCATCAACGAAGTGGGTTCCTTCATCAAGGATAAGAGTGCCGACGAGGCGGTGAAGCCTCTTGTGACGCCGCTCGGCGTTTCACTTGGCCATCTGCAGCAGGCGTCGATGTGGTTCATGCAGAACGCGATGACCAAGCCCGACAATGCCGGTGCGGGAGCTACCGACTATCTGCATATGTTCGGTCTGGTGGCGCTCGGCTATATGTGGTGCAAAATCGCCGAAGCTGCGCTTGCCAAAAAATCCAACGGTGGCGAGCCGCGCATAAGCGCCAAGCTCACGACCGCGCATTTCTTCATGGAACGCATGCTGCCGGAGACGGCGGCGCATTTGGTCCGCATCCAGTCGGGTGCTGGTAGCACGATGGAATTGCCGGACGAGGCGTTCTAGGCGTGCACTGGCGCGCGGATACCGCGCGAGCGTAGCAGCAAGAATGTTGCGATCGATACGTTGAGCAGGTTCCAGCCTAATCCGTTGAGGAAGGCGGCCTGATACGAGCCGGTCAGATCGAAAATCTTGCCCGACATCCATCCCCCCATCGCCATCCCGAGCACGGTTGCCATGATCACCAGCCCGACGCGCGTGCTCGCTTCGCGCGCCGGAAAATATTCGCGCACGATAATGGCGTAACTCGGCACGATACCGCCCTGGAACAATCCGAACAGAGCGGAGATCACGTAGAGCGAGAACAAGCCGTTGAACATTAGATAGAGCAGCAAAGCAACGCCTTGCAGTACTGAGCCAAGCAGCAGCGTACCCACGCCGCCGATGCGGTCAGCGATGAATCCTGAAGCGATACGGCTGACGATTCCGCAGGCCAGCATCAGCGACAGCATGTCGGCGCCGCGCGCCACGCCGTAACCGAGATCGCCGCAATAGGCGACGATGTGCACCTGCGGCATCGACATCGCCACGCAGCAGGCAAAACCTGCAACGAACAGCAGCGCCTGCAGCGCGGTCGGCGACAATGGCAGGGCAGCCTGGCGGCGCGCGGCTTCGGCACTGGCAACCTCGCCATGGTGGCCGCCGATCCGCCGGCGCAGCGCCAGCGAGAGCGGCAGCATGGTGATGACGCAGAACAGGCCGATGCCGACTGAGGTCACGCGCCAGCCGTCGCTGGTGATGAAATGCTGCACCACCGGCGGCCAGATCGTACCGGCGAAATAGTTGCCGGAGGCGGTGATAGCGACGGCGATGCCGCGGCGCTTGGTGAACCAATGCGATATGTCGGCCATCAATGGCGCGAACGTTGCCGAGCAGCCGGTTCCGATCAGTAGTCCGTGCGCGATCGCCACTTGCCACAGGCTGGCGGCTTGCCCGACGGCGATATAGCCGCTACCGAGGCAAAGCGTGCTGACGATGATCGGCACGGTGATACCGAAGCGATCGGCGAGCCGGCCCATCACCACGCCGCCGCCGGCAAAGCCGAGCATGGTCAGCGTATAGGGCAGCGATGCTGCGGCGCGATCGACGCCGAATTCGGTCTGGATTGCGGGTAGCGCCACCACCACCGACCACATGCCGACGCCGCCGATGGTGCTCAACAGCACGGCGATCGTCAGTCGCACCCATGCGTAAGGCGAGTCTGCATCGCTGGCGCGTTCGACGCGCGTGTGACTGTTCATGATGGCAATCCCAGCTGGCCCATGAGTGGTAGCACCGCGCGGCGTACCGAGCTAGCTCGGCATTGAATACTAGGCGTGAACCGCGCGAGGGCGATCAAGCAAACGCCGGAATGACTTCGCTGCCGAATAACTGGATCGAATGGGCGGCATCATCGAAATTCATATCGCCGAACACCATCTGGCAGAGCAGGGAGTTGATGCCGGTCTCATCCTTGAGCCGCGTTATGGCACTGCGCACGGTCGCGGGCGAACCGGCAATCCCATGGCCGATCTTTTCCAATGTGGCGAAGTGTTCCGGATAAATCTCCTTCAGCGTAAATATGACGCCATCTCGCCGCCAGAGGAAATCCATGGCATTGCGCCAGCGCGGATAGGCGGCTTGTGCGATGGCTCGGGCTCTTTCATCCGTCTCGGCGACTACAACATGGCGCGTGATGCCGATCCCCGGTAGTTCGCCGGGCGAACGGCCGAGCACTTTCCATTCTTGCGCATAACGGTCGCTGATCTCGCGCGCCCTTGGCGCCGGGCCGAGCGAGACGACGTTGATGCCGCGTGGCGCCGCCCAGGCAATCGCCTCGGCATTGGGCGCGCCGTACCAAATCGGTGGATGTGGCCGCTGCACCGGCTTCGCTTGCACCACGTAGTCCTTGTAACGATAGAACTTGCCTTCGAAGTCGAGCACGTCGGCCTCGAAGGCGCGCATCAGCACGGCGAAGGCCTCGTGATACATCGCCGGCGCGTCGTTGGGATCGACCCCAAAGCGCTGGTGCTCGAGCAGCGCGCCGCCTCTGCCGACTCCCATCGTCAGCCGGCCTCCGCTCAAATGGTCGAGCATGCAGATTTCTTCATAGAGTCGCAGCGGGTGATAGAGCGGCAGCACATAGACCAGCGGCCCGAGCCGGATTTTTCTGGTGCGTTGGAAAGCGGCGCTTAAAAAGACGCTGGGGCTAAAGGCCATTCCGAGGGGCGTCGAGTGGTGCTCGGCGAGGTGAAAGCCTTCAAAGCCGCTCTGTTCAATGAGTTCGATGAGCCGCAATCGCTGTTCGAGGAAGCTACCCAACGGCAAGCCGTTGCTGTCCAGGTGATCGAAAATTGCAAACCTCAGCACGTCGGCTTCCCCGTGACGCGCCCACCGATTGTCGCTAACCTGTTCTGTATGCCGTCGTTAAAGGAAGCGGCTCCAGGGAGCGAGTTCATGCGAAAATCTTTTCTCGTTGTTGTCGCGGCACTGCTGGCCGCATCCTCGGCGAATGCCGCTGACATCGTCAAGGTCGGCCTGATCATGGCCTATTCCGGCCAGTTCGCCGACACCGCGGCGCAGATGGACAACGCCATCAAGCTCTACGTCAAACAGCATGGCGACACTGTCGCCGGCAAGAAGATCGAGTTCATCCGCAAGGATACAGGTGGCCCCAATCCGGATGTTGCCAAGCGTCTGGCGCAGGAACTGATCGTGCGCGATCAGGTCGACATCCTCGCCGGTTTCACCCTGACGCCGGAAGCGCTCGGCGCTGCCGACGTTTCGGCGGAAGCGAAGAAATTCATGGTGGTGATGAATGCGGCGACCTCGATCATCACCGCCAAGTCGCCCTATATCGCGCGCACCTCCCTGACCATACCACAGCTTGAGAACACCTTCGGTGTCTGGGCTTACAAGAGCGGCATTCGCAAGGTCTATACGATGGTCTCCGACTATGGCCCTGGAATTGATGCCGAGACTTGGTTCCAGAATGGCTTCAAGGGCGCCGGCGGCGAAATCGTCGGCTCGGTGCGTATGCCGGTCGCGAATGCGGATTTCTCTGCCTTCGTGCAACGGGCGAAGGATCTCAATCCCGAGGCCATCTTCGTGTTCATTCCGGGCGGCGCGCAGCCGCCGGCATTCGCCAAGGCGCTGGCCACGCGCGGCCTCGTTCCGACCAAGATCAAGATTCTGGGTCAGGGCGAAATTACCATGGACGACGTTGCGCTCGCCAATATGGGCGACAGCGGGCTCGGCATCATCACGGTCTTCCATTACGGCTGGACGCATGACTCGGCAATGAACAAGGCTTTCGTGCAGGCGTATAATGACGAGTACAAACGGAACCCCGATGTGTTTTCCATCGGCGGCTATGACGGCATGAACCTGATCTACGAGGCGCTGAAAAAGACCGGCGGTAAGACCGACGGAGATTCGTTGATCGAGGCCGCCAAGGGCATGGCTTGGGAAAGCCCGCGCGGACCGGTTTCCATCGATCCGGCGACGCGCGATATTGTGCAGACTGTCTATATCCGCCGAGTCGAAAAGATTGGCGACAAGATTCAGAACGTCGAGTTCGACAAGATCGAGAACGTCAAGGATCCGGCCAAAAAGTAACGATTCGATCATTCCGGGTCCGGCGCCAAAGTGCCGGCCCGGAATGACCGCGAAAGTCCCCTCGCGTGACCGGTTCGCCGGCTCTATGGTGCTGTAGGTAACGACTCGCCCGGGAACGTTCCTATGGATGCTTTGAATATTCCGCGGCCGGCTTGGATGAGCGAGGACCTCGTTCTGCTTGAGGAGCAGGCGCGGCGCTTCATCACGCAAGAATTCGTGCCCCATCTCGACCGCTGGCACGAAGCCGGCATGTATGACCGCGATGTCTGGACCAAGGCCGGCGGCGCCGGCCTACTTTGCGCGGCGATGCCGGAAGAATATGGCGGCGCCGGCGGCAGCTTCGCCCATGAAGCGGTGATCAACCGGGAATTCTCGCTTGCCGGCTTCGACACGTTCGGCGCGCCTCTGCACTCAGGGATCGTCGCACCCTACATCCTGCACTACGGCACCGAGGACCAGAAAAAGCGCTGGCTGCCCAAGCTCGCCACCGGAGAGTTGGTCGGCGCCATCGCCATGACCGAGCCCGGCACCGGCTCCGATCTGCAAGGCGTGCGCACGACCGCCAAGAAATCCGGAAACGGCTATCTGCTTAACGGATCGAAGACCTTCATCACCAACGGCCAGCACGCCAATCTGATCATCGTGGTCGCCAAGACCGATCCTAAGGCGGGCGCCAAGGGCACCTCGCTGATGGTGGTGGAGACCGACGACGCGAAGGGCTTCCGCCGCGGCCGCAAGCTCAAGAAGCTCGGCATGGATTCCGCCGACACTTCGGAATTGTTCTTCGAGGACGTTCAGCTTCCCGCGGAGGCGCTGCTCGGCACCGAGGAGGGGCAAGGCTTCTATCAGTTGATGAAGGAATTGCCGCAGGAGCGCCTGATCGTGGCCGTGCATGCGGTGGCGATGATGGAGCGGGCGCTTGCGCTCACCGTCGATTACGTCAAGCAGCGCCAGGCCTTCGGCAAGAAGATCATCGAGTTCCAGAATACCCAGTTCGAGCTTGCCGAATGCAAAACCGACACCACCATCGCCAAGGTGTTCCTCGACCATTGCATCGGCCTGCACGTCGAGGGCAAGCTCGATACCGTGACCGCGTCCATGGCCAAATATCGACTCACCGACACGCAAGCGGATGTGATCGACCGCTGCCTGCAAATGTTCGGGGGCTATGGCTATATGGACGAATACCCGATCTCGCGCCTCTACCGCGACGCGCGGGTGTTGCGTATTTATGCAGGCACCAACGAGATCATGAAACTGCTGATCGCGCGCAGCCTTTGATCTGTGCAGGAGAACGCCGATGTCCGACGCATTCATCTACGACCACCTGCGCACGCCGCGCGGCCGCGGCAAGCCCGACGGCGCGCTGCATGAGGTGACCGCGCTCAATCTCGCGGCCCAAGCGCTTGGCGCGATCAAGGATCGCAATAAGCTCGATCCGACGTTGGTCGACGACGTTGTGATGGGCTGCGTCGATCCGGTCGGCGAGGCCGGCGGCGACATCGCGCGCGCAGCGGCGCTGGTGGCGGGCTATGGCGACGGAGTGCCGGGCATCCAGATCAACCGCTTCTGCGCCTCGGGTCTGGACGCGGTAAATTTTGCTGCGGCCGAGATCATGTCGGGCCAGCACGAGATGACGATCGGCGGCGGCGTCGAATCCATGAGTCGTGTCGGCATCGGCGCATCCGGCGGCGCCTGGCCAGTCGATCCCTCGATCGCGGTCGCGACTTATTTCGTCCCACAGGGCATTTCCGCCGATCTTATCGCGACTAAATACGGATTTTCCCGTGATGATGTGGATGCCTATGCGGTCGAAAGCCAAAAACGCGCCGCCAAATCCTGGAAGGAGGGGCGTTTCAAGAATTCGGTCATGACGGTGAAGGATCCCAACGGCCTCACGATCCTGGCCAAGGACGAGCACATGCGTCCGTCGACCACCATGCAGTCGCTTGCCGCGCTGCAGCCCTCGTTCGTGCAGATGGGCGAGATGGCCGGCTTCGATGCGGTCGCGGTGCAGCGCTATCCGGAAATCGAGGCGGTCAATCACGTGCACCACGCCGGCAATTCATCCGGCATCGTCGACGGCGCCGCTGCCGTTCTGATCGGTAACAAGGAGGCGGGCAAGCGCGCCGGCCTGAAACCGCGCGCGCGCATCAAGGCCTTCGCCAATATCGGCTCCGAGCCAGCGATCATGCTGACCGGGCCGATTGACGTGACCAAAAAGGTCCTCGCCAAAGCCGGCATGAGCATTGGTGACATCGATCTGTACGAACTCAACGAGGCCTTCGCCTCAGTTGTGCTTCGCTACATGCAGGCCTTCGACATTCCGCACGACAAGATCAATGTCTGCGGCGGCGCCATCGCCATGGGCCATCCGCTTGGCGCCACCGGCGCCATGATCCTGGGCACGGTGCTTGATGAACTGGAGCGCAGTGGGAAATCAACCGCGTTGGTCACGCTGTGCATCGGGGTCGGCATGGGCACCGCGACCATCATCGAAAGAGTGTGAGAGTAAGCGATGCCGAAAATCGACATTGAAAAAGTTCAGATTGACGCCTCGACCGGATATCCCTCACCCTTCAATAAGGCGGTCGAGGGCCGCTCGCGTAAGCGCCTGGCGCGCGCCGCCAGCCTTACGCAATTCGGCGTGAACATCTGCACCCTCAAGCCGGGGGCTGCGTCCTCGCAGCGGCACTGGCATGAGAACGAGGACGAGTTCGTCTACGTGCTCGAAGGCGAAGTGACGCTGTGCGAGGACGATGGCGAGACTGTTCTCAAGGCCGGTGCCGCTGCCGCCTGGAAGGCCGGCGTCACCAACGGTCACTGCCTTGTCAACCGCTCGAACCGCGACGCCGTTGTCATCGAGGTCGGCAGCCGCGCCCCCACGGAGCGCGCGCATTATTCCGATATCGACATGATGGCCGTGCGCGACGGCCCGACCTTCACCTACACGCGAAAAAACGGCGAGCCGTATTCCAAATAGGAACCAGCGACATGGCCAACTTCACCTTCGACCTCGACGCCGACGGCATCGCGCTTGTCACATGGGATATGGCGGGCCGCTCGATGAATGTCATCAATGCCGATGTCATTGAGGAACTTGGCAAGCTCGTTGAAAAAGTCGCCGGGGATACCGCGATCAAGGGCGCGGTCATCACATCGGGCAAGGATGCCTTCTGCGGCGGGGCGGACTTGACCATGCTGGAACGAATGAACTCGTTCTACACGCAGATGATACGCAATCAGGGCGCGGAAGCCGCCGCGCAATTCGTTTTCGATGAAAGCCGTAAGTTGTCGCAGGTCTATCGCCGCCTGGAAACCGGCGGCAAGCCATGGGTTTGCGCGCTCAACGGCACCGCGATGGGCGGCGGCTTTGAGCTTGCGCTCGCCTGCCATCAGCGTATCGGGTCCGACAATCCGAAAACGCGGCTCGGCCTGCCTGAGATCAAAGTCGGTCTTTTCCCCGGCGCTGGCGGCACCCAGCGTGTCGCGCGCATGTTGCAGCCCGCTGACGCGCTGCAATTTTTGCTTAAGGGTGACCAACTCAAAGTCGACCGCGCCAAAACCATGAAACTGATCGACGCGGTCGTACCCGCAGCCGACTTGATCAAGACCGCGAAAGACTGGATCAAGGCCGGTGGCAAGGCGGTCGCGCCGTGGGACGTGCAGGGTTTCCGCCTGCCCGGCGGCCAGGTCTATTCCAAGGCCGGCATGATGACGTTCCCGGCCGCGAACGCGATCTACCGCCGCGAGACCTACGACAATTATCCGGCGGCGCGCGCGATATTGCAGGTGGTCTATGAGGGTCTGCAATTGCCGATGGACGTGGCGCTGCGTGTCGAATCGCGCTGGTTCGCAAAGATCCTGCGCTCGCCCGAAGCGGCCGCGATGATCCGCTCGCTGTTCGTGTCGATGCAGGAGCTCAACAAGGGCGCTCGCCGCCCGGCCGACGTCCCGGCCACAAACCTGAAGAAGATCGGCGTGGTTGGCGCCGGCTTCATGGGCGCCGGCATCGCGCAAGTAAGCGCGGCCGCCGGCCTACAAGTCGTGCTGGTCGACCGCGACCAGGAAACCGCCGACAAGGGCAAAGCCGGCCTGCACAAGGCGCTGACCGACCGCGTCAACAAAGGCCGGATGAAAAGTGCTGAGCGCGACGGGCTGCTGGCGCTGATCACGCCGACGCCGGATTACGGCGCGCTCAGGGATTGCGATTTGGTGATCGAAGCGGTTTTCGAGGACCGCAAGGTGAAGTCCGACGTGATCGCAAAGATTCAAGCGGTCATCGGCGAGGGCACGATGTTTGCGTCCAACACCTCGACGCTACCGATCACTTCGCTCGCCGCCGATTTCAAGGATCCGCCGCGCTTCATCGGCATCCACTTCTTCTCGCCGGTCGACCGCATGATGCTGGTCGAGATCATTCTCGGCAAGGCGACGGCTAACAAGGCGCTTGCGGTGGCGCTCGACTTCGTGCGCGCGGTCCGCAAGACTCCGATTGTCGTCAACGACAGCCGCGGCTTCTACGCCAATCGCTGCGTGCTCAATTACATCCAGGAAGGTCATTTGATGTTGTTGGAAGGCATTCCGGCGGCGATGGTCGAGAATGCCGCGCGCATGGCTGGCATGCCGGTCGGGCCGCTTTCGCTCAACGACGAAACCGCGCTCGACCTCGGCTTGAAGATCGTACGCGCTGCCGAAGCCGATCTCGGCAAGGACGCGATCAATCCGGCGCAGAAGAAACTCATGGAGGATATGGTCGAGAAAAACGGCCGCCTTGGCCGCAAGAACGGCAAAGGCTTCTACGATTATGCCCCAGGCAAGCCGAAACGGTTATGGCCGGAGCTCCCTACGCTGCTGCCGAAGCAGCTGACGCGCGAACAGGTCGAAGCGCTCGATGTCGAGGAGATCAAACAGCGTTTTCTGGTGGTGCAGGCGGTGGAAGCTGCGCGCACCTTCGAGGAAAAAGTTGTGACCGATGTGCGCGAAGCCGATGTCGGCTCGATCCTCGGCTGGGGATTCGCGCCCTATTCCGGCGGCGTCTTGTCCTATATCGACATGATGGGAACCAAGAAGTTTGTCGCGCTTTGCCGCAAGTTCGAAAAGAAATTCGGCGCCCGTTTTGCGCCCTCCAAACTGCTCATCGATCTGGCCGAGCACGACGAAACCTTTTACGGCCGATTCGCGCCGGCGAAGAAAAAGGAAGCGGCTTAGAGTTATCTACATCACCACCGTCAGCTTCTTCGCCGCCCGCGTCACGCCGGTATAAAGCCAGCGCTCGCGGCTTTCGGGAAACGCGAAGCTCTCGTCGAACAGCACCACGTCGTCCCACTGCGAGCCCTGCGCCTTGTGCACTGTCAGCACATAGCCGTAATCGAATTCGTCGTAAGGCTTGCGCCGCGCCCAATCGATCTGCTCGATGCCGCCGGAAAAACATTCCGGCCGTACCGACACCTTCACGCCCCGCATGCCGGTGTCGTCGTCGGGCAGCAGCCGCATTGTCATGATGCCGGTACGCCGTGCGCCGCGCTCCTTCACGGTCCAGAGCCCGCCGTTGAACAGGCCCTTTTTGCGGTTGTTGCGCAGGCACACCAGCTTGTCGCCGGCCGATGGCATCTTGTCGTCGAAGCCGCGGCGTTCCCGCATCCGGATGTTGTAGGCACGCCGCGTGGCGTTGCGCCCGACGAGCACTTGGTCGGCCTCCAGCACGCGTTGTGGATCGAGAGCGTCCTTGGCGACAACTTCGGTTTCGCCATAACGGCCGGGCTCAAGATATTCGCCGGCGCGGATGTTCATCGACAGCCGGATGATCGGATCGCCCTCGGCCTGCCGGTGCACTTCGGTGAGCATTACATCCGGCTCGGTCTCGGTGAAAAATCCGCCGCCCTGGATCGGCGGCAGTTGCGCCGGATCCCCAAGCACCAGCACCGGCACGCCGAACGACAACAGGTCGCGGCCGAGCTCGGCGTCCACCATCGAACATTCGTCGATGATGATCAGCTCGGCCTTAGAGGCCGGCGCGTCATCCCACAAATCGAAACTCGGCACTTCCTCGCCGCTCTCGCGCGCGCGGTAAATCAGACTGTGAATCGTCGATGCGTCCTTGCAGCCTTTGCCGCGCATCACCGAGGCCGCCTTGCCGGTGAAGGCGGCGAACTTCACCTCGCCATCGGCGTGATCGGCAAGATGGCGCGCCAACGTCGTCTTGCCGGTGCCGGCATAGCCGAACAGGCGAAACACCTGCGGTGTGCCGTTGGTGCCAGGCTTGGTTTTGAGCCAGGCCGCGACCGCGTTGAGAGCGTCATCTTGCAGGGGAGAAAATTCGGTCATGCTTCTCTTTCATAGTGCATCGGCGTCGGCGAAAAAAGAACAAAAATAGAACAAGGAATTTGTCCGTTGAATCAATGTGGTCGGCGTAATCGGCGATCGGTGATCGGCTCTCCTGACATTGCCCTTTGCGCGGCCCCATGTTTAAGGTCGCGCCCCTTCCGCCAAATCAATCGCCCTGCATGGCTCGTGACCAGATCGACATGACCCCCATCGAGACGCGCGACGAACTCGTCGCCTGGCTCGAAGCGGGTTGCAAGCCGAAGGCGCAATTTCGCGTCGGCACCGAGCACGAGAAATTCGCCTTCACCGTGGCCGGTCACCGGCCGGTGTCCTATGCCGGCCAGCGCAGCATCCGCGCGCTGCTCGACGGCATGCATGGTCTGCTCGGCTGGGAGCCGATCATGGAAGGCGACAACATCATCGGCCTGTTCGACGTCACCGGCGGCGGCGCCATCTCGCTTGAGCCGGGCGGGCAGTTCGAGCTGTCCGGCGCGCCGGTCGAGAACGTGCATCAAACCGCATCCGAATTGATGGCGCATCTCGCTCAAGTGCGCGAAGTAGCGAAGCCCTTGGGCATCGGTTTTCTCGGCATGGGCATGACCCCCAATTGGAGTCGCGCCGACATGCCGATGATGCCAAAGGGCCGCTACAAGATCATGACGAACTACATGCCGAAGGTCGGTACGCTCGGCCTCGACATGATGTATCGCACCTGCACCGTGCAGGCGAACCTCGACTTCTCCTCCGAAGCCGACATGGTGAAAAAGCTGCGTGTTTCGCTGGCGCTTCAGCCGGTGGCGACCGCGCTGTTCGCCAATTCGCCGTTCACCGAAGGCAAGCCGAACGGATTTCTGTCTTTCCGTTCGCAGATTTGGACCGACACCGACAACAACCGCGCCGGTACGCTGCCGTGGGCGTTCGAGGACGGCATGGGCTTCGAGCGTTACGTCGACTATGCCCTCGGTGTGCCGATGTATTTCATCAAGCGCGGCGACAAATATATCGACGTCGCCGGCAAATCGTTCCGCGATTTCTTCGTTGGCAAATTGGCCGAACTGCCAGGCGAGCGGCCGACAATTTCCGACTGGGCCAATCATCTGAGCACGATCTTCCCCGAGGTGCGGCTCAAGCGCTATCTCGAAATGCGCGGCGCCGACGGCGGGCCGTGGCGGCGGTTGCCGTCGCTGACCGCCTATTGGGTCGGGCTGCTCTACGACAGCGATGCGCTCGACGCCTGCTGGGATATGGTCAAAGGCTGGAGCGCGGCCGAGCGCGAGAAGTTGCGTGACGATGTGCCCCGGTTGGGCTTTGCCGCCGAGATCCGCGGCCGCAACGTGTTGACGCTGGCGCAGGAGACGTTGCGTTTTGCCGCGCGCGGATTGGCGCGCCGCAAATACCTCGATCAAAATCGCCGCGACGAGACGCGCTACTTGCGGCCGCTGGAAGAATCAATTGCGCGCGGCATTACGCCGGCCGAGGAGCTACTGGAGAAATTCCACGGCGCGTGGAAGGGCTCGATCGAGCCGATTTTTGAAGAATACGCTTACTAAAAATTACTCCGCCGCCTGCGCTTCGGACAGGTTATCGAGCGACGACACGATGTGTTCGGCCAGCGCGCTGGCCAGCGTCGAGCCCTCATGCGCATTGCGCACCAGGCCGATGCGGCAGCTCGGCAATTCCGGGAAGCCTTCCGCCGCGGTCAGCACGCGCATGCCGGGGCGCAAACCGGACTCCGGTAGCACCGACACCGCGAGACCGGCGAGCACGGCGGCGGATACTGCGCCGGCATTCGAGCTTGAATAGAGCACGCGAAACGGGCGGCCGACTTTTTCCATGCGCTCGATGGCGATGCGCCGCCACGAACAGGTCGGTCGGCCCAGCGCCAATGGAAGCCGGTCTTCGAGATGCGTCGGATGTCGGTTCGAGGTCACCCACAACAGCCGTTCGCGCCGGAATGTTTCCGAGGCGCGTTTGGATTCACAATTAGTCACAATGGCGAGGTCAATCTCGTTGCCGTCGATGCGGTCAAGCAGGTCGACCGACGGTTCGCAGATCACGGTGAGCTCAACGCCGGGATAGACGCGCGAGAAGCGCGCCATGATTTCCGGCAGATAGCGGTCGGCATAGTCATCGGGAACGCCTAGCCGCACGCGGCCTGATAATTCTGCGTCGGAAAACGCGGCCAATGTTTCGACATTGAGCTTGACGATGCGGCGCGCGTAATCGAGCAGGCGCTGGCCATCTTCAGTGAGCTTGGAGGCCCGGCCATCGCGCGCGAAGATCGGCCGCTCGAGCCGCTCCTCCAGCCGCTTCATCTGCATCGACACGGCAGACTGAGTTTTGTTCACCACCTCGGCCGCCTTGGTGAAGCTGCCGGTCTCGGCGATGGCAATGAAGCTGCGCAACTGATCAACATCAATGAGCGCGGTCATGGGCTATCCCCGTTGGACACGACCTTTTGGGCTGGCGGACTTATATCACCAATCCTGATTGGTCAGATTAAAAACATTCGTTTCACTAATCAATCTTTTGAGAGCATGGTGCCGCGAATTCCAGAGGTTTCGGGTGGGGATATCGGGTGGTTCCGGTGCGTGGCCGGGCCGATTTTGGCGTCTAGTCCACGGAATGCATGGAGAATGAAAATGAACGCAAATATCCCCGTTTTGCCCATCGCCGGCGGCACCTTGGTGCGCGCCATGTTGGCCCTTGTGGCATTTGTGACTTATTGGCTGAAACAGCTTGTGCGCGCCCGCAGCCATCGGCGCGAGGCTCGCATGCTCGCCGGTCTCGATCGCCACATGTTGGCCGATATCGGCATCACGCGTTCCGATCTGCGCGACGCCTTTTCCCAGCCGTTCTGGGACGACCCGACCGCGCTGCTGCGCGAGCGCGCCCTCGAGCGGCGATTGGGCATGCCACGCGTACTGCGCACGCCACCGGTGCAGGCCGGCTTCCATCGCCCGGCAACCGACCGTCCCGCGCGCCACGCGATCTAATCAGCAAACGGCCGATCCCTCTCATTGGCCGCTCGATCCGACCACCGCGATCATCCCCTCTCGCGGCCGGATCTAAAGCGCCCGCCGGCCCCTCCGGCGGGCGCATTCTTTTCGCAAGTGCGCTAACATGACGCCGGGTTAGACTAACGGCAATCCAAAGCCGGGCGGCGCGCATGCGATTTAGTGTCACTTATTTGGGCGCGTTTTTCGGCGCGCTGCTGGCTGTGACCGCCCTCAGCCCGGCACAGGCGCAAACTGGCTACGACCGCCGCGGCGGCGACTATCTCAATTTCCAGATTCGCAACGGTGATCCTGCAGTTTGCGCCACTCGCTGCGAGCGCGATGCGCGCTGTCGCGCCTGGAGCTTTTCCTATCCGCGCACGGCCACGGTGGTCGCCACCTGTTGGCTGAAGAACAAGGTGCCACCGCGGCAGGAAGATAAATGCTGCGTGTCGGGCGTGCGCGGCGCCGGTGTGATCGAGCCACGCAAGGGGCCGATCGAATTCTCGATTGATCGCTTCGGCGGCGACTACCGTTACTTCGACACGCCGCCCGACGCCGAGGGCGCTGCCTGCAAGGCGGCATGCGAGGCCGAGAATCGTTGCCGCGCCTGGACCTATGCGCGCCCCGGCTTTGTCAGCACCAGCGCGCGCTGCTATCTCAAGGACAAGCTCAAGCCGCCGCGACCCAAGCCGTGCTGCATTTCGGGAGTCGTGCGATAGCGATTATTGAATTGAGCTGAAGAACCGCGTCAGCCGCAGACCGGATGGCCAATGCCAAATTGGCTGGCTTTTCACGCCTAAGTCCCACGACCCGACAATACCGGCGACGCGTCCGACCAGATTGGCCACCGGCAACATGCCGACGCCGCCGTCGCGCAGCGGCACGCGGCTGTCTGCGGAGTTGTCGCGATTGTCGCCCATGACGAACAGATGATCGGGCGGCACGACGGTCTCCGGAAAATTGTCGTACGGATTGGCGCCAAACTTGAAGATGGCGTGTTCGCGATTGCCCGGCAGCGTCTCGATGAAACGCGCGGCCTCGATCGTCGCACCGTCTTCGCCTTCCGACTCGCCGGTCCCGGCGGGACGAATGGCGACCGGCTCGCCGTTAATCGAGACACGGCCACTATGTAGCGCGATATGGTCGCCGGGCAGACCAATCACGCGCTTGACCCAGGTCTGGCTCCAGTCGCCCGGATAACGGAAAACGACCACGTCGCCGCGTTGCGGCAGCGCGCCCATGAGACGCGATGTGTTGGGCATGACGACAAAGTTCGGCAGCGAAGCGGTGCCGTAGCCGTAAGCATATTTCGTCGCCAGCAATTCGTCGCCGATCAGCAGTGTCGGCTCCATCGAGCCGGACGGCACGTAAAATGGTTCGGCGATCGCGGTCTTTGCCGCGGTCACCACCAGCAGGATCACGGCGATGTCGAAGATATTCTTGATCCACCCGCGGATGCCTGACTTTTGTTGCGACACGTCATTCCCTCCGGTTAGGCCGTGCCCCCGACGGTGATGCGATCCATGCGAAGGCTCGGCTGGCCGACGCCGACCGGCACGCCCTGGCCGTTCTTGCCGCAGGTGCCGATGCCGGGGTCGAGCGCGAAATCATTGCCGATCATGCTGATGCGATGCAAGTCGGTCGGGCCGTTGCCGATCAGCATGGCGCCCTTCACCGGCGCTCCGACTTTGCCGTTCTCGATCTTGTAGGCCTCGGTGCATTGGAACACGTATTTGCCCGAGGTGATGTCGACCTGGCCGCCGCCGAAGCTCACGGCATAGAGGCCGTTTTTTACCGAGGCAATGATCTCGGCGGGATTGTGCTTGCCGGCCAGCATGTAGGTGTTGGTCATGCGCGGCATCGGCACGTGGGCATGGGATTCGCGCCGGCCGTTGCCGGTCGGCTTCATGTTCATCAGCCGCGCGTTCTGCCGGTCCTGCATGTAGCCGACCAGGATGCCGTCCTCGATCAGCACGGTGCGGTTAGTCGGCGTGCCTTCATCGTCGATCGACAAAGAGCCGCGGCGCTGCTGCATGGTGCCGTCATCGACGACGGTGACTCCTTTGGCCGCGACTTGCTGGCCCATCAATCCTGCGAAAGCAGACGTCTGCTTTCGATTGAAATCGCCTTCCAACCCGTGGCCGACGGCCTCGTGCAGCATCACGCCCGGCCAGCCGGAGCCGAGCACCACATCCATCTCGCCGGCCGGCGCCGGCACGGCGTCCAGATTGACCAGCGCCTGGCGCACCGCTTCATCGACCGCGCCTTGCCATGAATGCGTTTCGATAAAGCGCTGATAGCCTTCGCGGCCGCCGACGCCGTAGCTGCCGGATTCCTGCCGGTCGCCGTCACCGACCACCGCCGAAACATTCAGCCGCACCAGCGGCCGGATGTCGCGATAGGTCTCGCCATCGGCGCGCAATATTTCCACCACCTGCCATGTTGCGGCGACGCTGGCGGTCACCTGCCGCACGCGCGTATCTTTGGCGCGGGCGTAGGCGTCCATCTGCTCCAGCAATTTCACTTTTGACTCGAAGGGCTGCTCGCCGAGCGGGTTCTCGTCGCCATAAAGCTTGCGGTTGGTGCGGCCGGGCGGCTCGGCATATTTGCCGCTATGGCCGCCTTTCACCGCGCGCACCGCCTCGGCGGCGCGGGCGAGCGCTGCTTCCGACATGTCGGACGCGTGCGCATAGCCGACAGCCTCGTCCTTGACGGCGCGCAGGCCGAAACCCTGCGCGGTATCGTAGGTCGCCTGCTTGAGCCGGCCGTTGTCGAACACCAACACCTCGGCCTGGCGATATTCCAGGAACAGTTCGCCGTCGTCGGCGCCGTCCAGCCCGCGCGCCAAGGTCTTGGTGACCGTGTTGCGGTCAAGCCCGGCACGGTCGATCAACGAGGAGAGGGCGGGATCCATAATGTTCTCCGAAAAGGCCTTGCCCCCATCAGATAAGGCCACTGTGGCGATTCTGCGAGGGTGCGGCTGGACCTCGCCGTAGCAGGCAGGTTTAGTATGACGAAATCCCAGCGGAGGACCTGCATGAAGGCAGTACTGTTGATGAACCATGGCGGCCCGGAAATGCTGCGCTATGGCGACGCCCCGGACCCGGTGGCCGGACCCGGCGAGGTCGTGGTCGACATTCACGCTGCTTCGGTCAACGGCGCGGATCCCAAGGTGCGGCGGGGAGGCGGGCGCTACGGCCTCAGTCAGTTTCCGCATATTCTGGGCCGCGACTTCTCCGGTATCGTCAGCGCGCTCGGCGCGGGCGTTGTCGATTTAAAAGTCGGGGACGCCGTCTTCGGCGTGACCGATGTCGGCCTTGAGGGCGCCTACGCGGAAAAGATCGCCATCAAGGCCGCCATCGTCGCCAAGAAGCCTGCCTCGCTAAGCCACGCCGAGGCGGCGGCGCTCGGACTCGTCAGCCTCACCGCGCTCACCGCCATTGAAGATAGCGGGCAACTCAAAGAGGGTCAGACCATTCTGATCCAGGGCGGCGCCGGCGGCGTCGCGGGCTTTGCCGTGCAACTGGCGAAGCACCTGGGCGCCAAGGTGGTCGCGACGGCGAGCGCCGGCAACCACGCCTATGTGCGCAGCCTCGGCGCCGACGAAGTGATCGACTACAACAAAGAGGATTTCAGCAAGATCGGTCCGGTCTGCGACGTAGTGTTCGACACCGTTGGCGGCAACGTGCGTGCCGGATCTTATGCAGTGCTCAAGCCGGGCGGCAAACTGGTGTGGATCGCGCCGGCGCCGGAAGGCTTTAAGCCGCAACGCGACGATGTCCAGACTTTGCGCCCCAACGTTGGCCGCGACCTCGCTCATCTTGAGCGGATGCTCGAACTGGTCAAAGCCGGCGCAATCAAGCCGCCAACGATCAAGCACTACAAACTTGCCGACGCGGCCGAGGCGCATCGCGTCAGCGAAGCACGCCATCTTCAGGGCAAGCTGGTGTTTGACGTGCGCTGATATACTCAGCCGGTTGCGCGCGTCGCATTCCAGATGAAATGCTGCGCCCCGCCGCGCGGCCCCTTGGCGCGAATGGGAATCTCCTTCACGGCGAAACTCGTCTTGCGAAGGCGGGCCGTAAAATCCGAATTTGGGCTCGACGACCACACGGCCAGCACGCCGCCAGGACGCAGCGCGGCATGGGCCGCGCGCAATCCCTTTTGGTCGTACAAGCTATCATTGGCCTTGCGGGTCAGCCCCTCGGGGCCGTTGTCGACATCAAGCAGGATCGCGTCGTAACGCGAGCGCGCACCGCGGATCAGTTCGCCGACATCTTTTTCATGAATCGTGACGCGCGCGTCGGCAAGGCAGCCGCCGAACATTTCCGCCATCGGACCGCGCGCCCAGGCGACCACCGCCGGTACCAGTTCGGCAACTGCGATGTGCGCGTACGGCCCTAGCACAGTAAGTGCCGCACGCAAGGTGAAGCCCATACCCAATCCGCCGATAAGTATCCGCGGCCGTTTGTCGGCACGAATCCGCTCGCATGCAATTGTCGCGAGCGCCTGCTCCGTTGCGCTTAGCCGGCTGCTCATCAATTGGTTGCCGTCCAACATGATCGCGAACTCAGCCCCGCGTCGCCTCAGCCGCAATTCGCCGCCGCCGGGCACTTTTGCCGTACCGAGCAGGGACCAGGGGATCACGAATGCCGCTCACTCATGCGTAAAGGCGACCGTGACCTCGCCGATCGGATCGAGTGCGTGGGTCAATTCATCGTCGTCCGATTCCAGCATGATCGGCGGCGAGATCGAGCCGGTGATGATGACATCGCCGGCCGAAAGCTTCTCGCCAAAGGCTGCCAGCGTATTGGCGACGTGCGCGACGATATCGGGCAACTTGCCGGTTAGCGCCTCAGGGTCGTTGGTGCGCATTTCCTTGCCGCGCCGGGTCAGGCGCGAGGCGAGGTCCGAAGTCGCGGCGCCAAAGCGCGTCGTGCCGCACAAAATGACATGACGCTGGAAAATGTTGGCCTCAAGCACCACGTCGAGATTATCGGGCGTAGCCACCGGCTCCATATCGGCCAGCTCGATGGCGGGAAGAATTTCTTTCACCGCCGCCATAGCCGTTTCCGCGGTTGCGCCGCCGGCAAGATCGCTCATCATGCGTACGCAGATTTCCGGCTCCCCCACCGGGCGGACCCAACCTTCAAGCGACACCGTGCTGCCCGAAAGCACCAGCCCGCGCTGCATCAAATAGCCGACGAGCGGCGCCGTGATGCCGACTCTTTGCATCGAGGTGGGTGCGCCCAGGCCGACTTTCCAGCCGAGCGGCCGTTCGCCGGCGGCAATGCGCGCTCGCCGCTTGGCCAGTTGCGCCGGCATGCCTTTCTTGATGAGCGGGTGTTCCCAAGCGTTCACTTATGACCCTTCGGATGTCCTTATTTCTTTTTTTTCTTTTTCAAAAACGCGGCGCAAAATGCCGCTTCGAAGGCCCGGTAGTCGTTGGTGATTTCCGTGCCTTTGCGGATATTGCGGCGGGCGAGCACGAAGCCGTTCTTGTAATAGGTATTGGGATTCTCCGAATGGTTCATGAAAGTATCGTAGTCCATCGATAGCAGGATTTCGTTTTTCCACTGATAGCCGTGCAATTTGATGAAGTCGCGCGCGGCTTTGGGCAATTTGGCCAATCGCTTGCGCGTATAAAAGCGATCGAAGCCGTAAACGAAACGCCAGATTTTCTGGTCCTTGCGGATCGTTTCGCCGGCAAAGACGCCGATGCCGTGGATCGAACTTTTACTGAGATAGGCTTTGACGAGAAGCATTTGTGGCCGGGGCCGAATCGCTGTGCTTACGGCAGCTTATCGTATCCGTCGCCGAAGCCGGCGAGGCTCATCGGAAATCCGATGCCTTCCTCCGGAGTCTGAAAAATGATGAAGGTTGCGGTCTTGCCGTTGCGCAGCTTGCCGATCAGCGTGTCGTCCATCACTACCTCGGCGATGCATCCGTTCGGCAGGCAACGCACGAAGCCCGCGCGGCCGATATCGGCCTGATCGATCTTCAAGCCCAGGCCCGACGGCAGCAGCACGCCAAGTGGCGCCACCACCCGCATCAGCCGGCTTTTGGCGTCGGCGGTCTTGAGCACGATGACAGTCAGACCGACATTGGCGCGGTCTTCCGCGGTCACACTCTGGATCAGGGCGCATTGTTCGTTCTTGGCGCCGGGTGGGGTGTCGCAGCGGATCTGCCAGTCTTTGAAAACCGACTTGACCGCGCCCTGGGCGGCGGCTCGCTCAGCGGGCAGGGCCAATGCCAAGACTAGCGCCAAAGGTGCGAGCCATATTTGGCGCCGAAGCACATGCCTGCCATGCCAGAAAATGCCCATCGTTCAATCCCTTGGTCCGCAATATCCGGCCCCAGCGAGGCTCGGCGAATCGCCGCCCGGCAAGCATTTTATTCGGTCCCGTTGGGTCATGCTCGCGGGGGTCCTGTCAAGCAAGCGCCAGATGTCAAAGGCGTTCCGGGCGAGGCTATCCAAGCCGGTTGCTCGTGGCGTAAATGCGGCATCTCAACTCATCTGGGGGCAAGCCATTTGTCGCATGTTATAGGCGATTAACAGGCGATAAGGTGCATTGCGGCAACGCTGGAATTGTGGTTTGAGAGGCCGGGATTTCCCCCCGTCCCGCCGCACCGCAAAAGCTGCCACGCCCGTGGCAAAACGCCGTGCTCGGCGGGGCCGAGCCGACATCATGCCTGCGGTGGGCGGCAAAAAGGGGCCCGGACTGGGCCGAATTTCTCGTCGAGGGAGCGCATAGAACAATGCTGGTGCTCAAGCGGTTGATCGCTTTCGTGGTCGCGGGCGTGACCTTCTTTGCCGGCGGTGGCGGCGCGCAGGCCGGCTTCGGCCAGCCTTCGCCCTGGGAACTCGGGCTGCAAGGCTCGGCGTCCTCGGTCATGGACGACATCGTCTGGTTCCATGACTTCCTGCTCTGGCTGATCGTGGCGATCACCGTGTTCGTACTGATCCTGCTGGCGATCGTGGTGTTCAAGTTCAACGCGCGCTCCAATCCGGTACCGTCGCGCACCACGCACAACACCATGATCGAAATCATCTGGACCGTCGTGCCGGTGCTGATCCTGGTGACGATCGCAGTGCCGTCGTTTCGCCTGCTGTTCTACGAACTGAAAGTCCCGCCCGCCGACCTGACAGTGAAGGTCACCGGCAAACAGTGGTTCTGGAGCTACAGCTATCCGGATGCAAAATTCGAATTCGACTCGCTGATGCTGCAAGACAAGGATCGCAAGCCCGGGCAGCTGCGGCTCTTGGCGGTCGACAACGAGATGGTGGTACCGGTCAATAAAGTCGTGCGCGTGCAAGTGATCGGTGCCGACGTCATCCATTCGTTCTCGGTGCCTTCGTTCGGAATCAAGATCGACGCCATTCCCGGCCGGCTTAACGAGACCTGGTTCAAGGCCGAGCGCGAAGGCACGTACTATGGACAGTGCTCGCAGCTTTGCGGCCGCGATCACGCCTTCATGCCGATCGCCGTGCACGTGGTGAGCGAGAAGGACTATACCGCCTGGCTCGATCAGGCGAAGAAGAAATACGCCGACGATAGCGTCGCTCCTGCAAACGCGATCGCCGCCGCCGGCGACGTGAAGTAATACGGGCATAACGACAGGGGTCGAAGGACAATAGCGATGGCAAGCAACACGGCTGCACACGGCGCGCACGACGCCCATGATGCCCACGATCATCCAACCGGATGGCGCAGGTTCGTCTACTCGACGAACCACAAGGACATCGGGACGATGTACCTGACCTTCGCGCTGGTCGCCGGCATCATCGGCGGCCTGTTGTCGATCGCCATGCGCATGGAATTGCAGAACCCCGGCCTGCAGTTCTTCCCCAGCCCGCATGAATACAACGTGTTTGCCACCGCGCACGGCCTGATCATGATCTTCTTCATGGTGATGCCGGCGATGATCGGTGGTTTCGGAAACTGGTTCGTGCCGCTGATGATCGGGGCGCCCGACATGGCGTTCCCGCGCATGAACAACATCTCGTTCTGGCTGCTGCCGGCGTCGTTCGCGCTGCTGCTGTCCTCGATGTTCGTTGAGGGCGAGCCGGGCGCGCTTGGCGCGGGAACCGGATGGACGATTTACGCGCCGCTATCGACCAGCGGCCATCCCGGCCCGGCGATGGATTTCGTCATCTTGTCGATCCATCTGGCCGGTGCCTCGTCGATCCTGGGCGCCATCAACTTCATCACCACCATCTTCAATATGCGCGCGCCCGGCATGACGCTGCACAAGATGCCGTTGTTCGTATGGTCGCAATTGGTGACCGTGTTCCTGCTGCTGCTGGCCCTGCCGGTGCTGGCGGGCGCCATCACCATGTTGCTTACCGACCGCAATTTCGGCACGACGTTCTTCGCGCCTGAGGGCGGCGGCGATCCGCTGCTGTTCCAGCATCTGTTCTGGTTCTTCGGACATCCCGAAGTGTACATCCTGATCGTTCCGGGCTTCGGCATGATCAGCCAGATCGTCGCCACGTTCTCGAAGAAGCCGGTTTTCGGTTATCTCGGCATGGCCTACGCGATGGTCGCCATCGGCGGTATCGGCTTCGTGGTGTGGGCGCATCACATGTACACGGTCGGCATGTCGACCGGCGCACAGGCTTATTTCATCGCCGCCACCATGGTGATCGCGGTGCCGACCGGCGTGAAGATCTTCTCGTGGATCGCCACCATGTGGGGCGGCTCGATCGAGTTCAAGACGCCGATGCTGTGGGCCTTGGGCTTCATCTTCCTGTTCACGCTCGGTGGCGTGACTGGCGTGGTGCTCGCCAATGCCGGCGTCGATCGCGTGCTGCACGACACTTATTACGTGATCGCGCACTTCCACTATGTGCTCTCGCTCGGCGCGGTGTTCGCGATTTTCGGCGGCTGGTACTACTGGTTCCCGAAGATGAGCGGTTACATGTATAATGAGACCATCGGCAAGCTGCACTTCTGGATCACCTTCATTGGTGTCAACATCATCTTCTTTCCGCAGCACTTCCTCGGGCTTGCCGGGATGCCGCGCCGCACCGTCGATTATCCGGATGCATTCCACGGTTGGAATGAAGTTTCGTCCTACGGTTCCTACATCGCCGGTTTTGGTGTCCTCGTGTTCTTCTTCGGCATGGCGGAAGCCTTCATGAAGAAGCGCCCGGCTGGCAACAATCCATGGGGTCCCGGCGCCACCACGTTGGAGTGGACGTTGTCCTCGCCGCCGCCGTTCCATCAGTTCGAGACTTTGCCGCGGATAAAATAATGTCGCTGGTTGGCGAAGGCGCAGATTTCCGCGGACCGATCGCCGCAGCGACGAGGCTTGCTGAGCCGAGTCTGGCCACGGTCGGCGACTACATCGCGCTGATGAAGCCGCGGGTCATGTCGCTGGTCGTATTCACCGCGCTGGTCGGCATGGTAGTCGCGCCCGGCTCGTTGCACCCCATGATCGGGTTCACCGCGCTGCTTTGCATCGCGGTTGGCGCTGGCGCCGCCGGCGCGCTCAACATGTGGTACGACGCCGACATCGACGCCATCATGACGCGGACGCAGCGCCGCCCAGTGCCAATGGGCCGTGTGCAGCAGGGCGAAGCGCTGGCCTTCGGGCTCACGCTTGCCGGTTTTGCGATCGTGGTGCTCGGCCTGCTGGTGAACATGCTGGCTGCGGCGCTGCTTGCTTTCACCATCTTCTTCTACGTCGTCATCTATACGATATGGCTCAAGCGCTCGACGCCGCAGAACATCGTAATCGGCGGCGCCGCCGGCGCCTTTCCGCCGATGATCGGCTGGGCGGCTGCGACCGGATCGCTATCGCTTGAACCCATTCTATTGTTCATGATCATCTTCTTCTGGACGCCGCCGCATTTCTGGGCGCTGGCGCTCTACCGCACTCAGGATTACGCCCGCGCCGGCATTCCGATGCTGCCGGTGGTGGCCGGCGAGACTTCAACGCGGCGTCATATTCTGCTCTATACGCTGATCCTAGTGCCGCTCGGCGTCGCGCCCTGGGCGCTCGGATTTGCCGGCATGCTCTATGGGCTGACCGCGGCCGTGACCGGATCGATCATGCTGGCGCTGGCCTTGCAAGTATTCAGCGAGCGGCAGCCGGCGGAACGCGCCGCCCGGCAGTTGTTTGCGTTCTCGATCCTCTATCTGTTTTTGCTGTTTGCCGTGCTGCTGGTTGAGCGCGGATGGGGCGGGCTGATCGCCCGGTTGGCGGCGTGATTGACGGTATTGCGATGAACGAGCACCCGAAAGACGACGGCATCGTGCTCACCGAGGCGCAGAAGCGCGCCCGGCGTTCGCGCTCGATCGCCATCGCGCTGGCGCTGGCCGCGCTTGTGATCCTGTTTTACGTGATGACCCTGGTAAAGGGTCCGATCGTACTGGTCCGCCCGATATGAACGCACCGCACAACGAAATCAAAAGGCTCCGCCGCCACATGCTGACCGCGGCCACCTGCGGCGTATTCGTGGCGGCGATGGTGGGCGCTGCCTATGCCGCGGTGCCACTCTACAACTGGTTTTGCCGCACCACCGGCTTTGCCGGCACCACCCAGATTTCACATGAGGCGCCCGCGCAGGTTCTTGGCCGCACGATTGTCGTGCGCTTTGATTCCAACGTCGCCGCCGGTCTGCCGTGGAAATTCGAGCCGGAGCAGAACGAGATCAGGCTGCGCATCGGAGAAGTGGCGACCGTGCACTACAAGGTCATCAATCAAGCCGCGCGCAGCATCGCCGCGCAGGCATCCTACAACGTCTCGCCGCCGCAGATCGGCGCTTACTTCGATAAGATCAACTGTTTCTGCTTCACCCAGCAGACAATGAAGCCGGGTGAGACCCGCGAAATGACGGTGGTGTTCTACGTCGATCCGGCGATCGCCAAGGATCACGAGCAGGATACGCTCGACACCATCACGCTGTCCTATACTTTCTATCGGCTGCCCGAACAGGATCGGCCGGTAGCTGAGGCGCCCGACAAGAATTCGAACAGACTCTAACGGAGACCACGATGGCCGACGCTCACGCAAAGCACCATGACTATCACCTGGTCGATCCGAGTCCATGGCCAGCGGTCGGCGCCACCTCTGCCTTCCTGATGGCGGTCGGCGGCATCACTTGGATGCATCACATGTTTTCCGCCGCTCCGCTGGTGTTCGGAGCCGGCGTCATCGGAACGCTCTACACATTTCTCGGCTGGTGGCGCGACGTGGTGCGCGAGGCGCAATACGACGGCTTCCATACCCGCGTGGTGCAGATCTCGCACCGTTACGGCATGATCCTATTCATCGCCTCCGAGGTGATGTTCTTCGTCGCCTGGTTCTGGGCTTACTTCAACACCGCGCTGTTTCCCGGCGAGGCCAACGATCTCGGCCGGCTGGCCTTCACTCACGGTGTCTGGCCGCCGCAGGGCATCGAAACCTTCGATCCCTGGCACCTGCCGCTGCTCAACACGCTGATCCTGCTCACTTCGGGTACCACGGTGACATGGGCGCATCACGCGCTGTTGGAAGACGACCGGCAGGGCCTGAAATGGGGTCTGGCGCTGACCATCCTGCTCGGCCTGACCTTCACCTGCGTGCAGGCCTACGAATATTCACACGCGGCCTTCCACTACAGCGGCAACATCTACGGCGCGACCTTCTTTATGGCGACCGGGTTCCACGGCGCCCATGTGATCATCGGCTCGATCTTCCTCATCGTCTGCCTCATCCGCGCGCTCGCCGGTCATTTCACCCCGAAGCAGCACCTCGGCTTCGAATTCGCCGCCTGGTACTGGCATTTCGTCGATGTGGTGTGGCTGTTCCTGTTTGCCTGCATATATGTGTGGGGCGCCGGCCTGCCGCATCCGGAATGATGGTCGCGTCACGCGATTCCGAAAGGGCGGTGCGGTTGCGCCGCCCTTTTTTGTTTGACGGAAAGAAATTGAATCATGGCTGACGACCCGCTGCCAATCGCCAGAGGTCTGCGCGGGCGCTGTCCGCGCTGCGGCAAGGGCAAGCTGTTTCAGGGGTTCCTGACGCTGCGCCCGGCGTGCGATCACTGCGGCCTCGACTTTAACTTCGCCGATGCCGGCGACGGCCCGGCGGTTTTCGTGATTCTCCTCGGCGGAGCCATCGTGGTGTTTGCGGCGCTGATGACGGAGGTGGTCTATCAGCCGCCTTACTGGGTACACGCGCTGTTGTGGCTGCCGCTAATACTGCTGGTCACGCTCGGGCCGCTGCGCCCGATCAAGGGCCTGCTGATCGCGGTGCAGTACCATCACAAGGCGGCGGAAGGCCGTCTCGAAAAGCGGGGCGGCGGGTGAGGGTGCCCGGCGAAAAGCGCGGCGGCGGCGTACTCGAGGCGACCGTGTTTGCCGTCGCTGGCGTCGCGATTTTGATCGGGCTCGGCGTCTGGCAGCTCGACCGCAAGGCCTGGAAAGAAAATCTGATCGCCACGCTGAACACGCGGCTTGCCCGCGCGCCGGAGGATTTGCCGCCGCGCGCCAACTGGCTACGGTTCAGTCCTGGCGTCGATGAATATACCCGCGTGGCTTTCCCGGCCGAATTCCTGGTCGGCGAGGAGGCGCTGGTCTACACCGCCGGTTCCAGCTTCCGGCCCGACGTGCAGGGGGTGGGCTATTGGGTGTTTGCGCCGGCACGGCTTGCCGGCGGCAGCATCGTTATAGTCGATCGCGGTTTCGTGCCGCTCGACCGCAAGGATCCCGCGACGCGGGCGCAGGGCGCGCCGTCCGGCAGCGTCGAAATCGTCGGCGTCATGCGCTGGCCGGAGACGCGCGGCCTGTTCACGCCGGACGACGATCCGAATACTAATGTTTGGTATCTGCGCGATCCCAAGGCGATGGTGGCGGCAAAAAAATGGGACTCTGCTGCGCCGTTCTACATCGAGCAAGAGTCGCCTGTTCCGCCCGGCGGTCTGCCCAAGCCGGGCAGGCTCGCTATCAGTCTGCCGGACGATCATTTGCAATACGCGCTCACCTGGTTCGGCCTCGCGCTCGGCCTCGCTGGCGTCTACGTGACGTGGCTCGCCGGCCGCTTGCGGCGCAACGCGTGACTCGTTTCTCCATGTGAAATTCAATCTTGTATTGCGCAAACCGCGAAGCATGGTTTAGTCACGGCCGTCGTCATCGGAGGAGACAGCATGTCGCTCGCGGGTAAGAAAGTCGTTGTGGTTGGAGGCTCATCCGGCATCGGTCTTTCGACCGCCGAACTCGCCAAGCGTGCGGGTGCTGAGATTATCGTGGCCTCGCGCAACGCCGAACGCCTGAAGGTGGCGGCGGACAAAATCGGCGCAACCGCGATCGCGACCGACGTCACCAGCGACGGCAGCGTCGCCGCCTTGTTCCGCGCCACCGGTCCGGTCGATCATGTTGTGGTCACTGCCGCACAGCTCCGTTCGGGTCCGTTCAAGACCGTAGCCGTAGATGATGTGCGGTCGACCCTGGAAGGAAAGTTCTGGGGTGCATGGCGTGTCGCGCGCGCCGCGGAAATTCGCGCCGGCGGTTCGCTGACTTTGGTATCGGGCTTCCTGAGTGTTCGTCCGCGGCCAAATTCCGCGATCGTAAGCGCGGCCAACGGCGCGCTCGAATCGCTGACGCGTGCGCTGGCGCTCGAACTCGCGCCGCTACGCGTGAACTGCGTCTCGCCTGGGATCATCGACACGCCGATCCGTGCCGCCATGCCGGAAGCGGCGCGCCGCGACATGCTCGGGAAAATCGCCGCCGCCTTGCCGGTCGGACGTGTCGGCGTGGGCGAGGATATCGCGCAACAAATTCTCACGTTCATGACCAATGGTTTCATGACCGGATCAATCGTCTATCTCGACGGCGGCGCGCTCGTAACCTGACGAGCCGCTTGTCGACGAGTCCAGGCTTTCTTGTGCAAGCCTCCGTGCGGGGCTAGTGTGCCTGGAACGGCTGTGGCTGAACCATTAAATCAAGTTAAGTCAATGCGTTACGTCTCAACTCGGGGCGAAGCCCCCGCGCTCGATTTTGTCGAAGTCATGCTCGCGGGGTTGGCGCGGGATGGTGGTCTCTATGTGCCCGAGACATGGCCCTCGGTCATGAACGCGACGATCGCCGGCTTTGCCGGCAAGCCCTATGCCGAGGTCGCGGTCGAGGTGATCAAGCCGTTCGTCGCAGGCAGTATCGCGGACGCCGATCTCGCCCGCATGGCGCGCGAAGCCTACGGCACGTTCCGCCATCCGGCGGTCGCGCCGTTGGTCGAGCTTGATGCCGGTCTGTTCGTGCTCGAGCTGTTCCACGGCCCGACGCTCGCCTTCAAGGACCTCGCCATGCAGCTGGTGGCGCGGCTGATGGACCACGTGCTGCAGGAGCGGGCCGAGCGCACCACCGTGGTGGTCGCGACCTCGGGCGACACCGGCGGCGCCGCGATCGAGGCGTTCCGCGGCCGCGCCCAGGTCGACGTGGTGGTGCTGTTCCCGCAGGGGCGCATCTCCGAGGTGCAGCGCCGGATGATGACCACCGTGCCGGACGCCAACGTGCACGCGCTCGCCATCGAAGGCACCTTCGACGATTGCCAGGCGCTGGTGAAGGCGATGTTCAATCATCACGCCTTCCGCGACCGCGTGCGGCTGTCCGGCGTCAACTCCATCAATTGGGCGCGCATCGTCGCGCAGACCGTCTATTACTTCACTGCGGCAGTGGCGCTCGGCGCGCCAAACCGCAAGATTGCCTTCACGGTGCCGACCGGGAATTTCGGCGACATCTATGCCGGCTATGTGGCGAGCCGCATGGGGCTTCCCATCGATCGGCTGGTGGTGGCGACCAATGTCAACGACATCCTGGCCCGGACCTTCGCGACCGGGGTGTACGAGCTGCGCGACGTGGTGGCGACCACTTCGCCATCGATGGACATCCAGATCTCGTCGAATTTCGAGCGGCTGCTGTTCGACGCCTATGACCGCGACGCCGGCGCGGTGCGCGCCTTGATGGGGTCGCTGGCGCAATCCGGCCGCTTCCAGGTGTCGTCGCAGGCGCTCAAGAAAATGCGCGCGTTGTTTACCGCCGACCGCGCCGACGAGCAGGAAGGCGCCGCCACCATCCGGGCCTGGATGCGCGAGGCCGCCTATTGCGTCGATCCGCATACCGCGATCGGCCTGGCGGTGGCCGAGAAAGAAGCGCGCGATCCGTCGGTGCCGATGGTGGTGCTCTCGACCGCGCACCCGGCGAAATTTCCCGACGCGGTCGCGGCCGCCTGCGGGACCAGGCCGGCTCTGCCGGATTGGCTGGCCGATCTGCCGAAGCGGGCCGAGCGCGTCACCGTGCTGCCGGCCGATCAGGCGGCGGTCGAACGCTACGTGGCGCAGGCCTCGCGCGCCGCGCGCGAGGGAGCCGCGGTATGAGCGTTGAAATAACGCGCTTGCCTTCCGGGCTTTCGGTGGTGACCGACAGCATGCCACATCTGGAATCCGCCACGCTCGGGGTCTGGGTCGGCGCCGGCAGCCGCTACGAAATGAACGATGAACACGGCATTTCTCATCTGCTCGAACATATGGCGTTCAAGGGGACCAAGCGGCGCACGTCGCGCCAGATCGCCGAGGAAATCGAGGCGGTCGGTGGCGATCTCAATGCCGCCACCAGCACGGAATCGACCGCTTATTTTGCCCGCGTGCTCAAGGCCGACGTGCCGCTCGCGCTCGACGTGCTGTCTGACATCCTGACCGAATCGACCTTCGATGCCGAAGAACTGCGGCGTGAGCAGAACGTCATCGTGCAGGAAATCGGCGCCGCCGAAGACGCGCCCGACGATTTGGTGTTCGAGCGCCTGCACGAAACCGCGTTTCCCAGCCAGCCGCTCGGCCGCTCGATCCTCGGCACGCGGGAAACCGTGCGCTCGTTCAATCCGGCCGGCATCCGCACCTATTTGTCGCGCAATTATCGCGCGCCCGGCATGCTGGTGGCGGCCGCCGGCGCCATCGAGCACAAGGCGATCGTCGCCGAAGCCGAACGGCGCTTCGCGAGCTTCACCGGACCGGCCGCGCCTGCGCCGCAGCCCGCGCAGTTCGGCGGCGGCACGCGGGTGGAGACCCGCGATCTCGAGCAGGTGCATATCGCTCTGGCGCTGCAAGGCATCCCGACCCGTGACGAGCAGCTCTATAGCCTGCAAGTGTTCACAAGCGTCCTGGGCGGCGGCATGTCCTCGCGGTTGTTCCAGGAGGTGCGCGAGAAGCGCGGGCTCTGTTACACCATCAACGCATTTCACATGCCTTATTCCGACACCGGACTGTTCGTGCTCTACGCGGGCACTGACGAGACGGACGCGCCCG